>LWDU01032704.1_pt1 | contig 10239 bp, 9 predicted proteins | sample 727161 | NCBI WGS metagenome assembly LWDU01 (sample SAMN04566230, study PRJNA314399) | hydrothermal vent metagenome | isolation source: deep sea hydrothermal plume seawater | place: Mexico: Gulf of California, Guaymas Basin | collected 2004-07-11 | reverse complement strand
ACAATATATGAAATTAATTGCACAAGGTGCTGAGGCAAAGATATTCAAGAAGAAAGATTCAATTCTAAAGGATAGAATCAAAAAATCCTATCGACTTCCTCAAATTGATATCAAATTAAGAAAGTCTCGAACACGTTCTGAGGCAAAGATTCTAAGGAAAGCAAGCGGAATAATTAACGTTCCAAAAGTAATTCAAGTAGATGATAAGAAAATGAATCTTGAAATTGAATATATTGAGGGCGTAAAGGTCAGAGATCTTTTTGACCGTAATAATGAAAAACTTAAGCGAAAAGTGTGTCGAGAGCTAGGTAAAACCGTCAAAAAGATGCATCAAAATGATATAATCCATGGAGATTTAACCACTTCAAATATGATTTGGAATGATAAATTATATTTGATTGATTTCGGGCTTGGAAAAATATCAATTCGCGTTGAAGATATGGCAGTAGATATTCATCTTCTAAAGGAATGTTTTAGAAGCAAACATCATGTTCATTGGCAAACTTACTGGAATGAATTCAAGAAAGCCTACAATCAAGAGAAAGTATTCAACCAATTAGAAAGAGTTGAAGCTCGAGCCAGATATAATAAAGTTAGTTAATCCAAAAGCTGAGTCTCAAGACCTCGAGTTTTAAGAATTTCACGAACAGGTTCAATATTTCCCTCTTTAACTTCAATCTTAATTTCCGCCTTCTGATAAGCTTCAACTTCGTTCATATGAATAGCAATATATTGAACATCTAAACAATAATCTGATAAATCTCCAATCAATTTGTCTTTTCGACTAAAATCCATCGCAATACCTTTTGGCCGAATGCTAAAAGAGTAAAATTTACTAACGGTCATCCCGTTAATATGATATGCTTGGAATCTTTTTATTTCTGTTGGTGTACCAAAAGCAATCTTTATAAACGTCACAAATTAAACACAATTAGACAAAGTTAGTGAAAGCGAACTTTGATCGGACTAATGTTCTATCAAATTTGTTTAAATCTTTGTTAAAAAATATAATGGCACGAATGCACGCAAGAGTAAAAGGAAAGTCTGGGAGTTATAAACCTCTTAAGGCCGAAGTACCTAAATGGGTTGATAAGAAACCTAAAGAAGTTGAAGCTTTAATAAAAAAGTTCGGTAAACAAGGTATGTCTTCAGCATTAATCGGACTTACATTAAGAGATTCTTATGGAATTCCTTCTGTTAAGACTTTAACTGGAAAGAGTGTTACTCAAATTTTAAAAGAAAATGAGCTTACGGGCGAAATTCCCGAAGATTTAAGAAATTTAATTTTAAGATCTATTACAATTAGAAAACACTTGGAAACTAATAAGAAAGATAATGTTAGTACAAGAGGATTAAGATTAACTGAGTCAAAAATTTTGAGATTACAAAGATATTACAAAAAGCATAATCAATTGCCTGAAGGTTGGACTTATAATCCTAAACGGGCACAACTATTAATTAAATAAGATGGCAAATAAAAGAAGTAAATTAAAGGTAAGAAAAGGAAAGAAGAAATGGTTTCCAGTCAAAGCACCAGGAATCTATAATAAAGCATTGCCTGAAATTACAGCTTATGAACCTGCAGAATTAGTGGGTCGAACTGTTTTAATTAGTATGAAAGAACTAACTGGATCTTCAAGAGATTCAAATATTAATGCTAAATTTGAAATTATCAAAGTTCAAGGAGATACTGCAATAACAGAATCTATTGGATTATTTGTTCAAGATGCTCAGATTTCAAGAGTATCTAAAAGAGCAAGAACAAGAATTACTTTTGTTTTCTATGCAAATGATAAAGATGGGAAAAAGATAAAATTCAAAATCTTACTTGCATCAAAGAATTTGCTTTCAGCATTAGTTCAAAATGAAATTAGATTGCTTTCAGAAAGTATTATTGAAAAGATGGTTAAGAAAATGACTGCAGAAAATATATTTACAATTGATACATCAAAGAAAGTTTCTACTGAATTAAAGAAACAAACAAAATCAATTTATCCTTTGAATGATGCAATTATTTGGAAAGCTTCGATAGTTCAATAGTCTTTTAAGTTTTCATATATAAATAATTTTATGAGTAAAGAAGTTCATCAATTCCAAACTAAAATTCATAATCACGACGAGGCAGTTAGAATGAACCTTGATGAAGCTCTAGGAGACGAAGCAATTCGAATAAGTAGAGATGACGACAACATACAAATTTATACTATGCTTTTGGGTGGAAAATTATGCGTAATTAAAAGTTACTTCAGTCCCTTAGATGAAAATGAAGATAAGTTTAGACTGCATGCAACAGTAGAAGTATCGCCGCCAGGATTACCACGCGAACTTGAAGCAAAACTTCATGAATCAAACTACTATCGCAAAGTTTAATAATCGGCTTCAATAATGATGCAATTATTGTTTAATTTGCTAAATTTCTTAAAACAAAATAATAAATGAGTGCTGCAATAGTAATCACAATTATCCAATTTCTCGACAAGGATTTACTTATTCTCTTTTTATGATCGTGTCCTTCATGAGTTGAACTAGGAGGGGATCTTGGCATAATATTACTTAATTTAATATAATAAAAATCTACCTTAATCTTAAACTATCAATAGGTTTTGGACTAATTGTTTCGATTCTAAATCTTTTATGAATATGTCTTGCTAATGAAATTGTTGCAGATTTTTCTCCATGAACAACTAATACTTTTCTCGGTCTAGGTTTTAGTTTTTGCATGTAGTCCATTAATTCTTTGAAGTCTGCGTGACCAGATAATGAAAATGATGAAACTTCCATTTTTACATCAAGTTGTTCGCCATCAAGTACTACTTGTTGTTCTCCTTTTTGCATTCTATCTCCAGGACTATTATAAAATTGATAAACAACAAATGCAATTGAATTTTTTGGATCATCATGTAGTTTCTTTAGATATTGTACTGAAGGTCCACCTACAAGCATTCCTGATGTTGCGATAATAATTGCAGGCCCACCATCAATAACTAATTGTCTTTCTTTTCCAGAACCTACTCGTTTGAATATATCAGATAAGAATGGGTTTTTTCCAGAACTAATTAATTCTTTTAGTTCGGTTCCCAAGAATTCAGGATAAGCGGTATGGATTGCAGTGATATCCCAAACCATTCCATCAATATATACTGGAACGTCTTTGATTTTCTTTTCCTTAAATAATTCTGCAATAAGTACCATTATTTCTTGAGCTCTTCCAACTCCCAATACTGGAACAAGAAGTTTACCTTTTCGTTTTACAACAGCTAATGCATGTGCTTTGAATTCAGTTTCAGATATAATTCTATCTGGAGAAATTCTATCTGGATTTCCATAAGTTGATTCAGTTATGAATGTTTCAACTCGAGGATAAATGTGATGTGCTCCGTTGAATAATTTTGTATTAACAACCTTGTAATCTCCAGAGTATAACAAATTATGAAATCCGTCTCCAATATTGAAGTGGCACATTGCGCTTCCAAGAATATGTCCTGCATTATGTAAAGTTAATCTTATATCTGGAGTAATATCCGTAACTACGCCATATTCCATAGCAATTGTATTCTTTACTACTTGTTTAACTTCTTTTGAGGAGTATATTTTATTACCTTGTCCAGCAGCGATATTGGAATAGTCTAATTGAGATACAGCCATAATATCTCGAGTTGGAGCAGTACAATATATTGGACCATTATATCCGTATTTGAAAATATAAGGTAGGAATCCACAGTGATCTAAATGTGCGTGAGATATAACTACTGCATCTAATTCTGCAATATCAAATTCAGGAACATTAATTCTAGGATAAGTTGAAGAGTCTGTAGCTGCAGGATTAATACCACAATCAATCAGTATGTTACTCTCAGGTGTTTGAAGTAAGAATGCTGAACGTCCAACTTGTTGAGCTGCACCTAAGAACGAGATTCTACACCACATTTCTGAATCTTTCCTAGCTCTTTTAAATTCATATATTCGTTCACCAACTTTATTTAGGAATTTTCTTCTTTCTTTTGAGTCTTCGTGAAGAACTCTTCGAATCAGATTTGTAATTTTAGAAGGAATAATTGAGTCTCGCCTAACTGTTGGACTCCATAATGTTTCTTCTTTGATTTTTTTAATTAAAGCACCTCTTTGTCCAATAACATCATTTGGATTTTGTGCATCAATAATCATGACACTTCTTGCAGGTTCGAATAATATTTGAGTTATATTTGCAGATTTTGGAACAAGTTCTCTGACTATTTCTTCAGCTTTCTTTTCTGTTTTAAGACTATCAGGATCTAAACGTAATTCAATTCGCTTTTTGAATTCACTAACTAATTCTCGAATTAAAGGTATGCCCTTATTGAAGAATTCTTTACTTTTTGTATAGAGAATTATATTTGCACCTTCATAGCTCTGATTAGAAATCTGTTTACTTTTAGGTATTTTATCAATAATTTGATGTAGTACTGATGCCATAAGTGATTATTTTATTTATTCGCTGAGAATCATAGATATGTTCTTATCTGGTAATCTTCGATATCCTTTTTTGTCAATAACTGCAATGCTTATTCCGTCTCCGCTTGCCGAGTCTCTTTGAATTGCTGAATGAATGGAACGAACTGCTAAGTCTACTGCTTCGCTTTCAGACATATTTTCTTTGTATGCGTCTTGCATTAATCCAAGAACAAACATCATACCAGACCCAGTTGCTGTGTAGGGATCTTCAATTGAAGCTCCGGAAGGATCTAATGATCTTAATCTAAATGAACCGTCTTTAGTCATTCCTGCAATAATATTTTGCATCATGAACGGTTGGTAAGATTTAAATCCACTGTAAATTATATTTTGTAAAACTGCAGCTAGATTTTCTAGTGTTGCCTTTTTATTAGATTCTAATTCATATAATTTCATTTCAGCTTGTAAGTGTTTTAGAATGACTTGATTATCTGAAACAGTTCCAGCAGTAGTCATTGCTAGAAATTCAGTAATTGGGAATACTTTATCTACTTTTGAAATAATCATATGTCCCATTGTTACTCGATTGTCAGTTGCAAGAACGACTCCGCCATTATAACGCATAGCAAGTGTTGTTGTTCCCTTCTTTGGTTCAATTTTTTGGTTATTCATCAATGTCACCTAAAATGATAATAATAGACTTGATTTAGAATTTAAAAGGTTTTCTAATGGAAATTTAATAAGTTCTTGCAAAATAGAGGTGTTTTTTATTTCGCTCATATCCTAATGCTTGTCCGACTAATTTCTTCTCCATATCTTGACCTTTCTTGTTATTTCCGTTCCACGGAAGTCTTACGATTCCACCAGTAGTTTCTAATATTTTTTTAGCTTGAGCAATTGTTTTTGTATCGTGGATTTGTTTTCTGAATGTTCTTCGAGATTTATTATAAATTGATTTATCTATTTGATTCAAGAGTTCAGATACATATTTTGAAGTTCTTGATTCTGCGATTGTTGTCTTGTTTCCATTATCTCTTCGAGCAATAGTTACTTTTTTTTTGGCTAGATCTCTTGGTCCAATTTCAATTCTGACTGGAACTCCTTTTGCTTCCCAATTATAGAATTTTTCACCAGGTCGTTTTCGCGTATTATCAATATGAACTCTAATTCCTGTCAGATTATTTTTGATTGATTCGGCTTTTGCTAACACCTTAATATCAGTTCCAATTGGAACAATTACAACTTGAAATGGTGCTAAAATTGAAGGAAATATTAATCCAGTATCATCTCCGTGAATTGCTAACGTTGATCCTAAAGTTCTTTCAGAAATACCATAACAAGTTTGCCATGCATGCTTTTCTTTTTCGTCGGAGGAGATATATTTTATGTCAAATGCCTTTGCCATCTTTTGACCAAGATTTATTACTGAAGCTAGTTCGATTGCTTTTCCATCCGGCATAATCGTGAAGAAATCATAATTGTATTCTGCTCCTGCGAATACATCCCAATCTGGAACTCGAAGCATAATGTAGGGAATAAGCATATTATCAAAGAATTCTTTGTAAACTTTTACTGCTTCTTGAATTTGTTTATCTGATTCACTTTTTGTAGCGTGAACTGTATGTGCTTCCTTGAATTTAGTAATTTCCCTAACTCTCAATAAAGGTTTAGTCATCTTAGTTTCCCATCTAAATACAGGAACTGTTTGATATATTTTTAGCGGTAAATCTCTCCAACTTCTAGTCCATAAGGAAAACATTGGATACATTGCAGTTTCAGAGGTAGGTCTAACAATTAATTCTTCATCCAGAGTTCGTCTTCCAATTTTTGTTACTCGAAGTGCTTCACCTTGAAATCCTTTTAGAAAGTCCGATTCCTTTTCAAAAACAGATGCAGGTACAAAAAGTGGAAAGTATGATTCATTATGGTCTGTGGCGTCAAGTAAAGTTTCCATTCGCTGAATCATTAATTTCAGAGATTTATACCCATAAGGTTTCCATGCTCCAACACCCTTAATTGGATATCTATCATCAATAATGTCGGCATAATGCAACACTTCGTCATACCATTTTGAGAAGTTATCTTTAGAAACGTTCAATTCTCGCGCCATATTAGTTGTAGAAGAAAGTAGCATAAAAGGGTTTTGAAAGCCAAGAGGACTCACCAAATTATTAGGGTCAAGTAAACAAACTAAGTGCAAATTAATTACTGTTTCTAACATAGAAATCTTAAAAACCAAATTTTACCTAATTAATTTATGAAGATTGCAATAATCGGAGATATGCATTTAGGATTTGATCATCACGGTCCTAGAAAAAATGATTCGTTCATAAATGCAAGGGAAGCCTTCGATATTGCCATTTCTGAAAAAGTTGATTTAATTATTCAAACCGGAGATTTGTTTCATGAGCGTTTGCCTAAACCTGAAGTTTTAAGTCCTGCAATTCAATTGATGAATTCAGTTAAGTCTAAATTAAATTCTCCAAAAATTATTAACCGAGTTTATGATGGAAAAGAAGAATTATTGAACAAAGAAATACCACCAATTGTTTTAATTTATGGAAATCATGAGAAACGTCCACCTGAATATATAAACCCCCTGCAAATGCTGCATGGTGCAGGTTCAGTTTATCTAATGGAACAGGAGTCTTTGGTAATTGAAGCAGGAAAAGAAAGAATTGGAATCCATGGTCTTTCAAGCGTTTCTGAAACTTATGTTAAAGAGATTGTAAAGAATTGGAATCCTAAATCATTTCCAAACATGAAGAATTTACTTCTTATTCATCAAAATTTTCAGGAGCTTCTTCCTAAACAACCACCTGAAACTATGAGTTATTCAGACTTACCGTCTAACATGGATTATCATATATTGGGACATATTCATTGGGCTCAAACTGGAAAACATCCCAAAAGCAAAGCACCAATTGTGTTACCTGGTTCTACGGTTATGACTGACTTGAAATGGATTGAAAGTAAATCTAAGAAAGGTATTTTGATTGTAGATTTTAAAGAGCGAATTTCTTCTAAATTTGTTGAATTAAAAAATTCAAGGATATTGCATTATGAGATAATTAATGCAAAGGGAAAGAAACCATCAGATATTACTAATGAAATTCAAGAAGATATTATTAAGAAAATTGAGTATCATAATCATAAGTTAATTCCCTTGTTGAGATATTCTATTCGTGGTGAATTAGCAGATGGATTCATACCGAGTGATGTATCATTAAGACCTTTAGTAAAAAAATATATGGATCGTGTTTTAATCAAAATAGATAAATCAAAATTAACTTCTAAAATTCTTAGTGAAAAAGCAAAGTTAGTTTCTGATTTAAAGCAAAATAAAGTTTCAGTTGAAGCTCTTGGAATAAAAATTCTTTCAGAAAAGATGAAAATAAAAGATCTTGATAAATTGAGTTTTTTGTTTAATGCCTTAGGCGATGGTGATCTTGAAGCTGCGGAGAAATTACTATGATTGATAAAGTAAAATTAACAAATTGGCGAGTACACAAAGAATTAGAGCTAGATTTCTCAAAAGGTTCAAATATTATTGTGGGTAAAATGGGTTCAGGAAAGACTTCAATTTTACAAGCGATTGCTTTCGGATTGTTTGGTACTTTTTCTGAATTGAAAAAACGCGAACTAAAAATTTCAGATTTAATTAATCGAAGTTCTAAAGAAAATTTTGCTGAAATTGAATTACATGTTCGAGATATATCTAATAATAAATTTATAATTACTAGGCGAATTGAAGCTAATAAAAGTTCTGAGGCAATTGTAAGAGATACCAGTGGAAAATTAGTTGCTGGACCAAACCCTTCTTCAGCTAATTTTTATATTTCAGATAAATTTAGACTTGATGAAGAGTTATTTCTTAGAACTGTTTATTCATTACAAAATGAAGCAGATATTCTATTACGATTAAGTCCTGCTGAACGCAAACGGCAAGTTGATGAGTTGATGAGTTTACATCGTTTTGAAACAGCAAGAAAGTATTGTGTTTCACTTAGAAATAAGATTGGTGAACGAAAGAAAAATTTAATGGAAGTTTTAGAATCAGAAAATAAAGTTGAGATTAGGGCGAATATTGATCAATTAGTACGAGATATTGATAAAATTAAGGGAGAAAACGCAGAATTATCTGCTGAATTAACGGTTGTATTGAATAATGAGTCACAATTCAAAGTAGAATTAGATTCTTTGAGACGGATGGATTCTGAATTAAATCAATTAATGAATTCAAAGAAATCTGTTGAAAAGGAATTATCTGAAATAAAGATAAAACTTGCAGGTAAGGATGTTAGGCTGACTGAATCACAAATAACTATTAATCTGAAAGAATATGAATTAAAGAAAACCGTAATTTCATCTTCAAAATCTGAATTAATATTAAAGAAAACTAAGTTAGAAAAACAATTAGTTGATCTTGAAAAGATAACTTCAATTGAAGAGAATAAGATTTCTGAATTATCAAAGCGAATTTCTGAAATAAATGAACTTCGGCAGAAACTTTCAGCTATGGAATCAAAACATAAATTTACTGAACTAAGTGAAAAGATTGCGGGTTCTAAATCTCAAGATAAGAAATTAGATAATGATTATAGGGAAAATATTGCTGAAATGAACAATCTTAGAAAACATATCCAGGAACTTGAAACAGTTTCAGATATGTGTCCTGTTTGTAGAAATCATTTAACTCATACTACTAAAGATAGTTTGATCTCTGAAAGAAAAAGAGAGATTGCAAACCGTCTGATGAAGAATAATGAAATTCAAACTGTTCAGAAACGATTAAAAAAAGACTTAGAGGAATTTGAAGCTTCGTATGCAAAACAGAAGAGGATTTTAGAAACTCTAGAACTTGAGAAACATGTTCATTTAGAAAGAGATAGATTAAATTTGAATTTGGGTCGCAATCATAATAAGATTGAACAATTTAATCGAGAGAAACAAATAGTTGATTCTGAAATAAAATCTTCTGAAGACGACTTGATTTTGATAAATAAAGAAATGCAAAATTTACTCGGAGATAAATATGCTGTTGAATTAAAAGATCGAGAAATTAAATTATCTTCTGAACTTGAAACAATGATAACTAAAATTAATTTAATTAGTTTTAACCCGGAAGAACTAAATAATTCTGAACGTAAATATAACTTGACTATTCGTCGTGTTCAAGAGATTAAAACTTCATTATCAGGATCAAAAATCTTAGTTAAGGAAAAAGAACTAAGATATAAAGAATTAAAAGACAGACTCAAGAGATTGGCTGAATTTGAAAAAGAAATAAAGATTCTTTTGGAGAAAGTTGAATTCCTTGGAAAATTAAAGAATGCAATTGTTGAAGCTCAAGAAGTTTTGCGAGATGATTTGATTCTTGCAGTCAATGAAGTTATGGCATCAATTTGGCTTGAAATATATCCTTATGATTCCTGGACTAGTTTAAGGCTTTCAACAGTAGGAAAAGACTACACTCTTCAATTGAAAGAAGCAGACGGTGATTGGACTAATGTTGCAGGTTTTGCTTCAGGTGGTGAACGAATGCTTGCAAGTTTGGCTGCTAAGATAGCTTTTGCTAGAGTTTTGGCACCGTCATTGAATATGCTAATATTAGATGAACCAACACATAATTTAGATGAAATTGCAGTAAGGAATTTTATTGAAATAGTTCATGAAAACGTTTCGGAGTTTATTGAGCAAATCTTCATAATTACTCATGATGAAAGATTAGCCGAAAGTGCTAACAAAGTTGTAAAACTTATATAGCTTTACACAAATCACTTAATTCCTTATAAGTTCTTTTTGCAG
>LWDU01039783.1_pt1 | contig 10242 bp, 10 predicted proteins | sample 727161 | NCBI WGS metagenome assembly LWDU01 (sample SAMN04566230, study PRJNA314399) | hydrothermal vent metagenome | isolation source: deep sea hydrothermal plume seawater | place: Mexico: Gulf of California, Guaymas Basin | collected 2004-07-11 | reverse complement strand
ATGGAGGCCATCACCACGGGTAACCCCATCGTCATCGGCGGCAATGTGCTCAACAATGGTCTGATCACCAACTTGCCGTCCAACGCCTGCGTCGAGGTCTCGTGCCTCGTCGACAAAAACGGTGTGCAAGGTACTTATATCGGCGACTTGCCCGAGCAATTGGCCGCACTCAACCGCACCAATATCAACACCCAATTACTCACATTGGAAGCGGCCTTCACCGGAAAAAAAGAGCATATCTACCACGCCGCTATGCTCGACCCGCACACTGCCGCCGAACTCTCGATCGACGATATCCGCAAACTCTGCGACGATCTGATCAAGGAACACGGGACGTGGCTGCCGAAGTTTAAATAGGGAAAAGATCCCCGCGCTGAACCACGCCCGGGGTACACCATCAAACGAACAATAGAAAACCTCCCGGCGAAAACACACCGGGAGGTTTTCTCGCGTTAGCCCTTAACGCTATATTTCTCAACTGGCGGAAAGCGATCATCCGGCATCCGCTGCCCTGCCTCTAACCCTAACGAATCAGTGACTACGTGCTCTTGCCCGCTATAAGCCGCCTCCCTATCCACTAAAATAACCACATGTGCCACCCGCCATTCCTGCGTCAGATTCGCCCCCGCCGCATGCATAATCATGCCATTGTGAAAAGTGCAGTCACCCGCCTTAAGCGGCACAGTCAACCGCGGCCACCACTCCAGATCTGGTTTTTCGACCTTCCATCGCTCCTGATCGCCGGTACCGATATTCGGCAAGTCCTCCACCTCGTGCGAGCCCGCTATAAACGACATGCAACCGCGCTCGACGGGTGTATCCTGTAACGCGATCCAAGCCGACAGCGTGTGCCTTGGCTTAGCAAACGGCCACTTTATCTGGTCCTGGTGGAAAGCCGTCGGCTGCGCCTTCGACGGCTCTTTTGCCAGCGTGTGGTCATGCCACAGCCGCATCGGGATCCCCGCCAGTTGCTCCGCGATAGCCCCTACTTTGGGATGCAGCGTCAACGACTGCAGCATGTCGTTGTCGCGCCAGACATCGACATACTGATGGAAGGCCTTCGCGTAGTTGACCGGTCCCCCCTTCGGCGTCGACTCCAGTAACTGCAAGGTCACTTCGCGATAATGCGCCGCCTCTTCGCGAGTGATCACCTGTTCGACCTTTATGATACCGTTGTGGCGGTACTCGTCCAGCATCTGTTCGGAAATACCCGTATCCATCTGTTATACCTTTTTTAGTCTTCGTCTACTCAAAAGTGGCGCAGGCCCGGACAGGACTTTAACAAATACCCTGCGCGGTCAGCCCCACAGCCCCCGCACCCAGCGCTATAATCCTCAACAACTCTTCCTATAACAAAAACAGCCTACTACAACCCCTCAAGGATAACATTATTAGCGCGAAAGCCACCTGAAGACAGAATTTCGGCAACACTGCAGCCATCCTCGTAATAGTCACCGCCGCCCGGATATTCCCTGCTGCCGTCGAAGTAGAGGACCGCGGGCAGCCGATCTGCGGCGATGGCGTTGACGCCCACCGCCTTTTCGACGCTGGGGCAATTGTAGGCCCGGCCCGGCTCTAAGAAAGGCCGCATGCTAAAAGTCTCGCCGCCGTCAAAAGATAATAGCCATATCAGCGGCTGATCTAGTCGTTCGCGCATGCGCATTTCGCGCACTGGTTTACCCTGCTGCCATTCGTCGTTGAACGGCGTGAGCGTGACCAAGAGACACAGCGCGTCATCAGCGCGCAACACCACACTGCATTCGAGCGCACGCATATCGGGATAGACGCGTTCCCAATACTCGTTCACCGGCACTTGCTGCAAATAGCCTTCGGCATCGGTCGTCACCATGCGGCAATGCCCAGGCGCCACGCCGTGGTCGATATAAAAGGAAAAAGGGCGGCCGTGCGAATCGACCACCATACCGCCTTGGCGGATCTCGGGCGGCGGCAACGGCTCGTGGCGCGAGCGCGTATTGCGCGACAGGATATCTAAGTCTTCAGGCCGAGCCGGTAAAATCACTACCCCTCCGTCCGCCCGCGTCCAGGTCTCGCCACGATCACCGCTGCGCACATAACACGTCGCCTGGTGCAAACCGCGGCCATATTCGTCCTGGCCCTCGTAGAAGTCAATAATCGCGTGCAAGGTGCCGTCCGGTGCGGCGTCCATCTGCATATGGTAGGCGGCGTAGACCTGACCGTATTCTTCGCTGAGCGAGACGAGGCGTTTCGGCGGCAACCACTCGCCGCCGGGCAGACGACGATATAAATCGACGCCGCGATCGTGGCGTTCGGTGCCATTGCCACGCAGCGTCAGGTAGAGCATCCCGTCGGGGCCGCAGAGAAACACCGGATAGGTGCCGACGCCGAGCGGCACCGGCTCGGTCCACTCTGCAACATCGTTGCGCGCCAAGGCATGGCACCAGCGTACCGGCGTGCCGTGCCCACCCAATACGGCGTGCAGCACGCCATCAGCGTCAATGGCCAATACGGCGCGCGCATGGTTATCAACGCCCGCATCTAGCGTGACCGGATCGCTCCAACGCCCCGTCGCATGCTCGAAGGTGCGCACGCGATTATAGTAGCCCTCGCGGGTCACGTCCTGCCAGGCCACATGCGTGCGTCCATCGAAGGTGATGATCTTGCCGCTATCGTTCGTGGCGCGTTCGCTGCCTTGTTCGGATATAATCTGCATAAGTCCTATTGTTTTGTTACCATCCTTTACACTAAACCTCTACCGCTATTCGCTACACCTGCGGCACGCCGTCGGCGCGGCAACGGTGGGGCGTATGATGCTTTCCCGCCAACAAATCAGCAGCCGTCCAGCCCAAATTACCGTAGCGGATGGTGCCGTAGCGGATAAGGCCCTCATCGGCAAAGCAGCGCACATTGGGCAGGTCCATCCAAATCCGCAGCAACAGTCTTTTTTGTGCTTCGTCGTCGATCGGTTCGTGACCAGCCCGACCATGGAAAACAGTGTAGTTATTGCAAAAGGCGAGATCACCTTTGTGTAGTGGGAAAGTATAGCTATTGGCAGCGGCCGTCTCACTGATAAATTTGAATATGGCTATTTCCTCGTCCGTCATCTCTTCGCCCGCCAGATCCATACCGGCCTTGATCCAGCCGCCGTTAAAACGACACGTCACCACACCGCCCGCCGCGCTATACCCCGGCACCTTGAAATCAGAAACCGGCGTTTCGCCCATTGCCTCCTCCGCCCTACGGGTCCAGATAAAACCTTCGTAGAGCCTCGGCAACCATTCCGGGTGCTGGCGCAGAATCTCGTTATAGACCGTCATCGCGCTGGCCACCGTGCTGTGCGGGTCGTCCAGCGCCTGACGCACACAGCACAATACCACACAATCGGCCAGGTCGATATGCAAACCGACTGGCCCGGGGTTGCCGACGCCGCGCGTGCCCTGTTTGGGCCGTGACTTGCCATCGGTGACGTGGTGCACCAGCCCCGCTTCACTATTTTGCGTCACACCCGTGCCCAAATGGGTGCAAAGACCCCAGTAGAGCTTCTCCACGTCGTCGAGTGCATAATCCTCCGTCGGAAAACCGCGCAAAAAAGCAAAACCCCGACCGTCGCGCAACTCGTGCAGTATCGCGCGCAGTGTCTCATCCACCGCGGGCAATAAAAAATTTTCGCGCGTGATCTCGGCCAATTGTAGGCCACGCGCTTTGACATCCTGCAACGCGCGGTCCAGGTCGGCCCGGTGTTCGGCGGTCAATTCGAACGCCCAGGAGCGGTCGCGTTCTAGATCCGCACCGGTCCACACGCTAGCATCTTCGATAGATTCCATCCGCGGCGTCATAAATAATATCCCTTAAAAATGTTGCACATATTCAGTCTTCGCTTGGCAGCACATTAACAACACATCAGGCAGCACGCAAATATACATAGGGTCGATTGGACCCGTGTCACATATTTTGCTTACTTTTCACAGCAAGAACCCGCTCATTTTCGATAAATACACCAGGAGCATACACCGTGCTGGAATACACCCCCGTCCCCGAAGAACAGATCCGCCAATTCGACGAGCAGGGCTACCTAATTGTCCGCGACGTGCTCAACGAAGAAACTATCGCCACCTTGACAAAGGCCAGCGATCTCCTGATCGACAGTGACCTGCAGACCAACCGTCAGACCAACCCCACCGGCCTCTACGACGGTTTTCGCAATAGCGTCAGCCTCAACGACGCCTTTATTCCGCTAATGACCCAGGCCAAGATCCTGCCCTTGGTAATACACCTGCTAGGCTCTAACCTACAACTGATGACCTCGCACCTGATTTATAAATATCCCAACCCGCCCGACACGCCCGACACCCACCGCGCCCCCGGCTGGCACCGAGACTATATGCAGGCGATGCAGGCGCTCGGCGATTATAGCATCCCCCGTATCGAGTTGAAATGCGCCTACTATTTCACCGACCTGAGCCAACCTAAAAGCGGCAACACCATGGTCGTGCCCGGCAGCAATCTCCTGAGCACCGGCGTCGAAATCCCCGAGGGCCAAGCCGACCCAGTCGGCGCCGTCGAACCCCTGCTCAAACCCGGCGACTGCCTACTTTTCGAAAACCGCACCTGGCACGCCGGCGCCGTCAATCTCACCGACCAAATTCGCAAGGGCATTATGATCGGTTACGGCTATCGTTGGGTCATGCCGATGGACTTCCGCCGTCAAAACGAGGATTTCATCGCCAAACTATCGCCCTTAGAGCGCTTCTTAGCCGGGGAGCAATACGACGATGTCGTCGGCTTCCAACCCGACGGCGGCGCCAACCCGCTCAGGGACTGGTGCAAACAATACGACCTGCCCACCGCCCGCCATTACGGTCCAGATAATACAATCAACAATATCTACTAGACCCGCACGCGATTGACGACGAGTATGCCGAGCACACCTGTTGAGTTAGAGGGGAAAATGAGTGACCGCGACAAACAAACCACGCCCGCCGTTCACCCCATGTCCGATTACGAGAAGTTTATCTTTGACCTAAAAGGCTTCTTCGTTATTCCCGGCGTGCTCACCGCGGACGAACTCGCGACCGTGCGCGCTCATACCGACGCCTATTCGCGCGACCACGATAGCCTGCCCGAGCACCACCGCGCCCCAATGGCCGGCCCGGCGGAGTTTCTCATCGACCACCCGCGTGTCATGGGCATCCTACAGCAAGTGATCGACTCCAATCGCGAGCGCATCCGCCTCGAAAGCATCTTTGTCTCGCGCCGCTCGGCAGACGACGAAAGCAAGCACTGGCACCCGCACGCCGGCGGCACCAGCCTGCACCCCTCAACCTCTTACCGCTACCACAATGGGTGCATTTACAGCGGCATGACGCGCATCGTCTGGGAACTCAACGAAGTCGTCAAAGGCAAAGGCGGAACTTGCCTGGTACCCGGATCGCACAAGGCCAATATGGCTTCGGCACAGAACGGCAACTGGCCCGCAGAAGCCGACGACCCCGAATCTGGAATCTGGGAAACCTATGGCTGCCCGGCTGGCAGCCTGGTCGTATTCTCAGAAGGAGTGCGGCACACCGGGGCGGCCTGGACCCACTCCGAACACGCCCGCAACGCGATCCTCATCGCCTACAACCACGTAACTGCGCGCTTCCACGAGCCGAAACCCTGTATGAACCCAACTGTGATTGACGGCCTCGCCCCCCAGCGGCAGAGCTTTTTTAAAGACGTCTGGGTGTTCGGCAACAAACGCGGCTGAACGCACACTCGACCACTCAGCTCGGCTCGTTCTCAGTTTGAGATCGCTCGGCATATACCATAGCAAGCACGCCCGCTAGGATCAACACCCCACCGCCAGCCAGACTCCAGGTCACCGGCTCTTGCAAAATCCAGTGCGCCAAAGCAATTTGCGCAATCGGCGTCGCAGTGGTTATCGTGCCAGCCAGCGCAGCACTGAGCCTTTTCATCCCCTCCGAGACCAGGGTGAACGAGAGCCCCGTGCCCAATACACCGACGACGAGCACCGCGGCCAATGTTTCCACCGTCGGCGGTGATCGAAGCTCGAACTGCGGCGCAGCTAGCCCCCCCGTGACTAACGCGCTGATGCCCATCATTGGGAACAGTATCGCCGGTGTCTCCGCCCGATGCGCCAATGCCTTGTTCGCCAGTGCGTAAACCCCCCAGCCCAAACCCGAAAGCAGCATCAGGGCATTGCCCAGTCGATAGCGCGGTGCCAGCAGGTCGCTGACATCGGTCCGCATACCCACAACAACCGCGACCCCGGCCAGCACCAGCCCCATGCCCGCGACTTTAGCCAGTCCCAATCGCTCGTGCAATACGAAGGCCGCCAATACCGCCAGCGTCACGTATTGCACCTGTACGATCAACACGCCGGCGCTAGCCGTGGTATAACTCAGCGACAGCGCATAAAAAGAATAGTTGACGCTTATGCTCAAGCCCCCAATAATATGCCAACGAGACCACTCGATATCGCGCAGCCTATGCCCGCGCAGAAAAAAAAGAGCCAAGACAAATGCCGCACCGATCAAAAACGGGAAAGAGCAGCTTGACCAATACCGGCACGAAACTCCACAACGCGACCACCCCCAGCATGCACAATATCCCGACCCCCATCGCGCCGAGCCCTATTTATCTTTCGGGAGCTTGGGCGGCGTAGCCGCCAGTGCGAGCACCGCCAACGGTGCCGCCAAACCCGCGCAGCCCCAGAGCACCTGTTCAAAGCCGCCGAAATAATCGAAGGCGACACCCATTACAAAAGGACCGACCCCCGACGCCGCAACCCCGATCGTCGACACCGAACCGCGGATCTTACCCAGGTTCCGACGCCCGTAATAGCGCACCCACATCGTCTCGCCCACCGACATCAATAAACTGCTGCCCGTCGCATCTACCTGATTGAGCGATACCAACGCCGCGCACTGGCATTCCAGCGCTAGCGCCAATAACAGGTTCAACGGCATCCGGTCGGCCAACATGCCACCGCCGACCCGCCCCCCAGCAATCATAAAGGCGTAGATCGAAAACATCGTCGCCACCGCAGCAGGCTCCAACCCGCGTCCAGCAAAAATAGATACGATATGAAATTGCACGCCGGTGCCGCTCATTGACCACGAGGCCATACAGCAGACCGCGATCCAATAGGCCGGCGAACGCAATACCTGGCGCAGCGTAAACGCCGGATCCTCCGGCACAACACGCCCGCCAGCGTCATCCTCAGCTACCTCGCCACCGTCGGGGAACAGCCCCATTTCTTCGGGCCGGTCGCGGAAGACGAAAATCAACAACGGAAACAGCAACAGCCATACCGCTCCGCCCAATACCGCATACGCCCCGCGCCACCCATAGCTCTCGATCAGCCAGAAACCCAACGCCGGCATACCGCCGACAGCTACCGCCATACCGACATTGGCCAAACCGCTGGCCAAACCGAGGCGTTTGTGAAACCACATCGCCAAGGCGTTGCGCGCCAGCATACCCATCGAGCCCTGGCCCAAGAGCCGCAAAAAGAAAAAGGCGATAAAAAGCGTAAACAGCCCAGAGACCTGCGTCACGCCGAAACAGGTGATGCCAAATACGAATACCACGCCCATCAGCGTGCGACGTGGGCCGTAGCGGTCCATCAGGGCGCCGATATAGGTCAGCGGCAACGACGCCAACACCGTGCCCGCCATATACGCCCCGCTCAACTCGCTATTTGACAGCCCCAGCGCCTCGCGCAAATAGGGGTTGAATACCGCCACGCCGTAGGTCTGGCCCGGCGACGTACAGATGCTGATCAACATTACCGCCGGCAACATCAGCCAACCATAAAAAAAGGGCAGGCGACTCATGCGGCCCCCTCCCCGTCTTCAGAAGACATTTTATTATTCATTACACCTGTTCGTATTATCACGCTAGTATTATCCATTAAAGCTGGGCGCGGAGTGCGGCTGCGGGTGTTTTTAGTCCCCCGGTCCATCATCACGACCACTCTCCCCACCTTTGCCTTCCAGGCCCTCTACCGCCCAACCATCCCGAAAAACACTCTGCAGCGCCCCACACACGACCGGACCTCGGAAACTTGGGATGTCAGACTCTATGTCCTCTCGTATTCAAACCGGCGGCGCCACCGTCAGTCGACCCACCACCCTGTGTTTTTCGAGCAGGTCCGCCACCAAACCGCTGGCCTTGGCTTCTTCGACGAACTGGCGCAGAAAGGCCGCCGCCGCCACGCGCTCGGGCTTGGTGCCAATCGCCTGCTGCACCGCGGTAAACTGGCCGTCGAGAATTCGCGCGCCGGGCAGTTTTTCCACATCCGTGGTCAGGCGAGGCCGCAAACCTGCCATCACCTCCAGCCCCTGCTCGACGAAAATATCGAACGAAGCGTCGACACCGTCTGTCTTCACTAACTCCGCATTCTTGATATTGTCGGCCAGCCACAGACCGTAGGCACTGCGTCCATAGACACCGATACGCACTCCTTCGCGATCGACCTCGTCAACAGATTGAATAAAAGAGCCCGCCGCTACCAGATACGTCGCTTCGATCTCGGCATAGGCCGCAGAAAAAGCGATCGTCTTAGCCCGTTCCGGCTCCGCGCCGATATTGCCGATATCCCAGACATCCTCAACAGCGGCGTCGGCCAACTCACCAGGCGAAGCGAACGTTATATACTTAACCGGCACACCCAGGCGATCGGCCACCGCTCGAGCCATGTCCGGGGAGACCCCGATCGGATCACCTGCTGGAGTCTTATCCGTGACGAGCAGAAAATTGCCTAGATTGATGCCGGCGCGCAAAATGCCGGTGGGGGCGAGTTCAGCGCGTATTTTATCGAGCATAAGCGTCCTATTCTGTTACAAAATGCTCAGTTTTTATGATCTCGCATCCTGCAACAAGATGGCGGTATTGTTGTTACAACGATATAGCACGGTCTTATAGTAGCGAGAATCCAGTGCAAAGCCTTCGCCATCAACCCGCCATCAACCCCGCCGCCCGCAATACCGTCTCCTGTACTACCAACTCGTCATCGAGCGAGCGGTCCGGCGTTTTCTCACCGCGAATATCGGCGACAAATGCGCGCAGGCTCTCGACATAACGCGGACGGTTTTCCATCGGTACGTTCTGCCAACCTTTGACATAGCCGTCCCGGTCCTTGTCCAGACACAAGCGCAATGTCGGCGGTTCAAGAGGCTCTAAAATCGCGCTACCGCGCGTGCCATAGACCTCCAGACGCCGCGAAGCACCCGACGCAACCTCCAACGCCGCCGACTCGACCGTGGCCATTGCCTTTGCATATTCGAAAATGGCCGTGGTATTGTCGCGGTAGAAAGGAAATTCGTCGTCGTCGCTACGCGAAATGCAGGTGACGCGATCGGGGCGTCCCAGAAGCTTTACTACAGCGTCGATCACATGGCAGGCGAGAATAAACATAATACCGCCCTCGCGTTCGCCACGCGCATCCCAGCGCTGCCATTCTTTCTCGCTCGAAGGCCCCGAGGAGATGCGCGCCCTGACCGAAAAAATTTCGCCCAACTTGCCCGACTCCACGCAATCGAAGATAAACTGGAAACCGGCGTTGTAGCGAAACATATAGCCGAGCTGCACGAGCAGCGCCTTCTCGCGCGCGATATCAAGCACGGCGCGAAACTCATCTAAATCATCTCCGGCGGGTTTGTCGAGCCAGACATGCTTGCCATGCTCTAAAACCTGCCGTGCAAAAGCCAAGTTCTGCGACACCTTCCCCTGCACCGCAATGCCGACGATGGCCTCGTCTTCCAGCATCTCCTCCACTGAAGAAAACCAGTGCACGCCCTCGTACACCGAATGTGCCCCGAGCACCGCGCGAGTTTCCTCCGACGGCTCAAAAACCCCACAAAAATCAACCGCATCACTTTCCCCCATAACCTTCGCCTTGCCCGAGGCGTGATCGTGCGAGATCCCGTATTGCGCGAGTTTAATTTTCATCTCAAATCCTCCCAAAGGTACAGAAGCTGACTGGAATCGACGAAATCAACAGACATTCGCGGAACCTATGGCGACACTTTCTGCCGGCAAAAGATCGAAGTCCGATCGACAAGCCCTACAACAAACACCCACAGAATCCATAATAACCTCCGTCGGGGCGCGGGCGCAGGGCAAAGCCTCCCCAAGCCATCGGTTGCAGTCTATCGCCCCACGCCGCCGCTCGTTAAATTGGCTAGCAACGAGCTTTATGCAATCATCGTCAAACCGCGATCTTGCAAAGGTAGCTCAATTTTCTCCCCGCCGCGCCGG
>LWDU01043906.1_pt1 | contig 10243 bp, 15 predicted proteins | sample 727161 | NCBI WGS metagenome assembly LWDU01 (sample SAMN04566230, study PRJNA314399) | hydrothermal vent metagenome | isolation source: deep sea hydrothermal plume seawater | place: Mexico: Gulf of California, Guaymas Basin | collected 2004-07-11 | reverse complement strand
GATAGTCTCCACCGTCCTGATAAGAACCACCGTAGCGTTCCCAATTACCAAGCATAAACTTGCCTTCTTCATCGAACGCGCTATCAAAGGGGTTATCAGAGCTTTTAGAGTCATCTATTTTTTTAAGCTCTTCGGATTGTTTCTCTTTGGTGAAGTCACTTATGTTTTTGTAAAGGTTGGGGAACCTTTTTCCGTACACTTGTGTGCTGGGAACTGCGAGAGACATTTTCAAAGTAGGGTTGACGAATTTCTTCAAGCGAACACGAGAGAAGGGTTCGATCTTCCCTGTGCCGCGTTCGGCATCTTCAAACAATTCTTCGCCCTCTTCTGCAAGCCAATCTAAAAATTCTTGATCAGAGATTTCTTTCACTGCACCTAAGTCACCATTGTTGACGACATAGGCTATTGGGCCGTGACCGTGAGCTTCTGCGACAGCGCACTTGTAGAAGCTGCCTCCACCTCCACGTGAGCTTGGTGAATGGCATGTCTCAATGTTATCGAAGTCAGCCATTCGTAATACATCGATTGGGTGCCGCGAGTAGACAATTGAGTATTCGCCGCCGGTTGTTGCACCGTCAGCAGCTGCTTCTGGATTTTCGCGGTAGAAGGCTGACTTCTTATTCCACCATTCTGCTAACTTTTGGTATATGTTGTAGGCAGAAGTAGCTTTGTTGGTGTCCCCTTGAAAAACATCGAACAGCCTTTGGTGGACCTTTCTAGATTTGGCTAGCATTTCGGTTGCTGCTGCTCTGTACTTGTCAGTTTTTTCTCCAATATCCTCATCTGCCCAGCCCTCCGAACTCATACCAAAATCTTCGGGATTAATTGTATCTGAAGCTGTCCACGCTTCGCGAGCATTATCATATAGACGAGCGCCTTTTTGAAGAAGCTTGCCTATTTTAACTTGTTTCTTTTGTATCTTCTTTTTTCTTTTCGCAAAGCTTTCCTCGGTGTCTGTCTCTAATCTTGCTATCTCGCCATTATCATCGATAAGATGCTCTTGTTGATCTGGTGTGAGAATAATTGTTGATGGCTTGTCGCCCTCTTTCACAGCGGCAAGTGAAAAAGAATAGTAGGTCGCTAATCCGGTTGAGAAATCTGGCTCGTAGCCTGACTTGGCGAGTATCTGCTTGAGAGCTTCGAGGTCTTTATCTTTGGTTTTCATTGGCGTTATTAAACGCATCTTGTCGCCAAAGATGTTTCCGAATGAAAGGTCTTCTGGTTTTAAGTCGTGAAGAATCTCGTCGATGTCTTCAAGTTCTTCGTCCGTTACTTCGTTGATCTCTTCTTCTTTGAGGAATTTATTCCAGCTTTCGAATAGGTTGTGCATGTTATAATTAGTCCCACAAACCATTATAATACTTAGCAAACATTTCAATTCCCTTCTGATATCTCTTCATATTTAAAGCCTGTACCCTTTCCCATTTTTTAGGGTTTTTAAAATCATATTCTTCGCAATTATAATCAGACAAAACAAATTCAAAGCTCCATATCATTTCGTCGATTACAGCATGCCATTCTTCCATTGAGCGGAATTCTGGTGGGTAGCCACTGGCTAATCTTTTGAATGTCTTTAATCGAGGAATTATATATCTTGCCACCGTTGCGTCTAGATTATAACATTCTCTATCGCTATGACCTCTTATCAATTTTTGATAAAGATGTCGAAAAAAGCGGAAAGGTGCGCAAAAGTAATGATTCCACACTCTGAACATGACCCAATGTAGTTCTTTCCATGCCATACCTTCCCTCCGCCTTTCACAACCTACACAATGAATCGCCAGTAACCCATCGCGGCTCTATTTCGGATTCATCAAAAAAGTCTACGCAATACCATGCGCTAATGTGATTATATTCAAGTTTTGTTTTTTGTATTACATAGCCTAGCAAATTGTCGTCAGTATAGCTAATTTTAACTAAATCTCCGACGTGATAAACTTCTACTGTTTTTTCTTGCACGTACCACCAGAACAATCAGCGGGTTTTGAATTGATTTTATAAATCACCATCCAACTTGTTTCGTCGCCGCTAAGATTCAGAACATCAAATTCTCTAATTTGTTCTATGGACCACAATTTATCAGTTTTGGTATGATTCAAAAATTCTACATAGTGTAATCCTAACAGTTTATAACTATAGCTTCTGATTTCAGCAGTATATTTATTTGTCGGAGTAATCATCACCAATATATTATCTACACCCAAACAATTATCAAACTGCATCACCACAACACTCACCCCAGCTACCTGCATCCACCATCGATTATCTGTATCGCACGTGTCTTGCATTTTGTCGGGTGTGATGTTTGAATACTTATGTTCTGCTTTTGGTCTCGTTGTTGCGCAAGAGGACAGAAACAAGAACACAAGAAGTCCCATTAATATCTTTTTCATCTCATATCTCCTTTGATATAAAATAATTAGTAATAACTTATTGCAAATTTAAAAAAAACGAGCAGCCTCAAATTTGTTCTTTAACTGAGAGGACAGTCTAGACTCATTTTCACTAGCTTGCGCTCCTTCAATAGAGTCGTTGAAGGTCTATTTATATATCTCCGTGTTTAATCTGCTCGTTAACGATATCTGTTAGCTAAGTGTAGTGAAAGACACAAAATAGCAGCGGGCACAAAGGCTATCATAACCCCTGTAACATGTGCAGCTGCAATTATGTGTTTCTTGAGCTTTTTCATACATTACTATCTTATATTTGTTTTTTTATTTAGTCAAGAGATTTTTTCAAGAAGTCCTGTTTTTATTACCGATTGAGCACCATTCGACCACTGTACGGCTGCATATTCGTAAATCGTATCGGGTTCGTTTTTTGGCATTTTACTTCTACCGTAACTTACATCTAATACAAGACCCACGTTTTCGTACCGAGTGCCTCGCTGCATAACTAAATCCCCTTTTGATATGCCCTTGATCATGCAGGAATAACTAGTTAATCTTTTCTATATCTTCAAAACTTTCGAGACACCAAAGGCCATCGGACCACAAGACTCGGGCAAAATACGTAGTAATTTCAGTTATTAGCCCCAACATCGTAGCCTCTTCTTCTTTTACAAAAAAACGACGAGGTTCCGAGTACACGCCGTCGTTCCACCAGTACATTCTATTTGTTCGAGCGAGTGTTTAGAATATAATCCCAGAGTGGCGTAGTCACTCCCCAATTGGTTTCTTGGTTTCTGCCCATGTGATGTTCATAATGCCAAGGCACCTTTTTCTTCCCCCACTCGACGTTTCTATGTGCTTTTTGATGCACATAAAAGTATCTAGTTGCCGACGCAATTAAAATGTAGTAAAACCAAGGTGAAATAAAATATAAGGGAAGGTGAAATATTAATAAAGCATAGAGACCTAATATCTCGCGGGATACGACTGTTGGAAGGAATTTGTTGTAGGCTTCGTCTTTATTATCGTTCTTGCGGCAGGTTTGGTGGTGATCGCTCCAATGGAAACTTTACCGAGCTTGTGTAAGACATATTTATGTAGCACCCATTCTAGCCACGTTGCATATAAGTAGCCAGCGATAACGCTAATAAATATCTCCACTCAACCCCTCCTAATAGTTATTTTAATTCCTTTTTGGTTTTCTTGTAAAGGCAGTTCTATTTGTTTTTTCTTTTCTTCGCGGTCTGGCCAGTATTCTTCGTCTCTTCCGCTTCGGCCAATTATCTTCATTCTTTGGCTTATTTGGCTCATCTTTGGAATTGTTTGAACGACTTTTGTTGATTCGACAAAAAGACATGATATTCCCCTCCTAAAATAAGTAGAAGGCTATTCAGCAGGAGGGGCACTTTTAGAACGTTTCATAGGAGGTTTTTTCGAATAAGGGGCCGTATTTTTCTGACCGCCTTTTCCAATTAATCTAATTTTCATTTTACGATGGCCCTTTCTGACTTTCCTTTGGTAAGGTTCGGTATGTTCGCTCATTGGCCTCATATTGGAAAACGGTTGGTCGGCTCTTCCATAAGATGTTCTAAGACCTTCTAAACCGGGCAATGATTCTTTGGATTTCTTCATACTTTTAGCGGTTTCTTTGGCAGCGCTCCACAAAATCTCAACCATTACATCGTGTACGATTCGTGTAAAGACGTCATAATTTTTATCAAAATAATCAAGAAACTCTTCGAGAGCTTTCATTTGTACCGGATTATCGTCTTTGTTATAAACAATTCCCAATTTAGTAACTATCTTTTTTCCGAATACGTTTAAGGTTGCCCATTTCAATTTAAATTTTGCGGGAGTAATAAGTTGCCGCATTTCTTTTACTGGTATTCCCGGCAAATTAAGTTGCCGACGACCGCCGGTTGAGACCTCTAAGAAATGTTTACTTAAAGCGTCAAGCAACATATTAGTGGCAAATGAAAAGTTGGCTGGCCCAATGGGTTTAAACACATCATTAAATTCTTTATTTAATACTTGTAATGCTTCATAATACTCTGAGTTGGGATCCATTTGCCCGCGTTCATTCGTGCTTGCGCTCATTCCCTTCGTTAGTGCCTGTATAACCTCTCCTATTTCTGGTACATTGAGAGTCATTTCTGTGTAATAGTCGACTGTCCCGCCAGAGGTATCGGCGTCAAAATTCTCATATCCCTCTGCTTTTGCCCTTTGCCTAAACTGGCCGTATGGCGAATCAGAAAGGTCTATTAGATCAAACTCAATAAATAAGTCAGCTAAATCAACGTGAGTTGCTTTGTGGGCGAGGTCATAATTTTGCAGTTTGCTAAGGAATTGATCAAAGAGTTCATAATCGCTTTCTTCTTCGTCGCGGTAGTATTGTTCTTCATCCTCTCGCTCGTATTTTACCTTCAACTCGTTGTCTGTCGCGTCAAGTTCTGCCAAATCTGATTCAATGCCGTTTTCGTCAAGAACTCTTTCGACCTCTGAGGCAAAGTTTTCTTGGAAATCAACCCCCTCATAAAAATGTTTTTGGAAATTACCTTCTTTCATCCACTTTAAATCATCAAAGTCAAAAGCCATTGCTGCGCTCCAATAAAAATAGTCACCTTGTTTCTGAACTTCAACGTCGAAATGGTCAAGATTGTACTCTTTTATTTTTGCTTTAAATTCCTCTATTTGTGGGCCAGCAGGAGTTTCATCGATGGATTCTTGAATTACCGTTTGGATATGGTCCCAAGTAGGTTTCAATTTTTCTTCCCACCAGTATTCTACATCGTTTTCCCTCTTTAAACCTGCGTCGATTAATATTTTGTAATTTTCTGGGTCTTTTTTTTCAAGCATCCTCAAATCTTCATAACGAGAATATTCTTCAAAAGCTGCTACAAGTTTCCATCCAAAAAGATTTGTTCTGATGATGTTTTGGACCTCGTTACCGTCAAGTTGCTGATTTACATTGCTCCATGCCTTATCAAGTTCTCCACCAAGATATTCAAGAACTATTCGTTTGTCGGTCCCCCATTCTTCTTTAGTAAAATTTGACTGGTTAGCCATCCACAAAAAGAAAAATGACCGGCCTTCGCCTGTAAATTGTCCAAAATAGTTTGAATCTTTTTGAGAAATACAGTATTTTGCTCCTGCGTCTTTTCCCCAATAGCAAGAAGCTGCATGAGTTAAAGGGCGAACCATAAAGAAGTCTTTGCCAAGAGGATCGGATTTTTTTGTAATGGGATCTTTTTTGTTGGTGATGAGAATGTCTGACTCTTCATAGGCTGTTTCTCTTTCTTCCGTGTCTTGACGATGTTTAGTCTCCGCGTTCATTTTCTTGTTATATGCTTTACCGACAATGCCGTGAAGTTTGGCATAAGTTTTAATTGCCATAAGGTCTTTTTCGTCATCTTCAAGGAACTTCTTTAAGTCGTGATACCTTTGAACTTCCCCAGCTACTTTTGTTGCCAAATACCATGGAGAATACATGTCTTCACCGGGTTCAGGGGCCATCAAACTTGAATCTTGGCCCCAAAATGGTTTGTAGCCATACCCTTCGTCGAGATCCATTTTGTTTTTTAGAATTCTGGCAGCACCCTGTAGATATTTTTGTTTTTTGTCTTCTGTTGGATCAGACTGAATAAGAACGTCAAGAAGGCTTTCGCCATCGAACTCTTCACGTTTCTTTGCCAGTTCGGGATAGATCTTCTCAACTTTTTTGATTCGATTTTCAACGAGAAGTTGTTCTTCGGTTAGTATTGAGTATTTGCGGAAGGACTCGAAAAACTTTTGCATAGTATAAATAGTTTATTTTTTTTAAAAAACCATAGATTACAAAAGCTTTTCGAGTGTTTTTAATTTAATGGAAATTATAAGGGGCTTGACTTCTTCATATATTAGTACCGCGAAGAGACAGTAATGGCTTGTCGACTATCTAATGCAATAAAAAGCTTAGGTTATAACGACTTAATGACTCGCGAGTAAGAGACTCAGCAGTAATAAGCTGAATTAAGAGGGAAGCTGTCTGTTCATACATTGTCCAGCAGCTGTTTTCTTCGTCCCATTGAGAAGAAAGAGGGAGGGTGTCGAGCATATCTTCGAAGCGATAAAGGATACTTATATACTCGCATAGATAAGAGTATAAAAGAGGCCAACTATCGGTATCTTTTTCCTCTAAAATGGACTTTAAAGAATCGACCGCCTTACGACGTCGGAACAGGTATTCGCGACTAAAATGATCGTATTCTTCTTTAAATATTACAAATTTTGAATCTTTCACACATTTGGCCCACGTCCCCAAAACATTTTGTTTTTGTCGGCGTTTGTCAACAAGAAAGCGCAAATAGTAAATTTGCCATCTTCTTCCTTAATACTGTACCTAAGAGGTTCTGAGTTGAAGGCGCCGTAGAGTGGTTTTCTTTTGCGTCGTTTGCCATATTTACTTTTTGGAGGTTCATTAAGGAACTCTATGCATTCTTTAATTATTTCATCGTCGGAATCATATGTTTTTTTGGCTTCTTCATAATCTAATTCGATATTGACTACGACTGCCCAGCACTTCTTAGCATACGTTTTTATATTCCAAAACATTTGCTGGGAATAAATACCATACTTAGTTCTTTTGCTTGGTGTGTCGCAAGCTCGTTGTTTAATTGGTTGCAGTTGACATTCTATCATTATCAAACCATTCCTTGAGGTTATCATATCCCCCAATCAACACTTCGTGACCATTAACGGTCGTCGTGACAAGAGGCACTGTTTGATGGTGCCATTGTTCTTTTAAAACTTGTAGCTCTTCTGGATTTTCATCCATTACGTACACAGAATGGGATACTCGCTGGCGCCTCATTTCATCTAAAGCGTTTTGGCAATATGGGCATTCCCATTTTATCCATACATTATAGTGACTATCCATTTAAAACCTTTTTGCCTCCACCAGTTTTCAATTTAGATTCTATGTGGCTTGGCTCTCCGACTACAATAAATTCCATTCCATTGGAGCCATTGTCGACAATCAACTTGGTAAATGCTTGTCGGGTATCAAGACCTTCGGGAAGCTTACCTTCTACTAAATGCCTTTTAATCAAGCTGTCTTCTCGCAAATAAACTACATGTTTAGGATTTATAAATACTTCTCTGAGGCTGTATCCTCCGGAATCTTTTACAATTTCTATTAATTTAATCACTTACATTCCGCACATCTTTTTTTTGTATATAATAGGTATTTTGTTTGCCGTGTTTTTCAAAGGATGCCTTAATCCAGTTTTGGTGAGGCTCCTTTTGTGCAACAACCAATCCATAAACCGGGCCTTCAATTTGCTGATATTGTGCTGGCTCACCACTCAGTTCTTCTTTGACCGATTCTGATATAATTCCCATAGTATTATCCGGAATCCAAATTAGATCTCCGATACTATAGTACATCTTCTTCTATACTAATTTCGTCGAGCCTTTCGGACGTCGGATTAGCTGTCTCCGGTTGATGGAATTCTGGCTCCGGTTGGTGGAATTCTGGCTCCGGTTGGTGGAATTCTGGTTCTTGTGGCACAGGAGGCTCATATTTTAAACGATGGTAGGCGATCATAATGTTCATCATCTCACCGAGTTTTAAATCGAACTTAGCGATAGTCTGTTTATATGCGTCTAACGCCTTGACGACTTCTCCAATATTCTCATCAGTATATTTACTTCTTAGAATACGCACATAATCTTCTTCATGCTGTCTCAAGGTTTCTTCTGTTTTAAGAAAGAGATGTTGGACATTCTCCAACACCTCATCTAGTTCTACCGAATAAGAAATATTAACTTTCATTTTTCTCCTCTTAAGTATATATTATTTTATTTTTTTTATCTTGTCAAGCACTTAATAACATTTTATATAACGTGGCTACAGTTAGAGCAGCAATCGAAGATATGATTATCCAGATCAGTCTAGAAGAGGTCTCTTTCCAATTCTCTAGTTCACGTAGTCGAGCATACAATCCTAAGTCTGGATTATAAACTGAGTCTTTAATACTCACTATGTGCTCGCCCATCTCTTCTTGTTTTTCTTTAACGACATCGATGCTTGTTATCACTTGGTCGAGTCTTCCATGTATCTCAGTCAATTCGACGGCGGTTGCTGTTCCTGTTTCTTTCACGCTTTTCTCCTATCTCACTATTAAATAGTCTTACTTTCCAACAATCGCATAATTAGAAGTTATCAAGGTACCTGCTACAGAAACTGAGTTTTGTAATGCACAACGCGTTACTCTCGCAGGGTCTATGATCCCTGCTTCTAATAGGTTTGTAGTTTTATTTAATTTAAAGTCATAGCCATAGCCTGCCTTGTCGTTGACCACTTGATTAACAATCAAATCAACAGACTCTCCCGCGTTTTTAGCCATTTGTTTTAGAGGCTCCAATATCGCATCTTGAACTATTTCAACACCTAACTTCTGCCAGCTGTTTTCTACTTGATCTTCTAGAGCAGTTCCCAGTTCCACAGACTGTTGTGCTAAGAACGAGGCACCGCCGGGTAGTACACCCTCTAGCTGCGCTGCTCCTACTGCTTCGAGCGCATCTTCGACGCGGTGTCGTTTTTCAACCATTTCGATCTCTGTTGCTGCGCCAACATGTATAACAGAAACACCAGATGCAAGTCGCGTAATACGTTCTTGTAGTTTCTCACACTCATGAAGATTGTCTGTGCTTTGCATGACACCTTTAAGCTTCTCTATCTGTTTTTCGACTTGTTCCATATCCCCATGCCCACCAAGAAAAGTGGTCAGATTCTTTGAAGCTTCTATTTTTTTGGCTTCTCCAAAGTGAGTTAGCTTAACATCTTTCAAAGCGGTACCCATTTCACGCGATACAAGAGTTGCACCAACTGAGACGGCTAGATCTTTTAAGATTCCTCGGCGCTCTTGTCCATAACGTGGCGCCTTGATTCCCACAACTCGCATTGTTCCGCGCATTGCGTTCATAATCAAAGCAGCCAAAGCTTGCCCTTCTATGTTTTCTGCAACAATAACGAAAGGTCGGCTTTCTCTGGCGGCGATTTCTAGAGCGGGTAGCATATCCTCTACCATTTCAATTTTTTCATCTGTAACCATGATGAGCGGGTTGTCATGCATAACGAGTCCCCTTTGTTCATCGTTAATGAATGCACCAGCTAAGTAGCCGGAATCAAAGCGAAATCCTTCTATAAGTTCGAGACTAGTCTCTAAAGAACGAGCCTCTTCGATTGTAACGGAGCCATCTTTTCCAGCTAAATCAATAGCCTTTGCCACTAATTTACCAATCGTTTCGTCGCCGTTGGCGGAGATGGTTGCTATGTTTTCTATGTCTTCTAAAGATCTGATGGGAGTTGCAGCAGCTTCTATTTGGTCTACGAGATGATTGACGGCTAGTTCCATTCCCTTTTTGAGTTCGACAGGAGGGGCGCCACTGGCTAAATACTTCTGAGCTTCCTTATACATAGCGTAAGTAAGAACAGTGGTAGTTGTCGTACCGTCGCCAGCTTCTTGATTAGTTTTTTCAGCGGCCTGTTTAACTATCTGCGCTCCGACATTCTCGAATGTATCTTCCAAATCAATAAATCGCGCAACAGTTACGCCATCTTTAGTGGTGATGGGGCTTTGCCCGTGCTGGTGTAGAATAACAGTGCGACCTTTTGGTCCCAATGTTGATGCTACGTTCTCTGCGACTGTCTTAATGCCTTGCTCGAGCTTTGCTCGCAAAGCTAAAGAATCACTATATTGCTTCATAAAGTACCTCTGTCTACATTATATATTATTATAAAAGATTGTCAAGTAGTTTTTAAGTTATTTCTATTCTTCTACTGTTGATTCAACCGAAGATTTAACGGCTGC
>LWDU01000632.1_pt1 | contig 10246 bp, 10 predicted proteins | sample 727161 | NCBI WGS metagenome assembly LWDU01 (sample SAMN04566230, study PRJNA314399) | hydrothermal vent metagenome | isolation source: deep sea hydrothermal plume seawater | place: Mexico: Gulf of California, Guaymas Basin | collected 2004-07-11 | reverse complement strand
GGTAATGAGGTTGATTTTCCAGCTAAAATACTTGAAGACGGACAGAAATTAGTGTATTTTAGTAAGCACAATGATAATCGGTTCATTTTCAGGGGATTGATGACTTGTGTTAGTACAATGAAACACTTATTAGGTATTAGAGCCTGGTGGGTGGTAACACCTAAACAGCTATATAATTATTTAAGGAGTAACAAATGAGTTTTATGTTTAAGAGTAGTACACCTGCTAAGTCACAGTCTCAAGTAGATGCTGAGAAGTTACAGGCAAAGAAGCAAAGAGAAGAAACCTATGAGAAGAAGAACAGACTACAAGCTCTAAAGCGTAGAAGGTTCGGTAAACAAACATTATTATCTGGCTCACCTAGTGGACTAGAAGACAAATTAGGAGTGTAGTATGGGTGCAATAACAAAACTATTTAAGAAGCCAGCAGCAAAGGCAGTGGTAGATAAGGTCAATGAAGAGGTTGACACTAAGGCTGCAGCAGGTGGAGTGCCAAAGGCAGTAATAGCTAAGAGAAATGCTGGCACTGCAGCAATTATAGGCAGAACAACAAGAGCAAGGTCAAGAGGTCGTTCATCACTTATATCAGAAGACCGTAGTAAAACACTAGGATAAACATGCCAAAGAATAAGAAGAGCAAAGTCGCAGTAGAGTCTTTTGTAAAGAGGTTCGAGTCTGCAAAGGCACATCGTGCTACATGGGAAACACACTGGAGAGAGTGCTATGAATACGCATTACCTCAACGAGAAGTGTTCAACAATGTTCAGCAAGGTGTTAAGAAGAATACACGTATCTATGATTCAACAGCATTGATTGCAACACAGAGGTTTGCATCAAGACTACAGTCAACACTGATACCACCATTCAAGAAGTGGGCGAAGTTATCAGCAGGTAGTTCAATACCTAAAGAGCAACAGAACCAAGTCGATGGTGAGCTAGAACAAATGACTAACACATTGTTCAGTTACATTAATCAATCTAACTTAGCAACAGAAGCTAACGAAGCTTTCTTAGACTTAGCAGTAGGCACAGGTGCTTTGTTACTTGAAGAAGGTGAAGGTGACAATCTATTGAAGTTCACTGCTGTACCTATCAAACAACTCATACTAGAGAATGGTCCTCAAGGAACTGTTGAGACAGTATTTAGAGAGCATGGTGTACCAGCGCGTGACATACTTCGTATCTGGCCACTAGGCACAGTATCAACACAAGTCAAAAGAATCATTGAAGAGAAGCCTAATGATTTAGTGTCTGTTATTGAAGGCACTATCTATAACGCTAAGAACAATAACTATGAGTATGTGATTATAGAAGAGTCAACAAAGCATGTTGTGTTTGAAGACTACTATGACATTAGCCCTTGGGTTGTATTCAGATGGTCTAAGGTAGCAGGTGAGCGTTATGGTCGTGGACCTGTTATGGCTGCACTACCAGACATCAAGACAGCTAACGAGGTTGTTAAGTTTGTATTAAACAATGCAGAGAAAGAGATTGCTGGTGTATATACAGCTGTTGACGATGGTGTACTTAATCCTTGGACTGTGAACACAGCACCAGGTTCAGTCATCCCAGTAGCCCAACAAGGCTCATTAGAGATGTTAAGCTCAGGTGGTAACTTCAATGTATCACAACTTATTCTTGAAGAGTTACGAAACAATATCCGTATGGCTTTGTATCATGACCAACTAGGACCAGTAGCAGGGCCAACCAAGTCAGCAACAGAGATTAGTATTAGACAACAAGAGCTAATGAGTGACATCGGTTCATCGTTTGGTAGATTGCAGAAAGAGTTTATCAACAAGGTTATCAAGCGTTCTATTGATATTCTTCAACGTAATGGACATGTGCCAGACATCAAGGTTGGTAATCAAATCATTGACATTAAAGTTATCTCACCACTTGCTCAACAGCAAGACATGGATGAAGTTAATAAACTAGCACAGTTCGTACAGTTTGCAGGCATGGTAGGTGAAGAGGCATTGACTATAGGACTAGACCTTGAAGCTTTCCCTGAGCATATTGGTAAGTTACTAGGTGTAGCACCAGAGCTTATTCGCAGCAAAGAACAACGTGAGCAAATGAAACAAGCACAAGCACAAGAAGCTAAGGCAATGCAGATGGCAGAGATGGCAATGCAGAATCCAGAGTTAGCTAAAGAAGCAGCAGAGAATCCAGAGGTAGCAGAGGGATAAAGGTAAAGAACTAGATGCTCTAATAGCTTCAGTGTTCAAGACAGCCAGTGGCAAGAAGCTGATGGAACATCTTGATGAGAGGTTTATTAGACAACCAGTATGTAGCCCTGGTCAAACAGAAGGACAAGGTTACTTTAGAGAGGGGCAGAACAGTGTCATTAGATTTTTTCAGTCCTGTATTAAACGTAGAGAGAAAGGCGATTATTAATTATGTGGAGTAATGTATGAGCGAACAAGAAGAAACAATTTTAGGTAGTGAAGTAGCTACTCAAGAAGAAGGAACAGTAGAGCAATCAACAGAAGGTTGGATGTTATCAGAGAGTGTTAATGGTGAGGGTGATACACCAGACTGGTTTAAAACTGGTAAGTATAAGACAGTATCAGACCAAGCACAGGCATACGCAGGACTAGAATCTAAGTTAGGTTCATTCACTGGCGCACCTGAAGACGGTTACAAGGTAGAGCTTAACGAAGAACTAGGATATACAATCCCTGATGATGACCCTTTACTTGGTCAGTTTGGTGAGTGGGCGAAGGAAGCAGGTCTATCACAGGATGCACACACTAAATTACTGAACATGTATGTTGAGAATACTGCTGGTCAGATGGAAAACCTTGATGTAGAAGAAGAGGTTAAGAAGATTGGTGATAATGCACAGCAAAGAATACAAGACATTACACACTGGGGTCAAGCAAACCTAGATGAGAATGAGTATGCAACTCTACAATCTATGGCAACTACTGCTGCAGGCTTCCATTTGATTGAGAAGATGAGACAAATGTCTAGGGAAACTCAAGTAAGCGCACCTGATACAGCTAAACCTGTTGATAGTATGACTGAACAGAAGCTTTATGAGATGATTGGAGATGAAAGATACGAGTCAAACCCTTCATTTAGAGCAGAAGTAGAGGCTAAGTTCAGGGATTACTATGGTTCTGCGCCTAGCAATACAGTGAAATCTTAAAATAACCACCCATAAGTGTTGTGTTTTGATATAATCGAGCCAACAGACACCCTTCTTTTAGGCCTGTATTGGTAGTTTAAGCACCTCTAAAGTGCTAGATTCAACCCTTACAGGCTACTTGAATCGAGAAAAAGTAAGATTAATTTTTTAATTCATAAGGAGAAGACATTATGTCTATCAATTTAAGTAGTGCAGCTTCCGCTCAGTTTGATGCTGAAGTAAAGCATGCGTTCCAAACATCAGGTAAATTGCGTGATGCAGTTCGCATGAGAGCAGGTGTTGTAGGTGATACTTACAACTTTCGTACCATGGGTAAAGGTTTAGCAAATCAAAAGGCTAGCCAAACAGATGTAACACCTATGGATATTTCACACTCTAAAGTAGCTTGTACCCTTGGTAACTGGGTTGCTGGTGAGTACACTGACATCTTTGATGCTGCCGAAGTAAACTTCGATGAGCGCAGAGAGTTAGCACAGACTATTGCGGGTGCAATGGGTCGTAGAGCTGACCAGTTAATCGTTGATGCTTTATCAGCAGGTTCAACTATTTCTCATGGTTCTACAGGTTTAACAGTAGCTAAGATTACTTCAGCTGCGAAGACTCTAAACGATAATGGCGTTCCTATGGATGACCGTATCTTATTGACTTCTGCTGCAGGTATTGAAGACTTGTTAAATGAAGAGAAGGCTACTTCAGCTGACTATGCGACTGTTCGTGCATTGATGTCTGGTGAGCTTAATACTTTCATGGGATTCAACATCGTTATGATGGAGACTCGTGCAGAGGGCGGTTTAACATTAGCTTCAACAACTCGTGACTGTTTTGCGTTCCATAAGTCATCAATCGGTTGTGCTATTGGTTTAGACATTTCAACAGAAGTGAACTACATCCCTGAGAAAACTTCATGGTTATCTCTAGGTAAATACAAAGCTGGTGCGGTTACTATCGACACAGCTGGTATTGTTAAAGTAGAAATCACTGAATAATATAGGAGAATAATATGGCTTTCGATAACAGCAATTTTGCTCGTATGAGCACCTCAGCTAACTCAGCTATCCCTACTTTGTGGGGTTATTCAACTGCTGATGCAACAGCAACAGTTGACACAGCTGGTTACTTTAATGATGTATCAGGTGATGTTCAAGTTGGCGATTTAATTATGGCTAACACATCTACTGGTGGAACATTAGCTAGTGGTATTTATCAAGTAAGCTCTAACGCCTCTGGTGTTGTTGATACTAACAATGCTCTAGTAGTTACTGCTACTGACTCAGACTAAGTAAGAGTTGATTTAAGACTGGCCCTTCTAACGAGGGGTCTTTCTTAAACTAACTTGGGTTTTAATTATGTCAGCAGTTAAGAACTATACGGACATCGACATAGCATCTAATGCTTTATTGTTGATAGGTGAAAGCACTATTTCATCATTTACTGAGGACTCAACAGCAGCGTTGATTGCTTCTAACTTATATCATCCTACACTTGAGAGCGTACTATCACTCCACCCTTGGAGATTTGCATCAAGTAAGGCTACATTATCTAGGCTAACATCTACACCGATAAGTCAATGGAAATACGGTTATCAACTACCTACTGACTTCTTAGTAGCTCAACATGTAGATTATGGAAACCATAACTTTCAGATTTATGCAGACAAGCTATACTCTGATGAAACAACAATGGTTCTGGACTATACATACAAGCCAGACGAAGCACACTTCCCTGCTTACTTCACAGAGCTACTAGAGTTAAGACTAGCATCTGTATTCGCTATCCCTATTACTGAATCTGCTACTAAAGGTGATTATTACGCAGCCTTAGCAGAGAAACAACTACAAAGAGCTAAGACTGTTGACTCACAATCAACCCCTAGTATAGCACCAGCTATTGATTCGGCACTTGTTAGGGCTAGATACTAATGCCCCAAGCAGTCACATCGCAGACTACATTCTCAGCAGGTGAACTAGACCCCAGATTAGTAGCAAGACATGACTACGAAGCGTTCTATAAAGGCGCAGAGACTCTAACTAATGTCGTTTGTTTAGGACAAGGTGGTGTTAAACGCAGACAAGGGCTTAGGTTTGTTGATGACTTAGGTGAATCAACGATTAGATTTGTAGAGTTCGAGTTCAATATCACTCAGACATACCTTCTTGTGTTCGCACCTAACAAGATGTACATCTATAAAGACGGTGTAAAACAAACAAACATAAACGGTAGCGGTAATGATTACATGACTACTACATATTCAGCTGCAGAACTACCAGAATTAGGTTGGACTCAATCAGCAGATACACTAATCATGTGTCATAAGAGTCATGCTGTAGCTAAGATTGTTCGTGGTGCTTCACACACTGCATGGACTAAAACAGACATTTCATTTTCATACTTACCTACTTATGATTTCAATAGAGATTATGACAATGCAACATTCACACCACAGTCTTCTTCTTATGTTGTGGGCGATACAGCACAGATAAACATTACTAGCGGTTCACCTCTAACAGCAGACCATCTTAATGGCATGTTCGAGGGCAACGATGGTGTGATTAGAATTAACTCTGTCAATGTGGGTACTCAAACATTTACTGGAGAGCTACTAAAAGAGTTCCTTAACAGCAATGGTATTGCAGGTATTGATGCTTCATTAGAAGAACCAGCATGGTCATCAGGTCATGGTTATCCAGGTGTTGCAACATTCCATGAAGGCAGACTATGGTTCTCCAACTCTACAGGATTGCCTCAATCATTATGGGGTTCAGTGACAGGTGACTTCTTCAACTTCAATAGAGGTTCAGGAAGAGATGACCAGTCTATTGATGTGACCCTTGATACAGATTCCGTAAATGCTATCCTATACTTGGTATCAGGTACGCACTTACAAGTATTTACAACTGGCGGTGAGTTCCATGTGCCAGACAGACCTATCAAACCTAGCAACATGGGTGTTCTTAGGCAGACCAGATTTGGTGCGTTACCTAGTGTGCGCCCATTAAATGTTGATGGTGCTACTGTGTTTATTCAACGAAACGGTAAGCAGGTTCGAGAGTTCTTGTTTACTTATACCGAAGACTCATACAACTCCACTGAGATTAACCTTTTAGCGCCTCATTTAACTAACGCCCCTGTAGCAATGGCATCCCTTACTGGTGATGTTATTAACGAAGGAAATTACATTTATATTGTTAATGGTGATGGCACGATGGCCACATTCATTACCAATAGAGCAGAGAACGTACAAGCATGGACTAAATTTACTACTGATGGAACTATGATGGATGTTGCAGTGGTAGAAGATGTTGTCTATGTCTATGTTAAGAGAACAATCAATAGTGTAACGAAATACTATGTTGAAGCTTTGACTCATGCTTATTACACTGACTCAGCAGTACAGGTGTCAGGTGCAACACATGCTACAACCTATGTTGTCACACTAGGAACGAATCATCTTGATGGTCAGGAATGTAGAGTCAGAGTAGATGGCTATACACACGCTAACAAAACTCCTTCTGGTGGCACTATTACATTGGATAAGTTCGGAACAGATGTAGAGGTTGGTTTAGAATACTCACTAGAGATTAAAACAATGCCAGTTAATATTCAATTCCAGAGTGGGCCTATCAATACTAAGATGAGAAGAATCTTAAAAGTATCTGCTCAACTGTATGAGGCTAGTGGAATAAGTATCAATGGCAAGGCATTACCAGTAAGAAACTTTGGTATTGGTGTATTAGGTACAGGCATATCCTCGTTCACAGGAATTAAGACAGTACCATTACTTGGATATTCAAAGAGTACACAAGTTACTGTTACTCAAAGTGACCCAATGCCTATGACATTATTAGGTTTAACACTAGAAGTACAAGCGAGAGGATAGTATGGGTATTGAAGCAATGGTTATAGGCCAACTTGTTAGTGGTATTATGGGCGCTAAGGCTGCTAGTGATGAAGCTAAAGCAAACATAGCAAATGAAGAGTCTGCTGAAAAGAGTAGGGCTTTGGTAGCTACACAGGAATTTAATGACATGATGGCTGCTAATGTGGTTGCAGGTGCAACATCAGGTATCAGCTTGGCAAGTGCATCCTTTATTGAAGGGATAAAAACAGGTGATATGAACTTCAGGCTCAATGCTGCAGCAGAGAGGATTACTGTAGGCAATAGAGCTAGGGCATATATGACTAGAGCAAACAATGCTAAGAAGATGGCAGTTATATCAGGCGCAACCTCTCTTATTGGTGGATATAATCAAGCATCTAAACTAGCCAAACCTGTACAGCCAGGTGTTGCCAATAGCCCTATGCAGTTTGGATATTTTGGAATGAATTTTAAACCTTAGATAATTATGGCTGAAAGACAAACATACAAACTAACTAAAGCTGTCCAACCTGTGCAGATTCCAGGTACTGGCGATATATGGAAGCAAGTATCTAGCACTATTGGTACATTTTATGACCAATATGTTGCAGGTGAAACAGACTTACTACAATCACAAGGCGCACAGGCAGGATTATTAGCAGCTACAGGCGAAGAAAAGAAGAAGATTCAGATGCTCAATGCTGGCACAGTCTATGGTGAGGCATATAACAACGCAGCTATTAAAGCGTATGGTGCTTCGATTGAGCTTGATGTACAAGATTTTATTAGTGTAACAGCTGCTGACCATCCAGAAGACAGAACAACATTTAATAGCCTAGTACAAAAATACAGTGATGATTTTGTATCTGGCATACCTAACCCTACATTCAAAGCAATAGCGCTTCAAAAGATTAAAGAAGTAACTGGTCCTTATGAGAGAGAAATCTATAAGAAGCAGAAGGAAAAAGACTTCCTTAAAAGCATTGTAAAAATAGACAAGAAGTTCAATGCATCAGTTCATACTGCTGCAATAGCAGGTTCTGAAGCTGTAACGAAGTGGCATGATGGCTATAAACCTTTAATCGGTTTTGAGACACAGTTCGGTGGAACAACAATAGAGGAATATGCAGACTCTTTTGGAAAGGATATGTTTCAACACTTCCAGAAGATTGATGCTGACTTGACAGACATGTTGTCAGTGCCAGGTAATCATTTTGATGATGGTGCTATTGCGAAAAGAAAAGAAAACGCAATCCTTACGGTTTATCAGGCAGTATTTATGGCCGAGTATAAGCAAGCACAAAAGGAAGGTAAGGGCGTAGATTTCATGGGTGAGTTTAAAAATGCACCTATGAAGTACATCAAAAAACAACCACACCTAAGTGTGATATTCAATGATAAAGTTTTACATGCATTTCCAATGACAACAGTGGGCATTAAAGACAAGCTTTCAATGTCAGACCGTATTTTTAATGCAATGAACTTAGAGTGGGATAGAGAACAAGCTGTAATTGAATTTAAAGAAGAACAGGAAGAAGAAGAGCTTGAGATTGACCAGACCAATAACTTTATATCGTCACTAACATCTCTTGCTAATAAAGAGGGAACGGTAAATGTTGCATCATTAACAGAGGAACATAAAAAAGACTCTAATACCTACAACAAAGACGATTATCAGTTTTTATTGACAGCTGCATCTGGCAACAAGTACGACACAGACGATGAAGAATCAGTATCAGAGTTAGAGTTTTATCTAATGACAACAACAGATACTAGAGACCAAAAAATTAAAGAAATTAAAGAATATTCAAAACAAAAGCGCATATCGTGGAAGACAGTTGCACGACTAGGCAAGGTGGTTATAGAAGATACATTTGGTGATGTTACTAAGAGTGCAGACTACCAGAACGCAGTCAATGCGCTTAAACCATATTTCCAAAGAACCCAGACACAATACGGACAAGAGGCAACAGGTCAAGATAAGATTTGGATGAACAAAGCAATTATAAAATTGACTGAGCGTGTAGAGAACGGTGAAGTTGCAACAGAGATTTATGAAGAAATTGCTTCCGAGTATGTTGGGTTGTTCGAGGATAACACACCAGTAGGTAAAGAATTAGCACAGTTTTATGTAGGCACAGGCAAGGATAGAAAATTAGATTGTTCTGCAGCAAAAACATTTGTTGATAACAGGTTCTTAAAACACAAGAACCCAAAGACTTATGCTTTGGACTTACAGCAGCTAAATGTAAGACAGTGTACATACTAATAAGGATTTAAGATGGCAGAAACAATAATGAATACAGAGCAAAAGTATAAGAATTTTGACCCTTCTAAATTTCCGCCTTATGCAATAGAAGAAGAATTAGATTTCTCTGAATCTAGGTGGGATGATGAGTATGGCGATACATACGGTATTTCTTATGAAGACGCATTGAGTCAGGTTCATACTTTCAACGAAACCTCAGCAGACAAGAAGTTCAAAACTGATTACGATGCAGCAGTTACTGTTTCTACAAAGATGATGGATGCTAACAATCCTAAGTCTATTGCTATTAATGCAGAGCAAGATACCAATTTTAAAAATAAGAGCGACCAACAATTTGTCCTTAATAGTGGTAACGCACCTACTATTGCTAAAGAACAAGACAAGATTGATAACATCGGTAGTCTAAGGCCAGTAAAGGTAGGCGATTGGGATGTAAATAATGACAGGCTTGTAGTTGTAGAAGATTTATATCTTAATGAGGTTGATGAAGTTCCGCCTTGGCAAGTAACAACAAAGATTCAGGCGTTAGATTTTATCCCACTAGATGTCAGAGATATTGCACACCCTAATGGCGCTGCAGATGATGATGGCACGTCTTATAGGCGTTTCAATGAAGTCAGAGAAGAGCTTGGTACAAAGGACAGAGCAACTCAGGTATTGATTGGCAATCAAGTTCTAACATTTGCTAATGATAGATTCAAAGAAAAACAAGTATTCCTTAATACTAAGTTTCACGCACTCACTAAAGAACAACAAGTGAGTGATTATGGCAAGAACATCTTTGCTTCTATGAAGCGCAATCATCTGATTCAACAGAAGAAAACAGATAAGATTAAGGCGCTGTACTTACTAGACACAGCTCTGCCAGCATCGAAAGAGAACAGACAGTGGATAGGCCGATACCATAAGGATTTATCAGCTGGCTTGATGGCACAGCAAGAGCTTATTGATGACTTAGCTGAAA
>LWDU01036429.1_pt1 | contig 10247 bp, 9 predicted proteins | sample 727161 | NCBI WGS metagenome assembly LWDU01 (sample SAMN04566230, study PRJNA314399) | hydrothermal vent metagenome | isolation source: deep sea hydrothermal plume seawater | place: Mexico: Gulf of California, Guaymas Basin | collected 2004-07-11 | reverse complement strand
CAGTGTTGGGCCAGAAGATTTCGATGCCCGTTCTGCTTGCCCCGGTGGCCGCACTCAGAATGCTGCATCCTGAGGGTGTGCTGGCTTCCGCGCGAGCAGCCACGCGAGCCGGCACGATCTGCGCTGCCAGCTCAAGCGCGCTGAACAGTGTGGAAGAAATTGGCAGTTCGTCGTCCGGACCTAAGTGGTTTCAGGTCTACGTCCCGCGGAAACGCAACGTTGCCGCTAAGCTTGTCGCCCGCGCTGAAGCTGCCGGCTTTAAGGCCATCGTGGTCACCGTTGATCTGGGCGAACGCAAGGACGCCGATCTCAGGAATCGGTTTACGGTACCGAAGGACATGCTGCTGAAGCATCTGCGTGATGTCGGATTCAGCCATCTGACAGATCGAAACAGTCATGAGGAACTGAATGCGTTCAACGCCGCCGCGTGGGACATTTCGCTGAATGTGGATTTCTTTAGGTGGCTGCGGGGCGTGACGAAGCTGCCGATTCTGCTGAAGGGTGTCCTGTCACCGGATGCCGCGCAGCAGGCCGTCGATCTGGGACTGAACGGAATTATCGTGTCCAATCACGGCGGCCGGCGGTTGGATGGGATGCCGGCATCGATTGATGTTCTGCACGAAGTGGCTCAGGCCGTCGACGGGAAAATCGAGATTCTGATGGACGGCGGCGTTCGTCGCGGCGGGGATGTCATGAAGGCACTGGCGTATGGTGCGAAAGCCGTTCTGATCGGCCGGCCGCAGGCGTGGGCTCTGGCCGCGGGAGGCGAAGCCGGAGTTAAACGAGTGCTGGATATCCTTCGTGACGAGTTGACCAACGCGATGATTGCGTCCGGTTGTGCTACCGTCGACGACGTCAGCGCGTCGTTGCTGCGTGTGTGAGCGGCCAGGGCCGCAGCCAATGCGAGCTGACGCTCGGAAACGCTCCGTTGTCGCTCCGAGAATTCGCGCAGGAATACAACAAATCGAGCAGTAGTAGAATGAATCTTTATGACGGTAAATCGAAAGGGCGATTGACAATGACCTGGAATCTTACGGACCTGCATCATGTCGGCCTGACAGTCAGCAACATCGAGGAATCCATCCGATTCTATCGTGACGTGCTGGGCATGGAACTGGTTGGCCGCCGTGAACGAGTCACCGCGGATTACATTTCGCAGCAGACTGGATATGACGCGGTCGAAATGAGCGTGGCATCATTTCGACCGTCCAACGAATGCAGGCAGAGTCTGGAAGTTGTCCAGTATCTGACGCAGGCCGGTGAACCATCGGATCAGGCGACCAACCGACCCGGCAACTCGCACATCTGCTTTCTGGTCGATGATTTCATGAGCTGCTACGAGGACCTGAAATCGCAGGGAGTAAAATTCAAATCGGATCCCGTACACATCACAGCCGGTCCGAACCAGGGAGGCCTGGTCGTGTATTTCCTTGACCCGGACGGACATCCACTTGAGATGTTTCAGCCGCCTTCGACGGGTGTTTCGAGCTGACGCTCGCAAAAGATGCGCGCACACCGGGCAAAAGTGACAGAGTGAAAGCTAAAACCAGTCGGAGATAAATTCACACGACCTCAGCACAGGCAACGTTTGCCATCGCGCAGCTTTTCTGTAGAGGCTGTAAATCTATGATTCAAGAGTCATTCGCACCATCCGAGCGGCAGCTCGCACAATCCGCCGAAGGCGGTTCACTCCGTCAGCGGTTTTGCGGCTCGCATGTCTCCATAGCCGCCTCCGTTTGAGCCGAGCGGGTCTGTTCCGAAGTATCGTTCGTCGTCGGCGGGATCGGCTGCCGGCTGAAATCGAACGTCACACGACAAACGTACCTGTCCGTTCGGCGAAATGTTGTCGAGCGAACCGTGCATTGTGAATCCGTTGAACACCACCAGATCACCAGCGCGAAATTCCGTTGACAGCAGCCGCGTGTTTCGCTGTTGAATCAGAGTCATCGGGTCCGTTTGATTGATCGCGTCGTAGGCGGCCTTTTGAACGGCCGCGTTTGATCGATCTGCTGAGTAATCGTGACTTCGAATGGGATCGATCAGGTCCGAGAATCCGTTGGATCCTTCCACGATGACCAGCGGACCGTGTTCGATGCGGATGTCGCCAAAGGGAATCCACGCGGTGTGAATTCGCAGCGATCGACCTGCGAAGAAGGGGTAATCGTAGTGCATTCGAGTCGATTTTCCGGGTGGCGTCGGCCGCAGATAAATCAGGTCATGGGCTCGGGCTGGTTCCAGCAGAATCGACGTCATGATTTTGCGCAGCTGATCACCATGCGTCACCTGCCGCACGGCGGTTCCGTTGCTGACGTCCTTCCAGAATGCGTTCACGTCAGGATACTGATCGCGTCGAGAACTGCGTCCTGTGGCGACGCCATCTTCTGCGGGCGACTGAATCTCATCCACATCAGCCATCCGTTGAAACACTTCGCTGCGTGCGGCCAGCACCGCAGTGCGGTCCAGGATTCCGCGCAGGAGGCAGTACCCGTAGTCATTGACATACTGGTGGACAATGTCGAAATCCGCGTTCGCGCCTGCAACCTCGACCAGTGGCCCGAATTTCTCGGGAGGGATCTCGTGATTTTGAATGTGTGGCTGCATAAAAGAGTCCTCAGACTGCTCGCTGTTATCAGCAATTCTTATTGCTGGCAATTTGTTGTCATTGCGTCAGGTTTTCTGAGCGACAACGGAGCGTTTCCGAGCGTCAGCTTGCATTTGGTTGAGGCCTTGCCTCATTCGGAGATGGCGATCACGTTTGCCGCACCTCCGTCGATCGGTATTGTGTGTCCAGTGATGTATTGCGACGCGTCACTGGCCAGAAAGACCGCTGCGCCGGCCACTTCGGATGCCTCACCCCAGCGCTTCAGCGGCACACGTTCCAGCACCTTAGCAGACTTTGCAGCGTCATTCTGCAGAGGCTGTGTCATGGGAGTCCGGATCCAGCCCGGAGCAAGAGCTTTCACTCGGATCCCATACCTGCCCCATTCTGCGGCAAGGTCTCGTGTCAGTGAAACAATTCCGCCCTTGGTGATGCCGTAGATCGATCCGCCCCGTCCCAGTCCGACGATGCCGCCACCCAGAGCCGAGATATTGATGACGCTGCCGGACTGCTGTCTGATCATGACTTCACCAACAGCCCCTGACATCTGAAAACAGCCTTTGAGATTCACGTTGAACAGGTCGTCGATGTCCTGAGGATCGAAATCGGTCGGTGAACCTCGGCGATGAATGCCTGCGTTGTTCACGAGCACATCGATGTGGCCAAATTCCTCATCAACAGCTGCGACCGTTCTTCTGACCTGATTCAGATCGGTGACATCGCAAACAAGAGCTTTGCAGCCGACGTTAGTTGACGCGATGGCATCCGCGTTGCAGTCGCAGATCACTGTAGATGCGCCGTGTGCCGATAGCGCATCGGCGATCGCGGCACCAATTCCCTGAGCCGCTCCGGTGACCAGAGCGACCTTTCCGGAAAGATCAAAGGCCGTGCTGCCAGGGTTCACTGAATGTACTCCTGCTGGAATTGGTGTCCTATGGCAGCGTCACGCGGCCGCCGCTGGCGACTAGGGTCTGACCGGTCATGAAGCTGGATCGCTCGGACAGCAGGAACAGGACCAGTTCGGCAATTTCAGTGGCCTGCCCGATCCGTTTCATCGGCGTGGCCTGAATCAGTCCGTCCAGCCATTCGGGATCAACGCCGGCCAGGATTTCAGTGTCGATCAGCCCCGGAGCCACTGCATTAACGCGGACGTTGTGTTCAGCAACGGCCAGGGCCAGACTTTGTGTCAGCGCCACGACGCCCGCCTTGCTGACCGAATAGGCGATCGCCGTCGGCCGGCCGTCCAGGGCGGCGATCGACGACATGTTGACGATCCGTCCAAAGCCACGCTCGATCATGCCGCCCTTCACCGCCCAGCTGACAAGGTAACTGCCAGTCAGGTTGACGTCCAGCATCCGCTGCCAGACGTCCAGCGAAGTTTCTTCATGCGAAACGATGTCGAAGACGCCGGCATTGTTGACCAGCAGATCGACGGGGCCCAGTTCCGCCTGAACACGTTCGAGCATCGCCCTGACCTGTTCGGGCGAAGACACATCGGCCTGGCAGATGATCGCCTTCCCGCCGGCCGCCTCAATCTCCGAGACCACTTCGCGGGCGGCGGCTTCGCCGGACACATAATTCACCGCCACCTTTGAACCGGCAGCGGCCAGCCGCAGGCAGCAGGCCCGACCAATACCTCGGGAGCCGCCGGTCACCAGCGACGTAAGTCCCAGCAGTTCAAGTTCGCTCATCATCACATCCGCATTAATGTCGTGTTCACGGAAAGTAGCTGAAGTCGTAAGACTTGGGCTACTTACGGGTCAGGTAAGACTTGCTGATCTTCGTCGCGACTGTGCCAATGTCGTAATAGCCCACCGAAATCTGTCCGGCGTGCGTCAGCAGATCGTAAGCCCGCCAGCGATCCCAGCCGTAATCGGCCTCCATCCACAGTATTAACATGGAAAACGCTTCCGCGATCGAACGTTCCATCGGGCAGCCGGTCGCGATGGTCATGATTTCGTCGGGTGATTCGATCCGAGGTACGGGAATCTTTTTATCCCTGATCACGTTGACCGTGATTGTTGTATGCGCCGCCATTTCCAGGCCGCTGGCGGACAGTTCGCCGTGTCCCATCGTCGCATGTGCGTCCCCCAGATACAGCAGAGCACCTTCAACGAACACCGGCAGATAGATCGTGTTGCCGGGACAGGTTTCGATGATGTCCATATTGCCGCCGTGTGGTCCGGCCGGCCCCGTCGTCGGCACGCCGGTATCCGGAGCCGTGCCGATACAACCCAGCATCGGACGATACGGCAGGGTGATCTGGCCGCTCCAGTGAATCAGTCCGTCTTTGATCGGGCAGACGTGAGTGCCGTGCGGACAGTCGTCGCCCAGCCACTGAGCCAGCAGTTTGGGATCGCTGGTTCGCGTCGCGCACTGGCCGTTGGCTGGCTGAATGTCATCAATGACGACGGCCAGCGTATCGCCGGGCTGTGCCGATTCGACAAAGATCGGTCCGGTCTGCGGATTGCCGTAGGGCTTTTCCGTTTTGTCACGCCGGTCTTCGTTGGTGCGAATCTGGCCAGAGAAGGCATCTTCCGATTCGACCAGCACCGTTTCGCCGGGCTGGATTCGCAGTCGCGGTTCGTTGTGGCGGCTGAATTCGTAATAGAGTGGTCCGACTGGCAGACGTTGCATCGTAGTTCTCGACGACAGAAGCGAAACGGTTGAACAGCCCGCATCGTGCCGCCGAACTGCAGAAAAGGCAAGTCACCGCAGACCAGGATTCGTAGTCGGTGCAGCAACTCGATGGTAATGGCCTCGTGCCGTCGAATGGCGCACGTCCGACGACATCGTGTTGGAAGGCGATCCGGAAACCGGCAAGAAATACACAGATGCCGAATTCAACCGCATCGACACCGGAGACGCCACCTAGCCGGGAAAACATCCGTGAGCGTCAGACTGCGGGCATTGCCGCCGCCAAAGAGCAAGGCGTCTATCCTGGCCGACAGCGCGGTACCACAAAGGCAAAACGGCTGAGGACTGCCGAATTACGAGCTAGTAACTCGGGATGCACGGTGTCGGTGTCGCGATCGACAACCGGAAGCGGGACGACACTGGGCTCGACGTACACTGCGGGCTCGTGTGCCATCGGTTGCCTTTCCTGCTTTGGGGCAGCCAGCCATGGCCAGGAATCCGGATTCCAATGTGATGTGACCGACGTTCGGGTCATACACCGTGTCGATCAACATCCGCAGGCGTGGCGACTGCTGTCTTCGCGGTTCCATGACGCCGAATCATCTCCCGCCTCGCCTTGTCTCTGCGTGCCGCCCCGTCCTCTCTGGGGAGCGTGATTATTTGCTTTCTGTTGCGATTTCAGTATGACAATATGATTCCGGCTTACCTTTGCAGTTCGCTATGATAAGCCTCTCACACATCACTCTCATGCTTGTAGCTTTTTGGATTCGACGAGGCAAATCATTGTAATGACAATCCCTCAATTCTTGTTTCAGGGTGGGAATTGGTGGTTGTCACAATGCGTGGAGAAGAGGCATTAATGGCCGGACGAACACGAGAAGAATCCACGCTTGAACGCGTACTCCTGCTGTTGCTCCCCCTCGCTCTGTCTTGCGGCGCCCAACAAGCCTGGGCTCAGGATCAGGTGTTGCACCCGCAGTGGGTCCGCGAATTTCTTCCCCCTCGGCCTGCTTGGCGAGCGGATCACCTCAGTCACGGCCAGAACCCTCAGGTTGACGGTTTCTATGCGATTGCCGCAAAGGGCAAGAGTGTGTTTGTGGCATCCAATGCCACCGATAGTGTTACCTCACTGAATACAGATTCCGGTGAGATCCAATGGCGATTCTACGCCAACGGCCCGGTTCGTTATGCCCCCGTAATTTCAGACGATCGCAAGGTCTACTTTGGCTCCGACGACGGGTATCTGTACTGCCTGAACGGCAGTAACGGAGAATTAATCTGGAAGTTTAATGGCGCCCCCAACAACCTGAATTCAATTGGCCATGGAAGGGTTGTTTCGATGTGGCCCGTCAGCACAGGGCCAGCCCTGGGAGACGGCAGGATCTATTTCGCATCGGGGATCTGGCCTATGCAAACAGTCTATGTACACGCCCTGGACGCGAAGAGCGGTGACGTGATCTGGTCCTGGGATTTTAGCGACGGTGCCGCAGGCGGCAGAGAAAAGGTCAACCCAACGATCCAGGGATACATGCAACTCTCCAGCAATCGACTCGTCGTACCGGGAGGTCTTATTCTGGACGCGGCCACCGGCACAACATATGAATTTAGGCGGGGTGACAGGAAAAAAGGGACCTCAACGATCGTCGCTGACGGGAAGCAGTTCACGTCTTCGAAGGAAGGGACGATCTCGTGTTTGGCGGAGGGCAAAGTGAAGACCCTCCAGTACGCTCGTTCGACCAAAGCGATCCCTCGGGCGAAAGACGAGTGGAAGGAAAAAGCCCGAGAGATAATCAAAGTACTCGGACTGCCCGCCGACAAACTTAAGGCTGACGAACTTAGAGCGGACCAAATCGAAGTCACCAGGAACAAGAGAGAAGCAAAAATCGTCAAAACGTTTCTCAATATTTGCAGCGATGGTGGCTACGCACTTGTGCTGGGGGTCGGAAGCGGTCAGCTGATTGACGCTCTTGTTCAAGAGAGCAGCCTTGATCTCATCATTGTTGAAACCGATGCAAAAAAGGTGCTCGCCCTTCGTCGCAAATATGACGACGCAGGACTGTACGGCAGCAGAGTTCATGTCATACGCCATGACTCACGTCCGGCAGGACTTCCTGCTCATATGTTCAATCTCATCACGAGCGAGAGTACACAGGCATTTGAAACCAAGGGCCGGGAAAATTATTTCAGCACGATTTTTAAAGCCTTGCATCCCTATGGCGGGACGATCGTTCTTCCGCTGACGGATCAGCAGCACAACACGTTTGCCAGGCAAGTAAAGGAGGCGGGCCTCGCTGGTGTCGAACTTGTGCGAAACACACAGAAAACCACGGTCCGGCGTGTCGGCTCTTTGCCGGGCGCGGGTCAGTGGACCCATACGGCTTCCGACGCAGGGAACAGTTTGTTCTCATCCGACGACCGGGTTAAGCCGCCTTTTGGCGTCTTGTGGTATGGGGGTGATGCAGCGGCTCTGCCACACTTCGATCGAGCTGCCAGTCCCCATGCTCCACTCGTATCGGGTGGTCGCATGTTCTTCCAGGGACCGGACAGGTTGTTCGCCGTGGATGTTTATACGGGTCGTGTGATCTGGCAAATCAAGATCGAGCCACACCAAACTCCGTACCGTAAGGATGGAAGCCCGGTAGGTAATTACGGTTGGCGGAAGCCCTTGTGGTACAGCATCGTGGCACTGGAAGACGGCATCTATCTGGCCAATGGAAGTCAAATTCCTGTTCTGAATCCAGCCACCGGCAACCACGAACGAACAATTTCTCTCCCCGCAGGGCACGAGTACGTCAAGGACATTCGATGCACGGGAGGGATTCTCCTGGCCATCACCCCAACGTCTGTTCTGGCCTGGGATCGTAGCCGAAAAAGTGACAAGCCGCTCTGGTCGCGGTCTACCGGGGGGTAAGTCTTCAGGGCACAGAATCCTGGAACGGAAATTCTTCGCCGCCGGCAACGGCAAGGTCTTCCTTGCAGCCGGAGTATCTGCCGCCGAATTCAAGCGTCTGCAAGTTGCCGCCAATAATATTAAGACCGACGAACCCCGGACGTACGACAAAAATCTGGGACAGCCCGTGGGTACGCTGGCTGTTCTCGCCCTGGACCTGAAGAATGGAAAGCCGCTGTGGGCACAGCCTTTCACACCCGAATATCCTTCACTTCAATATTCAGAAGCTAAGGATGTTCTCATTCAGGGACCGTCGTATAACGGGGGACACGGTTTTGATCTCAAGGCCAAGGACCACCCGGCCACAAATGCTGTGGCTTACCGTGGAAAAGACGGACGAATCCTTTGGAAGGATTATAACGAAGCCGGAATGTATGTTCTGCACAGCGAAGGATTGCTGAAGCAAAGGGCGTGTCTGTACGACTTCACATCCGGAGACCTTCTAAACGAACTGTCGTTTCGGCGAGGCATCTGTTCTCCGATTGGGGCCAGTAAACACTTCCTGACATTTCGGTCTCCCGGCCAGGGTCATCTTGGCATGAGAGGGCCTGCAGGGTTTTACGATCTCTCGACGCAGCGTGCGGGCAGCCTTTACAGTTTTCGTCCGGGGTGTAGCAACAATCTGACGGTCGGCGACGGCGTGATGGTGGCTCCGATGTATCAACGCGGGTGCGGATGTTCGTTCCCCATTTGGACGTCGCTCGCCATGACGTCCAGACCGCACCGTGTTCCGTCGGTCTCTCGGCGTTTAAGTCGTCTGGCCTGGCGGCTCGGCAAAGACAGCCCGGCTTCACTGCTGGCCCTGAGAAAGAACATCGCATCCGCTACTGAAGAGGGTACGGATCTGGATGCAAAAATCATGGCCAAATTCCTCAGGGAAATTCCTGGAATCACGGAAGATCTTCAATCGACCGCATCCTATCGCAAGACCGGATCTGAACTGGTGAGTTCAGAACTCCTGGGAATAAGGTTGGATGCTGCATTCACTGGGATTCCTCGCGGAGCTTATTTCAGTCAAAAAGAGGGTTGGACTGATCGCGGACTACTCACAGAAAAAGACCGAACTTTTATGCCCACGGTAGCTCTGCACGGCGCCTTCGACGGAGAAATTTCCGCCACCGTCCGCTTTGAAGTGACTCCGGCGAATCGACTCGGTCCTCTTCCTGCTCCCCGGACGGTCCGTCTTGCCGCCGGCACGTCTATGAACATTCCATGGGACATATACGAACACACCTCTAACAATAAATCCTCCGAAGCCTTTACGCTAAAAGCCATCGCGGATGTGCAGTTGGAAGGATTGAAGATGCGACTGGAGTCGATCATCCCTGTGAAGCTTGAGGCCGATCGATCCAGACCCCGCATTGATCGACGCGGGAAGCTCATTGCACCCTGAAATTTCAAATAGATCGTGGCCCATTGACTTTCGGCGTGGACATAATAAAAGTTCGACGCCGAACAGCATCTGCGGGGACAAGTGATTGCCACAAAATCGGTAGACCAGGACAGTCTGAAAATGCAAGACGCCACCGCGGTCAGGTGCAATGTTCGGCTCGGCTCGCACTCGACTTGTCGTTCTACATTTTTTTTTGCGTGACACCTCAATTTTCCGCGATCAGATCAATCGAATCGAGGCCGATGAAGGAATTCGCCGACATGACGTTCTTCCCCACTGCCGTAACACGCAAGCTATGCTTACCAGCGGTCAGCTCATAGTTGCCCAGTTCCAGCGAGCCCGACGGACACACACGACCTGAGTAAAGGTCGAAATCCCGACCGCGGTCCTCCCCGTCAAGTGCGATTCGTATTTTGCCGAAGTCCGGCGCCGCGGTGGCCAGGATGCGGACGCGATAGGAACCGGGCTTGCTGACTGTAAAGCCGAGTTCCACAAACCCATCCATTTGGGTCTTGCAAAAGAGTTGCTTGCCTTGGCTCCACATGAGACTTCCCCATGCCCCCATGTGCTGCGTGTCTTTCCGGCAGTCCTGTAATCGGCGAATTCTTGGTTGGAATCGTTGGGAGTAGAGCGGCGGGGACGGCTCAGAGTTCGTCCAGCATGCCGTC
>LWDU01036356.1_pt1 | contig 10247 bp, 8 predicted proteins | sample 727161 | NCBI WGS metagenome assembly LWDU01 (sample SAMN04566230, study PRJNA314399) | hydrothermal vent metagenome | isolation source: deep sea hydrothermal plume seawater | place: Mexico: Gulf of California, Guaymas Basin | collected 2004-07-11 | reverse complement strand
GCTCCAAGCGGATTTGAAAACGAGATTTGGCCCGTTATTCGGCAGACGCCTCCGTTCCTCAAATCCCGTGCAACCCGCAGAGGCCGTCCCGACTGCACATCGTCTGCATAGAGTTTGCGACACAGCCATGGCCCTCTGCGCCGTTAGAAAGCATGTCATTCGCTTTTAACTGTCGCGCCTCGTGGAACGCCTGCAATTTCGCAAGAGAGAACGGCCCTTTGACCGTCTCACCACGCTTGATGAAGTATTGGTCAGCCATTTGCCAGACCCTCACTGAGAAGCGAATACCGGCTCATCAGTATTGCATGGTGCGATCTGGCGTTCAAGTTGCGGCCACAACGGGACGAAAGTTTTCTCGTAACTCCGCTTGAGGAAGCGTGGGTTGCGTCAGAACCACCCGCGAATTGTGGAGCAAGAAGAGAAGATCGGCTTTTTAAGATAAAACCACCCTTCACCGTTCAGCATTCATACTGGCGATCAAGATCTCGATTTGATTCTTGAGAATTTCGAGTTGTTCAGTCCCAATTTCACCACCATTCCACCACAGCCGCATCAAGGACTCAATATTTGCCGGGATTTGTGGGGTGAGTTGCACTCCTGCCGGGAGAGTCGAGCCTAAGCGAGGAGAGGGGGACCGCGCCGGAACCTCCCCTCGCTTTGGCTCGACCCTCCTTACAAAGGAGGGTGCAGTAACAAAGCCCGATCTTCAAGCGGGATGGTGCTGCTTTGTATCGGTGGAATTATCATGATTCAACTTTACTCTTCCGTCGGGAGAGTCGGGCTATCAGGCCCGGAGAGGGGCAGCAGTAACCGCAACCAGACATTCGCATCTCGACGTTCAATGACCCTCCCCGCTCGTTCCTCGCGACCCTCCCGTAAAGACGGGAGGGTAAAGATGTGTAGATACCTATGCCCCCCGCGAGAGACTCGAGCCTAAGCGAGGAGAGCGGGACCGCGCCGGAACCTCCCGTCACTTTGGCTCGCCCGTCTGCCACAGCCCGCGCCAGGGTTAATTCGAAATCGAACGTCATCCCATCCTCTCCTGATCATCGGATGCCCTGCGACTTTCCGCCATTTCGCAGCCAGACATCGAATTCAGCGGGAAATACGTTATTCTGGGACCGGCGTGCGTTCGTAAACAAGGAATTACAAGATTGCTCATGGCCGGAACTAAGGTAACAGTCGTCATTTGCCAGGCGCAGGGGCGAAATCCCGTCAAGCGGCAGATGGAAGAAGACCTTCTCACGGCGCTCATTACGGAGCCGGGTGTGGACGTGTCTCTGGTCCCGCATCTCTACGATATGCCGTCCGATCACACGGGCACGTTGTTCCTGAAGTCCGTCCCCGGAAATCTGGTGGTACTCGGCTGGCTGTATGAGCGGGCCACACGATGGACGCTGGACCGCGCTGGCGTACGTGGGCAGGAAGGTACTTCATTGATCGTCAGCGAACGCGACGAAGACATCGACGAAGAAGACCGGCATGAACCGCGCGGGATCGGCACCGTTGATGTGCCGGATCGAAAACTGTACTGCCTGGACCTTCGAGTTCGCAGCGACGCGGCTGATTATGTCAACGAGATCAAACGCATCGTCGACGAAAACAGCGTCCAGACCGTGGACCTGATGAGCTTCATCAACGGTTCGCCAAAACGTGCTCAGCTGCAGCGTTACCTGCACCCCGAACGTCAGCTGGAAGCGCGCCGCGCTTTGGATGGCGGATCGACGGCCCTCGCTGACAGAGAGGCTCTGCCCGAAGATACCCGGCGACGCTGGTATCCGGTCATCGATTACACTCGCTGCACAAACTGCATGGAGTGCATCGATTTCTGTCTGTTCGGTGTCTACGGAGTCGACGCTCTGGACCGCATCCTTGTGGAAGAACAGGACAGTTGCAAGAAAGGGTGCCCGGCCTGCAGTCGAGTGTGTCCGGAAAACGCGATCATCTTTCCTCAGCACAAGACTCCCGCCATCGCCGGTGCGGATGGCGATGTTGGCGGCATCAAAATCGATCTGTCAAAGCTGTTCGGTGGCGACGACGGAACGTCCGCTCTGGACATGGCCGTCAAGGAACGTGACCAGGAACTCGTTCTCGACGGTCGCGCAGCGGTGGGCATGTCGGTAGGCGTCGGCAGTCGCAGCCACGACGAATTTGATGACCTGATGGACGATCTCGACGCATTGGAGTTTTAGTCTTCAGCCAGAGCGTCGGGACTCCTTTTCGTGCACAGAGCCGAGCTGCGCCAGCACACAGGTGCTTTCAAGGCACGAATTCGTCGTTTAACCGCGTTGCCCAGCGGGCCGCGCTCTTCGGCACGCTAAACGCGGGCGTTGCCCACGCGGTTAAACGATTGACTGTACAAGTTGCGTAAGGAACAAGTCGTTCGATGCAGCAGAAAGGACAAATCGCTTACCCAGCCAACACTTGCGGAGCGATCGGTGTTGAAATCGAGCGGCGTCCGCGTACACAATACGTCTCCCACCCCTCGTTTCTTTTCGAAACAGATCTGTCTGCATGCCCCCCACACTTTCCTGGACGAATTTCCTGTCGCAACACTTCCGCCGCGCGTGCACAGTTGTTGTGGCCGTTGGACTTGGCGGAGTTGGTGTCGGCGCCGATGACCCCTCAAAAATGACGCAGGAACAGCGTGCCTTCGTCACTTCCAAAGTTATCCCGCTGCTGGAATCTCGTTGCTTTGAGTGCCACAAGGGGCCGCAGAAGCCCAAGGGCGGATTGTTGCTCACAGGTCGACAGGCCATCCTGCGTGGCGGCGAAAGCGGCCCGGCCATTGTGCCCGGCAAACCGGAGGAAAGTCTGTTGGTTGAGGCAATTCGCTACGAAAGCTTCGAGATGCCGCCCCGCAGCCGGATGCCTCAGGCGGAAGTGGATATCCTTGTCAAATGGATCGCCGATGGCGCGCTGTGGCCCACGGAACTCGACGCCCACACCGAAGCTGTTCCGACCGATGAATTCCCACTGGAACAACGAAAACAAAGTCACTGGGCCTGGCAGCCCATCGTCGATCCGCAGCCTCCTGCTGCCAATAACCCGGACTGGTGTGCTGTTCCGACTGACGCCTTTGTCCTGTCACGTCTGGAAAATACCGGACTTCAGCCTGCCGCGGATGCGGATCGACACACTTTGATCCGACGTCTGTATTTTGACATCATCGGCTTGCCTCCGTCGGTCCAACAGATTGAGGCTTTCGTTGCAGATGCGGCCGCGGACGATGAGGCCCTGAAGACGGTCGTGGATGAACTGTTGCAGTCGCCGCACTTTGGTGAACGGTGGGGACGTCACTGGCTCGATCTGGTGCGCTATGCCGAAACGCTGGGCCACGAATTTGATTATCCGCTGCACAACGCATGGCGTTATCGTGACTACGTGATCCGAGCCTTCAATGCAGACGTGCCGTACGACCAGTTTGTCCGCGAACATGTGGCAGGCGACCTGTTGTCACGGCCTCGTCTGCACCCCACAGAAAAATACAACGAGTCCATTATTGGTACGGGCTTCTGGTTTCTGGCTGAAGATAAGCATGCCCCTGTTGACGTACGCGGCGAGGAAGCCGGAAAAGTCGACAACCAGATCGACGTGTTTTCGCGGTCGTTTCTGGGGTTAACGGTCGCCTGCGCTCGGTGTCATGACCACAAGTTCGATGCAATTTCCACGAAGGATTATTACGCTTTGGCAGGTTTCCTGCAGAGCTCTCGTCGCCACACCGGCCTGTTGGATCCCGGTCAGAAAATCAAGCGGCATGTTGACGAACTGTTCACCGCTGGTGTGGCTGCGAAACGTGAGTTGGCACAAATCGACGCTACGTATGACGCGGTCGGGTTTCAGAAGTATGCGGCCGCCGCCATGGAGGCGATTAAAGGACAGCCGACTGCCGCTGTTGCTGAAACTCGCGCCCCCGTTCTGTTTGAAGACTTTGAAGACAAATCCTTTGGCAAATGGAAGGTCACCGGCGGCGCCTTTGCCGATGGCACGTCGGATGCCTCGTTCGCGGGGCAGTCACTATCTGGCTTTCAGGGAAAACGGCTGGCAAACTCATGGCTTCGCAGCGACGGACTGCAGGGGGAGCTGATTTCCCCTAAATTCAAAATCGAACATCCGCACATCTCGTTTTTGATCGGTGGTGGCAATCACAAAGACAAGACCTGCATGAATCTGTTGGTCAACGGAAAGACGGTACGAACGGCGACAGGGAAGAACAGCGACAAGGTGCGGCTTCATTCGTGGGACGTGACTGAATTCGCCGGCCGGCATGCTCATCTGGAAATTATCGATCACCACACGGGCGGCTGGGGCCATATTGACATCGACCACATCGTCTTCAGTCAGCTTGCAGCGAAGGGGCCGCGTCGCAATGTAACTGTCGTGGCCAAAGAACGAGACTGCGATTCGGGAACACTTAACCGCTGGGTGCAGGCTCTGCAAAACAAGGATAACGCTGTTGTGACATCGCCGCTGTCGCTGCCGGCTCGTCTCGCCCAGGCAGAAACCGATCCGGCAGCGACCGTGCGACGGTGGCAGAAGGAAGTGACTTCTGCAAACCACGCCGCGACCTCGAACACCACTCTGTTTGCCGATCTGCGAGACGGTATTTCCAGCGACTGGTTTTTGAGCGGACACGCGTTTGCCGGGCACTCGGCAGACATTGAACCCCTGTTTTCATGGCACAGCGACGGACTGCATTTCGGCGACTGCACTGGTGTGACGTCCTCAGCGCTGTCCACTGAATTGCGAGGCACGTTCAGCAGCCCGACCTTCGAACTGCAGCACCCTGAAATCCTGGTGCGCGTGGCCGGAGAAGGCTGCCGAATTCGACTGGTCATCGACGGTTACGTCATGAACGAATTCAGCGAACTACTGTTCAGGGGTGCCAAACAGAAGATTGATACTGCCGGCCGTTTTCGGTGGATCCGTCTGGCCGGAGACGTGCAGCGTTATCGGGGGCACCGAGTTCATTTGGAATTTCTGGACGAAGGCAACGGCTGGTTCACTGTGCAGGAAGTCCGCTTTGCCAATAAGGCGGGAGCCGCACCACCCCAGGACACACCGCACACATTGAATGTGGCAATCAGCGCAGCTTATAACGGCAGCAAGGCATCCACCGTGAATGATGTTGATGGAATTCTTGCTGTCTGGGCGGCGGCGGCATCTGCAGACATCAGCGCCGCCCGTGCTGTAATCATCGATAACGACCTGGCCGAAATCTCATCCCCATGGAAAGTCACCGAAGACCACTGGGCGAAACTGGCAAAGGGTATTCCGGCGCCGATGCCTGTGATTGCGATGACCGACGGAACACCGGAGAACGAACATGTGTTTATTCGTGGCAGTCATCTGCACCCGGGTGAAGTCGCGGAACGCAGAATTCTGACGGCGCTGCACTCCTCGGATACCGAGCAATCGTTTACCGGCAGCGGGCGGCTGGAATTAGCCGACCAGCTGGTCTCTGCAGATAACCCGCTGCTCGCGCGAGTCGCCGTCAACCGAATCTGGCATCATCTGTTCGGAGTGGGAATTGTGGAGTCCACCGACAACTTCGGTGTGCTGGGAAAAGAACCTACACACCCGCTGTTGCTGGATTTTCTGGCGACACAATTTCGCAACAACGGCTGGTCGATCAAACAGATGATTCGCACGCTGGTTCTGTCACGCACCTATCGTATCAGCAGTCAGCGGTCCGCCGATGGTGACAGACTGGATCCGGCCAATCATCTGCTGCATAAAGCACGAATTCGCCGATTGCAGGGCGAAGCGGTGCGAGACGCCATTCTGACCGTGTCCGGCCGACTGGATCGGACCCTGTTCGGAAGTCCTGTGCCCGTGCATCTGACCGCCTTCATGCAGGGACGAGGACGGCCAAAGGTTGATGGTCCGCTGGACGGCCACGGCCGCCGCAGCATTTACATCGCTGTGAACCGAAATTTTCTGTCGCCCTTCATGCTGGCTTTCGACGTGCCGGCTCCGGTCACCACCACGGGCAAACGCGTGACATCGAACGTACCCGCACAGGCTCTGATTATGCTCAACAACGAATTTGTAAATCAGCAGGCGCGCTTGTGGGCAGAGCGGCTAATCGCAGCACAGTCGTCGTCACCGAATGAAGTGCTGGCCGCGGCATGGCATCAGTTGTTTGGTCGTCCGGCGACTGCCGACGAACTGACGCCTCTGCTGGAGTTTACCAATGCTTCCGAAGCAAACGCGAAACCGTCGGACGGGAATCGGCCTCTGTCGCTGAAAACGCTCACGGAAGTCTGCCACGTTCTGCTGAATTCCAAAGAGTTTGTTTTTCTGCACTAAAGAACTGCTTCTATTTGTTATCTCTCAGGAAAGCCGATGTTCAAATACAGTCTGAACTCCAGCACGATCAAGACCACTCCCATTCTGCGCAAGATTGCCGTTGCTGCCGACGCTGGATATACGGGCATCGAACTCTGGCACGACGACATGACTGCTCATGTTGAAGCTGGTGGCACCATCGAAGAGATTCGCAAATGCGTGGACGATCACGGAATGAAAGTCCCCACGACCATCCACATTCATGGCTGGTTTCAACCGGTCGGAGAAGAACATACTGTCGCTATGGACACTGCGAAGCGGAAGCTGGAACAGGCCGCAGTCGTGGGAGCACCTTTTGCCGTTGCCGGTCCGCCGCATGATCAGGCGGACCGGCAACTGGGACAACGTCATTACCACGAGCTGCTGCAGTTGGGGGCTGAGTTCGGAGTCCGTCCGGCGTTCGAATACCTGGGATTTGTGGAAGACATCAAGACAATCGACGACGCCATCGAAATTGTCGAAGGCAGCGGGCACCCCAATGCCTGCATCGTGCTGGATCCGTTCCACTGTTATGTCGGTGGAGGAGGTATGGAATCCATCGCGAAACTCAATGTCGAACAGATCGCCATCTCACACTTCAACGACGCACCGGCCGATCCGCTGCCGCATACTCAGCGAGACCCGGATCGAGTCATGCCGGGCGACGGAGCCATCGATCTGAAACGCTACTGTGAACTGCTGAGGCAGATCGGATATTCCGACTTCGTCTCACTCGAACTATTCCGCCCGGACCTGTGGGAACAGGATCCGCTGGAAGTCGCAAAGGCCGGCCTGGAAAAAATGCGATCCGCGGCAGAAGGATAACAGTTGGTACGTTGGAACTGCCGTTCGTATTTGTGTGTCACTGGCGCGGCCAGTGAGTTTGTCAGTCGGACCGGCTTTCTTTAAATTCATCTGGCCATTACACACTGAGTTCCCACGATGCCGGATCTTGCCCAGACCCACGATCTCGTTTCCAGTCTGTTCCAACGCGAGACCAGCGGCGTAACACGACTGACGGACGAACAACTGCAGGACTACGAACGTGATGGTTTCGTCGTCGGCCCGAAGATTCTCACAGCTGTTCAGATCGAGGCTCTGCGTGCGGAACTGGCAGAACTGACTGAGCCCAGTCACCAGGGCCACGAATTGTGGTACGAATACAATTCCAATGAATCGGCCGACCCGAACGCCGTGCTGTTTCATGCACTGGGAGCGTGGCGACTGAGACCCGGGTTTCACGATTGCCTGTGGAATTCCGCATTCGTTGTTCCGGCGGAACAACTGCTGGGCGGCGACGTCCGGTTCTGGCACGACCAGTTATTCTGCAAGCCAGCAAAACACGGTGGAATTGTGGCGTGGCACCAGGACTATTCGTACTGGACACGCACCAAACCGATGGCTCATCTGAGTTGCTGGATTGGCCTGGATGACGCCACCGTCGACAACGGTTGCATTCATTATGTGCCGGGCAGCCACAAATGGGACCTGCTGCCGATCACCGGACTGGCCGGCGACATGACGGCGATCAAAGACGTTCTTACTGACGATCAGTGGCAGAAATTCGTCAAGCCCGTGCCGGTGGAGCTAAAGGCGGGAGAATGCGTTTTCCATCATCCTCTGATGGTCCACGGTTCCTTCGCGAATAACACAGACCGTCCCCGCCGGGCCCTGGTTCTGAACGTCGTCAGAGACGGAGTCTGCAGTGATGTCGACGAAGCGTTGCTGGAAGGAACCGACATCATTGCCAAAGGTCAGCCTCTGGGCGGAACGTTCTATCCCCTGCTGTCCTGAACCGGGGTGGGCCGTCATCGTTTAACCGCGTGCCCAGCCGGCCCCGCTGCTCTTTCACGACAAGCGGTCTCAATACAAGCACGCAGCGCAAGCAAGTGAGTTGCGAATCCGGTTTTTCCATGCACTACGTTCGAGCACTCACTCGCGATTCATGCTTGTAAATTGTGGTTATGAAACCAGCTCAACGCAACTGCCCGGCAGCCACGCCATCCCTACCCCATCGCATCCAACGGACTCTGAACGCCCGTCGCTCCGATCGTGCTGACGTGAGTGTAAATCATCGTCGTGCTGACATCCTTATGGCCCAGAAGTTCCTGAATCGTGCGGATGTCACTGCCGGACTCCAGCAGGTGGGTCGCAAACGAATGACGAAACGAATGGCAACTGGCATGTTTTGTGATTGCCGCCCGCTCCACCGCTCGCTTCACACATTTTTGCACGGTACTTTCGTGGACGTGATGACGTCCGGGCCCCTTCATGGTGCCTGCAGACATTTCATCCCGGCGAGGATCGAAGCGAAGATTCCGGCCGGGGAATACGTATTGCCAGCTGAACTGGCGGCCCGTGTCCGGATACTTTTCTGCCAGAGCGTATGGCAACCAGACCCACCCGGCTCCACGATCCAGATCTTCCTGGTGCATTACTCGAGCTGACTCGATGTGACGTCGCAGGCCGTCCTCAACTTTGCGCGGCAAAGGAACGGCACGGTCCTTCCGGCCTTTGCCGTCGCGCACAATGATCTGATGACGGTCGAAATCGACATCCTTAACGCGTAGTCGACACGACTCCAGCAAACGCATGCCGGAACCGTACTGCAAACCGGCAATGACTCTATTGGCACCGAATGGAATTTCGCGCATGACCCGCCAGACTTCAGAAATACTCAGCACGACCGGGATGGTCTCGGGGTGCTTCGCCCGGATCGCGTCGATGCTCAATCTGTCGTTCTGTAGAACTTCGCGAAATAACAGCAACAGCGCACTGAGCGCCTGAGTCTGTGTGCTGGCGGACACGTTGCGATCTACGGCCAGGTGCGTCAGGTACCGGTTGACTTCCTCCGAACCCATTTCGTCTGGGTGTCGCCAGTGGCCGCACAGACACTTTTCAAAATGCAGAAACCGTTTGATCCAGCTGACGTAGGCGCGCTCTGTGCGAATCGCAAGATGAGCGGTTCGCATATGGCAGCGTACCTGATCGAGTAGCTTCATGACGTCCTCCGGTAGAAAAGAGGGACATTCACGTGAGAGGCCATTCCGGTTCAAGCCCGGAATGTGGACTTACACGGAATGCTGCATAATACTACCTCAGTAGTGCTATACTTCTACCCCTGCAGGACTTCATTTGACAAAACCCTGAGTATCTGGAGAATGGCGAGAGTACCGTGTCGGAGATACGCGGACATATTCCGTCTAATATATGTTATGCAGTAAAGCAGATTCGCTCGGCTGTTATGGATAACTCCTCCGATCAATCAAGTTCCGACAGCAATCCGTTTACGCCACCGGACCGCGAGGGAGATCACCCTCAATCACTGCTAAATTCGCATCCCGTTATCCGTATCCTTGCTTTCATGCATTTCTTGTTGGTTGCCGGGGCAACGGTAGTTGCGACAATGGTCGCCCTCGCCGCAACCATCAGCTATGCGGACGGGCAATCCTGCGGATGGGCTCTGACGCTTTTTCTGTTATTCCTTCTCCCTCGATGCATCGCCAACATGCGACAACCAACGCGGACTAACGAAATGGTTGTTGCGTGGTCAGTATTCGTTCTCCTCGCGGCCGTCGGGGCAATCGCCGGTGGCGTGGCAATGTGGCGCAATTCGGGGCTCGAAGAGTCTGATGTTTTCCTTTATTCTGTCGTGGCTGGGGCATCACTCTTCGGCGCTGGTTCTGCGGTGCCGCGGGTCATTGCCGTCCATGCCCGCCGCCCACAAACTGCATAACAAAACGGTGCACGCGGAGTTGCGGCCGCTGCTCGAATTTTGAACCCACGTCGCTGGCCGCAACCCGGTGACCTCAATCGTTATGCCGCAAGGTGGCTGTCGAGATGCGCATCGTACGCCGACATCCAATGTTGTACGTCTTGACGCTGATGGTCATGATCATCGCGCATTCATACCTCTG
>LWDU01038353.1_pt1 | contig 10249 bp, 11 predicted proteins | sample 727161 | NCBI WGS metagenome assembly LWDU01 (sample SAMN04566230, study PRJNA314399) | hydrothermal vent metagenome | isolation source: deep sea hydrothermal plume seawater | place: Mexico: Gulf of California, Guaymas Basin | collected 2004-07-11 | reverse complement strand
CCCGAATGAATGTCGGGCAGGTGTTCGAATGCCACCTTGGCTGGGCGGCGGAGAAACTCGGGATCAAGATCGCCACACCGGTTTTTGACGGCATCAAGGAGGATCGGATCAAGGAATACCTTGAGGAAGCCGGGCTTCCGTCCAACGGAAAAACACGCCTTTTTGACGGGCAGACCGGGGAACCGTTCGATCAGGAAACGGTCGTTGGGTACACTTACATGCTTAAGCTTGGCCATTTGGTGGCGGATAAGATACATGCCCGCGCCGTGGGCCCGTATTCGCTCGTCACCCAGCAGCCGCTTGGGGGCAAGGCGCAGTACGGTGGCCAGCGCTTCGGTGAGATGGAGGTGTGGGCCCTGGAGGCCTACGGTGCCTCCTATATGTTGCAGGAGCTGCTTACCGTGAAATCCGACGATGTCCAGGGGCGCACCCGGATTTACGAGAGCTTGGTCAAGGGAGACCACGCGCTGGAGGCGGGTGTCCCGGAATCGTTCAACGTCTTGGTCAAGGAAATGCAGTCGCTTGGCCTGAATGTAACCGTGGGTTACACCAATCCTGTGGTGCAGGCAAAGGTGGAGAGTGCCCGCCCACGGCTGTTGCTTGGAGAGTAAACCTGACAACTTAAACACTGGAATTTAAAGATGATTAATACAGCAGAATCCTCACGAGAGTTGCTCGGGCTCGGTACGGTCAATCATGTGGATCATGTCGCCATCGCCGTGGCTTCCCCGGAGTCCATCCGGTCGTGGTCCAAGGGCGAGGTCAAGAACCCCGAGACCATCAACTACCGCACGTTTAAGCCGGAGGCCCGGTCAAGGACTGGGAATGTTCCTGCGGCAAGTACAAGCGGATCAAGCATCGCGGCGTGGTCTGCGACCGCTGCGGCGTGGAAGTGACTCAGGCGCGTGTCCGACGGGAGCGCATGGGCCACATCGAGTTGTCGGTGCCGGTGACTCATATCTGGTTTTTCAAGTGCATGCCCTCTCGCATCGGGTTGGTGATGGATGTCACCGCCCGCAACCTTGAGCGGGTTATTTACTACGAGGATTATCTCGTGGTCGATCCCGGCGACACGCCGCTGGAGAAAAACCAGCTCCTGACTGAGGCGGAGTTCCGCGATGCCAAGGAAACCTACGGGCCGGAAGCATTCGTAGCAAAGATCGGTGCCGAGGGGGTTCACGACGCCTTGGTTGCCATCGACCTCGATGAGAGTATTGAACGCCTGCAGTTCGGTATGACTCAGACGCGCAGCAAACAGATTCGAAAGAAATTGGCCAAGCGCATCAAGATTTACCAGGGCTTCCTCAAGTCCAAGAGTCGGCCCGAGTGGATGGTTCTGACGGTGCTGCCGGTGATTCCGCCGGATCTGCGCCCCTTGGTTCCGCTTGAGGGTGGCCGTTTTGCCACGTCCGATCTGAAACCGGCTGAAGAACCTTTTGGCGCTCAAGACCCCGGAGGTCATCATCCGGAACGAGAAACGCATGTTGCAGGAAGCGGTCGATGCGCTGTATGACAACGGTCGCCACGGCCGCCCCGTGACCGGCGCCGGCAATCGCGCACTCAAGTCGTTGAGCGACATGCTGAAGGGCAAAAGCGGGCGTTTCCGCCAAAACTTGCTCGGCAAACGCGTGGACTACTCAGGCCGCTCAGTGATCGTTATCGGTCCGGAGCTGAAACTTCACCAGTGCGGTCTCCCGAAGAAAATGGCGCTGGTGTTGTTCGAGCCATTCATCATCCGGCGGCTCAAGGATCTGGGCTATGTGCACACCGTCCGTTCCGCCAAGAAACTGATTGAGCGCAAGACTCCAGAGGTTTGGGATGTGCTCGAGGAAGTGACCAGAGAGCACCCGATTTTATTGAACCGCGCGCCAACCCTTCACCGTCTTTCAATTCAGGCGTTCGAGCCAACTCTGATCGAGGGCGAGGCCATTCGGCTTCATCCGCTGACATGTAGCGCCTACAACGCGGACTTTGATGGCGACCAGATGGCGGTGCACGTTCCCCTGTCAGTCGAGGCCCAGTTGGAGGCACGCTTCCTGATGATGGCGACCAACAACATCTTTTCGCCTTCAAGCGGAAAGCCGATCATCACTCCGTCTCAGGATATTGCATTGGGCTGTTATTACTTTACGGCCAAGCCGCGCGATGTGGTTCGCAAAAAACAAAAAGTGGTGCGCTTGTTTGGATCCAAGGAGGAGGTCTTGTTCGCGTACGAAGACGGCGAGATGAAGATTCACGATGTGATCCGCTTGGCCAACCCCGATCTTGGGAAGGACTCTCCGTACGGGGACAAGGAAAAGAAGGTTATCGAGACCACTGTTGGCCGGGTTGTTTTCAGCGAAATCTGGCCGGAGAAGATTGGGTTCCCAAATATAATCGTGAACAAGGGTGCCCTTGGGGACATCATTTGGAATTGCTATCGCCAGTGCGGTCAGGACGAAACGGTTCGCGTGCTGGACGATCTCAAGACGCTTGGCTTTGCCGCGGCAACCAAGTCCGGCATCTCCATGGGGATGCACGACATGATCATCCCCAAGGAAAAGGCCACGGAGATTCAGAAGGCCGAGAAACAAATTGTCGATGTCGATAAGCAATATCGCCGGGGTGTCATCACGCCTGGCGAGCGCTACAACAAGATCATCGATATTTGGACCCATTGCACCGATCAGATTGCGGACGTGATGCTGAAGGTGCTGGATCACAACAATGGCAGTGATGAGTTTAATCCGATTTGGTTGATGGTTGACTCAGGTGCCCGTGGCAACCGTCAACAGGTTCGCCAGTTGTCCGGCTTGCGTGGCCTTATGGCCAAGCCATCGGGGGACATCATCGAGAAACCTATTCTGGCCAACTTCCGCGAGGGGTTGACCGTGTTGGACTACTTCATCTCGACTCATGGCGCGAGAAAAGGCTTGGCTGACACCGCGTTAAAAACTGCCGACTCCGGCTACTTGACCCGGAAACTGGTGGATGTGTCCCAGGACATTGTCATTAGGGAGTTGGACTGCGGAACCACTAACGGTATCTGGCGCTTGGCTATCTATGAGGGCGAGGACGAGGTCGTCCAACTCAAGGACCGCTTGGTTGGCCGGGTAGCCGCTGAGGACATCATCAACCCGGTGAACCCTGACGAATACCTTTGCGAGGCCGGTCAAGTTATTGACGAGGCACACGCCGGAACGATTGACGATGCCGGCGTCGAACGGGTCAAACTCCGCTCGGTGCTGACGTGTGAAGCCAAGCGCGGTGTTTGCCAGAAATGCTACGGCATCAACCTTGCCAGCGGAGTCATGGCTGCAATGGGCGAGGCCGTGGGCATCATTGCCGCCCAGTCCATCGGTGAGCCCGGCACTCAGTTGACGATGCGCACCTTCCATATCGGCGGAACCGCCTCGGCAGTGTTTAAGCAGCCCCAAATCGAGGCGCGCAACGCGGGTGTCCTGAAGTTTCAAGATATTCGGCGTGTGGAGTTGGAGGATGGAAACAGTATCGTCCTTAATAAAAACGGAATCGTTTATGTTTTGGATGAGAAAGACGGCCGTGAACTGGAGACTTACACCGTGGTCATCGGTTCAGTCATCGCTATACCCGACGGAGGCAAGGTCAAAAAGGGACAGGTATTTGTCCAGTGGGATCCCTATAACGTGCCGATCATCACCGAGAAACCGGGTAAGATTAAATTTCACGACATCATCGATGGAGTGACCATGAAGCACGAAGACGACGAGGCAACCGGCCAAAAATCACTCGTTGTCATCGATTACAAAGAGGATTTGCATCCTCAGGTAATCGTCGAGAATGCAAAGGGTGAGGCTATCGCTAATTATCCAATTCCCTCAGGGGCTCACATTGTCGTTGAAGAGGGAGACGCCATTGTTGCCGGAAGCCTGGTCGCCAAGACGCCCCGACAGGCTGCCAAGACAAGGGACATCACCGGTGGTCTTCCGCGTGTTGCTGAGTTGTTCGAGGCACGCATACCGAAGGACGGTTCAGAGATTTCTAAAATCGATGGTGTTGTGGACTTTGGTTCGACCGTTCGAGGCAAACGCTCAATCATCATTCGCGATGTGGACTCCGGTGAGGAGGAGGAGCATCTCATCCCGATCGGCAAACATGTCATCGTGTTCAAGGGGGATTTACTGAAGAAAGGCCAGCAGTTGACCGAGGGCCCTGTGAACCCACATGAGATACTTGAAGTTTGCGGCCCGCAAGCGTTGCAGGATCATCTGGTGAATGAGGTGCAGGAGGTCTACCGACTTCAGGGCGTTACAATCAACGACAAGCACATTGAGACCATCTCACGGCAGATGATGCGTAAAGTCCGCATCACCGAAGCGGGAGACACCACCTTCCTTTGGGGGGAGCAAGTTGAGAAACTTACCTTCGAGGAGGAAAACGAGAAGATCGAGAAAATGGGAGGCCAACCGGCCGAGGGTCAGCCCGTGTTGCTGGGTATCACCAAGGCATCATTGGAGACAGAGAGTTTCCTGAGTGCCGCCTCTTTTCAGGATACCACTCGCGTACTCACAGACGCCGCTACGCTTGGTAAAGTGGACACCCTTCGCGGCTTCAAGGAAAACGTCATCATGGGACACATCGTTCCGGCGGGAACCGGTGCCGACGTGCATCGCAACGTTAGGTTGAAGCCGATGACCGAGGAGATCGCCGATACTCCCAGTGAGGAAGCGCAGCAGGAAGAACCTATTTTCGACAATCCTCTCCTCGGGTGAGGCAGGGCCGACAAAATAGTCTGAAAAATGTTCAAAAAACCTGTTGCATCAGAACATTTTTTTGGTACTCTCCGCGCCCCTTTGAGCGGGGTTAGCGCTTAAAAGGCTTAGTTTTAAAAGATTTTTTAATGCCGACAATTAATCAATTAGTCCGAAAAGGCCGGGTAAAGGTGAAAGCCAAAACAACCTCCCCGGCGCTGGAGAACTGCCCGTTTAAACGGGGAGTCTGCTTGCAGGTGTACACCCGGACCCCCAAGAAGCCGAACTCCGCCATGCGGAAGGTCGCCAAGGTTCGCTTGACCAACGGGTTCGAAGTCATTGCCTACATCCCGGATGAAGGCCACACGTTGCAGGAGCATTCCATCGTCCTGATTCGGGGCGGAAGGGTGAAGGATCTTCCCGGTGTTCGTTACCATATCGTTCGTGGTGCCTTGGATGCCACCGGCGTTGAAAAGCGCCGTCGCAGTCGTTCCAAGTATGGGGTCAAGCGCCCCAAGGCTGGAAAGAAAAAGTAGTTGTAAAGAAAGAGATTTTTACTAGACATGGCACGCCGTCGAAGAGCAGAAAAACGCGAAGTAACACCGGACTCCCGTTACGGGAGTAAGACCGTCACCTTGCTGGTGAATTTCACCATGCGTCAGGGGAAAAAAAGTGTGGCGGAAAAAATCATTTACGGGGCATTCGACAAGTTGGCCGCGGAAAAACAGGGGAGCGATCCACTGGAAATCTTGGAGCGCGCCGTGTCCAATGCCCGGCCAGTCGGTGGGGCAACCTACCAGATTCCGCTCGAGATCACCACAAGCCGGCAGACGGCATTGGCGTTGCGCTGGATGGTGAGTTTTTCGCAGGCCCGCAAGGGAGTGCCCATGAAGGATGCCTTGGCCACTGAAATCAGGGACGCCAGTGAAGGTCAGGGTAGTTGCATTCGCAAGAGGGACGAGATGCACAAAATGGCCCAAGCCAATAAGGCATTCTCACACTTCCGCTGGTAGGGAAGAAGAGTTCGCTTGGCCAAGGGCTTGGCCAGGTTGCCTCGCATCCAACGGTTTATACGTGGATGAGACGATCTCTGAAATAGCTTGGTTTTTTAGTATGGTTTTGCTGGTTTTTTTAGCGACAAGAATTAATGACCGCCACCTTGGAACAGAATAAGAACATCAACTCGCCTGACCGGGAGTTTTCGCTTGAGCGGACGCGCAACATTGGCATCGCTGCTCACATCGACGCCGGCAAAACCACGACCACGGAGCGCATCCTCTTCTACACCGGTTTCATGCACAAGATCGGCGAGGTTCACGACGGGAACACTGTCACGGACTGGATGGAGCAGGAGCGCGAACGCGGCATCACCATCACTTCGGCTGCCACCACCTGTTTTTGGAAGCAGAAGGATGACGGCTTGGCCAAGCTATACACGGAGATCGACAATCGCATCAACATCATCGACACCCCCGGCCACGTGGATTTCACCGCAGAGGTGGAGCGCTCCATGCGTGTGCTCGACGGTGCCGTGGCTGTTTTTTGCGGTGTGGCCGGCGTGCAACCCCAGTCCGAAACCGTCTGGCGGCAGGCCACCAAATACAACGTTCCCCGGATTGCGTTCATCAACAAGATGGATCGAACCGGTGCCGACTTCAACAAGGCCGTCAACGATCTGCGCATCAAGTTCGGCGCCGAAGCACACCCGGTTGGTATTCCGATTGGTGCGGAAGATAAACTCAAAGGCGTGATCGACGTCGTGAGTCAAAAAGCGATCGTCTACGATCCAGCCGACGAAACTGGTGTCAAGTACGACATCACGGATATCCCCGCCGACCTCAAGGATGAAGCCGAGATGGCTTTGGAGCAGCTCATTGACGCCGTGTCCAACCTCGACGATGATGTGGCAGAGATGGTGCTCGAGGAAAAGGAGATCACCCCGGAGATACTAAAGATGGCTATCCGCCGGTTGACCTGCGACTTGAAAATGGTTCCTGTCCTCGGCGGGTCTGCCTTTAAGAACAAAGGCGTGCGTTGTGGACTACCTGCCATCCCCGGTCGATGTTCCCGCCGCCACCGCCGTTGAGGCGGACGACGAAACCACGGAAGTCACCATCGAGCCGGATGACAGCGCTCCGTTTTGCGCGTTGGCTTTCAAGCTCTGGACCGACCCGTTCGTGGGCAAGCTGGTTTTTATCCGCGTTTACTCCGGGCATCTCAAGAAGGGCGATACCATTTACAATCCGCGCACGCGCAAACGCGACCGCGTCAGCCGCCTCATCATGTTGCAGGCCGACAAGCGCACCGATGTGAGCGAGGTTTACTCCGGGGACATCGCCGCGATTGTGGGACTCCGGAACGTCACCACGGGCGACACCCTGTGCGACAGGGATCTGGACGTGATGCTTGAGCCGCCGACCTTCCCCGAACCCGTCATCTCGATGGCCGTCGAGCCAAACTCAAACGCCGATCGCGACAAAATGTCCGAAGCGCTGCAGCGCCTGTCCGAGGAGGATCCGACTTTCCGCGTCCACACCGACGACGAAACCGGCCAGTTGATCATCGCCGGCATGGGTGAGCTGCACTTGGACATCATCCGCGACCGCCTGCTGCGCGAGTTCAAAGTGCAGGCCACCGTCGGTGCGCCGCAGATTTCCTACCGCGAAGCCATCACCGTCGCCGCCGAGGGCGAGGGCAAATTCATCCGTCAATCCGGTGGTCGCGGCCAGTACGGCCACGCTATCATCAACATCGCGCCTAACGAACGAGGCAAGGGCATCGAGGTCGAGAACAAGATCGTCGGCGGTGTCATCCCGAAGGAGTACCACTCTGCGGTGGACGCCGGCATCCGCGAGGCCATCGCCAGTGGCGTGTTGGCCGGTTACCCGATGGTCGATGTCAAGGTGGAGGTAGTTGACGGCTCATACCACGAGGTCGACTCGAACGAGTTGGCATTCAAGATGGCCGGCATCTTCGCCTTCAAGGATGCCTGTAAAAAGGCCAAGCTCGTCATGCTCGAGCCGGTCATGAAAGTGGAAGTGGTCACGCCCGACGAATATCAAGGCGATGTGATGGGCGATCTGAACCGCCGCCGTGGAAAAATCCTCGGCATGGAGACCGACGACAAGCAACTCTGCACCGTGACGTGCGAAGTGCCGCTGGCTGAGATGTTCGGTTACGCGACGGCTGTCCGCTCACTATCCCGGGGCCGCGCCTCCTACTCGATGGAGCCATTTAGTTTTGAACAAGTGCCGAACAGCATCGCCGAGGAAATCATCAGCGGCAGCACCAAGAAACCGGCGCGCACCTAAAAGAATACAGTCATGCCAAAAAACCGCATTAGAATTCGCCTCAAGGCATACGATCACAGGGTGATCGACCAGTCGGCCGGGGACATCGTTGAGACCGTCAAGCGCACCGGCGCACTGGTCGCCGGCCCCATCCCGTTGCCCACCCGCATCGAGCGTTTCACTGTGGGCCGCTCCCCTCACGTCGACAAGAAAGCGCAGGAAACGTTTGAGCAGCGCACACACAAGCGGTTGATCGATATCATGGAGCCCACGGCCAAGACCGTGGATGAATTGAAAAAGTTGAACCTGCCCGCAGGTGTCGACATTACCATTAAAATTTAAGTAGCCATGGTTGGATTATTGGGAAAAAAACTGGGCCAAACACGGGTTTACACCGAGGACGGCAGATCTGTGAGCGTCACCATCGTACAGGCCGGCCCCAACCAGGTCTTGCAACGCAAGACCACTGGCAAGGACGGCTACGAGGCTGTTCAGCTTGGCTTCGACGGGCAAAAGGAACACCGCCTGAATTTGGCCAAGCGCGGCCATCTCAAGGCGCACAACGGCGAGAAAAACTACACCTCGCGCTCCCCGGACCGCACCGTCAAGGGCAAGGCCCGCTTGGCCAACCGTAAGGCTTGGGACGCTCGCGCCATTACCCCGATCCGCCGCATCAAGGAATTTCGTGACTTCTCACTCGACGTGAAGCCCGGCGACTCGATCGGGGCCGACGTGTTCGAGCGATCGGTAAGACCAAGGGCCGTGGTTTTCAGGGCGTGGTTAAGCGCTGGAACTTCGGCGGCGGTAGCGCTTCCCACGGTTCCGGCGGATGGAGACGCCGTCCCGGCTCCATCGGGGCAGGGTCAACGCCCGGCCACGTCACCAAGGGCAAACACATGCCCGGCCACATGGGGCAGGCCAGTCGCACGGTGCAGAACCTCGAGATCATTCAGGTGCAGACCGACGACAACCTGCTGCTCGTCAAGGGAGCCATCCCCGGTGCCAACGGCGACTACGTCGTCATTCGCGAGTCCAAGAAAAAGCCGAAGAAAACCAAGTAAGGGCAGCGGAGGATTTAAAAAATGAAAGTAGCAATCAAGGACACTAACGGCGCTGACAAGGGCGAGCAGGAGGCCAAGTTCACACCCGTGGACGACGACAAGGGCAACCAAGCCGTCCACGAGGCGGTCGTCGCCTACAATGCCGCCCAGCGATCCGGCAACGCTTGCACCAAGACGGTCGGCGAAGTCGCCGGCACCGGCGCAAAACCGTGGCGCCAAAAAGGCACCGGCCGCGCCCGCGTCGGTTACAGGCGCAACCCCATCTGGCGTGGTGGCGGCGTGGCGCACGGCCCCAAGCCCCGCGTTTACATCAAGAAACTCAACAAGAAGGTTCGCGACCTCGCCATTCGCAAGGCGTTCACCGAGCGCGTCAAGGATGGCCAAGTCGTTATCCTCGACGGGTTGAACCTCGACAAGCCGGCCACCTCACAGTTGTCCAAGACCCTCACCGCGCTGGGCATCGATGCCAGAAAACCGGCCACTGCAAAGTTCAAGAGCGCCGTGCTTGTCACCGGCGAGGCTGACAACAACATCGCCTTGTCCGCCCGTAACATCGAGCGCATCCGCTCCACCACCAGCGACACACTGACGACCTATGAAATTCTCTGGCCCGATGTCCTAGTTTTCACCCCGGACGGCTACGAGCAGTTTGAACTACGCCTCAACAAGTAACACAGCATGAGCCCCTTTGATGTCATCAAGACCGTGCGCCTGACCGAGAAGGTCATGGCCGTGCAGGAACGCAACGACGCAACCGCCGAGCGTCTCGGCCGCGAGACCCAACAGCAGATTCACCTCGTCGCCGACCCGCGCGCCACCAAGAACGATATTCGTGATGCCGTGGAAACTTTATGGTCGGTCAAGGTCGACCGCGTGAACACCATGAACGTAGCCGGTCGCCTGCGCCGCAAACGAACCCGCCACGAGGGACGCACAGCGCGCTGGAAGAAAGCCATCGTCACCCTCAAGGTCGGCAACCAAATCACGCTCACTTAGCCCGATCGCGCAAAAGATTTTCCAAACGGGAGCCGTAGCCGGTTCCCGTTTTTTTGTGTCACGCCTGGCCAGGCTCTTGGCCGATTTCGTTGTGTCTGGCTATGAATGCCATTGACACCGGTCGGGCCGCTACATAGAAATTGCGGTGTTCCACACCAGGCTGCGCTTGGCGGATTAACGCACATATAATATG
>LWDU01044962.1_pt1 | contig 10251 bp, 8 predicted proteins | sample 727161 | NCBI WGS metagenome assembly LWDU01 (sample SAMN04566230, study PRJNA314399) | hydrothermal vent metagenome | isolation source: deep sea hydrothermal plume seawater | place: Mexico: Gulf of California, Guaymas Basin | collected 2004-07-11 | reverse complement strand
TCATGATCTAAAAACTCGAACGGAACAACCGATGCAGTATGCCCACCAACGATGATTTTAATATTTGAGTCTAATTCTTTAATAAAACTGGCACAGTCTAAAGTATGGTGGTAGTTCATATCGTAGGTACTAAAACCAACTATATCAGGCTTTTCTCTGAGTATATCTTCACGCACCTGATCACGGTGCTTTTCAAAACTCTCACTAGAAAAAATGTAATATTCAGAATAAGCAACTTCTATATTGCTATGCTTCAGATAGCTGGTTAAAGCAGCAATTTGCATTTGAACCGTTTGGTAAGGAGTGAAGATCGTTAGCCAGATTTTCATTAAAAAACAACCTTGTTTACTTAGTAAAGTTTATGCGTTTTTTTTAAAAATTTTCAACTGTATACTAATAAAAACTTGAAATGATTTACAGTCAATAACACTTCTTAAATTACACTTATTATATCGGTTTTTGGTGAGAAAAATTTATTATTATCTTTAACGTTTTGAAATAGCTAATTGGAAGAGCGAGTTTTTCGGTTACCGTAGTATTTTTTGAAGGCGGCTTTTTCACCAAGGTCTTAAGATTGAGTTTTTTTATAGTTTTTATTATCAAAGAGGAATCGAACTTAATTGTAAACTTTTTATGCTTCTTGGTTCTCGTTATTTTTTTAATGGACCTAAATCGCTAATTCAAAGCTTTTTATTAAGCTTCGTTATGACTTTGGTTCACCTTCCCCCCGCAACAGGTAAAACGGCTCCAGTAACATATTCCGCTTTATCTGATAATAGCCATAAAATTGCATTAGCTACTTCTTGAGGCGTACCCAATCTTCCCATCGGAATTTCTTTTTTTTTATTTTTAAGAACCATTTCATTGGGAAAATCATGTTGATCGGTTTCAATAATGCCCGGGCTGACTGCATTCACTCTAATTCCTTCTAGCGCAACTTCTCTTGAGAGGGATAAGGTAAAATTGTTAATTGCAGCCTTGGAGGCAGCATAGGGTGTGAGGTGGTTGCCTCCAAATTCCGCTGCCTGTGAAGATATATTAACGATTGCGCCTCCTTGCCCTCCGCTTGAGCGGGACATTTTTTTAATTGCTTCCTTGGCACAGTAGAAATAGCCTAAAAGGTTGACTTCAAATATATGCTTTATTTCCGAGACATCAAGATCGATTAATTTAGACCTTGGGCCAGAAATTCCAGCATTGTTAACCAACGAACTAAGGGCACCTAATTCTATTTCTGTTATTTTGAAAAGCTGTTCCACTTCTTTTGCAGAGCTAATGTCGGCTTGTACAGCAATAGCTTTGCCACCGTTGGAATTTATTTCCCCAACTATTTGGTTGGCAGTCTTAGAGTTTTTTTCATAGTTTATGCACACGGAATATCCCATTTGTGCAGCTTTGAGGGAGGTAGCTGCTCCTATGCCACGACTTCCCCCTGTAACAATTAAAACCTTTTTTTCAGCGTTCATAATTATTTTTTAGATTTTTATTCTCAAAGAGAAACTGAAACTTGTGGTAAGTTTTTTGTGCTTCTTGAATTTCATCATCTTGTAATGGTCCTAAATCGCTGGCTTTAATATTTTCTTTAACTTCGAGTTCGTTTAGTGCTCCTGGGATAGCAGTTGTGACTCGAGGGTAGGATAAACAAAATCTAAGTGCAAATTGTGTGTTTGTTTGTGAAGAAGAATCCGTTTTACATGAGAGAACTTTTTTAGAGCCTTCGATCCAGTTTTGAATTTGTCGATTAGGCCAACGACTCCGGTGGTCTTGTTTGTCAAAATGGGTTGTTTTATTAATTTTTCCGCTAAGAAAGCCAAAGCACAGTGGTGTACGGGCGATTAAAGAAACCTGATTCGTTGTGGCACTTTTCATTAACCCAGATTCTATGGCTCTGTGATCAAGTAGGTTTAGATTGACTTGAACACTCTCGACCCTTAGCTGTTCTATCGCCTCAATTCCTTCTTTGGGGGATTTAACAGATACTCCAAAAGCTCGAATAATCCCTTTTTTCTTAAGTTGATCAACCCAAGTCAGGATGTCGTGGTTATTTTGAATTACATAGGGGGAGGGATTATGTAATTGCAAAAGATCGACATAGTCAGTTTTAAGACGTTTGAGGCTACCTTTTAGAGATGTTGAGAGATTTTTTATAGAAAAATCAGCGGGTTCATCATAATTGACCAGCCCAACCTTCGTAGCAATGAGCACACGATTCCTAAACTTTAACAATGTATTGCCTATAAGACTTTCACTATGTCCTCCTCCATAAACGTTGGACGTGTCAAAAAAATTTATTCCGCTATCGAGTGCACAATTCAAGGCTCTTATTGATGAGTTGTCATCTGTTGGGCCATAACTTGTGGCACCTTTGCTGATACCTCCTATGCCCCAGGCGCCAAAACCAATTTCGGATACAAAGATTTCTGTTTTACCCAGTCGGCGGTATTTCATTTGCAGATTGAGATTAAAGAGAGATTAGTTATTACACTATTCAGTAATGGCCTGCATAGTACTTTTCTAAACTAGCCGAACCATACAGGTAGTCGCCTTTTTTGTTCCCATACCAGACTACTTTACGACACCAAGTTTGCCAATCTTCCCAAGTTTGGACTGATCTAGCAATGCGATATGTGGATTTGGTACGTTTTAAGGAAGAGGGTTGACACCTAAGCACTTGATTGTACATTTCAAGAATGTTGTATTCGGATTCTATTTCTAAATCATCATACAGGTAAGGCTGTTTGAGAAGAGCACGATTAATTTTAATAGATTCGGCAACCAAAGGAACAGAGTCATAGTTTTTGGTTTTTTTTAATAGGGCCTCCAATAGTTCTCGAGATTCTTCGTAGAAGGCCCCTAATTTTTCTTCGGCAGATAGGCGTATCAATTGATATTCGTCGTCAGGCCACCAGATACCAAGCCACTCTTTAGAGTAATAATACTCCGGTCCACCGTTTTGAACGATTTCGGCTCGCGAATAAAAGTGATCCCGAATATCGGCGGTCAATGGAAAGTCACTATTTTTTACATCGCAAAAAACTTCGATCACTTCGCGATAGGAAACCCCTGTTAATTCCGTCAAGATGACAAGAGGGATCTGAAGTAATTTATCGAAATGAAGAAGGGCGGTCATCCATGAAAAGGCGCGTGTTTTTCGCCATGTATCGCGAGGCATAGAACCGGTTGCTATAACCAATTTTTGTATTTCATCGATACTATTCTTTGAAGAATCTAAAGAACCATGAATATTTAATTCTGGGTCTCCCATTTCGGCATTGGGTAAAACTGAGAGATTGTTAAACTGGATGCGGTTATGTTGTCCATTTTTAATGAGTGTTGCAACGCCATCTGCAAAAGATTCATAGGTTTCGCCGGGAAGACCTAAAATAAAGTCCGAATAAGTAGTGACATTATCAAGATTAAACCTACGTTGGAGTTCTTCGTAGGTTTGGAGGGAGATATTTTGTCGTTTAATATTTACGAGAGCGGGCACAAAGAGGGATTGCATGGATAAAGCTACTCCTTTATTGAGCCCGTTATCTGATAGAATTTTTTGGGTAAGATAGTTACGCTCGGTGGCATTTTTGGTGTTTTGTGTGGACAAAACTTTTGGATATCCGAACTGTTTTTTATTTTTTGCAGCGCGCTGAGCTATGTCAACATCCCTCGGGAGAATGCCAAAGTTTGCGTCACAATTAAATATAAATTCAATCTTGTTTTTAGAAAACCAATCGAGTTCTTTATTTATACGCTCCATATCGAAGCGAAAAACACGATCAGCTACCGCTGAACCCCAATCGCAGAAGGTGCATTGGAAAGGGCATCCTCGGTTCGTTTCCCAAAGAACTAACCATTCTTCGTCGGGTATAGATATAAGGTTATCGAATACTCCTGAAAGATAGGGGGAGGGAAAGGCGGAAAGGTCTTTGGTGCGATCTGCTTTGGAGTTACTGTAAAATGCCCCTGATTCGGTAATTTTGCTGGTGCCGGAATTTGATTTGTTTTTCTGGATGGGAAAATTTTCAAAAGCTCGAAAAAAGTGCGTTCACCCTCACCATGCACGGCAATATTAATTCCAGGATTTTTTCGTAAAAATGATTCGGCTCGGTCAGGTACTTGGGGGCCTCCACATATGATATAAACCTTTGGTTTTTTTTTTTTTAGTTGTCGAATAATTTCAAGAGAAATTTGTTCATTCCAGACATATAAACTAAAGCCGACCACTTCAGCTGATAATAGCTGATTTACAGCATCTTCGACAGAGGTCCTTTTGAATACAGGTTGTAAGAATTTAAAACGTTCTTTGCAAGGCAAGTGCTTTTCGACATAAGCCTGAAGCAAGCCAACAGAGTAGGGAAGGTAGTTTGCGCCGGAAAAACTGTTGTTGATTTGGCTTAGGCCGACGGTTATCTTTGGGCTTTGTGAATCCATTGATTTATACTGCGTCGTTTCCTAAACAAAAACGATTTAATTTTTAAAACTTTCGGTTTTTCTCACGAAAAGATTCTTGGAGAATCATATAGTCCTTTTCCCCAAGAAGTTTCTTTTTCGTATTCAAACGTCATCTTAGGTTTTTCGTTTGCATCAAAGCTACCGAATGCAACTCTAAAATCATCCCAGTTTTTGGTGATATTTTTCATGCCAAAGCTACTTGGGTCGTTATACATTGCGGTGCCAGGAAGAGGAGTCAAAAGGGACAATAATACCGAATTGACTCCAAACTCATCACAAAATTTCAAAGTGGAGTCTACAACGTTCTCAGGTTCTCCAGGCAAACCAACGATGATGTGTATTCTTATCCCAATTCCATGCTTTTGTAGCGTGAGAAGGTATTTCTTCGCTTCGGTTAAATTTAACGGTTTGTTTAGTATATCCATTGACTTTGGGGTTATCGTTTCTAAGCCTACGGCGATTTCAACACATCCAGAATCTTTGGCTAGTTTAACCATATCCTCCGTAACGCCTGTTGCACGTGATTGGCCGCGCCATTTAATGTCTGTTTTCCCAATCGCCTCTAACCATGGCCGAGCAAACCTTCTTCCCACTGGAATCCCATTATCGTCTTTTAAAGCGAGGGCGTTTACACCGTATTCTCTTTTAAGGTACTCAATTTCTTGGGTAATAGTTTCGTAAGGCATATACCTTACAGATCCTTTTTCTAGATTAGAACAAAAATGGCAGTCAAATGGACAGCCTCTTGAAAAAAGTGTCGATGTTCCATTATGCTTAAGATATTCTTTGTTTAACAGCCCTTGAATGACTACCGAAGATTTAGGCAACCATTTTCTGCTTGGTATAGGTATGGTTTGAAGGTCAGATAGTGGTCCCTGTCTGTAAATCGGTTTCAACTCAGAATTGAAAATGTCGTTGAATAACTCAATTATAGAATTTTCGCCTTCGCCAAGAGCGATTGCATCAAAAACCCTCTCTCCATCTTGAGGGAAAAGTGTGATATGGGGGCCTCCCGAAATATGTTTTGCTATCGGATAAATGTCACGAAGTTTTTGTACAAGCCTTTCGGCTTCATTAAAATCAAGGGTAGTAAGGGTGTAAAGAAAAATGTCATTTTCAGGGATGTGAGATACGAACTTATTTTCGGGAAGGCCTCTTAAGTCGATTAGTGACAGCTCTAATTTTTCCCCGAAATATTTTTCAAGGTAAGTAAGAAGGTAGATTATAGTCAGCGGTTGGTTTCTGAAGGGATCAGCATTATAAGAACCGCTTGAGTTAATAAACCCAACTCGAATAGATTTCATTTTTTAATAATTTCCAGGTAATCGTTTATAGAAAGATAGCGATTTTTTTCAGCGTACTTAATAATATTGGTTATATAATTTTGTTGCTCTTTATATAGTTTACGTATGGATGATAGAATTAGACTTGCCTTAGGTTCAATTATAATTCCCAAGTTATTTTCTTCAATAACATTCACGATACCATTGTTTTTGGATGCTAGTATTGGCATTTTCATTTGAAGGTATTGAGCAAACTTTCCAGGTGATGCCAAACATGTGAAACTTTCTTGGTCTTTGATCAGGTTGATACCGCAAAAGCAACCCACCATAACCTTCTCAAGTTGATTTAAAGGCAGAAAACCATAAAATTCAACAAAATTTTCCAAGCCTCGATTTTTAACTTCTTCTTCTATATGAGTTCGTTCAACTGTTGATCTAGGACCAATAATTATTAATTTAGCACCAATATCTCTGTTTAACTCGGGTAACAAAGGTAAAATTAAATCTACACCAGAATCTTCTCGAACTTGACCTAGAAAACAAATATTAGATCTTGTGTCTGGTATAGCATCTGGATATAGGTCGACGGGAGGTGGATGGCGGTGGTGTGTAATCCTAGATAATTTTCTGCCCCAATGGAGTTCTCTAGCTTCATTGGCAAGTTTTGAGTAGCTGTCTTCGATATCGCAGGTAGTGGTTGCGATGTAATCCATAAACACAAATAAATAGTTATTGGCTAACCGGCTTAAAAATTCTTTACGGCCTTGATTGGCTAGCCAATCACCAGTACAACATATAAATATTTTGCAGAGGCCAATTTTTCGAGCTATTCCAAAAACCGCTCCTACCCATATATTCTCGGTTAAACAAACTTTAGGACGGTATATAATGCAAATAATTACTGAAAGAAATAACCAGGTTCCAAAAAATATTACCCATGTAAAGGGTGAAATAAAATTTGAAAAATATATATTTTTTGGAAAGGGGAACTTGATGGTTGTAGGAAACCATTTAACATGAGCGGGTTTATACTCCAAATGGATAGCATTGAAGTCATAAAAAAACATCATAGAGTTTTTGCTGTAAGATAGAATATCTTTTGTGAAATTTTTTTTATCAAATGAGTCCATTTTTACTGATACGAAGTCTAATCTTTTAAATTGCAAAACCCATCTCCTAAACAGGACATTCTAAATATTGTATTTGCTAGCCCTGAGTTTGCTGATGTAATTCCGCTTAGCAATACAGTTTAAATTCTTCTAATTATTGAATAATAAAAATATTTCTAGAAGAATACACGATAGGTAAAAAATTTACATAATTATTAAAAACTGACAAATTGCCAAACATTTCTTCCTCCAAAAGTTCGAAGCGTTTACGAATTATGTGCGGATCGCCTGATCCTACATTCGCGAACCATGGGATCGAGTCAGGGTTGACTAGAAGTTTTCCAATATTAAGCATGCCAAATATTTTTTGAGCAGAGTCCTGAGCTAAAAGGGTGTAAAATTCTGTGATATGAGAGCCGAAGACAGGTTGGAAAAATCCTTTATTGATGTTCATTAGCAAAGGACTCCAGCCTGTATAATAACTCTTCTCGCCAGTTTGTATGAGAATTTGGTAATTACCCATTCCCGGGAAGCTCATTATTTTGTAAATTAATTTTTCTTGAATAATAGTTTTTTTGAAATCTATGTATTCAGGTTTATCAATGTATTGTCTTGTGGCTTTTCTATCGAGGCCAATATTATGTTCGGGAATAATATTTCCTGTCGCAATCGGGATGAAGCAAAATATTAAATACCCAATTATAAAAAGATGAAAAACTTTATTTTCTTTTGAGTTTTTTATGTTTAAAAAAATAAAAAGGAGCAACAGCGTGAATAAAAAAATGTACAACAGACCAAACTTTTCTATTGGGCTTTTGAACATGTGAAAAAGAGGGAAATGTTCGAATAGGAATAAGTAAAGTGAGCCGAATGGAGGGTTTGGTCCTTTTGTGAAAAATATTGCTAAAAGTACTAGGAAAAATATGCGAGGAATGATTTTCTCTTGCCGAATTTGTCTAGAAAAGAAACAAATCCAAACAACTAGAGTTATCGGNNNNGTAATGGCTTAAAGCGTCGATAGCTCCGTAAAAAAGATTGAGCAACCACCAGAGATTAAAAAAAATAAATGCAGATAAAACGACCAGGTACTTTTTTAGAAACTCTGAGTAAACCATTTTTTTGTTGACGTGGAAGGAAATAATATAAAGTGATATCAAGGAGGATAGATTGGCTATAACGCCGAGAGGTTGGTTTGTGTATGCAAAAGAAAATATCGCTGTTGTGGCACCAGAAAACAAAAAAAGCTTAAGGTTATCTTTATAAAATCTTAGGGTGATCCAGAAAAGAAAGGGCATCAGAGTAACTACCGATGCATTCCATTGATTGAGATTAGTAAGGTATTGTAAAATTGACGGGTTGATGAGGTAAAATAATGCGACTAAAAAAGCTGATAGAGGTATAAGGTTGATCTCGCGAGCCGCCAGATACATTCCAAGAAAAGGAAAGTAGTACAAGGAAAATACGAGCATGAAGTTGGTGATAAATGGGCTTTTGGAGAGATTTTCTAGTAACGCAAGCAGCAGCTTATTGGCTCCAGTGCCTGATGGAGCAAGGTTCATCATTCCTTGGCCGTAGATGGAAAACCATTGATATGATGTTGTTTTCAAGAGTTCTGTAAAGTTTAGAAAAATGTTTCCTTCACCACCAAGAATTAAAGATCCATCAAGATAGTATTTGGAGAGAGCTAAAGTGAGCACCGGAATCATTCCCAGTGGGTATAAAAAGCGGTTATGTTTAATTCGCTTTATAATGGGGTAGAATTTTTTTGTCATTTCCGTCAATAGTAACGTAGATTTTTAATCATTTAAGAGCAAAAATTTAAGTGGATTATGATAGTAATATGCAACTTTTATGTGAGTTTACAGAGGGGAATCTTTGTTCGAATAATGACCAACGTTCCTATTAGGTTTCAATAGCCAACGTGTTTTGTCGTTGCGCATTGTGCGGCACTTGTTGTGGTGGTTAATAGGTCAAAAATTTAATCGTCGAAAAGGCGTGCAAACACGTTTTACTTATTGTTTAGTTAAGCGGCTGCTGTATTAATTGCTCTTGTAATAGTCTATCAAACTCACGATTTTCATCTACTAAGATATAAGCTTCTTTTTTTTTGCCACAATAGAAATCACCCTGTTATAAACTGGAAAAATTTTTTCAAAGATTTTATTTAGATTTCCATAGGACTCTGTTTTTGTAACTTCAAATTCATGAACTCTATACAAACGTTGAAGCCCATAGTAGGAACAAACATTTTTATGTAGTATATGGAAAGGAGGGGGGCGGTCAAAGGTGCCCATGTTTTTTTTCATAAAATGTGGGGAAAGAAAAGACGAAGTATAAAATTCATGACTAGTAGATTGAACTAAGGGCTCTTGACCGCACATCAGACTTAAAATATTGTCAAATGAAGCAATGTTTTCGGTTGATGTAATACAGACCCCATCGTCTTTTAATACACGATTTGATTCTTTTATGAATGTATCTTTGTTGGAAATATGTTCGATTACTTGGTTAGACATTACTATGTCAAAAGTTTTATCCTTAAAAGGGAAAATTGCATTTTCTAAATTCATTTTTTGGTATGAGATTTTTTCTGGAACACTTTTTTCATCCTCAATGTCTATACCATAGTACTCCAATGTTTTTTCACAACCACTAAACCCAGAATATACACTTGTTTTTTTATACCCATTGAGAATTTTATCGAAAGTCCAACCAATACCACACCCTAAGTCTAAAATAACAAGTTTGTTGTTTGGGAATGCATCAATTTGATCGACAATAAACTTAGTGCCGTCTGCATGAGCTCGCTCCATTTGATTAAAAAGATATTGATTAAAACTCATAGTTTAAAATTGTTTAAGTTGTTTGGTTTTCAAATTTCTTCTCCAATTTTGCAGATGAAAGATTCATCGAAAATGAGGATTTCTTCGTCTGTGTGGTTTTTTTTAAGGAAAACGAGCGTCTTACGTTACTATGGTGTTCAATGTTTACAGTTTTGTGTGGCTTTTTGTATAACTGTAAAAAAAAACCGCTTTAAAATCAATGGTTGATTTTTAGGTGGAATTTTTCATTCTCATTCGATGTGAAAGCAAAAAAAAGATGTCCACCGGCACATCAACTGAGATTAGCTCAGTAAGGGGAGTTGCAATTATTGCAAAGGTTCATCTTTTTTCTAATCTGTTATAGTGAGTTCAACCTCATATAAGAGGAAATGAGGACTTACTTTTAGCTATTTCTTTAGGGTGATTTGTAAAGCCTGGCTTTAGAGAAGGCATCTTTTTCATTAAACTTATCCCATAACATGTTTATGTGTGCTCGCTTGACAGTTAAAAACTTTCTAATTGGATCAGCGAGTGCACCACCAACTTTTAGAGTATATTTTAGATCCTCGAAAGAGTTAACTTTTCTTA
>LWDU01040608.1_pt1 | contig 10252 bp, 9 predicted proteins | sample 727161 | NCBI WGS metagenome assembly LWDU01 (sample SAMN04566230, study PRJNA314399) | hydrothermal vent metagenome | isolation source: deep sea hydrothermal plume seawater | place: Mexico: Gulf of California, Guaymas Basin | collected 2004-07-11 | reverse complement strand
CGGGTTGGCCTTGATTAAACGGCGGATTTTGGAGAAAAGTAACCAGCTTATGTCCAAACCGATTATCCAATCAATCATTATCCCCGAATTCTCGTTCGTTGAGCAGTGATTGAGCGAATAAATCCGGCCTCAACCGCCGGACAACCAACCTTCGCAACTGGAATGGAATCCAATGGCGGACGGCGAAAAACTCGAACAAGACGAAATCGAAAAGCTGCTCCAGCAGGCCCCAGGTACGCCTGTATCAAAACCTGAGCCGGAACCGCCCGCTGCCCCCCCTGCGACAGGGCAAGCAACGGCCACTTTCCCGGCAACCAGCCCTTCGATGCCCGCGTTTCCCACTCAGCCGCCCGAGGAACGATCGACTCGATCCACCGTGGATGATGTCCAGCTCCTGCTTACCCAGGCAGAAGACGCTCTGGCCTCGGTGACCCAACCAAGTGCCCACGGCTCCCATGCACAACCGTTCGAGCTAACGGAATTCCAGGGAACGGCCGCCAACAGCGAACAGGCGACACTCGACCTGCTCCGCGACGTCGAATTGGACCTGAGGATTGAGTTGGGCCGCGCCACACTTCCTCTCGAAGATGTTCTCAAGCTGAGCCGTGGAGCGATCGTGCCACTGGACAAATTGGCCGGGGACCCTGTCGACATTTTTGTCAATCGTCGGTTGGTCGCCCGCGGGGAAATCCTCGTTTTGAACGACAATTTCTGCGTACGTGTTGCCGAACTGCTCACCGGCGACCACCTCGAATAGCCCCAGATCCAAGAGGCCTAATACCGAATCACCGCGACGAAAAAACTCCCCACACGGACACCAGGATGGTCAGTCCACAACCCGCCGTATCTGTTATCGGCAAAACGCAGGAAGCGTCTTTAATGAAATCCCAATCAGCCACCTCGGTTCTCATGGTCGTCATCGGGACGATCGTGTTCGTCGGGGAACCAATTCCTACCGCTGGTCAAAGCAGCGATCAGTTGTACCTTCCGCCAGTCGTGGGAGTGACCACTTCACCCGAGACAACAAATTCGAACATCGACCGGACGAGTTCATCGGCAGGCAAAGGTCAAGTCACCGACACGGACCTGTTACCCAAGCGTAGCAAAGACGAGAAGGCAAGCAATCTTCCCAACAACCTAATGGGCGCCGGAGGAGGCAGTGTTACGACGATGGTCGGCAGCCTAGCCGTTGTCCTGGGACTCTTTCTAATACTCGCGTGGTTCGCCAAACGGAGCATGCCGGCAGGTCAGCGTTGGCTGGCGTCGGAGGTGGTGGAGGTACTCGGTAGAGCTCCGCTCTCCGGCAAACAATCGATGCACTTGGTGAGACTGGGCCAAAAGCTCCTGTTGGTTTCGGTGACACCTCAGGGCTCCCAAACGCTTTCTGAGATTACTGCACCGGAGGAAGTCGAACGACTCCTATCGTTGTGCCAACGAAATAGTCAAGGAAGTGTCAGCGAGTCGTTTCGCGATGTCTTGACACAATTCGAACACGAGTCGGTGGACGGATTCTTAGAGCCCCAAACACAGCCCGAATCGTTTGGAGCGAGAGCGTGAACACAGCATCAGGTCAACGCGAGAAACTTCGATTCACCAGCTGGCTGACTCTGGCGATAGGTTGGACGGTCTTCATGGCCGGGCCGACATTGGGGCAAGAACTTCGATTAGACTCGCTCGCTGAGAACAGCAATTCCGACAAGGCTCTGGCAGAAACGCAAGGGGCCGGGGCCAATACAGGAGTCTTGGGGCAATTGGCCGGCGACGCGGATACGTGGACGAGTCGAGAAGGATTGAGCTCCTCACTCAGAATCGTACTCCTTTTGACCGTATTGAGTCTTGCACCAGCCGTTCTGATGATGACGACGTCATTCGTGCGCATCATCGTCGTCTTGGGCTTGCTTCGCCAAGCGATGGGCACACAACAGATACCGCCGGGTCAAGTAATGACGGCACTTGCCCTGTTCATGACGTTGCTAATCATGGCTCCCGTTTGGAAAGACGTCTACGACAACGCGATTGCACCGTACACTGAGCCGGGTAGTGAGATGACGATGCAGGAAGCCTGGGAAAACGGTTCCGGGCCCATCCGCAAATTCATGATCGCGCAAATAAAGTTCGCCAAGAACGGGCAGGATATCTGGCTATTCTATGACCACCTGGGTACCGATGAAGAGCCTCCGGAGACGTACAGCGACGTCCCACTTCAGGTCTTACTTCCGGCCTACATGCTGAGCGAACTCAAGATCGCATTCCTCATCGGCTTTAATATCTATCTTCCATTCCTGATTTTGGACATCGTCGTCGCCAGCGTCACGATATCGATGGGAATGCTCATGTTACCGCCAGTGATTATTTCACTCCCCTTCAAGTTGTTGCTGTTTGTTCTCGTCGATGGATGGCATTTAGTGGTCGGAATGCTGCTCGAGAGTTTCGCAGTCGTCACCTAGCTCGAAGTTCGCCATCTCAACGGAGAATACGATGGATCCCCATACGGCAGTTGATTTGTGTCACCAAGCGATACTGACGTGCATCATTGTCGGCGCACCCGTATTGATCGTCGGAATGCTGGTCGGACTAATCAGCGGGCTACTTCAAGCTCTCACTCAAGTTCAAGACCAAACCGTTTCGTTTGTGCCAAAAATCCTCGCCATGGTGATTGCCTTGGCGGCGGCGTTACCGTGGTTGATCCAGCGAATGATGGATTATTCGGAGGGTATTATCACCGACATTCCGCGAGTTATCAGTGGAAGCTGACCGCTGACGTGGCAGCGGTGGTCAAGACGGGCGTTGTAGATTGGACGGACAGATGAACGCAGCAGCAAACGTGGCCTCAACGTTCTTATTTGAGAATACGATCGTCGTTTTCGTCCTCGTCTTTACGCGTCTCGCCGGCCTGATCATGGTGGCCCCGGGCTTTGGCGCGAAGTCCACCCCGATTCGAGTTCGAGCGTTCCTTGCAGTCGCCGTGGCAGTGCTGATAACGCCAATGCATGCGCCCTCACTAACATTGACCGTTCACAATTTGGTTCACTTGAGCGCACTGGTCGTCCGTGAGGCGTCGATCGGACTGGTCATGGGCACCACGGTCTTTATCATGTTCACCAGCCTGCAGGTAACCGGACAAATTATCGGGCACATGAGTGGCCTCCAACTGGCCGACACTTTTGACCCGTCGAGTAACACGACCGTATCGGTCTTCGCCAAACTCCTCGACGTGGTTGCTCTGTCGGTGTTTCTCTTGATCGGCGGTCATCGTACGCTGATGGCGGCGCTATTGGATTCCTACCATCATCTTCCTCCTGGCCTGACAAGACAGTCTCTCGATGCGGTCGAGCTTCTTCAAGTGACAATTAGTCAGAGCTTTGAGGTCGGGTTGCGCGCCGCTGGTCCCGTCATGATGGCCTTGTTGTTGTCGGTGATTGTCACCGGGCTCATTTCTCGAACGCTACCTCAATTGAACATTCTGGCAATAGGATTTGGAATCAACATCATGGTATTGCTGGGGAGTTTGTTGTTTTCGATCGGGGCCATCATTTGGCTATTCCAAGCCCAAGTCGATATAGCTATGGAACGGGCAAGCTTCTTTTTCTCATCCTCGGTCGACACGTTGACGCCGTAACACTCTGGAAGAGGCGTCTCCGCCATGGCCGATCAACTTGGTGACAAGCGACACGAAGCGACGCCATTTCGTCGGCAGCAGGCGCGCGAGCAAGGACAAGTTGCCCGCAGCCAAGACCTTGCCTCGGCTATTTTGTTGGTCGTCGGGGTGGCCATGATGCTGGTCAACGGACACAAGTTCTCGGCGTACTTCGTGAAGATATTCCACAGCAAATTGGCGGACAGGCCGTCATTGCAGGTCGATGCAAATACAACCACTTGGCTACTACAACGCGACGCATGGGAATTGGGCCTGATTCTCATTCCGGCCCTCGGGGCCCTCCTATTGGCGGCGATTGTAGCCAATATCGGCCAAACTGGATTGCTGTTTCTTCCCGAGAAACTCAACCTGGATATCAAGCGGCTCAATCCCATGTCGGGCTTGAAACGCATTTTCGCGGTGAGCGGTTTCGTACGTCTCCTGTTTGGACTTTTCAAAGTCATCATCATAGCTGGTGTTGCTGTCATTAGTTTGTGGGGCCAGCGAGCGGCCATTCTCGGGATGGCGGCGATACCAATCGGTGAGATGAGCGTATTCCTCGTCGAAACGGCCCTCTGGACGGCTCTGAAAATCGGCGTCGCCCTACTCGTCTTGGCACTGCTCGATTATCTTTTCCAGCGATGGAAATTCAATAAGGACCTGATGATGACGGATCAGGAGATCCGTGACGAAATGAAGATTCTCTCAGGCGATCCGCAGATTGCCGCTCGTCGGCGAGCCATCCAACGGCAACTGACTCTCAATCGGATGGCGAGCATCGTGCCCAAAGCGGATGTGGTCGTGACCAATCCAACAGAATTAGCCATCGCAATCCGCTACGATTTCGAGACGATGCCAGCGCCACTTGTCCTAGCCAAGGGAGCGGGGGTACTTGCCCAACGCATTCGGCGGCTGGCACTAGAAAATGACATACCGATCGTCGAACGCAAAGAACTTGCCCAATCCCTCTACAAAGAAGTCGAAGTGAACGAAGCCGTCCCACCGGAACAGTATGCCGTCGTGGCGGAAATCCTTCGATATGTCTACGAGCTCAAGGGGGAAAACGCCCCCCGTCCAGCCGCCTAGCCCAAAGGACCGGAGAAAATCAATTTGACGCGTCGCCCGACTGACAAATCTCCACAGTCCGGGCTACAATACCAGCAAGCGCAAGTCCCGGAAGAAAACGGAACCGCAACTTCTCGCATGACGACGACCAAACAGGCAGCATCGCCTTCAACTTCCTCTTCGCCCGCTAACGCCTACCCGTTCTACGCGCCGCGCTTTTGGCATGGAATGAACTTGCCCGACTTCTTGCGGCTGATGGCGAAACATCGATTCCGAGTTCATCCGATCAAAGTCCCGATGGCAGTGATGGTGGCTGGATTTGCCAGCATCAACTCGGTCCTCTCCGCCGTTCAATCAGCCATATACGGCCGTCGTCTCCGCGAAGCAAAACTCGAACAGCCGCCGATCTTTATCATCGGACATTGGCGGAGTGGCACGACATTCCTACATGAGTTATTTTTCCAAGACGAGCGTCTAACGGCACCGACAACCTACGAGTGTTTCGCGCCTCACCATTTCCTCTTGACCGGTGGCTTTGTGCCCAAGTTGATTTGGTTTCTCCTTCCTTCCCGGCGGCCCATGGACAACATGCCCGTCGGATTCGATCTCCCCCAGGAGGACGAATGCGGATTGTGCAGCTTAGGAGCTCCCTCCCCTCTTTTTCGATGTGCGTTCCCGAACGACCCGCCACCGTTCATCGAGACACTAGACATGGACGTCGACTCGAAGACGCTATTGGCCTGGCAAAACGCCATCAAGCGATTCATCAGCGTGCTGACCGTCGCTCGTCCCGAACGACTCGTCTTGAAGTCACCTCCACACACCGGACGGATCGGACACCTGGACGAGATGTTTCCGGGAGCCCAATTCGTCCACATCGTGCGGAACCCGATCAAGATCTTCCAGTCGACACGTCGGTTGTGGCAGACGTTAGACCGCACGCAGGGTTTTCAGATTCCCAAATCCAATCAACTGGACTCGTTCGTTTTCGAAGCATTTGAACGAATGTACAACGGCTTTGAGAAACAGCGATCGCAGATCACCGCAAATCGACTGCATGAAATACGCTATGAAGATATGGTCGCCGACCCTGTCCAGCAGATGGAGAAGCTCTACGAGCAAATGGAGCTGGGAGGATTTGACAGCCTTAGGCCGCAACTCGAAGCTTTCGTCGCTAAACGTCGCGACTATCAACCGAATATTCACTCTGGCGTCTCTGCGGATTTGATCCGAGAGATCAAGACTCGCTGGGCCAACTACATTGATCGCTACGAATATGGTGACGCCGTCGAACAAGCGTTGGCCGCAGCTGTCGTTGATCAAGGCCGAAGTGTGTAGCCACGTCCCTATGACGGTGTCATCCCGCGGACTGCGAAACGTGCCGATAACCAACCCAGCCCCGAACGCGGTGCCAGCATGGAGCCGTGGGGGCCAAGGAAAAAACACTGGCAAAGCCAATGCCACACATTCACACACATTCGGGTTTCCACCACTCAGCGCCCATGACTAGGGCTGCAGTCCGGCCACCAAGCAATCACGAAGTTCCGGATGTCATTTGCAGTTTATCTTCAATCGCAGCTTCTAGCCTTGCGCGAATTTCTTGCAGCCTCGGTTCGTCTTCGATCTTTCGTCCCAGACCGTCAGTGACGTGGAACACGTCAACAATCTGGTCCAAATACTCGCACCGACAAACCGAGCATATAAAGGGCGTGAGTAATCGAGTACAACAACCCCAAGCGGTCATAGGAAAAAATGGTCACAATCGTGTAGCGATCCGAAGTCGAATTATCGAGACGGACTTGAGTCGGAAGGTGTTCGACAGGTTCGTCTTTTGTCGTTTTCCACACGGAGCGAAATCGAGGTGGCACTTCGGTGGGATCGGTCAAGGACTTTACAAGTGCCGCGGTGACATCGGCTATTCGATCCGCAGGTGGCGGTGGGGCAAAGTCGAGGTCCTGGACGTAGAATCGATCTAACACGAGGCCTTCGGCTAATGTGTGAATCTCCGCCGACAAAATAGGTAGCCGCTTGCTGGATAGGGCGCCGGTCAGTCGATGAAAAATACCCGGTGAGATGTGTTCGAAGGCGCCGACCGTGTATTCCACTGCATTTCGTTCTTCATCGTAACGTCCCCAGGCCACAGCTCGATCATGACGAACGCCGTGTAGTCGATCGAGGATTTCCAGCGTATCACGTTCTTTCCCGGCGATCAGCAGCCCACGCGGCAGGCACTCGATCTGACGGCGGAGCCACTCTTCATTCTTGTGGTTTTTGATCCGTTTGAGCAGTGCCTCTCGAGCACTCTCTTCTCGCAACACGTTCGACGGTATTTCACCCGAGAGCTGCGCACGGGTACGCTCGTACAATTCAATAAGCAGGTCTTTTTTCCATTTATTCAATACCCCAGGCCCAACGGCAGCAATATCTGCACACGTCAATAACAAGAGCAGTCGCAACCGCTCCAGGCTGCCGACTTCAGCGGCAAACTCTAAAATGACTCGATCGTCGGTTAAATCATGACGAAATGCGACGTGCGCCAACCGCAAATGCTTCTCGACTAAGAACCGAATCAGCTCGACTTCTCGAGTCGACATTCGCAAATGACGGCAGGTCTCTTCGGCCAAACGTGCACCCACAATACTGTGGTCATCCGGGAAGCCCTTGCCAAGATCGTGGAGCAGTAGCGCCAAGTGCAGAATTTTCTTCTTCCGCAAGTCTCGATAGATCTCACCGAGCACTGTCTTGTCATCATTCATGTCCGTCACTTTTTGGACGGCGAGGAGACAATGTTCGTCTATCGTATACTTGTGATACTCATTGAACTGCAACAGTGATCTAGCATGCTCCATCGGCGGAACAAGATGCTCGAGTACGCGGAGTTGATGCAAGCGTCGAAGTAACTCCGCCAGCCGAGTCGGTTGAGCCAACAGAGCAAGGAACCGCTCGATCGCCAAGGGTGTCAACGGCACTTGTTTACGGGTCATCATGTCGATTCGAATCGCCTGCCAGGTGTCGTGGTCAATCCAACGGTTGAGCAAATTGGCAAGAACCATCAAGCGGAGAATCTCGGCAAAATCTCCTTGCAACTTTTCTAGACCCAATTTGGTCGCTCGAATGCGCCGAGGCCCGATGCGATACTCGCGACCATCCGAGCGACTAAACAGATTCCCGAAGAATACAACAATCGACGAGCGACCCTTTGCCGTCGCCAAGAAATTCGACGAGATATAACGGACATTGCTGGTGTGCTCAAAGTACTCTCGCATGAATTGTTCGACAGGAAGCAACCCACACGATTCCTCAAAACCGTAAACGCCCGCCAAACGCACTTGCTCCACCTTCTCCAAGTTGTCCTGAGATTTTCCCGCATGGAAATGCAATTCATTGCGTAACTGCAACAGAAACTCGGAAGCGTCTCGCAATGTGCGGCGTTCGTCTGGGACCAGCGCTCCCAATTGCTCAAGTTGCCTGAGGTTGGTCGTGCCGTAGAGAACGAATCCAACCCATCGTACCAGTTGGATATCGCGTAGACCGCCTCGCGATCGCTTCACGTTGGGACAAAGCAAATGGACCGTGTCGCCGTACTGTAAACGTTCTTCGCGTCGCGCGTGATCGATACCTTGAAGGAGACTGCCTGCGCGACGTTTCGTCTCACGCCTGAGTCGCGTCATGAAACGCTCGAACCGGGCCTCGTTTCCACCGAGCCAACGCGATTCGGCGAGCGCGGTAAGAACGCTCGGATCCTTCATTCCCAGCTGAACCGCCTCCTTAGAGCGGCGCAAACTGAAGCCGAGGTCCATTCCCGAGTCGACTAGATCCTGCGTCAGTTGGCGAGCCAGCGGGGCCACTCGATCATCTTCACCGCGGGCGTGCAGCAGCATGAGATCGACGTCGGAAAAGGGGGCCATATCCCGACGACCGTAGCCGCTGTGGGCAACGAGAGAGACGTCTTTTGCCAGCTCAGAGTCCGCCAGATCCTCCAATGCTGCCGTAAACACATCGAGCACGACGTCGTCAATTAGGTCGGATATCTTGGCTCCGATCTGAATGCCCAACGAGCCGCGATTGTGCTGTTGCAAGATTTTGGCCCGGCCCTCAGCAAGACGCTGCCTTGCCGCTTCTACAGCCGGTTTCATCCGCACATTATCCATGTCACGATCTCGTTCCTAACATCATCGTCTCTATTACACGAAAAAGCAGAGGTCACGGGTAGGCCGCGACCTCTGCTTGATTATACGGCATTCGTGGCAATCCCCCTCGTGTGGAGTCGCCGCTACCGCTAAAGAGCCTCCTCACCCGTTTCACCGGTACGAATTCGAATCGACTCATGAAGGTCCGAAACGAAGATCTTACCGTCACCAATCTGGCCCGTTTGTGCGGCCTTAAGTACCGCGTCCACCAACTTTTTAAGGTCGGTATCCGAGCAGACTACTTCGATTTTCACTTTCGGTACGAAATCGACAGCGTATTCGGTACCACGGTACATTTCGGTATGGCCCTTCTGACGGCCGAACCCACGCACCTCTGTTACCGTCATACCCTGGATTCCGCACTCAGTCAGACTGTTCTTGACATCTTCCAACTTGAAATGTCGTACGATTGCTTCGACTTTCTTCATCGTCGCTCCTCCAAATGAAACCGTGGGAGCCCCGTCGTTACGGAGCCCCACAAGGTTTGAGTTTAAGCTTCTCAGACAGGCAAAAAAGACGCTCAAAGGAAGATATAACCTTCTTCGCCGTGCTCGCTGAGATCCAATCCCCTCACTTCCGATTCCTGAGACACGCGCAATCCCATCGTCGCATCTAAGATCTTCAAGATGACGAATGTCACACCCATCGAGAAAACGAGCGTGATGATAACAGCGACAATCTGGCCGATGATCAATGAAGCGTTACCCTCGGCCAAACCAAGGGAAGCGCCGCCACCGTACCCATCGTAAACATGCTTCGTTGCGAACACACCCGTCAACACAGCGCCGAGCGTTCCACCGATTCCATGCACGCCGAAGGCATCGAGAGCATCGTCATAGCCAAGTTTTGCTTTCAAGGTCGTGCAGGCATAGAAACAAACCACACCAGCAGCCAGTCCCATGATGATCGCGGGCATCGGTAGAACGAAGCCACACGCGGGCGTGATGCAGACCAGCCCGGCGACAGCGCCGGAACAGGCACCGAGAATACTCGGTTTTCCGCGAGTGATCCATTCCATTATTGGCCACGCGATCGCTCCAGCTGCTGCGGACAAATGGGTCGCGACAAAAGCGCCCGACGCGGATCCGCCTGCGCTCAACGCACTACCGGCGTTAAACCCGAACCAGCCAACCCATAACATGGCTGCACCCATCGCCGTGTAGGTCAGGTTGTGTGGTGGCATCGGGTCTTTACCAAACCCAAGCCGGTTGCCTATCAACAGCGCACAGACCAGGGCCGAAGAGCCGGAACTGATGTGCACCACCGTTCCGCCGGCAAAGTCCAACGCGCCACCAGCAACAGCTCCCTTTACGCCGTACGCTAACGGACCACTATCCCAGACCCAATGACAAAGCGGACA
>LWDU01038391.1_pt1 | contig 10252 bp, 9 predicted proteins | sample 727161 | NCBI WGS metagenome assembly LWDU01 (sample SAMN04566230, study PRJNA314399) | hydrothermal vent metagenome | isolation source: deep sea hydrothermal plume seawater | place: Mexico: Gulf of California, Guaymas Basin | collected 2004-07-11 | reverse complement strand
CATATTATATGTGCGTTAATCCGCCAAGCGCAGCCTGGTGTGGAACACCGCAATTTCTATGTAGCGGCCCGACCGGTGTCAATGGCATTCACAGCCAGACACGACGAAATTGGCCAAGAGCCTGGCCAGGCGTGACACAAAAAAACGGGAACCGGCTACGGCTCCCGCTTGGGAAATCTTTTGTGCGATCGGGCTAGGTGAGCGTGATTTGGTCGCCGACCTTGAGGGTGACGATGGCTTTCTTCCAGCGCGCTGTGCGACCCTCGTGGCGGGTGCGCTTGCGGCGCAGGCGACCGGTTACGTTCATGGTATTCACACGATCTACCTTGACCGACCATAAAGTTTGCACGGCATCACGAATGTCGTTCTTGGTGGCGCGCGGGTCGGCAACGAGGTGAATCTGCTGTCGGGTCTTCTTGCCCAGTCGCTCGGCAGTTGCGTCGTTGCGCTCCTGGACGGCCATGACCTTCTCGGTCAGGCGCACGGTCTTGATTACATCAAAGGGGCTCATGCTGGGTTAATTATTGAGGCGTTCTTCAAATTTCTCGTAGCCGTCCGTGGTGAAAACCAGGACGTCGGGCCAGAGAATCTCGTAGGTGGTCAGCGTGTCGCTTGTGGTGGAGCGAACGCGCGCGATGTTGCGTGCGGACAGGGCGATGTTGTTGTCAGCCTCACCGGTGACCAGCACGGCGCTCTTAAACTTGGCAGTGACCGGTTTCCTAGGATCGATGCCCAGCGCATTGAGGGTCTTGGCCAGTTCTGCGGTGGCCGGCTTGTCGAGTTTCAAGCCGTCGAGGATGACGACCTGGCCGTCCTTGACGCGCTCGGTGAACGCCTTGCGCACGGCGAGATCGCGAACCTTCTTGTTGAGTTTCTTGATGTAAACGCGGGGCTTGGGGCCGTGCGCCACGCCGCCGCCACGCCAGATGGGGTTGCGCCTGTAACCGACGCGGGCGCGGCCTGTGCCTTTTTGGCGCCACGGTTTTGCGCCGGTGCCGGCGACCTCTGCGACCGTCTTGGTGCAGGCGTTGCCGGAGCGCTGCGCGGCGTTGTAGGCGACGACCGCCTCGTGGACGGCTTGGTTGCCCTTGTCGTCATCCACAAGTGTGAACTTGGCCTTCTGCTCGCCCTTGTCCGCGCCGTTGGTGTCCTTGATCCTCCGCTGCCTCTTACTTGGTTTTCTTCGGCTTTTTCTTGGACTCGCGAATGACGACGTAATCGCCGTTGGCGCCGGGGATGGCTCCCTTAACGAGCAGCAGGTTGTCGTCGGCCTGCACCTGGATGATCTCGAGGTTTTGAACCGTGCGGCTGGCCTGCCCCATGTGTCCGGGCATGTGTTTGCCCTTGGTGACATGGCCGGGTGTTGACCCTGCCCCGATGGAGCCGGGTCGGCGCCGCCATCCGCCGGAACCGTGCGAACCGCGACCGCCGCCGAAGTTCCAGCGCTTGACCACGCCCTGAAAACCGCGGCCCTTGGTCTTGCCGATCACGTCGACGTAATCGCCGGTCTCGAACACGTCGGCACCGATCGAGTCGCCGGGGTTGACGTCGAGAGAGAAGTCACGAAATTCCTTGATGCGGCGAATCGGGGTGATGGCACGAGCGTCCCAACCCTTGCGGTTGGCCAAGCGGGCCTTGCCCTTGACGGTGCGACCGGGCGAACGCGGCTTGTAGTTTTCCTCGCCGTTATGTGCCTTGAGATGGCCGCGCTTGGCCAAGCTCAACCGGTGTTCCTTTTGCCCGTCGAAGCCAAGCTGAACGGACTCGTAGCCGTCCCTGTCGGTGGTCTTGCGTTGCAGCACCTGGTTGGGGCCAGCCTGCACGATGGTGACGCTCACGGATCTGCCGTCCTCGGTATAAACCCGTGTTTGGCCCAGTTTTTTTCCTAACAATCCAACCATGGTTGCTTAAATTTTGATGGTGATGTCGACGCCTGCGGGCAGGTTCAACTTTTTCAATTCGTCCACTGTCTTGGCGGTGGGTTCCATAATATCGATCAACCGCTTGTGGGTGCGCTGCTCAAACGTTTCCTGCGCTTTCTTGTCGACGTGAGGGGAGCGGCCCACAGTGAAACGCTCGATGCGGGTGGGCAACGGGATCGGGCCGGCGACCTGTGCGCCGGTGCGCTTGACCGTCTCGACGATGTCCCCGGCCGACTGGTCGATCACTCTGTGATCGTATGCCTTGAGGCGAATTCTTATGTGGTTTTTTGGCATGACTGTATTCTTTAGGTGCGCGCCGGTTTCCTGGTGCTGCCGCTGACGATTTCCTCAGCGATGCTGTTCGGCACTTGTTCAAAACTAAATGGCTCCATCGAGTAGGAGGCGCGGCCCCGGGACAGTGAGCGGACAGCCGTCGCGTAACCGAACATCTCGGCCAGCGGCACTTCGGACGCCACGGTGCAGAGTTGCTTGTCGTCAGTCTCCATGCCGAGGATCTTTCCGCGGCGCCGGTTCAGGTCGCCCATCACGTCGCCCTGATATTCATCGGGTGTGATCACCTCCACTTTCATGACCGGCTCGAGCAGAATGAGCTTGGCCTTTTTGCAGGCCTCCTTGAAGGCAAAGATGCCGGCCATCTTGAACGCCAACTCATTCGAGTCGACCTCGTGGTATGAGCCGTCAACCACCTCCACCCTGACATCGACCATCGGGTAACCAGCCAACACGCCGCTGGCGATGGCTTCCCGAATGCCGGCATCCACCGCGGAGTGGTACTCCTTGGGGATGACACCCCCGACGATCTTGTTCTCGACCTCGATGCCCTTGCCACGTTCGTTGGGCGCGATGTTGATAATGGCGTGGCCGTACTGGCCGCGACCGCCGGATTGGCGGATGAACTTGCCCTCGCCTTCGGCGGCAAGAGTGATGGCTTCGCGGTAGGAAATCTGCGGCACACCGACGGTGGCCTCCACCTTGAACTCACGCAGCAGGCGGTCACGGATGATGTCCAGGTGCAGCTCACCCATACCGGCGATGATCAACTGCCCGGTTTCGTCGTCGTTGAAGACGCGGAACGTCGGATCCTCCTCGGACAACCGCTGCAACGCCTCGGACATTTTGTCGCGATCAGCGTTTGAGTTGGGCTCGACGGCCATCGAGATGACGGGCTCGGGGAAGGTCGGAGGCTCAAGCATCACGTCCAGTTCCTTGTCACACAAGGTGTCGCCGGTGGTGACGTTACGGAGTCCCACGATGGCGGCGATGTCCCCGGAGTACACGGCATTCACATCGGTGCGCTTGTCGGCCTGCAACATGATCAGGCGGCTGACGCGGTCGCGCTTGCGCGTGCGCGGATTGTAAATGGTGTCGCCCTTCTTGAGATGCCCGGAGTAAACGCGGATAAAAACCAGCTTGCCAACGAATGGGTCGGTCCACAGTTTGAAAGCCAACGAACAAAACGGGCCGTTATCATCCGGCTCAACGGTGACCTCCGCGGTTTCGTCGTCCGCCTCGACCGCTGTGGCGGCGGAAACCTCGACTGGCGATGGCAGGTAGTCCACAACGGCATCCATTAGCGGTTGCACGCCCTTGTTTTTGAAGGCTGACCCACCGAGGACGGGTACCATTTTCAAGTCGCAGGTCAACCGCCGAATGGCCTTCTTTAGTATCTCCGGGGTTATCTCCCTGTCCTCGAGCACCATCTCGGCCACCTCATCGTCCAGGTTGGATACGGCGTCAATAAGCTGTTCCAAAGCCATCTCGGCTTCGTCCTTGAGGTCGGCGGGAATATCTGTGATGTCGTACTTGACACCGGTTTCGTCGGCGGGATCGTAAACAATAGCTTTTTGACTCACGACGTCGATCACGCCGCTGAGTTTATCTTCCGCGCCAATCGGAATGCCAACCGGGTGCGCCTCGGCACCGAACTTGGTGCGCAGATCGTTGACGGCCTTGTTAAAGTCGGCACCGGTGCGATCCATCTTGTTGATGAACGCAATCCGGGGAACGTTGTATTTGCTGGCCTGCCGCCAGACGGTTTCGGACTGGGGCTGCACGCCGGCCACAGCGCAAAAAACAGCCACGGCACCGTCGAGCACACGCATGGATCGCTCCACCTCTGCGGTGAAATCCACGTGGCCGGGGGTGTCGATGATGTTGATGCGATTGTCGATCTCCGTAAATAGCTTGACCAAGCCTTCATCCTTTTGCTTCCAAAAACAGGTGGTGGCAGCCGAGGTGATGGTGATGCCGCGTTCGCGTTCCTGCTCCATCCAGTCCGTGACAGTGTTTCCGTCGTGAACCTCGCCGATCTTGTGCATGAAACCGGTGTAGAAGAGAATGCGCTCCGTGGTCGTGGTCTTGCCGGCATCAATGTGGGCAGCGATACCAATGTTGCGAGTCCGCTCAAGCGTATACTCCCGGTCAGGCGAGTTGATGTTCTGTTTCTGTTCCAAAGTGGCAGTCATTTATTCTTGTTGCTAAAAAAACCAGCAAAACCATTCAAAAAAACCAAGCTATTTCAGAGATCGTCTCATCCACGTATAAACCGTTGGATGCGGGCAACCTGGCCAAGCGAACTCTTCTTCCCTACCAGCGGAAGTGCGAGAAGGCCTTGTTGGCCTGGGCCATTTTGTGCATCTCGTCCCTCTTGCGGATGCAACTACCCTGACCTTCACTGGCGTCCCTGATTTCAGTGGCCAAGGCATCCGCGAAAAACTCACCATCCAGCGCAACGCCAATGCCGTCTGCCGGCTTGTGGTGATCTCGAGCGGAATCTGGTAGGTTGCCCCACCGACACGCCGCGACTTGACCTCGAGTCGTGGCCGGGCATTGCTCACGGCTCGCTCCAGGATTTCCAAGGGATCGCTCCCCTGCTTTTCCGCAGCCAACTTGTCGAACGCTCCGTAAATGATTTTTTCCGCCACGCTTTTCTTGCCCTGGCGCATGGTTAAATTCACCAGCAAGGTGACGGTCTTGCTCCCGTAACGGGAGTCCGGTATTACTTCGCGCTTTTCTGCTCTTCGACGGCGTGCCATGTCTGGTAAAAATCTCTTTCTTTACGACTACTTTTTCTTTGCGGCCTTCGGGCGCTTGACTCCGTACTTGGAGCGACTGCGCCGGCGCTTCTCCACGCCGGTGGCATCCAGGGCACCACGAACGATGTGGTAACGAACACCGGGAAGATCCTTCACCCGTCCGCCCCGAATCAAGACAATGGAATGCTCCTGCAACGTGTGGCCCTCATCCGGGATATAGGCAATGACCTCGAACCCGTTGGTCAGGCGCACCTTGGCGACCTTCCGCATGGCGGAGTTCGGCTTCTTCGGAGTCCGAGTGTACACCTGCAGACAAACTCCCCGCTTAAACGGGCAGTTCTCCAACGCCGGGGAGGCTGTTTTGGCTTTTACCTTTACCCGGCCTTTTCGGACCAATTGGTTAATTGTCGGCATTAAAAAATCTTTAAAACTACGGCTTTTAAGTGCTAATCCCGCTCGAAGGGGCGCGGAGAGTAGCAAAAACCAGTTCCGATGCAACAGGTATTTTGAACATTTTCCAGACTATTTTGTCGGCCCTGCCTCATCCGAGGAGAGGATTGTCGAAAATGCGTTCTTCCTGCTCCTCTTCCTCACTCGGAGCATCGGCGATCTCCTCGGTCATGGGCTTCAACCTTACGTTGCGGTGCAGGTCGGCACCGGTTCCCGCCGGAACGATATGCCCCATGATGACGTTTTCCTTGAAGCCGCGAAGAACGTCCACTTTCCCAAGCGTGGCAGCATCTGTCAGCACACGGGTGGTATCCTGAAAAGAGGCGGCACTCAGGAAACTCTCTGTCTCCAGTGATGCCTTGGTGATACCAAGCAACACGGGCTGACCCTCGGCGGGTTGGCCTCCCATTTTTTCGATCTTCTCGTTTTCCGCCTCGAAGGTAATTTTCTCAACTTGCTCCCCCCAAAGGAAAGTGGTGTCTCCCGCTTCGGTGATGCGGATTTTACGCATCATCTGCCGTGAGATGGTCTCAATGTGCTTGTCGTTGATTGTCACGCCCTGTAGTCGGTATACCTCCTGCACCTCGTTCACCAAGTGATCCTGCAGTGCTTGCGGGCCGCAAACTTCAAGAATCTCGTGTGGATTAACAGGACCCTCGGTCAACTGCTGGCCTTTCTGCAGCAAGTCTCCCTTGAATACGATGACATGTTTACCGATCGGGATAAGATGCTCTTCCTCCTCGCCGGAGTCCACATCGCGAATGATGATTGAGCGTTTGCCTCGAACGGTCGAACCAAAGTCCACAACACCATCGATCTTGGAAATCTCCGAGCCGTCCTTCGGTATGCGAGCCTCGAACAACTCTGCAACACGCGGCAGACCACCGGTGATATCCCTAGTCTTGGCCGCCTGTCGGGGGGTCTTGGCGACCAGGGTTCCGGCGACAATGGCGTCTCCCTCTTCAACGACAATGTGAGCCCCGGAGGGAATTGGATAATTGGCGATAGCCTCACCCTTTGCATTCTCGACGATCACCTGGGGATGCAAATCCTCCTTGTAATCGATGACAACGAGTGATTTTTGGCCGGTGGCCTCGTCGTCCTCGTGCTTGATGGTCACTCCGTCGATGATATCATGAAACTTAATCTTACCCGGTTTCTCGGTGATAATCGGTACGTTGTAAGGATCCCATTGGACAAACACCGCCCTCGGGAACAGCAATGACTGAACCGATGACTACGGTGTAACTCTCCAGTTCACGGCCGTCCTTCTCATCCAAAACATGAACCATTCCGTTCTTATTGAGGACGATACTGTTTCCGTCCTCCAACTCCACTCGCCGAATACCCTGAAACTTCAGAACACCCTCACTCCGTGCCTCGATTTGGGGCTGCTTAAACACTGCCGAGGCGGTGCCGCCGATATGGAAGGTGCGCATTGTCAACTGCGTGCCGGGTTCGCCGATGGACTGGGCGGCAATGATGCCCACCGCCTCTCCCATTGCAGCCATGACACCGCTGGCAAGGTTTATGCCATAGCATTTCTGGCAAACACCACGCTTGGCTTCACAGGTCAGCACAGAGCGGAGTTTGACCCGTTCGACGCCTGCATCGTCAATTATGCTGGCGTGTGCCTCGTCAATAACTTGATCGGCCTCGCAAAGGTATTCGTCCGGGTTCACCGGATTGATGATGTCCTCAGCGGCTACCCGGCCAACCAAGCGGTCCTTGAGTGGGACGACCTCGTCCTCGCCCTCATAGATAGCCAAGCGCCAGATACCGTTAGTGGTTCCGCAGTCCAACTCCCTGATGACAATGTCCTGGGACACATCCACCAGTTTCCGGGTCAAGTATCCGGAGTCGGCAGTCTTGAGCGCAGTGTCCGCCAAGCCCTTTCTCGCGCCATGAGTCGAGATGAAGTAGTCCAACACGGTCAACCCCTCTCGGAAATTGGCCAAGATTGGTTTTTCAATAATATCCCCCGACGGCTTGGCCATAAGACCACGCAAGCCGGACAACTGGCGAACCTGTTGACGGTTGCCACGGGCACCTGAGTCAACCATCAACCAAATCGGGTTGAACTCATCACTACCATTGTTGTCATCCAGCACCTGCAGCATCACGTCTGCAATCTGGTCGGTGCAATGGGTCCAAACGTCGATGATCTTGTTGTAGCGCTCGCCGGGTGTGATGACACCCCGGCGGTATTGCTTGTCTACATCGACAATTTGTTTCTCGGCCTTCTGAATCTCCGTGGCCTTTTCCTTGGGGATGATCATGTCATGCATCCCCATGGAGAGGCCGGACTTCGTCGCCGCCGCAAAGCCAAGCTGCTTGAGATCATCAAGCACGCGAACCGTTTCGTCCTGACCGCACTGGCGATAGCAATTCCAGATAATGTCCCCAAGGGCGCCCTTGTTCACGATTATATTTGGGAACCCAATCTTCTCCGGCCAGATTTCGCTGAAAATAACCCGGCCAACAGTGGTCTCGATGACATTCTTTTCCTTGTCCCCGTACGGAGAGTCCTTCCCAAGGTCGGGGTTGGCCAAACGGATCACATCGTGAATCTTCATCTCGCCGTCGTCGTACGCGAACAAGACCTCCTGCTTGGATCCAAACAAGCGCACCACTTTTTGTTTTTTGCGAACCACATCGCGCGGCTTGGCCGTAAAGTAATAACAGCCCAAGGCAATATCCTGGGACGGGGTGATGATCGGCTTTCCGCTTGAAGGCGAAAAGATGTTGTTGGTCGCCATCATCAGGAAGCGCGCCTCCAACTGGGCCTCGACCGACAGGGGCACGTGCACCGCCATTTGGTCGCCATCAAAGTCCGCGTTGTAGGCGCTACAGGTCAGCGGATGAAGCCGAATGGCCTCACCCTCGATCAAGGTTGGCTCGAATGCCTGAATTGAAAGACGGTGAAGGGTCGGCGCACGGTTCAACAAGACCGGATGCTCCCTGGTCACTTCCTCGAGCACGTCCCAAACCTCGGGAGTCTGGCGCTCGATCAATTTCTTGGCGGAACGAACGGTGTGCACGTAGCCCAGATCCTTGAGCCGCCGGATGATGAATGGCTCGAACAATACCAGCGCCATTTTCTTCGGGAGACCGCACTGGTGAAGTTTCAGTTCCGGGCCGATAACGATCACCGAGCGGCCGGAGTAGTCCACGCGTTTGCCGAGCAGATTTTGGCGGAAACGCCCGCTCTTGCCCTTCAGCATGTCACTCAACGACTTGAGCGCACGGTTGCCGGCACCCGCGACCGCTTCCTGCAACATGCGTTTCTCGTTCCGGATGATGACCTCCGGGGTCTTGAGCGCCAAAAGGTTCTTCAGCCGGTTGTTGCGGTTGATGACGCGGCGGTAGAGATCGTTCAGGTCGGACGTGGCGAAACGGCCGCCCTCAAGCGGAACCAAGGGGCGCAGATCCGGCGGAATCACCGGCAGCACCGTCAGCACCATCCACTCGGGCCGACTCTTGGACTTGAGGAAGCCCTGATAAATCTTGATGCGCTTCGCCAATTTCTTGCGAATCTGCTTGCTGCGCGTCTGGGTCATGCCGAACTGCAGGCGTTCAACACCCTCATCGAGGTCGATGGCGGCCAAGGCGTCGTGAACCCCCTCGGCACCGATCTTGGCCACAAACGCTTCCGGCCCGTAGGTTTCCTTGGCATCGCGATACTCCATTTCCGTGAGGAGCTGGTTTTTTTCCAGCGGCGTTTCGCCGGGATCGACCACGAGATAATCCTCGTAGTAAATAACCCGCTCAAGGTTGCGGGCGGTGACATCCATCACCAACCCGATGCGGGAGGGCATGCACTTGAAAAACCAGATATGGGTCACCGGCACCGACAACTCGATGTGGCCCATGCGCTCGCGCCGGACGCGCGCCTGGGTCAGACCACGCCGCGATGCTTGATCCGCTTGTACTTGCCGCAGGAACATTCCCAGTCCTTGACCGGGCCAAAAATCCGCTCGCAAAAAAGCCCACCCTTCTCTGGCTTGAATGTGCGGTAGTTGATGGTCTCAGGGTTCTTGACCTCACCCTTGGACCATGACCGGATGGACTCCGGAGAAGCCACAGCGATGGCGACATGATCCACATGGTTGACCTTGTCGAGCCCGAGCAACTCTCGTGAGGATTCTGCTGTATTTCGTGAGGATTCTGCTGTATTAATCATCTTTAAATTCCAGTGTTTACGTTGTCAGGTTTACTCTCCAAGCAACAGGCGTGGGCGGGCACTTTCCACCTTGGCCTGAACCACAGGATTGGTGTAACTCACGGTTACATTCAGGCCAAGCGACTGCATTTCCTTGACCAAGACGTTGAACGATTCCGGGACACCGGCCTCCAGCGCGTGGTCGCCCTTGACCAAGCTCTCATAAATCCGGGTGCGCCCCTGGACGTCGTCGGATTTCACGGTGAGCAGCTCCTGCAACATGTAGGCGGCGCCGTAAGCCTCCAAGGCCCACACCTCCATCTCACCAAAACGCTGGCCACCGTACTGCGCCTTGCCCCCAAGCGGCTGCTGGGTGACGAGCGAGTACGGGCCCACGGCGCGGGCATGTATCTTGTCCGCCACCAAATGACCCAGTTTAAGCATGTAAGTGTACCCAACAACCGTTTCCTGATCGAACGGTTCCCCGGTTTGCCCGTCAAAAAGGCGTGTTTTTCCGTTGGACGGAAGCCCTGCTTCCTCAAGGTATTCCTTGATCCGACCCTCCTTGATACCGTCAAAAACCGGTGTGGCGATCTTGATCCCGAGTTTCTCCGCCGCCCAGCCAAGGTGGCATTCGAACACCTGCCCGACATTCATTCGGG
>LWDU01038742.1_pt1 | contig 10254 bp, 13 predicted proteins | sample 727161 | NCBI WGS metagenome assembly LWDU01 (sample SAMN04566230, study PRJNA314399) | hydrothermal vent metagenome | isolation source: deep sea hydrothermal plume seawater | place: Mexico: Gulf of California, Guaymas Basin | collected 2004-07-11 | reverse complement strand
CGTCGGCCGGTGTGCGAGCGCCTCGACGAGCTGAAGCTTTCGTCGAGCCCCGAATGAGTAGGTCGAGACCGGTCGGGAGGCGTCCTCGGCGAGACCCAGCCGATCGAACTGCTCCCGGACCGCGGCCTCGGCCTCCTCGCGACTGAGGCCAGCGGCTCTCGCGAAGAACACCGCGTTGTATGTGCCGGAAAGAGACTCGAAGTGGCATGCCTCCTCACCCGCATAGCCCATCGCCACACGCCCTGCCGCGCTCCGGCGGGAGGGCAGGTAGAGCGCCCCCGCGTCGGGAGCGAGGTCCCCCGCCAGGAGCCGGAGCAAGGTGCTCTTCCCGGCCCCGTTCGGTCCGACGAGGGCCACGATCTCCCCGGAACGTCCTTCCAGATCGACGCCGTTCAGCGCCGCGGTGCCGGAGTCGTAACGGTAGCTCACCGCCACGGCGCGGACGACGGGGTCGGACGCCGGATCGGTGTCGGGATCGGGGTCGGCACTCGGACCGGCTCTGGGGCCGGACACGCGCTACATGCCCTCCAGGCCAAGGTCGCTGCGCGCCCGGTCCATGACCTCGGGCGTGATCACGTGGATCCCGTGCTCCATGGCGTAGTCGGCGTAGATGCGCTTGACCATTCCCCGCACGAAGCGGGGCACCTTCTCGAGGCGCTCGGTCGCCTCCGTGGCCCAGGTCACGGGTCCCCGAGCGGCGGGGGGTGTCTCCGGAGCCTCGAAGGCGTCCTCGAGAGGCGATTCCAGACCCATGCGCGTCTGCTGCATCGGCTGCTGCGGAACCGTGCGGCCGCCGATCTCCACGCCCAGGGAGGTCACCAGCTGCGTCTCCATGGGATTGGTCAGGAGCGCCATCTCCCGCTTGCAACCGGGACACGTGAAGATCACCGTGAGGGTACCGTCGCCGGGAAGCTCTCGCTCGGCGAACGCCATCACCTCGTCGCAGGTCAGGCAGAGAAACTTCATAGGGCTGCCTTCCGCCCACCAACACCTCGTTCTACTCGATCGGCGAGGGCGTGGAAGGCCTTCCCGAACAGGGAATCGTCGCTCGCGCCCGGGGGGTCGCCCCCGTCGGTACGCGCCCCCATTTCGGGGTCGAACGGGATCTCCGCCCACANNNACAGATAGTCCAACTCCCCCCAAACGACATCGGAAAGAAATTCCCGAAGCACCGCGACCTCGGTCAGGCCCAGCCATGCGAAGCGGTCTGAATCGGGACCTTTCCAGCGGAGCGGTGCGTCCTCCTCCAACAAGAGCTCGGTCGAGATCCCGAGCACGCCAGCGGCTCCGACCGGTGGCACCACGCCATCGGCACGGTCCACGAACTTGCTCCCCAGGAGACCCATCATACGGCCGAGCGAAGGCCCATTGAGATCCGCGTCCAGCACGCCGACGCGGGCACCTCGACGCGCGAGCGAAACTGCGAGGTTAGCGGTCACCGCGCTCTTGCCGACGCCCCCCTTTCCGCTCGCGATCGCGACAATGGCACCGATCGTGCCAAGGCGAGCCGAGATGCGGGCGCGCTGCCCGAGCACTTGTTCCAGGAGCTCGGACCCCGTCTCATGCGAGACCTCAGCATACCCTCGAACCTTGCGTGGCTCACCGGCCGCCTCGCCGTCAATGTCGGTCTCCGTGCGATCCACTCGTTATCCGCCGACCGGGGGACAGGACACTATGGCACCAACTGCGTGCCCGACTCGTCGTGTACCTCCAGAGCGTCGACCGGACAAGATTTGCAAGAGCCCAAGACTTCCTCGTGCGCAGTCCCGTTCGTCTCGGCGCGAAAAACCGCGATCCCTTCGTCGTCGAGCTCGAACAGATCGGGCGCGACCTCGATGCATGTCTCGAACCCGACGCAGAGTAACCGGTCGATCCGGACCGTCACGCCTGCGACTTGACGTTCTTGCGAGTCCATCGATCCTTTTCGGGTTTGCGTGCCGGCCCCTGCCAAGCGCAGGTGGGACACCATCGCCACTCGGCATGGGGAAGAAGCGCGGTGATGACCGGACGCCGGATCAGTACAGTGGGGCAAAAACAGGCGGGACACCGAAGCGCCGGGCGCAACAGCAACCCCGCCGCGAACCAGACGAGTCCGACACGCAAGAAGACCAGCCCTCCGAGGACGACAACCGCTCCTCCCGAGATATCCACTCCATCCTCCCACGTACCGCGAAACGGCGGGTCTACGAGGCGCCTTCTACGCTCGCTCCCTCCGCACTCGTTATACGCACACCGGCCACGCGGAACATGAGCCGCGCGAGCAACGGCAGGAGAATGGCCGCGCCCACCATCGCCACCGCCACAGACAGAACGGGTCCCAAGAACGTCAGGACGGCCAGCCGCAACAGGGCGTAAGCCCCCATGAAGGCGGCGTAGTGAAGCAGCAGGCCTGCGATCTGACGCCCGCCCCCTCCTCCTTCTATGTGAATGGCCGCGCCGCCGAGGTATAAGGCGGCGAGGATCGGGAATAATGCCATTGCAGACAGCCAAACGATCACTCGGGTTCTCCTCGGATGCGGTCCATTAGCCCCTCATATCCCTGTATCCTACTACCTGGGCACAGCAGATCACAAGCAGGCACTCCTCCGGTACACGACGACGCCCCAGACCGGCGCGCGGTCGACCCGGTCCTGGCCGGCGCGCGCGGCGACCGCGGGGTCACGGCCACGGCAACCCGGGTGCGTCAGGAGAAGTGTACACCCCTACGTGTACGGGGGTGTCCAACAGCGTGTACCCACGGACCTCCGTCGCGCGCAGCTCACGCACCAGGTCGGAAAACGCGGCTAAGTCGTCGGTCTCGTAGAGGACGACGAACTCGTGATCCTGCAGGCCCGTCGAATACAAGAGCAGCTGGTCGGTCCCCGAGTACCCGCGCCCCACTCGGATGTGGTCGGACATCATGGTGCGACGCTCATCCACCGACATCCGATACCAATCGTGGGTCTTGGCAAACGGATAGGCGATCAGGTAGCGCAACGTACGCGCAGTGAAGGGGTCGATGCCACGCTCGGGCGCAGCGCGCACGTAGGGAGAATCGGCGGTGAGCCCCCAGAGGACGTGCTGAAGACGGAAGTGCCGCCGGAAAGGGCGCAGGAGATTGCCGTAGCTCTCGAAGAACCGTGCCGGCGTGTCGGGCGTCCCGGCCGCCATCGAGCTCCATACGAGGACGTCGCTGCTTTCGCGGGACCCGAAGGTCCGATAGAAGTGGACCCCCTCCGCCGCCGCCGCGAGAGCGTCCCTCCAGGCATTCGCGACACGGGCCCGCGCCTCTTCGTCGAGCCCCCAGTAGCTCGGCAGGAGGGCGTAGACCGCGACGTGGCTCAGGATTCGACCGGGACCCCGGCGGCTCACAGTAGACATCGCCCTAGGGTACGAACGCGGGCGTCGGTGTGACAGAGGTGGTTCACCCTTGTTTGCGACGTTCCGCGAGGCCCCTGGCCAGCGGGCCCACGAGCCCGCCGACAGTGATTCCGACAACGGTGAGGACACCGATCGGCCCCAGGTGATCGAGTGGATTCACTTGTGAGATCAGAGCCCCCGACACGGACGTGGCCGCAAAGCCGGCGCCCCAGATGAGGGCGCTCACCAACGTCCACCTGAGCACGCTCCGGGTCCCAGGATCCAGTTCACTCCATTGCATCCGACGTCCTTTTGTCGTGGCTCTTAGGCGTGTTGCTTCCACCCCCGGCACTTCCTATACGGGATGGAAACGACGGACCGGCGAGCATCCACCGTGATCGCGGTGGGCGTCGGGCTCGTCAGCATGGCCGCAGCGTACGTACCCGGTGAGACGGGCCACTTCAGTCCATCCGGCTGCCGTGTTGACAGCGACTGAGACGCTGGCAAGAACGGCGGTCTCAGCACCGCGACTAGGGGTACAGCAGCATCGCGATGATCCAGACGGTGAAGAGCGCCAATCCCGAACAGAGGACATAATTGATGAGGGTGATGTCGCGGACGATTTCGGCTTCCAGCGTGGGGTCGCCGATGTCGGGTACGTCCAAATCAGTGCTGGCCACGGGCGTCTCTCCTATATCCGGTGTCGCTCTCAAGCGTAAAGGCTATATAGTAGATCACAGCCAGGCGATAGGGGCAAGCGTTTCGGCAGCTGGCAACGTGCGGTGCCGGGAAGCGACGCCGAGACATTGCGACCCGCGAGCGTCTGCTTGAGCGAGACGAGATCGACCCGGGCGCAGTTCGCCCGATCGTGCTCTGACCACCACATCTCGATATAGACCGGCATCGGGGCCACAAGATGTCCGGCGATGCCGGGGATGATGTCGGGTGGTTCGGCACCCGGGGTCCCATCCAAGCGCAAGAGGCCTGCCTTCAGTTCGAGCATCTGGTCGTCGAAGTGGCCGCGCGAGGCAACGTTCGCCGCGTAGAATGCGAGCACCTCCGTCCAAAACCTCCGCCGCGGCCCCACTCGCGCTCGGGCACCACCACCTCTTGACGTCCACTGGCCAACCGACGGTCGGCCCGAGTCCACTGATAGAGAAAGTGATGGAGGTTGATCCACGGATCACTGTGAAAGGTGAAATACGCCGCCACCGCCACTGCATCCTCACTCGATACAGACCACCCGCCCCCCCCCGCCTTCAAGCCCAACTTCCTCTGTCCCGCCCGCATCGCATCGGCCTCCCAATGAGATCGTACCAAACGATCGATTCTAGCTGGGACGACCACCACTCTTCGTGGACAAAACGGCATGGCCCCTGGCTCGGAACTCCGATGGCGTGGACCCGAGCAACAACCTCGTCTCGCGAATCATGTGCGCTTGGTCAGCGTACCCAGTCCGTCTAGCGACATCTCCGTCCGCCAGCCCACTGAGGCCTCGGACCACAGCAGAGTGGAGCCGCTGAATCCTCTGGACCTCCTTCAGTCGGAGGCCCACCTGGGACCTGCAAATGTCACGCAGCGATCGCGCTGTCGTGCCACGAACAGGGCGAAGCAAACCCCGCATCTACTTCGCGGCATGGCGCAGGACACTCATGAGAGCGTCCACATCCTCGAGATCGTTGTACGCGTTCGGGGCGAGCCTGAGCGCGGTGCCACGTAGCGACGCGGAAACGTTCCCGTCGGCGAGGGCCTGTTTGAGCGCGGCCAGGTCGATCCCTTCCGGCATGCGTAGCCCGAAGAGGTGACTACCCCGCCACCGTTCGTCCTCGAACGAATACCCCAACTCGGCGGCCTCGACGAGCATCTCTCGAGTCAGGTCTCTGCAATACGCCTGAATCCGTTCTGGCGTCCACTCCAGCAGAAGCTCGAGGCTGGCCGCCGCGATAGGGAGCAGAAAGAAGTTCGCACGCTCGGCGACATCGTACCGGACTGCTCCTGGCTGGTATGCCTCCTGGTAGTCGACCAGGTGCTGGAAGTCCTGGCTTCCCTCCCGAGCGATCCAAGTCTCCTCGAGCGGCGATCCCTCGGCGAAACGCGGGCTGAAGTACGCGAATGACACGGAGTAGGGACCGAGCAGCCACTTGTATGCAGCACACAACAGAACGTCGGGCTGCACCGCCTGGACGTCGAGCGGCATTGCTCCGACCGACTGCGTTGCGTCCACGACCAGGGCGGCGCCTACGTCACGGCATCGTCGGCCGATCTCGACGAGATCGAAAAGGGTGCCGTCGGTCCAGTGGACGTGCGGTAAGGTGACTACGGCGGTGGACGCATCGATGGCCTCGAGCAGCCGCTCGTTCCACGCGGCGCCACGGCCGGCCCCCTCCGACGGCTCGACCACCCGGAGGTCCGCCCCCGTCTCCGCCGCGCACCTGTGCCAGGAGTAGACGTTGCCGGGGAACTGCTCATGGGTCAGGACGATGTTCTGCCGCGCCTCGACCGGGAGGTTGCGCGCAGCGGTTGCTACGCCATAGGAGACACCCGGATGAATCGCTACGCGACCGGGCTGTCGGGCGTTCACCAACTGCGAGAAGAGCGCGCGCAACTGGTCGGCGGCCCAGAAGTCGTCGGGCGCGACGATGCTCGTGGGCAGACGCTTCTTGGAGAGCGCCTCGATGCCCGCCGCCTCGGAGGCTCTCGGCAGCGGCCCCATGTAGGCGCAGTTGAAATAGTGCGCGTCCCGCGGTAGCTGAAATGCGTCGCGTTGGCAGGAGAGCGATGGGAGCGCAGGCATCTGCCTACCCGTCATCGGCGGAATGGGCGCCCAGGGCCGTGTACATGACGACCCCACCGAAGCGGGCAAGGATCGCGATCACAAGGACCACCTCTAGCTTGTTCATGGGTGGATCTTAACCACGGGGGCGGGGGAGCGTGAGCCCGTGCGGGAGGGCCCTCCCGGCCTCCCGACTAGAGAGGACCCGAACCAAAGTACAGCCGGTACGGATCTCGCCGCGCTGGATCGTCTCCCGGCCTGCCAGGCCGGGCGCCACGCTCGCGGTGGCCGCTCGGCCCGAGCGGTCGGGCACCTACTTCCGGACGGACTAGCTGCCAAGGCACGCCGGGTAGATCCCCAAGCTCTCGACCTCTTGCCTGAGCTCGGTGAAGATGTCCTCCGGAGGCTCGGAGTCCCGGTTTTCGATCCACGGTCCGCACCTCTCGCCCTTCGCGAAGGCGCCCGCGTACCGGATGCGGCCGTTCTCGTGGTACACGGCGAACTCTCCGTCCCAGGCGCCTTCGACGAGACCGCCCTCGAGTTGAGGCTTCTCGGGGTCGTCCTCGAACATCCGGAAGACCGGGCCCGTGAATGGAGCGAGAGTCTCGGAATCCAGATATGTGCTGTCTTGGATCACGAGCTCCTCTAGCGAACGAGGAGGAGTAGCCTCGCTGCACGCCGAGAGGAGCGCAGCGATCAGGATGAGCGGAAGCAGCTTCAAGCCGGGGCCTTCACGACGGGGCGATCGTGGACGGACGTGCGACGGTCATACCGTGCTCGTCTGTATGGGGTCCGGCACACGCGTGTCGGCGCGCCGATCGAGAGTTGGGTGCGCCGGGCATCACCATCGTCGAGAGCCAGGCCCCAGCGCCAGCTGCCGTCTTGCACGGGCGCATCGGGGCTGAGCCGACGATGTCGATCGGTACGCAAGACTGCGAGGCCGCCAGTACTGGAGCCTGGCGCGTATCCACCGGTGGGCGCAGGGCAGGCTGTGTCAGACTCAGGCATTCGTCAATCACCCCGCGACGTCATACAATTTGCCACCCAGATCACGTCCATCGCCCGGCCGCAGCAGGGCCCCCACTACAGGTCTCGAGCAGAGGCCCCAGGTCGACTCATGAACAACACGACATCCGGTTCGAAGCTGATCGCCATCCTGTCCCTCGTCGCGTTCAGCGCCTGCGCCGGCGGTGACGCCGGTGCGGTCGCCGATGGCGAAGCGGACCTGATACAGCGCGCACGAGGAATCCATGAGAGGGTGATCACCCTCGATACGCACAACGACATCAGCCCGGCCAACTTCACCGCCGAGCGCAACTATACGATGTCACTCTCCACGCAGGTCAACCTTCCGAATATGGAGGCGGGTGGCTTGGATGTGTCGTGGATGGTCGTCTATGTCGGTCAGGGGGATCTGAGCCCCGAGGGATACGCGAGCGCGCATCGCGAGGCGATCAGCAAGTTCGAGGCGGTTCACCGGCTGACGGAGGAGATCGCTCCCGACCGTATCGAGCTCGCTCTGACATCGGAGGACGTGCGCAGGATCGACGCGGCGGGGAAGAAGGTCGCGATGATCGGCGTCGAGAACGCTTATCCGATCGGTACGGACCTCTCCAACATCGAACGCTTTCACGAGATGGGCGCTCGCTACATGTCGCTCGCGCACAACGGCCACAGCCAACTCGCGGACTCGAACACGGGGGAGCGGGACGACGTCTGGCTACACGGCGGGCTCAGCGAGTTCGGCCGCCAGGCGATCGCTGAGATGAACCGGGTCGGCATCATGATCGACCTGTCGCATCCCTCCAAGGAATCAAACCTGCAGGCGCTTGCGTTGACGCGCGCGCCCGTCATAGCGTCGCATTCGGCGGCGCGCGCGGTCGGAGATGTGAGCCGCAACTTGGACGACGAACAACTCATGGCGCTCAAGGAGAACGGCGGCGTGGTTCAGACCGTGGCGTTCCGAAGCTATGTGAATCCGGAGAAGAACCGGGCGAACCGGGATGCGGTTGCCGTGCTGGAGCAGAGCGTGGCCGAGGAGATGGGCTTCGAGGTCATGGATCGACGCGCCCGCTTTTCGATGAGCGAAGCGGACCGCGAGGCGTACGACGAGGCCTTGCGACCGGTTCAGCAAGCGATGGACGCTCGCATGGACGTCGAGGTGAACTCGGTCGCGCCGCCGGTCGACGTATCCGATGTCGCGGACCACATCGACTATCTCGTAGATCTCATCGGGTTGGAGCACGTAGGCATCAGCTCGGACTTCGACGGGGGAGGCGGCGTCGAGGGGTGGAATAGCGCCGCCGAGACGTTCAACGTGACGCTCGAGCTCGTACGCCGCGGCTATACCGAGCAGCAGATCGGGATGTTGTGGAGCGGCAACCTGCTGAGGGTCTTGGACGAGGTCCAGGCGGTGGCCGCGCAGATTCAGGCGGAGGGCGGCTGAGAGGACGGACTGGTGCAGGCGCTGACCGAGTCCGCTGTACAGTACCGAACGATGGCCTCAACTTTAGCGACTCATCCTACTGGAGTCCTGCGATGCGCGTCACTCGCGTGCTGTTCTTTGTCGCTGCCCTAGCCCTTCTCCTGGTGCCCGCGCGGAGCGAGGCGCAGTTCCGACGGAACCGCGAGCCGACGATTCCTCCGCCCGACATTACGGAATACAACCCGCGCTCGACCCTGGTCGTGCCTGAGCATGAAGTGCCGAGGGCGAAGTTTCCGGCCGTCGATTTGCACGGACACCCGCCGACGCTGGACAACGCCGAGGCCATCACTCGCGTGATCGCGGCGATGGACGATCTCAACCTGCAGGTGATGGTGCAGGCCCGGGGCACCTCGGGCGAGCGCCTCACGAACCAAATCGAAGCGGTTCGCGCGGCAGGCTACGCTGACCGATTCGTCTTCTTCACCACGCTGAACCTCAGGAACGTAGGGCCTGGCTCGGGCACGACCATCGCGGCGCAGCTCGAGGCCGACGTCGCGGCGGGCGCGGTGGGAATCGGCGAAATCGGTAAGAGTTTCGGCCTGGGCACGAGCAAGGCGGACGGTACGCGGCTGGAACTGGACGACCCCGAGCTCGACATCGTTTGGGTGACCGCAGGACGACTCGGCATTCCGGTGTTCATCCACACCGGAGACCCGGCAGAGTTCTTCGAGCCGCTCGACTTCGAGAACGAGCGCTGGCTCGAGATGGCGCTCTTCCCGAATCGACGGTTCAACGACCGCTCCCGCTTCCCCACGTTCGAGGACCTCATGGCGGAACGCGACCGCCTGCTGGCGAAGCATACGAACACGACTTGGGTGCTTGCGCATATGAGCTGGTATACCCAGGACCTGGGCAAGCTGGGCGAACTCTTCGACCGGTACCCGAACGTGCACGGGGAGGTCGGCGCCGTCCTGTACGATCTCGGCAGGCAGCCGCGCTTCGCTCGCGCCTTCTTCGAGAAGTACAAGGACCGGATTCTGTTCGGGAAGGACTCCTTCCAACCCGACGAATACCCCTACTATTGGCGGGTCTTCGAGACAGAAGACGAGTACTTCGACTACTACCGGAACTACCACGCATTCTGGCAACTGTACGGAATGGGGCTGCCCGACGATGTGCTCAGGGCGCTGTATTACGAGAACGCCGTGAGGATTATCCCGAACATGCCCACCTCGGGGTTCCCGGGGTAAACGCAGGCTCCAGGGACGGTCGCTCGAACCAATGTCGATTCTCGCCCCATGTCCCGCCACTTAATTCTATATATCTAAGTTACATATACGTATATCGTTTCCGGGGGATGCAATGGCGCGCAACAGAGCGATGAGCCCAGCCATGGCGGCGGTGCTTCGCGCAATCACGGAGGGGGCCTCCTATGGCTTCCACGTCATGGACGTGACGAGCCTCCCGTCGGGGACGGTCTATCCGATTCTCAGCCGGATGGAGGAACGTGGCCTCGTCGTTTCGCGTTGGCAGAGCCCGGACGCGGAGCGAGAGGCCGGACGTCCGCCGTGTCGCTACTACACGGTCACCGCCGATGAAACGACCGCCCTCGCTCACGCAATCGATCGGTTTCGCACTCTCGGACAGCCCCTGACCTCCAACAGCTGAGCAGCACGTGAAGCCCGAACCGAGCCGTCGTATCGCACTAGGGATCGTT
>LWDU01040133.1_pt1 | contig 10255 bp, 10 predicted proteins | sample 727161 | NCBI WGS metagenome assembly LWDU01 (sample SAMN04566230, study PRJNA314399) | hydrothermal vent metagenome | isolation source: deep sea hydrothermal plume seawater | place: Mexico: Gulf of California, Guaymas Basin | collected 2004-07-11 | reverse complement strand
CTAACCTGATTTCATAACCAGAATTTCCAGCATTGGATAAAAGATAAATAGATGCCCAGCGTTAGAGACATACGACGACGAATCCGCAGCGTGGATAACACGGCCAAAGTGACCAATGCAATGTCACTGGTTGCCGCGTCCAAGATGCGGCGGGCCCAGAACGCAGTGCTTGAAGGCAGACCTTACTCGGTCAAGATTCAATCACTCATCGCCAACCTGGCCGCCCAACCAATGGATGACGAAGCAGGAGCCCAACCACTGCTGGCCGTCCGCACGGTGCAAAACGCCACTGTGTTGATGATCAGCCCTGACCGGGGTCTATGTGGTGGTCTGAACGCCAACCTGTATCGCGCAGTTGGCAACTTCATATTGGAACGTGAGGTACCAGTCCAGGCGGTCACGGTAGGCCGAAAGGGTCGCGATTTCATGGCCCGTACCAACCAAGACCTCAAGGCAACCTTCACCGACCTTGGTGAGACGCCGCTTCTGGTGGACACCCACGCCATCTCGCATATGATCATCGACTCGTATTGTGAAGGCCAAACTGACGAAGTCTACCTAGCCTTCACGAAGTACGTCTCAACAATGGCCCAAGAACCCGTTATAGAGAAACTACTACCCATCGAACCTGCGAAGCTAACCTCTGCTGAGAGCGTGGGTTACATCTACGAGCCCGGCAATCTAGCCGTGCTGCAATCCTTGCTTCCTCGCTACATAGAGATGCAGGTCTATCACGCCATCATAGAGTCCATTGCCAGCGAGCAATCAGCTAGGATGGTGGCCATGCGCGCCGCCACCGAAAACGCCACAGAACTGTCCGGCGACCTCACACTGGTTATGAACAAACTACGCCAAGAAAGCATTACAAACGAACTATTAGATCTGATTGGTGGAGCAATGGCCTTGGAGGGTTAGTGCTTACAAAAGCATCTACCCATCTATTTAAAGGTTAACAGCCCCAACACCGCTGACAGTAACAGTTATCAGGAGAAGCCAATGGCCACCGGAAAAGTCGTCCAAGTAATCGGAACAGTTGTAGACATTGAATTTCCCGCGGACGAATTACCCAATCTGTTCGACGCTCTAGAGTTGGACAACGTTGGGGAGAAGTTGGTGCTTGAGGTGCAGCAGCACATCGGCAACAACTGGGTTCGCTGCTTGGCCTTGGGTGCCACTGACGGTTTGGCCCGTGGTGTTGAAGTGAACGACACCGGAGCCAAGGTAAGCGTGCCGGTTGGCAATGAGACGCTAGGTCGCCTGTTCGACGTTACTGGAACTCCTCTTGATAACTTGGGCCCCGTTGAAGCGGCCACCGTATGGCCGATTCACCGTGACCCGCCTGCCTTTGACGAACAGAACCAGACCGTTGACCTCCTGGAGACAGGAATCAAGGTCTTCGATTTAATCACTCCTTTCATGAAGGGCGGAAAGATTGGCGCTTACGGCGGTGCCGGAGTGGGCAAAACAGTAATTATTCAAGAACTCATCCGCAACATTGGTGCGGTCCACCAAGGCGTTTCAGTATTCGCCGGCGTTGGTGAGCGATCACGTGAAGGCAACGACCTCTGGCATGAAATGCAAGACTCCGGCGTACTTGCCAGCACCGTACTGGTGTTCGGCCAGATGAACGAGTCACCCGGCGTGCGCGCCCGGATTGGTCTCACAGGCCTGACCATGGCTGAATTCTTCAGAGACGAGCAGAACCAAGACGTACTGCTCTTCGTCGACAACATTTACCGGTACATTCTGGCGGGCATGGAAGTGTCAGCGCTGCTGGGACGGATGCCGTCCGCTGTGGGTTACCAGCCCACTCTAAGCACCGAGATGGGTGCGCTCCAAGAGCGTATTACATCCACCAAATCGGGTTCGATTACCTCGTTCCAAGCCATTTACGTGCCTGCTGATGACTACACCGACCCTGGTATCGTAACCACCTTTGGTCACCTAGACGGTGTTGTGTCCTTGGAGCGGTCATTGGCTGCCCAGGGTCTATACCCGGCTGTTGACCCGCTAGCCTCCTACTCCAGGATTCTGGAGCCAGGCATCGTTGGCGAAGAGCATTACAGACTCGCCCGTGGGGTACAAGAGGTACTGCAGCGCTACAAGGACCTGCAAGACATTATCGCCATTCTAGGAATCGAAGAACTATCTGAAGAAGACAAGCTGACCGTGTTCCGCGCCCGGAAGATTCAGCGGTTCCTCACCCAGCCGTTCTTCGTAGCTGAGACCTTCACCGGTCAGCCTGGCAAGTACGTTCCCCTACGCGAGACACTAAGAGGCTTCTCTGAGATTCTCTCTGGCCAGCATGACTCCCTGCCCGAGCAGGCGTTCTACATGGCAGGAACCATTGATGAAGTGCTTGAAAAAGCCGCCGAGATGCAGACTCAAGGTTAAGTGACAACCATGCCAATGAATCTGGAAATAATCACTGCTGAACGCTCCGTCTATTCGGGCGAAGTAGATATGGTGATTGCTCCGGGTCTGGACGGTCAACTGGGCATCCTCCCAAAACACGCCCCGTTAATGACTGTTCTCAAACCTGGAGAGCTCACCGTTAAGAAAAGCGGCGAAGAAGATATGTACGTGGCCGTGTCTGGTGGCTTCATGGAAGTCATTGGCAACCGCGTCAGCGTACTGGCCGACGCCTGTGAGCGCTCCGACGAGATCGACGAAGCGCGCGCCGAACAGGCCATGCAACGGGCGCAAGAACGCCTGGCACAGCGTGGTTCGGACATGGAATTGGAACGGGCGATGTCTTCGCTCCAACGGGCCCAAATCAGGGTCAACCTGGTTAGGCGTCGCAGGCCCCGAACCGGCGGCCAACCACCAATAGGCTCCTAATCAACCCAGCAACTAAAGGAAGAGGCCCAGACAATGTCTGGGCCTCTTCCTTTATGAACACACGCACAACGGCTTCTATAGCACAACAATCCACTCACTTCCGAAGCCCAGACGTCTTTCCAGCGAATGCTGGAATCCACTACGCCACCAAGTCCCGCGTACGTTAGAAGTCTGCCACCTCCGCTGATGGTGAGCCCGTCGAACCATATTCTCAATCTCAGCCAAACCTCATCCGGTGATCCTGAGCTAATCTAAGGATCACCGGATGAGTGGAAATATGCATTTGACTAAGACTTTGGTTACGCAGTTTTTAATATTCATTCTGGCCCCACCCGTCATACCTGCTTTCGCAGGAATCCAGAAATGAGCCTCGTTATGAACTTGTCTTTGACAAAAAACATGGAATCCAGCTTTCGCTGGAATGACAAGACAGCAGGAATTATGGGGCCAGAACGTAGGGCCAGCAGCAGACGAACGGGGCTAGTCGTCGTTGATGTAGTAGGTCATGGACTGGAGTGACAGAACTGGGTCGATGTTTCGGATCCTGATGCCTTCTCGTACCTGTGGGGTGATGGGGGCGTAATTCAAGATTGCCTTGACCCCGCAGGCCACCAACTGGTCAACCACGTTCTGGGTGAACTCCACCGGAACCGCGACAATAGCGATGCTGATTTTCTCCCGCGCCACAATCTGGTCCAGTTCGTCCATCCTGCAAACTTCCAATCCACCAATGGACTCGCCAACGACTCTGTCGTTGAGATCGAACGCAGCTACCAAATGGAACCCGTCCGGATTAAACCCTGGATAGCTCAAGATGGCGCGGCCCAAACGACCAACGCCAACCACAGCGACGTTCCAGGGGGAGTTGATGCCCAATATTTGGCGCAGTCGGTCCAAGAGGTCGTGCACGCTATAGCCGCGGCCCTGTTTTCCGAAACGCCCAAAATAGCTGAGGTCTTTGCGAATTTGGGCCGGGGTTACCTGAAGTTTTTCTCCCAATTGCTGGGAGCTAACCACTTGAATCCCGTCTTCCAACAGCCGGTTAAGTATCCGCAGGTACTGCGGAAGCCGACTGATGACGACTTCAGGTACTTCCGAGCGGCTCTGTCGAGATTCGGAATTAGGTGGCATGGCGTTTTTGTTCCCTCACCTACAGCTATCTGTTGGCAAAATCACCAATTCAGACCGCTTGTGGGTGAACCGGACTTCGAATTAAGTGTTCCACGGCGTTAATTCGGACTGCCGTTGCCTATAATCTATAATGTAGGTTCAATGCACGTCAAGAACCCTATCAAGAATTCAAAATTCGTCGCAGGCACAAACCGGAGATTTCAGTGCATATAGGCGTCTGCCGAATAATGCTCCACCTACTTGAATCAGCCAGCCTGAAAGACAAACGTCAGGTCTCCCGGTCTCTTTCAGCTCGTATCCGAAACAGCTTCAACGTTGCCGTGGCAGGAGTGGAAGACCATGAGCTGTGGCAGCGGCTGACCCTGGCGGTGTGCTGTGTGAGCACCGATTCCGCCCACGCCAACGAGATGATTTCCAAAGTGGTCGAGTTTATCGAAGAAACGCGCCGAGACTTAGAACTCCTGGATTACGAGACTGAGATCATGGAGTCTGAGTCTGGCCTATTTGTCTTTCAGCTGAAGCTCGCCAAGAAACTCTTCTATCGCTCCCCAGTACTGCTCGCTACCGACTTCGTAGGTATCGTTGTGCGCCGCGCCCTCTAGAACCTGAAAGCGCTTTGGCTGGTTGGCCGCATCGTACAACCTGCGCCCCTGGGACAACGGGACGGTTTCGTCTTGGTCGCCATGAAGCACAAGCAAGGGCACGTTCAACTGGCGGATGCGAGTTAGGCTGTCGTAATGGTTTCGCACCAGCCAGGCGACTGGAGGGAAGGGTAGCGTGATGCTGGCCATGTCACGCACTGAGGCAAATGGCGAAACCAGCATCATGGCCATCGGCGGACGGGTCAACGCCAATTCCACCGCCACTGCTGCGCCCAGAGAGTGCCCCAAGTAAACTATCTGATCTTGTGCCACATCATCCCGGCCGGATAGGTACTCAATGACCGCCCTGGAGTCCAGATACGTGCCCTGCTCAGAAGGGCTACCTTCACTCTCGCCATAGCCTCGGTAATCAAAGATAAATAGGTTGGCACCGGTGAGGTGGTGCGCCATTGCCAATTCGTCGATCCGGTAGCCGTTATTCCCGCCATTGCCGTGGAACCAAAGCCACGTGTTGTTGGGGACCATTTCAGGGTCGCCAGGTATGAACCACCCGTGCAACGTCAGCCCATCTGAAGTTTGGATTCGCACGTCTTCGTATTCAAGACCGGCGTTATTGGGTGTGTACAACAACTCAGTCGATGGAAAGAAGACAAACCGTTTTTCCAAATGGGACCAGAGCACGAAGAAGGTTACTCCATAGGCCAGGGAAACGCCGACGAGCACGCGAACCAAGAGCCAACGGTCCCGCCCAATCATCAGCTTGGTTAGCATTGCAACCTAAGTACGTAGACGAGATTTGCGGCGGATTGGTACTAGCTGGTAGCGGAGGCTCCGCGGCTGGCTAATAACTCTTGCAGGCCTTCTGAGAAGTCACGTTTAATCAAAACGGCGTCACTGCCCAAATCCCGGGCTTTTCGCAAAATACCCGGCTCACCGTGGGGGCCGTAGGCAACGACCCTGGTGTTGGGGTCTTTAGTTGCCGCCAGACTCTCCAGAGCTTCAGTCCAGACCGCTTCATCCATTTCCAGGTCAACCAGCACCAGCGGCACATCGTGGGCCTCTGTGGCCTTCATAAGAGCTTCAGCGGTGGAAGCGCTGACCGTTTCCAGTCCACCGGATTCGGCAGCGGCTTCAATGCGGGGCATGAAGAACAGGTTGCTGGTCAGGACCAGTACGGTTTCTTTATCGGCCATCGGCTTGGCCGGGAAATGGTTCGGCCGCCACCGCCTTAGGATAGCTCTGCTGTTCTGCTTCGATGGTCGACAGGCGGCCAGCCACGTCACGTACCTGAGGCCGGTCTGCTTGGCATTTGGAACACCACGCCTGCTCATCGGTGAAGAGCATCATGTTGTCTTTCTTAACCGTCACAGTCTCAATCAAGGTGCCACACTCACCACAGGAACTAATTATTTCTACTTCTGTAATTGGCATTTAAACATCACTTGGACCGGATTATAAATCTAGACTGTCCGCGAGTAACTCAATTACGTCTTTGGCTTGCTTCTCGGAGTCCAGTCCCTTCGCTTGGATTCCTTCAGTCATCATCTGGACGCAGAATGGGCAGGAAACACCCACCATATCGGCTTCAGTCTCAAGGAACTGGTCGGTTCGTACGTGGTTTACCCGTTCCCCTTGGCTTTCCTCGATCCACATGTGACCGCCGCCAGCGCCGCAGCAGAAGCCACGTTCACGGCAACGGGAACCCATCTCGACCAGCTTGAGGCCAGGAATCGCCTTGGCCACGTCACGGGGCTCGTCATAGACACCGTTGTGACGGCCTAAGAAACAAGAGTCATGATAGGCCATGGTCACGTCCAGCATCTTCACGGGCTTGATATTGCCCTTCTTGATGAGTTGGTCCACAAACTGGCTGTAGTGCAGAACCTCAAAGTTGCCTCCCAACTGAGGGTATTCATTCTTCATTGTGTTGAAGCAATGAGGACAGGTGGTCACCACCTTCTTCACGTTGTAGCCGTTCATGGTGTCAATGTTCTGTTGGGCCAGTATCTGGAACAGGTATTCGTTACCCATGCGACGCGCCGGGTCTCCGGTGCAGGTCTCCTCGTCGCCCAAGATGGCAAAGTCCACCTTGGCGGCCTTGAGCACCTTGGCCATGGATCGGGCGATGGCCTGACTCCGTTGTTCCAAAGCGGGGGTACACCCAACCCAAAACAGGACTTCAGCGTCGGGTTTGTCGGCCAGGGTTGGCACATCCAGGCCTTCTGCCCAATCAGTTCGGGAGTATTGGGTACCACGCCAGGGGTGGCCTCGTTGCTCCAAGCTGAGTAGAGCGTTCATGGCCGACTCCGGTGCTTTGGACTCTTCCAAGACCAGGTGGCGGCGCATGTCCATGATGGTGGGTACATGTTCCACCGTCACCGGGCATTCTTCCATGCAGGCACCGCAGTTCAGACAATCCCAGATTGACGATTCAGAGATAACCGATGGCACCAGCGGAGAGGGTTCTACGAGATCTACGTTCCGTTCACCCTGATGACCGATGGCCACCATGTGGTCTTTGATTCCCTCAACAATGTGCATCGGCGAGAGTTGCTTGCCCGTTAGGTTGGCAGGGCAGGCATCGGTGCAGCGACCACAGACCGCGCAGGCGTAGCCATCAAGTAGTTGCTTCCAGGAGAAGTCCTGGACGCGTCCTGCGCCGAATTTCTCTGTGTTTTCCAGGTCCATCAATGGTAGTCCTCCCCTGGGTTCCAAAGACCTGAAGTAAGCGTTCACAGGGGCCGCGAACATGTGCATGTGCTTGGTGAACGGGATATAGACGGTAAATATCAGGATGATGGACAGGTGAGACCACCAGAAAACACCCTGAAGGGTATTGGCAGCGCTGACGCCCACTCCCCAATCTACAAACAAATCTCCCAGAGCCTTGCCGATGTAAACGTCGGCCTCTGGTCCGGTACCGCCCTGGGCCACCCAGAAGGCATGGGTCAGCAGCGTAGATGCCATTAACCCGGTGATCAGTACCACGATAATCAGAGCGTCGGAATGCCGCGTGAGGTCAAAACGGAGACGGCTGGGCTTAACGACCCAGCGGCGGACAAACGCCCAGACCAGCACGACCAACATGACGGCCGAAAGTATGTCCAGATAAGCACTGTAGACCCTGACGCCAGTCTCAGTTAGCAGCCATTCAGGGAATCCCGCATTTACTGAAGCAGCAAATATGAAAATGCCGTAGCTGAGCATGAAGGTCAGAAAGCCCCAGAAGATGATGGCGTGGCCGATACCGGCATAGTCGCCGTACTTCACTCGCTGTAAGACTTTCTGCTGGCCCAGGGAAATCAATAATGCGCCCTTGAGCCGCACCAGCGGTTGGTCAAATCGAGCGGCCTCTTTGCCTTGCAAGACCAGCTTCACCAGTCTGAGGTAAAAAGCGTAATTGAACACCGCCATGGCGACGCCCAACAACCCCAATACGCCTATCCAAAGGGGCAACGCCCCTATATCTCCAGGAGGAACCACACTCTACACCCGCTTTACCGGACGGCAAACCGTCCGGACATTTTTTGCTTATTCATCATCGACAGCCTGAGACGGCCAGGGACAGGTAAGTTGTCAACGCCGCCATTTTAGCATGATTCAGGCGCGCTCCACAGAGGTGAACCGCGCCTGAATATAGGTCTTCAATAGGGACTCCCAAAACGGAGGTAGCTTAGAATTCTTTGATCCGGGGAATGACCTCACGCCCCAACAATTCTATCTGCTTCAACACCTGCTCCTGGGGCATGCCGGGCCACTGCATACGACAGACCATATGGTTCACGCCGAGTTCGTCGTGATAGCGGCGGAACTCGTCGACTATATCGTCCGGGGAACCCAGCAGGAACCGATCCTTGGCCAGGTCCTGGTAGGGCACGCTGAAGCTCTCTTCACCGGGCAAAGCTTTGTCCTGCCCCCAATCGGCATAGGCTTTGTACTTGGCCTCAAGGAATGGCTGGCTCTCAATGTAGGCGGTCTCCCGGTCTTCGGCCACGTACATCTCACGCATCATTGGCAGTTCATCCGGCACGGGGTTTCCAAACTCTTCCAAGGCTGCTTTGTAGCGAGTCCATTGGTCGGCGACCATGGGCACGGTTGCGTGGGGGTTGATCAGCCAGGGATAACCCCAACGGGCGGCGCGGCGAATTGCCACGTCGTTATTGGCCGCCACCCAGATGGGCGGATGAGGGTTCTGCACCGGCTTGGTGCTGAGCTTGGTCTTGGGCACCGTGTAGTACTTGCCATTGAACTCGATCTCGTCTTCAGACCACAGTCGCTTGATCAGGTCCATAGCCTCGTTCATGCGCCCAACACGCTCTCCGCGTTGCACGCCAAAAGCCGTGTATTCTTCGTCCCGGTAACCCAGGCCAACGCCAAAGACAAACTTGCCGTTGGTGATGGCGTCCAATGTGGCAATGCTCTCAGCCAGTTCAACCGGGTTGTGCAGTGGCACCAGGATTACGGTGGCCGCCACCTGCATATCGCCGGCATCAGCAGCCAGGCGAGCCAGCAGAGTCAGTGAAGTACTCATCTGATAAGGTGCCGCCAAGTAATGTTGGCCGGTGGCAATCAGGCTGAATCCAACGTCCCTTGCCGCCCTGACCTGCTCTGAACTCTCCTCTATCTTTTCCGACATAGATTCGCCGGGGAGATACTGGTTGGTGACAAAAAATCCTAGTTTCAAGGGGTCTCCTTATCAGCCTTTCGGCGTCCGATATTATGTGAAATCGACCCGTGTGAGAAACGCCTATCGATCTCACACGTGAAACGGCGTTCAGGCATGTATTTTAGTCCGTGAGCAATTGTCAAACAACCCTAAAAATCCCTTGCCTCGCCTGGGTATAACAAGTAGAATCCGCGTTTGACTCGGGTTGTTTATCCCGGCTCTTTAACTAAACAACCAACTACACAAACATGATTAGGAGCAGCATGAAAATCGCACGCTTCCGCAGCAATGGACGGACCGCTTATGGGGTGGTCCAGGGTGATGAGGTGGTGGAGATAAGAGGCAGCATCTATACCCGATTCCGCCTGACCGACACAAAATACCCGCTGCAGGACATCAAGCTCCTACCGCCGACAGATCCGTCTGAGATCTGGTGTCCTGGCCTGAACTTTGCCAACCATTTGGAATACGCCGCCGGCGTGTTGGGCGACGACGCACCCGAAGTTCCCACTCACCCAAATCCCTGGATTAAAGCCAGGGGCTCGCTCACCGGCACCGGCGAACCCATTGTGCTACCCAGTGATTCGACTGACGTCCATTACGAGGGCGAAGCTGTAGCCGTAATTGGGAAGACTTGCCACCGAGTTTCCCCTGAAGATGCGCCCAAGTACATCCTTGGGTACACCTGCGGAAACGACGTTAGCGACCGCGCTTGGCAGGGGGATGATTGGACATTCTGGCGGGCCAAAGGCTCAGACACGTTCGCTCCGGTTGGCCCTTGGATCGACACTGAAGTTGACCCGCAAAAGCTGGAGATGATCGTTCGGCTGAACGGTAAAGAAGTGCAGCACGGCTACACCGAAGAGATGCTGTTCTCCTTCGCTGAGGTCGTTAGCTACATCAGCCAACAGGTGACTCTACATCCGGGAGACCTGCTCTTCTCCGGCAGTACCGGCGTGACTGTGGCCCTGAAACCCGGCGACTCTGTGGACGTTGAGATTCCAAATATCGGGAC
>LWDU01037431.1_pt1 | contig 10255 bp, 19 predicted proteins | sample 727161 | NCBI WGS metagenome assembly LWDU01 (sample SAMN04566230, study PRJNA314399) | hydrothermal vent metagenome | isolation source: deep sea hydrothermal plume seawater | place: Mexico: Gulf of California, Guaymas Basin | collected 2004-07-11 | reverse complement strand
ATCTGCTCAAGAAGGCAGAGTCTGCACAAGCTTCAGAGCGCCGCGAAGTCATCAAGACCTGGTCGCGCCGCTCGACCATCATGCCGCAATTCGTGGGCCTGAACTTCCAGGTTCACAACGGCAACAAGTTCGTTCCCGTTCTCGTCACCGAGGAAATGGTGGGTCACAAGTTCGGCGAGTTCGCGCCGTCCCGCACCTATCATGGCCACGGCGCCGACAAGAAAGCCAAGAGGAAGTAAGCCATGGGTAAGGCAAAGAATCCTCCGAAACAGGCGTCCAACGAGTCACGCGCGGTCCTGCGCATGTACCGTTCGAGCCCGCAGAAGCTGAACCTTCTGGCTCAGCAGATCCGCGGTCTTCCGGTGCAGAAGGCGATGGACCAGATGCAGTTCTCGCGGAAGCGCGCTGCAAAGGATGTCTACAAGGTCCTGTATTCGGCCATGTCGAACGCCGAGAACAATCACGGTCTCGACATCGATAGCCTCGTCGTCGCTGAAGCGCATGTCGGCAAGAACCTGGTCATGAAGCGCATCCGTGCCCGTGCCCGTGGCCGCGCCGCGCGCATCGTGAAACCTTTCTCGCAGCTCACCGTCGTGCTGCGCGACACATCAGCTGAAGCGGAGGCCGCGTAATGGGTCAGAAGATCAATCCCGTCGGGTTTCGTCTGGGTGTCAACCGGACCTGGGACAGCCGCTGGTATGCCGACACGGCAGACTATGGCCGTCTGGTTCATGAAGACCTGAAAATCCGCAACACGATCAAGCAGGAGCTCAAGCAGGCGGGTATTTCCCGCATTGTGATCGAGCGCCCGCACAAGAAATGCATCGTCACGATTCACACGGCCCGTCCGGGTCTGGTGATCGGTAAGAAGGGTGCTGACATCGAAGTGCTTCGCAAGAAGCTCGGCAAGATGACCGAAGACGAGGTTCGCGTGAACCTGGTCGAGATCCGCAAGCCGGAAATCGACGCCACGCTCGTCGCTGAGGACATTGCTCGCCAGCTTGAGCGCCGCGGCTCGTTCCGCCGTGCTATGAAACGCGCGATCCAGAACTCGATGCGTCTTGGCGCGCTGGGTGTGCGTATCATGGTTTCCGGCCGTCTCGGCGGCGCAGAAATCGCGCGTACCGAGCAGTATGCAGAGGGCTCCGTGCCACTGCACACGCTTCGCGCCGATATCGACTATGGCACCGCCGAAGCAGAGACGACCTACGGTATCATCGGTATCAAGGTCTGGATCTACAAAGGCGAGATCATGGAGCACGATCCGATGGCGCAAGACCGCAAGGCCGAAGATTCTGGCCAGGCGCGTGCGCGTTCGACCAATCAGCGCGGTCCGGCTTCGGGTCCGCAAGGCGCAGGAGCGTAAAACATGCTGCAGCCAAAACGTACGAAATACCGCAAGGCGTTCAAAGGCCGTATCAGCGGGACCGCGAAGGGTGGCTATAGCCTGAACTTCGGCTCGTTCGGCCTGAAAGCGCTTGAGCCTGAGCGGGTTACCGCCCGTCAGATCGAAGCGACCCGCCGTGCCGTGACGCGCGAAATGAAGCGTCAGGGCAAAGTGTGGATCCGCGTATTCCCGGACACGCCTGTGTCGGCAAAGCCGATCGAGGTTCGTATGGGTAAGGGTAAGGGCTCCATCGACCGTTGGGTCGCTCGTGTTGCGCCTGGCCGTATCCTGTTCGAGATCGACGGTGTTCCAGACGAAGTCGCGATCCAGGCTCTGAAGCTCGGCGCCGCGAAGCTGCCGATCAAGACCAAGATCATCAAACGCATTGAAGGGATCTAGTCATGAAAACCGCTGATTTGCGTTCGAAGAGTGCCGACCAGCTGCAAGCCCAGCTTGTTCAGCTGAAGAAGGAACAGTTCAACCTCCGCTTCCAGCAGGCAACCGGCCAGCTGGAGAAGACGGCCCGGGTGAAGGAAGTCCGCCGCGATATCGCGCGTGTGAAGACCCTTGTCGCCCAACAGGCCAAAGCGGAAGCAGAGGCGTAGGAGAAGAGACATGCCAAAGCGCGTAATGGAAGGCGTTGTGGTGTCCACGAAACAGGACAAGACGGCTGTGGTCCGCATCGACCGCACCTTTCTTCACCCTGTTCTGAAGAAGATCGTGCGCCGCTCCAAAAAGTATCACGCCCATGATGAGGGCAACGTCGCTGTCGAGGGCGAGCGCATCACGATCCGTGAATGCCCGCCGCGCTCGAAGCTGAAGACGTGGGAAGTTGTTGCAAGCGAAGGAGCTGACTCATGATTCAGATGCAGTCCAACCTTCGCGTGGCTGACAATTCCGGCGCACGCCGCGTCCAGTGCATCAAGGTGCTGGGTGGTGCAGGCCGCCGCTATGCGTCCGTCGGTGACATCATCGTGGTGTCGATCAAGGAAGCAATTCCGACCGGCCGCGTGAAGAAGGGTGACGTTCGCCGCGCTGTCGTGGTTCGCGTTGCCAAGGACATCAAGCGCCGTGACGGCTCTGTCATCCGTTTTGACACGAACGCCGCCGTGCTTGTGAACAATAATGGCGAACCAATCGGGACCCGTATCTTCGGCCCGGTTCCGCGCGAGCTTCGCGCCAAGAACCACATGAAGATCGTCTCGCTGGCTCCGGAGGTGCTGTAGTCATGGCTGCCAAAGTGAAAAAAGGTGATCGCGTCATCGTCACGGCAGGCCGTAACAAGGGTGCCAAGGGCGAAGTGCTCAAGGTAATCCCGGCCGAAGACCGTGTCGTTGTCCAGGGCGTGAACGTGGTGAAGCGTCACCAGCGCCCGTCGCAAATGGATCCGGGTGGCATCAAGACCTTCGAAGCGCCGATCCACATCTCCAACGTGGCGATTGTGGACCCGCGTGACGGCAAGGCTACCCGTGTTGGCTTCAAGACTGACGAGCATGGCCGCAAGACGCGCTATGCCAAGCGTTCAGGGGAATCGATCGATGTCTGAGAATTACGAACCCCGTCTCAAGACCAAGTACCGTGACCAGATTCGCGCCAAGCTTCAGGAGGAGTTCAACTACTCCAACCAGATGATGGTGCCGAAGCTCGACAAGGTCGTGATCAACATGGGTGTTGGCGAAGCTGTCGCTGACTCCAAGAAGATCAAGACCGCACTTGCCGAACTCGAGAAGATCTCTGGCCAGAAGCCAGTGCCGACCAAAGCTCGTAAGTCGATTGCCGGCTTCAAGCTTCGTGAAGGCATGATCATCGGTGCAAAGGTCACGCTCCGCCGCGACCGTATGTACGAGTTCCTGGACCGTCTGACCAACATGGCCCTTCCACGTGTGAAGGACTTCCGTGGTCTGAACGGCAAGAGCTTCGATGGCCGTGGCAACTACGCCATGGGTCTCAAGGAACAGATTGTGTTCCCGGAGATCAACTATGACGACATCGAGGACATTCGCGGTATGGACATCATTGTCTGCACCACCGCCAAGACGAACGAAGAAGCCAAGGCGCTGCTCGCGCATTGCGGCTTCCCGTTCCGTAACTAGCGCTTGAGGACGAAACGATATGGCTAAGAAAAGCGCAATCGAGAAGAACGAGAAGCGTCGCAAGATGGTCGCCCAGTACGCGGCACGTCGTGCGAAGCTGAAAGCAATGGCGATGGATGAGGATCTGCCGCTGGAAGACCGCTTCAAGGCTCGCCTGAAGCTGGCTGAACTTCCGCGCAACTCCGCACCGAGCCGCGTTCGCAACCGTTGCCAGGTCACCGGCCGTCCGCGCGGTTATTATCGCAAGATGAAAATGTCCCGTATCGCGCTGCGTGAGCTTGGCTCACTCGGCATGGTCCCGGGCCTGGTCAAGTCAAGCTGGTAGGAAAGGAGGAACCAAGATGAATATTTCCGATCCCCTTGGCGATCTCCTGACCCGCATCCGCAATGCGCAGATGCGTGGCATGACGAAGGTTGTCTCTCCGTCTTCCAAGCTCCGTCTTCGCGTCCTCGACGTGCTGCAGAGCGAAGGTTACATCCGTGGTTACACGGAAGTGGAGAAAGACGGTCATCGCAATGTCGAGATCGAGCTTAAGTATTTCGATGGCGCGCCTGTCATCTCCGAGATCCGTCGGGTCTCGAAGCCTGGTCGCCGCGTCTATTCTTCGGTGAATGATCTGCCGCTGGTCCGTAACGGACTGGGCATCTCCATTCTCTCCACGTCGAAGGGTGTCATATCTGACGCCGTCGCACGTAACGAGAATGTTGGTGGCGAGATCCTTTGCCGGGTCTTCTAGGACGAGGATGAACTGATATGTCCCGTATTGGAAAACTCCCCATTCCCGTCCCGAACGGCACGACCGTTACGGTGAATGGCAACAAGATCGAAGCCAAGGGCCCGAAAGGTCACCTGGCGTTCACGGTGTCCGAACTGGTCTCCGCAGAGCTGAAAGACGGTGAGCTGTCGATCATGCCGCGCGAAGACTATGTCACCGAAGCCAATGAGCGCATCAAGGCGAACGACGCCAAGGGCAAGAAGAAGATGACCTTTGCTGAGGCGCTGGACCCGAAAGTCCGCACTCAGTGGGGCACGGCGCGCGCAAATGCTGCGAACGTCGTCCACGGCGCAGCCGAGGGCTTCTCCAAGTCGCTGGAACTCGTCGGCGTTGGTTACCGTGCACAGATGCAGGGCAATGACCTGAAACTGTCGCTCGGCTACTCGCACGACGTGATCTTCAAGGCACCAGACGGCATCAAGCTGGAAGCACCAAAACCGACCGAGGTCATCGTGTCGGGTGCAGACAAGCAGGCCGTTGGTCAGGCTGCCGCCGAGATCCGTCAGTTCCGCAAGCCAGAGCCATTCAAAGGCAAGGGCGTGCGCTACGCAGGCGAATACGTCCGCCGCAAAGAAGGCAAGAAGAAGTAACGCCATGAAGACGACACGCGAAAAGACACTCCGCCGCGCCCAGCGCGTCCGTGCCAAGCTCCGCAAGGTTGCAGAAGGCAAGCCGCGTCTGTCGGTTGCCCGCTCGCACAAGAATATCTCTGCCCAGATCATCGACGATGAAAAGGGTCTGACGGTTGCAGCGGCTTCCACGCTCGAGAAAGACCTGCGTGAGCAGCTCAAGGCTACGAGCGACGTCGCAGCGGCACAGAAAATCGGTGAGCTCATCGCTGAGCGCGCCAAGCAGGCCGGTGTTGAAGACGTCGTCTTCGATCGCGGCGGCTATATGTTCCACGGCCGGGTGAAAGCCCTGGCAGATGCCGCCCGTGAGGGCGGCCTGAAGTTCTAGGAGGCCATTATGGCAGAAGAACGAGGACGCGGCCGCGGACGCGGGCGCAGAGACGACCGCCAGGAAGAGCAGAGCGAGCTTACTGACAAGCTTGTTGGCATCAACCGTGTCGCAAAGACGGTTAAAGGCGGTAAGAATTTCGGTTTCGCAGCCCTGGTTGTCGTTGGCGACCAGAAAGGCCGCGCAGGCTTCGGCAAGGGCAAGGCCCGCGAAGTGCCGGAAGCAATCCGCAAGGCAACCGAGGAAGCCAAGCGCAACCTCGTTCGCATTCCGCTTCGTGAAGGCCGCACTCTGCACCATGACGGCAAAGGCCGCTGGGGCGCGGGCAAGGTGATCCTTCGTGCAGCCCCTCCAGGTACCGGCGTGATCGCTGGTGGCCCGATGCGCGCTGTCATGGAAGTTCTCGGCATCCAGGACGTGGTTGCCAAGTCCAACGGTTCGTCGAACCCATACAACATGGTTCGCGCGACCTTCCAGGCGCTCAAAGAGCAGGCAAGCCCGCGTTCGGTCGCATCGAAGCGTGGCCTGAAGGTTCAGGACATTGTTGGCCGCCGCACCGATGGTGCGTCTGAAGCCGGCGTTTCCGAAACCGCCTGATTTAGAGAAGGAATCTGATGATGGCCAAGAAACAAGCTGACACGATCAAGGTCCGCCAGACCGGTAGCCCGATCCGCCGCAAGCCAGAGCAGCGCGCAACGCTGATCGGCCTCGGCCTGAACAAGATCGGCCGCGAGCGCGAGCTCGCAAATACGCCGGCCGTTCAGGGCATGATCACCAAGGTGTCACACCTTATTGAAGTCGTAGAAGAGTAGGCGTATAGGGGCGACCCTTTCAAACGCCAGTCAGGAATAGAGCGATGAAACTCAACGAACTCTCTCCAAATGCGGGCTCCACCCACAGCCGCCATCGTGTTGGCCGCGGCGTCGGCTCCGGCAAGGGCAAGACTGGCGGACGTGGTGTCAAAGGTCAGAAGGCACGCTCCGGTGTTGCCCTCAATGGCTTTGAAGGCGGCCAGATGCCGATCTATATGCGTCTGCCAAAGCGCGGCTTCACAGCCCGCAGCTCCAAGACGCATGCCTGGGTCAACCTCGGTCGTCTGACCAAGGCGATCGAAGCCGGCAAGCTGAAAGCCAATGACATTACCGAAGAGACGCTGGTTGCGTCCGGTGTTGTCCGCCGCACGAAGGACGGTGTCCGTCTTCTTGCAAAGGGTGATGCACCCAAGAATGCAAAGATCACGGTGACCGGCGCCAGCAAGGCCGCAATTGAAGCGGTGGAAAAAGCAGGTGGCTCCGTAACGGTAACCGGGGCTGTAGCTGCTGAAAAAGCTGAGTAAGACGGGTCTTTTTCGTCTATACACCTTCACAAACACGATCTCGCCGCCAATGTTGGCGGCGATTTCATTTCGGGTAGGAGGGTCCTTTGGCCACAGCCGCAGAGCAAATGGCGCGCAATATGAACTTCGGTACCTTTGCCAAGGCAAAGGACCTTCAGGCGCGTATCCTGTTCACGCTTTTCATCCTGGTCCTCTATCGCCTCGGCACGTACATTCCGGTGCCGGGCGTCGACCCTTCCCAGTTTGAGCAACTCTTCCAGAGACAGTCGGGCGGCATGCTCGGCTCGCTCAACATGTTTGCGGGCGGTGCTGTTGAGCGGATGAGTGTGTTTGCGCTCAATGTGATGCCCTACATTACCGCGTCCATCATCGTGCAGATGATGACATCCGCCATTCCTTCGCTTGAAAAGCTCAAGAAGGAAGGCGAGGCGGGCCGCAAGCAGATCAACCAGTATACCCGCTATCTGACGGTCGGCTTTGCGTTCTTCCAGGGCTTCGGCATTGCGATGGGTCTTTCCAGCGTTGCCTATGAAGGCATCGCCCAGTGGTTCTTCATTCTTACCGCTGTATCGACCTTTGTCGGTGGCACCATGTTCCTGATGTGGATGGGTGAGCAGATTACCGCACGCGGTATCGGTAATGGTATCTCGCTCATCATCTTCGCGGGCATTATCGCAGAGATGCCAAAGGCGATCTTCAACCTGTTCTCAGGCGGCCGCGAGCAGGGAATCAATGTCGTCTTCGTTCTCGGCATTCTCGTGCTGGTTATCGCACTCGTTCTGTTCATCGTGTTCATTGAGCGTTCGCAGCGCCGGATCCTGATCCAGTATCCAAAGCGCCAGCAGGGCAACAAGATGAGCCAGGGCCAATCCTCGTTCATGCCGCTGAAGCTCAACACGTCGGGCGTCATTCCGCCGATCTTTGCGATCGCGATCCTGATGCTTCCGATGACGGCTGTCGGTCTCGTTGGCGGCAATACCGGTGTCGGCCCTGACGGCCAGATGGTTGCAGCAGGCGACCCGGGCATCCTCCAGTGGCTGGCGATCAACTTCTCGCCAGGCAGCTGGACCTACATCATCACCTATGGTGTGCTCGTCGCATTCTTCTGCTTCTTCTACACGTCCATCATGTTCAATCCGCAGGAGACGGCAGACAATCTTCGCAAGTATGGCGGCTTTGTTCCGGGGATTCGCCCAGGCAAGAACACGGCAGCCTACTTCGATTATGTGCTGACCCGCCTGACCACGATTGGTGCGATCTATCTCGTCTTCGTCTGTCTGCTGCCGGGAGTTCTTCGCCGATATATGCCGGAAATTCCTTTCTACATCGGTGGCACGTCGCTACTGATCGTTGTATCGGTGACGATGGATACAGTGACACAGATACAGTCGCACCTGATCGCGCACCAATATGAGGGGCTGATCAAGAAATCGCGGCTGGGAGGCAAACGCAGACGATGAATCTCATTCTTTTCGGACCACCCGCTGCGGGTAAGGGTACACAGGCCAAGCGTCTCGTTGAGGAACATGTCTATGTACAACTTTCCACTGGCGACATGCTTCGCGCCGCACGCGCGTCGGGCTCCGAGCTTGGCAACCGGGTTGCAAAAATCATGGACGAGGGCGGGCTGGTTTCCGATGAGATCGTCATCGACTTGATCGATGATCAGCTGAATCAGAACAAGGGTGCCGCAGGCTTCATCTTTGATGGCTTCCCGCGCACGCTTGGCCAGGCCAAGGCTCTGGATCAGCTTCTAGAGTCGCGTGGCACCAAGCTCGACCGCGTGATCCGCCTTGTGGTCGACGAGGACCAGCTCATGGCCCGCGTGACCAAGCGGTTCGAAGAGCAGGGCCGCAAGGATGACAACCCGGCGACATTTGCCGCCAGGCTGGAGAAATACAATCAGGATACGGCCCCGCTTCTGCCATTCTATGCAGAGCGCGGAATCCTTCGCGAAGTCGACGGAATGGCCAGTATAGAGACGGTTACGGAAGGCGTTGAAAAGGCGCTGAAAGAGACCGCATAAAGCCGCAATTCCCCAGTTGACGCGGGGAATTGCACGTCTATAACGACGCACTTCGTTAAGAGGTCGGGTTCGCGCGCGCGGAGCGTTGTTTTTCGTTTCGCGCCGGACCCGCTTTCGGCAGTTCAGGAGAGAGGCCCAATGGCCCGTATTGCAGGCGTAAACATTCCGACGAATAAGCGTGTCGAAATCGCGCTTCGTTACATTCACGGCATCGGTCCGGCGAAGGCACGCGAGATCACCGACAAGATCGGTATCGAATCGCATCGCCGTGTCGCCGATCTTACCGACGCAGAAGTCATCCAGATTCGCGAGACGATCGATGCTGATTACCTCGTCGAAGGTGACCTTCGTCGTGAAGTTTCGATGAACATCAAGCGCCTGATGGATCTTGGCTGCTATCGTGGCCTGCGCCACCGCAAACGCCTTCCGGTCCGCGGCCAGCGCACTCATACCAACGCCCGCACCCGCAAGGGCCCGGCAAAGCCGATTGCCGGCAAGAAGAAATAGGACAGGACCGATATGGCTCGTGATACGACCCGCGTTCGCCGCCGCGCCCGTAAGAACATTTCTTCGGGCGTCGTGCATGTGAACTCCAGCTTCAACAACACGATGGTCACCATCAGCGACGCTCAGGGAAACACCATTTCCTGGTCTTCCGCTGGTACGATGGGCTTCAAGGGTTCGCGTAAGTCGACCCCTTATGCTGCTCAGGTCGCCGCTGAAGATGCCGCCAAGAAGGCGCAAGAGCACGGCCTCCAGACTGTCGAAGTAAACGTGCGTGGCCCTGGTTCCGGTCGTGAGAGCGCACTTCGCGCGCTTCAGGCTGCCGGTCTGACCATCACGTCTATCCGCGATACGACCCCAATTCCGCACAATGGCTGCCGCCCGCCGAAACGCCGCCGCGTCTAGGCCCTAGCGACTGTCCTGTAGCAAGACCAAGGAGGCCATGAATGGCCGATACTGCGACCAGTGTGAATGACCGTAACTGGAAAGAACTGATCCGCCCGAACCGCCCGAAGGTTGAGGCAGGCCGCGACCCGCGCCGCCACGCCAAACTGGTGATCGAGCCTCTCGAGCGTGGCTTCGGCACGACGCTCGGCAATGCGCTTCGCCGCGTTCTTCTTTCTTCGCTTCAGGGTGCCGCCATAACCGGCGTCCAGATCGATGGCGTCGTCCACGAGTTCTCGTCCATTCCGGGCGTGCGCGAAGACGTCACGACGATCGTTCTCAACCTCAAGCAAATCGCCATCGACATGGTTTCGGACACGCCGAAGCGCATGATCCTGAAGGCTGATGGCAAGGGTGAAGTGAAGGCCGGTCAGATCGAAACGTCGGGCGACGTGAAGATCCTCAACCCGGATCTCGTCATCTGTACGCTTGATGATGGTGCTTCTGTTCGCATGGAATTCACGGTTGCGACCGGCAAGGGCTATGTGCCTGCCGATCAGAGCCGTCCGGAAGATGCGCCGATCGGCTTCATCCCGGTCGATGCGATCTATTCGCCGGTTCGGCGCGTTGGCTACAGCGTCGAAGACACCCGTGAGGGTACGGTCCTCGACTATGACAAGCTCACGCTTTCTGTCGAAACCGATGGCGCGATCACGCCAGAAGACGCCGTTGCATACGCAGCGCGCATTCTTCAGGACCAGCTCCAGCTCTTCATCACCTTCGATGAGCCGG
>LWDU01032122.1_pt1 | contig 10255 bp, 14 predicted proteins | sample 727161 | NCBI WGS metagenome assembly LWDU01 (sample SAMN04566230, study PRJNA314399) | hydrothermal vent metagenome | isolation source: deep sea hydrothermal plume seawater | place: Mexico: Gulf of California, Guaymas Basin | collected 2004-07-11 | reverse complement strand
CAAGCGAAGAGGAATTACTTGCCATGAAGAAGGGTGAATTAGTTGAGTTGGCAACTTCATTGGAACTTTCAAAGACTGGTACAAAGGCAGTCCTCATCGAACGAATTATGCAAGCGGGACCACCTGCTCCAACATATTTTGAACTTCCAACTAATGAAATTATTCGTGAAGTTGTTAACAAATTAGCAGGTGTTAAACTGGCACAAAGAACTCCAGAACGTGTTGCTCATAGACGCGCTGATTTAATCAGAAGAAGAGTCGTTTACGAAACCAGTGATGTGGTTATTGATATTGATGAAGATGGTGAAAGAGAGGTTGAGTTCACCCTTAGATGTGAATCTGGAACATATGTCAAGGAGACAGTGCATGGCGATGGCGGTAGAACTCAGCCAAGCATTTCTTCACTCATCAAAGCCAAATGCGACGTCGTATGGTTAGATGTTGCAGATATTCATGCAGATTGAGAATTAATTGCCGAGCAATCCCCCTTTCTGAACAATATTACGCGTCGCGGTTCTTATATGGCGAAGGCAGGTCGCCGAAGTGTTCCGAAGGTGCGTAATTGCAAGTTTGGAATATTTGGAGGTCACCAACATGAAGCGATCAAAGGGTTCACGTCAAGGAACACGCAGTATTCTACGCCGTCGAAAGAGTGCGCGAAGTAAACTAAATATTAGCCGCGTAATGCATCAATACGAAGAAGGTGACCGTGTTGCAATCGTCCTAGATGGCGGTCAACAAATGGGTATGCCTCACCGCCGTTTCCACGGCCGCACTGGATTTATTCAACACCGTCAAGGAGTCGCTTGGATTGTTGCTGTTAAAGACGGCAACATGCAAAAGACCGTGATTGCACGACCTGAACACCTACGCCCACTTGAGTGATTTTAATGGCTGAAGAAGAGAAATATATTGATTTCGCAACTGTGCGTGATATGCTATTGAGCGCTCAAGAGCGTCGTAATGCATTAACTTACGAACAAAAGGCTGCTCTGCAACATGCTGAGTGGGCTGCAAGTACTAAGCGTAATGGCTACCCAACTACTCCAGAGGTCTTTGAATCTCTACGTGTTGCTTTAACTGAAACTGAGATTCTATCTCAGCATCCAGCCCTTGCGGCTAAATTGGCAGAATTAATGCCAATGTACCCTGATGATGTGAAGGCTGTTCTTGCAAGCCGCCGTATCACCATAGATGACAATGATATTTCTACCATTTTAGAAATCGTCCGTCAAGAAATTGGATTTGAGTGAAAACTTACCCCCCCCCTTGAGGTGTTGAAATGAGCGGCATGAATCGTGACCGTCAGACAAAGGTTCCATCTCGTAAGAGTAAAACCGGTTCTGAACCGAAAACATCAATCTCTCGTCCAGCGGAAGGAAGAAGTGTAATTCCACCGACCTCTAAGGCAAAGCCTGTGCAAGCAAAGAAGGATGCCCCACGAAAGGATAGTCGGTCAAACCGTCAGCATAGTGGAGGAAATAACAATCAAGGTGCTAATCAAAAACGCCCTAACCAAAGAGGAGACAACCGTGGTGGAGGTCGCCAAGGTGGCAGAAACCATGATTCAAGAAGTACCACTCAAAGGATTTCTCCAATAGCAGAAGAAAACTGGGCTCGTGTCATTGAACATAATACTGTTGACAACATTATTACAGCCATTACCGAAGGGAAATTATTCATGTGCCGACTTTCAGCAAAGAAAGGTATTGAGGCTTTGAATCCAACTGATAGAATCTATATTGGGCTTGATCAATCTAAGAAAGTCCACGTCGATGCTTTTGTCGGTGGAGCAAAACTTGACCTCATGAGCAACTATGCTCGTCAAGATATGCCTTTAGTTGTTCAATTATTTGTTGAAGATAATTCGCAACACTTTATTGAAGCATTTTTCAATGTCGCTGGTAATCTTTCCCTTAAGCAACATGCGTTTGAACTTCTTCCTGGTGTTGGCAATAAAAAGGCAATGCAAATGGTAAAGGAAAGAAGAATCTCTTCAGGATTCAATAGTTTGGAAGAACTAAATCAATCCTGCAACATCGATGCGGCTGAATTACTAGCAAAACGATTCATTTTGGAGATTGAAGACCGAAGCATTGAACCACGCTTAATTGACCTCTTGCTTCCGGTGAAAGCATGAGGGGAGCCCGCTGGCTGGTCGATTCTTTGCGCGCAAAGCAAGATATTGACAAATCATTAGGACAACATTTCTTAATTTCTGATGAATTAATTGCTCGCGCTGTTGAACTTGCTGAAGTCAATTCAAATGACCATGTTCTTGAGATAGGCCCTGGGCCTGGTGTGCTTACTGAAGCACTTCTTGAAACCGGATGTAAGTTGACTGCAATTGAAATTGATGAGGGCGCGGTTGGACACTTAAACGATGCTTTCGCACCAGAGATAATATCTGGCCAATTGGAATTGATTTTAGGGGATGCCTTATCCTCTAATTGGCCCACCGATTTGAGTAAGGTTGTTGCAAATATTCCCTTTCAAATATCATCTCCGTTGATTGAATTGCTAACTCGCCACCAAAGAAGCCCTCATACAGAAGAACTTTCTGATGTCGTAATGTTAGTTCAAGAAGAGTTCGCTGAAAGATTGGTGATGGAATATGAATCCGATGTCGGCTCACTTGGAATGACTGTACTATTAGATTGGAATAGTGAGATTGAAGACAAAGTTGCACCGCATAATTTCAGCCCAAATCCAAAAGTCCATTCGCGCTATGTGCACATGACCCCTCAACAAGAAGAATTACCATGTGACAAACGACTTGTACGTTTGCTAATACATACTGCATTTGCAGAGAGAAGGAAAAAAATGCGTTCAACTCTAAAGCGGGTTCCAAAAAGGCTTAATCGGATTCCTAAATGGCATTCCACTAGATGGAAAGAAGCATATTCTGCTATTGTTGAAGATGAGATAATGGATGCAAGACCGGAAGAATTAGAATTCGAAGACTGGCTTAAATTAGCCAGTGATTTGACTTCTTTTGGTGAAGAAGAGTGATTTGACTGCCCTCGCAACTCTTAGAAGAGAGGCGCGGCACCGCAGATTCATGGCCGAGTTGCGTTTACAGACGGCTTCCGGTATCATTGATACTGAAGCCTTCACCCTTGATACGGTAGCTGATGCTATCAAAGGCAAGGGATTATCTTGGTTAGATATCAAGAGGCCGGATGATTCTGTGAAGAATTTCTTGCTCAATGTAATGGAATTTGATGAACTCGCTGTTGAGGATATTTTTGGCCATGCCGATACTACTGCAATGAAATTTAGCAACCACCGCTTCGTTGTTGTCAATGCACGTGATGCTGATAATCAACTAGACACTGAACCGGTTGCAATTTTCCTAAGTGATGATTTGATTATCACTGTGCGTCATACAAGTATTCCTGCTCTAATGAAATTCCGTCGTAGATTCAAGGAAGCAGAAGATGATGAACTCGCTCTTGGAATAGATTTCTTGTTGTATGAAATGCTAGATGCTATTGCAGATGACTGGCAACCAATTCTTGGGCGCTATTCAAAAACTCTTGATGAATTAGAATTCTGCGTATTTGACCCTGAAGAAAAATACGATAACTTGCTCGAAGGTTTACACGATTTGAAGAGACATCTTCGTGAAGCGAGCAAGTCGATTGAATCCCTCCACGCCGTCACATTGAGAATGTTGAACCAAAAATTGAAATTGATCTCTTCTGGAGTTACCGTCTATTTCTCCGATTTGAACCAACTTTGTACTGCATTGGTCAAGAGAGCCAACAACTATTCCGCTGGTGCAACATCAACAAGAGATACCTATCTCTCCAACATCTCAATGGAATTATCAAAATCAAATGCGCAATTAACTGAAGTGATGACGACACTAACCATTATCGGTGCTATCATGCTTCCATTGACATTAATCGCTGGAATTTTCGGCATGAACAATGAGGATTTACCTCTAGATATGGTTGGTGGATTTTGGGGCATTATCAGTATGATGACCATTTTCGCTGTTTCTATGCTGGTGATGTTTTGGCGCCGTGGTTGGTTGAATAACTTCGCCAAAAAATGAATAATTCATCAAGCGATAGTTGATGAACCGTTGACCGGTTGTCACTAATATGTCAAGGGGTGCTGAGGTCACTACAGGTCCTATCCCCATAGGTCAATTTGTTGCCCTAGTAAAATCTACTTTGAAAAGAGACCCTTTGTTTCAGCATCAAGTCTTGAAAGGGGAAGTAAGTGGTATGAAAGTTGCTCGTTCTGGGCATACCTATTTTGACTTAAGAGATGACCAAGGACAAATGAGTTGTGCTATTTGGAAAAATAGATGTCATATTGATGGTTCAATAAAGGATGGAAGTGAAGTGGTTATCATCGCTAGCATTGATGTCTATGCACCAAGAGGGAGCATGACATTATCCGTTGAAAAAATAGAGCCGGTTAGCACTATTGGGGCCTTGGAAGAAACTCGAAGGAAATTAATTTCGGCTCTTCGGGATGATGGCTCGCTCGATAGGCCGCGTCTACAAATTCCGCAGATTCCAAAACATATTGCCATCATCACAGGCGCTGGCTCGGCCGCATTATCGGATATGCAGCGATTGATAGAAAATCGCTGGCCTGGCCTTAGACGTACGATTATTGGAGTCACCGTTCAAGGAGATGGTTCCGCTTCCAATATTTGTCAAGCATTGGCCGCGGCAAGGGAAATGAGTAAGCCTGAAATTGCAAAGAAGTTACAACGCCCTGTTGTTGATTTGATAATTGTCGCCCGCGGTGGCGGTTCTGCTGAAGACCTATGGACATTCAATCTAGAAGCGGTGGCTCGTGCTATCATTGCCAGCCCTGTTCCAGTGATTTCTGCTATCGGTCATGAATCGGATATTTTAGTTTCAGATTTGGTCGCTGATATTCGTGCCTCAACGCCGTCTAATGCAATTGAAAGGTGTGTACCGGAAAAGAATAGCATCTTAATGTGGTTTGATGAAATTGAAGGAAGACTTGAAAATTCTGTATTGCGAAGATTTGGCGAATCTCGTCAACACCTGATTTCGTTAACTGCGAGGTTGCGCCTAGCCCCCTTGGCCGGATTATCAAAAGCAAAAGACAAATTGAATGGTCTGAAAATGCGTATCAATAGTTCGTCCCAACAAATGCTTTCCAGCGAAAAATCACGATTGGTTCGAATAGAGACAATCTTACAATCATCTCATCCTAAACGCGTGCTTGAAAGAGGTTATTCAATGGCGCAAACAACGGATGGAGAGATTCTAAGTAGTGTGAAAAATATTACTTCAGGCCAAGAAATTACCATGACTTTTGCAGATGGTTCAGCCTTTGCTGACATTACAAAAATAATTGAGGATGATGAAAAATGAATGAAAAAATAAGTTATAACGAAGCGGTATCTAGATTGGAAACTATTGTTTCTGAATTAGAAAGAGGAGGAAAGGGTCTTGATGAAACATTGGCGATGTTTGAAGAAGGGGCAGCACTGTTGAAGGTTTGTCAAAGCGAATTAGATGCTGCTGAAGGCCGACTCGCCGAACTTAGTTTAGAAGAAATTAATTCACAAATAGAAGGATAGGTGCAATAATGTCTAAGCGAAAACATGAGGCTCTAAAACGCCGTGTTGTTCGTTTATTATCCGATTGGAAAGATCCTCATCAATCAGTTCCATTGACCAAATCAGATATTGTTCAAGCGATTGATGTCGCTGAAGATGGAGAAACAAATCTCACAATAAAACCATCACGGCCGCACTGTCCTTGTTGCTTATTGGATTTAGATTCGTTGCGCAAGAAAATTTGTGAAGTAAAGGGAGTTACTTTTGTACAATTTACAATTGTGGGTGTTCCTGCTAGCGAACGCTGGACTAGGATTTTGAACCGATAGAAGTATCTCGTTTACTAAGTACAACATATGCTGGTATCGACCAACCTATTACTGCAATAATCCATGAAATCGCAGAACCAAATAGGACCCCGTATTGTGGTAATGCCCAGATACTAACTATTGCATATACAGCAACACTTACTCCCCCTAACATCATCGGTCCTGCTGCACCTCTCGGAACTGTTGGGCCTTGAGCCATCCACAATGCAACCATGCTGGTTAAGAAAATCGCCGGAAATACTGCTGCAATACCGGCCACAAGTGGTTGGCCTTGGCTGGATAGCCAAACTGCAATTGCAATTGCAATTGCTGCGGCTAATCCTCTACATACTAAGACAATAAGTGAAACAGGGTGCTTTCCTTTCGGAGTTTCAGTTGCTCTCCAGTTGATGATAATAGATAGGAATAGCAGCATCAGCAACCCAATCAACCCTAAAGTGCCTGGAGAGAGGTCATTATCCAATGCAATATTTGCAATTTTTAACAATATGATTGCACTGAGCGTCCAAATAAATAATGCTGAAATCGTTGTTATTAGAAGAGGGTTTGCTCTTTGTGATAAACGGGGTGGAACAATTATCCATACTGTCAAAAAAATGCCATTGACAAGCATACCAAGAGGGATTATTGCCATGCTCTTAACTAGAGCAATCTCGCCTCCAACCATATACATTCCAGCAGCAGCGGGTACAATTGTTGAAGGAATAGTTCCCAATATCCCTCCGGTTAATCCGCCCCACTTCTCTATTGCCACTGTGACCATTGTAGCCACAAGCCCTGCGAATAAGGCGGAAATCAATACAGATTGACCAAGAATGAGATCACTACCTAATGTTATTGTAAATTCGCTTCAAATATACCGATTCAGACGATTTGTTAGGCGCAATAGATTTCCGCCTGCCCACTCCTTGACCCTTTCACCATCAACATAAATCGCATTAAATGGAAGGACATCGACTTCTGACACCCATGGGTGAGCGATTTTGAAACGTCCAAGTCCTGGTGTATCAAGAATTAACTTTCCGAACCTCACACCATCTGGAGATTCCCCTGAATCAAACCATTCCTGCAATTCAGAAGTCCATTGTTCACAAGCAGCACAGCCATTTTTGCCGAGCATCAATACTGAAAGTGGAGAAGTAAGAAACTCTTCCCAGTCGTTTCTGCCGAGTATTTCTAATTCGGTCAATAAATCACCAAGTTGTCGGAGAGGATTTCTTACTCAAGCGGCGAATGAGTCGCCTTTCTTCCAGTTTGCACCACATAGACCGCCAACCATTGTTGCTTGACAGGTACGTAGTACCTCTGCAGGTGAGCGCCCAGCATCCATATTGTTGATGGACCACATCTGAACTTTACCTTCATCATCAACCAATACACAGCCACGGAATCCGACACCTAAAGCGTCGTTCATCATTCCAAAACCATTTGTTACTTGGTGTGTAGTATCTGCTAGAACTGTGTGAGAAACTCCTTGTGGAAATATCTCCTTGTCGCCAAACCATGCAGAGTGTGAAAAGTATGAATCTGTAGAACAGCCAATTATTTCAATTCCATCATCAGCAAAGTCATCTTTTAGAGCTTCAAATCCAACAATTTCTGTTGGGCAGATAAAGGTGAAATCAAGTGGGTACCAATAAATTAGATGCCACTTACCTACGTAGTCATTTGATGAGACTACTTTGTTTTCACCATTTACGCATGCATTTGTTTTCCACTCAGGAGCCGGTTTTCCAATCATGTTTCCCATGTTCATTATCCCTCAAACAAGGCTAGGTGGCTCAAGTATATCAAGAACATTATTGCAATTTTGTGCAATATCATTTGCAATGCGATGAAAGAATTTTTTGATGTTAGGCGATTCATTATAATTATATTTGGATTATTCAGATTCCAAAAGTAGGCGTTGTTGCCTTTTCCTACGTGCTTCGAATTGTTGCCTTAATTCTATTTCCTCAAACTTACGCAGGATTTTTCTCCTCAAAAACCAGATGATTATCGCAACGGCAACCAATAAGAAAGGAAGCATTATCCATTCTTCAATTCCCCATTGCTCAAACATTATTTCACCTCAAATCGGCGGTCTCAAATCAATATCAACATCACCTTTTGGCAATCCAATACAACCTAATCTTGCTCCTTCATCAACTAAGAAATCATCTAAACCGGGTGGGAGAGGAGATGGCAATGGTACATCTCCCATCAATAGTGTAACCATGCATGACCCGCAAGTTCCCGATTTACAATTTGTCGGAACCTCAACTCCTGCCTCAATGGCATGTTCAACCAAAGTTTTTCCTTCAAGGTATGGTGTTTGGCCGATTAACTGAATCCCGCGTAAGAATCTAATTACCGGCGCTCCTTCATAATCAAGTGTGTCAAAACCCACTTCGGCTGATACTGTCCCTGCGGACATAAATCCACCTCAACGGACATCCTTATGGCGAGTCCAGCGTCCAGTTTGCTTATTGAAGAACAAACCTGCCTTCTTCATCCACTTGTTGAACTTGGTTGCGCCTGCACCTGTTCTTAGAATGAAATCTTCGCGGTCTTCTTGGGCTTGGATGTACTCCTTGGCATCGAGTTTCTGGTCAATCCAATCATTGATTTCCATCAATCCACCAACTAGGTCACTCTCTTCAACTGCCTTAGAAACTTCATCTGCAGTTGCGCCTGTTTCTTCCAAATCTTTCTGAATCATTTGATTAACAGTACTAAAGTCCAAGGATGCTGGCTTTGGAGGAACTGGGTTGCGAGGCCCTGCTTCTTCATCGATGACGATTCGTGAACCATTGACAAGTCTATCCTCTACGATTCCGGCCAATACAGGAACGAAACTTGTTTCACATTCCCAACAGATTAATGCCCATTCTTCCATTCGGTCTGGGTCTCTTGCTTGACGAGGGTCCATTTCATCACCACATTCAGGGCATGCGTGGAAAATTAAACCTGGAACATGTTTACGGCGGAAATCAACGATGTCTTGAGGAGTTCCTTCCAACTCAAGCATTTCATGATCTCTTGCAGCCTCTAAACCTCTTGTTTCCAATTGGTCACGGATTTTGACTTTCTGGTCTTTCTTATCTTCATCATACAAGTTGTTCTCTAACTTTACGATTAATTCAACTGTCTTTCCAAGGCGATTCATTACCAATTTTTGAGCCCTAAATGCTTCAACTTTAGCAATTTTCAAGCGCTCTTTTTGTTCGGCTAATTCGGTAAGAACGTCTTTTCTCTCACGCTTGAATTTTATCTCTTCAATCTTTGATTCTTGTTTTCTCTCCGGTGCAAGAACCTTGGAAAGGTATCTTTCTGCACCGTGCGATGTGTGACCTGCGGTGATGATTTCAATTACACCTTGAGCAATGTCAACTTTAAGACCATAATTCTCTACCAGCATATCTTTGTCGATTTTTTTCAAATCGCCAATTTTCAACCCTGAATCGGCTAATGTCTGCGCTGTGGTATTATCAATTCCACGGCGTAATAGTGCAAGATATGTGTCCTTCTTTGCCATAACATCTCCCCCGACAGGTCAAGGCGAAGGGTCGCTCTTATCAAAACCCTTCTTCTTGATAGATTATTGAATGCGACACTATTTCAACAATTGAAAAGCATTTTCTCTGCTGTTTTCTGCCTTTCAAGGTTAAAATCCAACGATAATAACCACATTGTTCAAGGCTTACCTATGTGGACAGCCCACTATGCCAGTCAAGCCATACTCATCGGGGCACATTGGTGCTGTTGCAAGTAATTTCACCGACATGCGTTTATCCGGTGATGTCAAGCAGACTTTAGTTCAGCTTTCCTGCGATGAAATCGCCCGTATCGTTCCTTTGATGGAAACAGAAACATTGGCTCAGGACCCTCTGAGAAAAACATTAGATGACCCTAAACGCACCCGTTTGAATTACAATAGAACTCGGGAGTTGATGATAGAGCAACTAGGAGATATTGAGTCGGTTGGTTCAGCGGCTGTTCAGGCAGGTATTGAACAGGTTGAAACACATCTCTCCGTTTTGATTAAACACGCAGAGGCTGCAGCAGAAAGAGACCGAGTTGCAACGATAAAACCGCGCCATCTGGAAGTTGCGGTATCGGGACTAGGTCTTGACGAAAATAATTCAAACACTATTGTGATTACTCCGGATGTGGAAACAGAAGATTTTACAATTTCACAGGGCGGAGGTGTTCTTACTCATTCTTCATTGATGTCATTAGCCAAAACACACGCAAAAATGCCTGTTACTAACGATGCATTAGATGAATTGATAGACACATATTACATGGTTGTTGAAGATTTAGAAGCAAAAATAAGAAAACACGCTCAACTTGGAGGAAACCCGGTTCAATTCATTGAGTCAAT
>LWDU01034517.1_pt1 | contig 10258 bp, 11 predicted proteins | sample 727161 | NCBI WGS metagenome assembly LWDU01 (sample SAMN04566230, study PRJNA314399) | hydrothermal vent metagenome | isolation source: deep sea hydrothermal plume seawater | place: Mexico: Gulf of California, Guaymas Basin | collected 2004-07-11 | reverse complement strand
AAAATTTGCGTATTTAGAAAAGCATACTGAAATAGATATTACAAAAGTCATTTTATTTCCAAGTTGTTTTAGAAATAATACTATAACAAACTTTGTAGTTAAGAACAGGGCAGAGTCTTTATCTGTAAGGTAAACTAAAGACATGAGGACAAGTAACCTTACTAAGTCACAACAAAGCTACAACAAACTAAATTTTAACCCTCTGAAACCCTTTGTTTATAAGAGTTTTGTGAAGGGTAACTGTTGAGTGGGAATGGAAAATAAATCAACGACTAGAAATTTATGTATGATGATTCTTTAATCTAATAATGGAAAGTTTATGAAATATTTATTAATAGTTTTTTTATCAATATTTAGTTTTAGTAATATTTATAGTAAGGAGCTGCCTGATTCCGTAAGTGCTGAATACTTTGGTTGCAAATTTGATGAAGGCAAAGATCTAAACGATGAAGGAGCCATTCTGTGGAACGATAGAGATTTAAGAATAGATTGGCCCAAGTTAAACAACATAATAATTTCTGATAAAGATGCTAAAGGCATAGGCTTTAGAGATCTTAATCTTTGAGAGATTATTTTGAATTCTTCCTATATCTTTAAATTATTTATTAGTTCTTTTATAAGATATTTAAGGTTTTCTTTTTTTGATGAGGGTACTCTCTTTTTAATAGCACCAATAATATTACTTTGAATAAAGGTTTTAGATCTAATGAATGAAATGCAGCCTAGTATAAGCGTTATCATTCCCACAATGGGTTTTCCAAAATTATTTACTAAAGTTATGGAAGCTCTTTTATTGCAGACTCTTCTTCCTAAAGAAATAGTGGTAGTAGATTCATCGAAGGATGATTCAATTCTAAAATTAGTTGAATATTTCAAGACAAAAATTAACATAAGAGTTATTAAAGTCAGCAAGGCATATCCTGGAGAGGCAAGGAATATCGGTGTTAGAAATGCCAAGAATAACTTAATCGCCTTTTTAGATTCTAAAACTATACCGACAGTTGATTGGCTTTCAAAAGCTGTTGAAATAATAAATAAAGAATCGCATGACATAATTTTTGGGACCACAACTTACGCAGCAGATTCTAGTAAACAGAAAATTTTGCAGGCATGTGTTTATGGGAAAAACCCAGTCATTACAACGCCAGGAACAGTGTTAAACAAGAACGTCTTTAATGCTATTGGAGAGTTTACAGAGGGAGTTAGGTCTGGAGAAGACCTTGAGTGGAGGAATCGAGCAGAAGCCTTGTCTCTAAAAATTTATAAGCCCCAAGGATCTCTATTAGATTATCCAGAAATCTCTAAAACTTATTTAATTGAGGTAAAAAAACATTTTATATATCAATTCCATGGAGCAAAATTGGATGTGCAGCTTAATTCAAGAATTGTTATCTTGGGTTTAAGCTTATTTTTTATAACCTTAATCATTCCGAAATGGAATGCTATTGTTGGCTGGAATGAGAGTATTTTTTATATTCCCCATATTACTAAAAGCTACTTTTATATGATTTCAGTATTTTCTCTCTTCATTTTAGGCATGTCTAAAATTTTTAAATTCAATAACTTATGGAAAAAGTATTTCATTGCTATAGCTTTTATAATCTGTTTTAACATTGTATATCAATGGAATTATGTGATTGCTTTATGGGTAGAGGAATTTATTTTTATTCCGCATATAACTAAAATTTATATTGCTTTTTTAGCTATATCTTCACTTTTCTTTAGGGGAATTTATAAACCTTTATCCATGGGTATAGATAGGGGCTTTATTTTTCCATTTAAATGGTTATGGGTAGGCATAATTGGAATGTTTCTAGATATCGTGAAAGTGCCAGGATATTTCTTAGGAGCAATTATTGCTCTAAAAAGAAGATTAATATAGTAGTAATAAAGTTATTGTGGAAAAATCATACGGACAGTTCCTTTTTTTTAGAAATCTGTATTATAAATACTGTTCAATTTTTATTCTTATGAGTATTGATAAGTAAATATCCCCAACACTTATTGCACTAGTTTGGGTGTTTAGGCTATATTAAAATGATGTTATCTATCAATAAAGTTATAACTCCAAAACAAACTGGTAAAACGTCTTCCAGCACTCCTGTTGATTACTCATATTTTGATAAGTACAAGAAGAAAAAGGGAGAAAAGTTAAGCTTTTTACTGCCATTTAATTGGCTTTTGTTGGGCGTCATCGTATTTACCCTTAATGTAGTAAAAATTCCCGGAAGAATATTTGGTGTAATAAGGATAGTTAATTTTAAAGCATAAAATGAAAGTATATATTTGCACAGATGATGAGCAAATGATCGGTGCTAGGGTGGCAAAATTCTTAATTAGTCAGAAATCCAATATCAAAGAAGAAGAGATTGAGATTATCAATGAAAAAAACTTTAATCAGTTAGATAAAATAAAAGGGAAAAAATATCTAAGAAATAAGAAATGGACTGAATTTCGATCGGATGATATGCAAAGATTTACACTTCTTAGATATGCTATACCTGAGCTTATGGGGTATAACGGAGAGGCCCTCGTTATTGATCCAGATATATTTCTTGTAAGAGATAAGTTAGATGAGCTCATGCCGATGCTAAAAGATAATGCTCTGATTTGCAGGGCTGGAAAACAAAAAGGTTCATTTGCAACAAGCTTGATGTTATTAAATTCTTGTAAATTGCAATCATGGAATTTAGAAAAAATTATTGATGATTTAATTAATGGCAGAATCGATTATTCAAATTTAATAAATTTAAGAAACTGCGACCTAGCAATTGGGTCGTTGCCTAAATCTTGGAATGATTTTGACAACCTAGATAGAGACACTATTTTTCTTCATACAACCCAAAGGGTAACGCAACCGTGGAGAAAAGATCTTCCAATGAACTCCTATATTCCTCCACTATTTGGTTTCCTTAAAAGAGATTTTATTTATGCACTATTTAATAAGCCGCTTAATATTGGTGTTGAGCATCCAAATCCTAAGATAAGTAAATTTTTCTTTAAATCACTATCCGCCTGTATTAGTAATGGACATATAACTATTGAAGATCTCAAGATGTATAAGAAAAAAGGATATGTTAGAAGTGATATTCTCAAAAAAATTGATGAGATATTTTGAGTGAATCAAATGTAATAATTAGGCATATGGCGGTAAAAGACAAATATAAAGCATTTGGTTCTCAACAAGCATAAATTCAAATCATTTAAATCAATTCTTTATTATTTTTGGAACAGCAATTAGAAGCGGAAAGCTAGTTACTCCTGTCTCTGGCAGCTTATTAATCTCAGAGATTATTAGTTTTTCCCCAAATATTACCCTTAAAATAAATTCAAATATTTTTAAAATAGGATGAATATTAAAATCAAATTTTCTCCTTAAAGAGTAAATTTTGTAGTTATGGCTAGTTAAAAAATCTTCAAGCTTATTTTTTCTTTCTTGTTTTAAGTCTTTGTTTTGCTCAAATAAAATTAATGGCAAGTTTTTTTTGATTAAGTCTTTGCCTCCCAACATTACTTCCCATTCACTCCCCTCAACATCAATTTTTATTAGAGAAATATTTTTTTTAAAAAGTTCTTTGATACTATCAAGACGAGATAGATTGACTTTGTAATTGGTAAGGTTGTCTTTTTTAAAACCAAGAGTGTCATTTAGAAAAGATTGGCCTATATTAAGTGAGTTTTCAATAAGAATTTTTTTACAATTTTTGTTATATAGACCAAGGTTAAAAATAGATATATTTTTATTGTTTCTAGTATTGAATTTTAGCAGTTCAAAAGTGTTTGGATTAGGCTCAAATGCATAAACATTCTTTGCTTTTTTAGAGAAATACAAGGAGTGATTGCCTATGTTAGCTCCAATATCTAAAATAGTTTCAAATGAATTAATATTATATTGCTCACTAAGAAAATACATAATTGCTTCTAGTATTTCTTCTTCATACACTCCATAGTTGTTTATCTGTAGACCAATATGATCAAAGGCATAAATTACAACTTGGGGACTTCCTCTTTCTAAGTTTTCTTTTGCCCATTTGTGATTTAATCTATTAACAACTTTTCTTATCGGCATTGAAAATTTTAATTTAGAATTATATGTAAACTGGTGTTTCATGGCTTTCATACTCATTTAACCATAGATAATAGCTTGGAAGCGCTATAATTAAATACTTCTAATAACTATTAAACTTATCAAACCTACATTTAACCCCAGTAATGTTGTTTAATAAATATTCATTCTAAAATGAATAGTGAAATAAATTTAAATTCGAACAAAGTGGTGATAGTTTCGCAGGCTCTTCACCACCTAGAAAAAAGTATTTTTTTAAAAGAAAATGTTTTTAAAGATGCTTTAATAATAAATTGCTATCTTAATAAAGATAAACTTTCATCGATAAAGAATCAGTTCTATGATCAGAATATCAAACATTTTTCATCTGTTCTTGATATTAACCTAAGTAATTTTGAAAATAATAGAATATTTATTTTTCTCTCTTTCTCTCCTTCCCTTGATTTAATTAACTTCATTTATAAACTTAAGCAAAGAAATAAGAAAATTGTATTAATACAGGACAACCATCAATTTTCATTGCATAAAGGCTCTGCTAATTCTGCTTTGTTAAAACCCGACTTATTATTTACAGCTTCTGACTTAGAAAAAAAATATATTGAAGAAGGAAAATTATTGCCCCCTTCAAAAATAATTTCTAATGGATGGGTTTTTCAAAATTCTTTTTATGATTCCTTTTTAGAAGCTAATTTAGAAGCAAAAATAAAACTCTCAAAAAGAATTCTTATTGCTTTCTCAGCACCCTCTGGACTAACTCTGACTTCAAGAGAAACCTATGCTTCAAGAAAGAAAATTATGCTTTGGATTAGCAAACATTTCCCTTCATTCATGATTGTGATAAAACTACACCCTCATGAGAACTCAGAAATTTTTAAATCTTATTTTTCTGACACCAAGATAACATTCAAATTACTACCTTCACAAAGTTCGATAATTAATGCAATAAGAGATTCTGAAATAGTAGTAAGTTCTAATGAAACTCAAATTCCATTAGATGTAATATCTTACGATGTAAGAAAAAAGTTGCTTGTGTACTTTTATAAAAAAGAAAATTTTCTAAATGAAAAAATTTCGATACTATCAACTGAAGATTTTGGAAATAATTCTGATGTCCATATTGGCTCATTGGGCCTTTCTGCCAGAAGAGAAATAGCAAAAACACATTTAAGATTTGAGAATAATATGTATGATTTTCTTTCAAAATCAATTGTAAGGATATCTACCGATGGCTTACTGCAAGATCCTCCTTTAGATATTTTACTTTGGTTATATGTTCACGGGAGGACCGGATACATTTTTGAATTCCTTCAATCTGAAAAATCTGAAAAATATAAAAATCTTTATAATTTGTTATCAAATAAAGAGTATGATCTTGAAAAAATACATCAAAGTTTTCAGAATTCATCAACCAGAGATCCTCTATCTATCATTTTAATTAGAGAGTGTGTGTTAAACAAAAGAATATCTAAAAAACATCTTGATTTTATAACTCAATATTTTATTAAAGAATATTTACTACAATTCTTCTTTAAAGACACGCTGCGACTTAGTAACTTGATATCAGCGAATCAATTAAATACTTCTTTTAACACTAACTATAGATATTTGATAAAAAATATTGAGAAATTATATATTACAAAATTTAGATTTATAGCTATCTTTTTTTTAATCCTAAAACGGGTTTATTCATTAGATATTAAATGGCTTTCAAAAATATTTTTATATATATCTGATAGATTTTTTAAATATTGATGGGTATTTTAACTAACAAGGCAGTAACAAATATCCCGGCAGTTAAAAAGGTATTGCTATGAGAGTGTTTTAAAATATTGGCTCACCTACAGTGTAGACTTTAAATGAGGTTTTAGAAAATAAGTAGTAGATATTTTATCTAAAATAGAAAATTTCTAATTTACTGACTTAAGCTAGAGACTCAAATGTTGCTTTGATAATTTTTTTACTATCAATAGTAGGCCAAAGAGGAAGTCTTACAATTCTGTTAGAAATTTCTTCTACTATTCTTAATTTTCCTATAGTTTCCCCCCATTTCACACCAGCTGGCGAGTTATGTAATGGAGTATAGTGAAATGAACAAATCACACCTTTTTCTCTCATATTTTGAATAAATTTATTTCTATCAACAATATTGTTGAGTAGAAGATAATATATATGAGCATTATGTTTAATATTTTTAGGAATAGTTGGTCTAATAATTCTTGAGTCCTTTTCCAGCGGCTCTAATTCTGCATGATATAGATCCCATATCTTGATTCTCAAATTTGTAATGAAAGTTGCTTTTTCTAATTGACCCAAAAGGAATGCGGTAACTAATTCACTTGGAACATAAGAGGAGCCTATATCCCTCCAAGAATATTTATCTATTTCACCTTTAAGAAATTTCTTTCTATTTGCACCCTTGTCTTTTAAAATTTCCGCCCTTTCAAGAAATTTAGAATTATTTACTAACAGCGCCCCAGCTTCGCCAGCGATGATATTTTTTGTATCATGGAAACTTAAACATCCAAGGTCACCAATTGATCCAAGCGGAGAGTTTTTATATGTTGCCATCATGCCCTGAGCGGCGTCTTCAATAACAGGCAGTTTAAAAGAGTTTGCAATACTCTTGATTTTGTCCATTTCACAGCTAACTCCAGCGTAGTGAGTAACAACTATTGCTTTTGTTTTAGAGGTTATAGCCCTCTCAATTAGATCTTCATCTATATTTAAGGTGCTTTCTTTTATATCAACAAAAACTGGAGTTGCTCCTCTTAATATAAAAGCATTTGCTGTAGAAACAAATGTGAATGAAGACATAATTACCTCGTCTCCAGGACTTATATTAAGAAGAGATGCGCTCATTTCTAAAGCTGAAGTGCATGAAGTTGTAAGTAAAGCGTCAGATTCAGTATATTTTTCTAACCATTCCTTAGATAATTTACTGTAATGACCGTCACCAGATAGATGGCCAGGAGAAATAGCATCTTGAATCTACTTATATTCTTCGCCTGTTAAATAAATTTTATTGAAAGGAATCATGTCAATTATTCTAACTATTAATTCCAGTTAACATACTCACATGAATACATAAAATAATAATTCCAGCAAAAATTGGTAATGAGAAAACCATCCTTAAAACACTAGATTGCGAGTTATTAATCGCAAAAACTGCATTTGAAGCAAGTCCAATAGAAAAGAATACAGAAAAAATGTATGAGTATCCCATTAAGTGAACTGACAATGATTGCTGAAGAGTAAAAACCATAGCTACTAACGCGAAGAAAAGAGGCAGTAATATATATGATAAATTAGATTTTCTAAGTAGGTGAAAGAAGCCTCCCAAGGATATCAATGAAATTATAAACATTCCGATTAAAGACAACAAGCAATTGTAGATTGAAATTCTCATATTTAAGTCTTCTGAGAGGAATGGAAAATTAGGGCCATTTAAGCAATTTGATAGCCTATTTCCTCCTAAAAATTGGAATGATCCTAACAAGCCACCATTATGGATGTCACTTCCGGTAATACCAATTCTATATAAAACACTAGATCCAGAAACCCCTTCAATACTTGAATCAGCTAAGAATTTTAATGTCATAAATATCAAAACTGGAAACAGAAGACTAAAGATTACTTTATTAAAATTAAGAGCAGGTTTTGTTGAGTCAGGAAAGTTAAAAATTTTAATAGGCTTTTCTTTAACAATGTATGAAAAAACAGATATCAAAATAATAAAAGTCGCTACGAAGAAACTCCATTGATAGTTATATAACCCTGATAGAAATAGAAATAACAATCCAAGGTTATGGCGTTCTTTAATTAATGCAATCAATGCAAATAAAAAAAACATAAGAAAGTATATTTCTGTCCATGCACTCAGTATCATTTTATAAGTCCACGGATTTAATGCGAAAAGAGAAAAAGTGAGTATTCCAACATAAAATAAAGGAATTCTGATTAAATCTTTAATTATCAGCAAAAACAATTCAGCACATGCAGCCGCAGTAAAAAATATTACAGCTTTGTCTATTAAAGGACCAAGAAAAATAAAATAGTCTTTTCCTAATAGACTATTAATAAGAAGTAGGTGTGAAAATGAAAAAGAATGTTTGGAAAGGTATATTTGTGTTGAGATATCATCACTTAAATTGCAATCTATACATTTATTCCAGATACTAAAACCATAAGAATTCCAATATTCATGAATATTCAAATATTCAATAAAATTAAATATTCTTGCTTCATGCCAAGGTAGCCAATCAATTCCTAGGGGAGCAAAATTTCTCATAAAGAGAAGGTAGGCAACCCAAATTATTAAGTAGGAGAAAAGCCTTGTAGACATTTAGATATTTCTCTAGTTATCTTGGTTGTTGAAAAACAAAGAATTTTAATGAAAAGAAATTTAATATTGGAAGCAATAATGTAACAATCGCAACTCCTGCGTAAGGAGTAATTTGAGAGGAAAAAGTTGATAAAAGTATAATTAGGTTGCTCAAACTGAAACCAATAATTGAATAAATGAAATAACGTATTAGCTGTTTCGAATCTTTTTGTTGGACTTGAAATGTAAAATCTCCATGCCCCCAGAAAGAAATAGGTATTGTTAAAGAATAGGCGATTGAAGAAGCAATAACCGGATGAATTAATTTACTCCAAATTAATAAGCATGTTAAAAAAAAATATATAGCAGTTGTTATGAAGCCTACTAAAGAAAATCGACTAAAAATATTAGCCAAATTTAAAAAGTAGTATAAATTCTTCATAAAATTTTTTTAAAAGTCTTCAGGTTTTTATTCTGTATCAGATTAGATATTATTTGAGATATAATAATTCAACCTAAGGAGCATCCCATAACTCTATTTATTTTATAATTTATAACCATTATGACAAAAGAGACAAACTATTTATACACTATCTCTATAGTTATCCCAGTATTTAATTCTGAGCAAATAGTTGAAAAGCTAATGGAAGAAATATCATCGACGCTTCTTGAAGAAGGTTGTTCATTTGAAACAATATTTATTAATGACTGCAGTCATGACAATAGCATTCAATCTCTAAATGCTATCTTTTTAAAATATCAAAATATTTCAATAATAGATCTAAGAAAGAATTCAGGACAAGATAATGCAATCATGGCTGGATTAAAACATGTTTCGGGAAAGTACATTGTAGTCATGGATGATGATCTCCAACATAACCCAAAATATATTCCCATGCTTTTGAGAGCTATGAATGATGAAGTAGATGTTTGTTATGTAAATTTCTTCACAAAAAAACAAAAAATGTTCAAGAATCTTGGTAGTAGTTTTGTAGATTTGTGTGCAAACTTTCTGCTCAAAAAACCAAAAAATATATACCTATCTTCGTATAAAATTTTTAATTCTCAGGTTGCAAAAGAAGTTATAAAGTATGAAGGTCCGTATCCATACATTGATGGGCTTATTTTTAGAGTAACCAAAAGGATTACACAAATTGATCGAGAGCATTCTGAGAGACTTAATGGCGAGGGGAACTATACATTAGGAAAATCTATAAAGGTGTGGGCTGCTTTGGCTACAAATTTTTCAATTCTTCCATTAAGAATCTCTACATTCTTAGGATTTTTCACTGCAGTGATTGGGTTTCTATTAGGAGGTTTTTATATTCTTTCTTACTTATTGGATAATCAAACTCCATCAGGGTGGTCTACATTAACTGTACTGATTCTTGTTTTTGGAGGCATTCAACTAATAGCCCTAGGAGTTATTGGAGAATATCTAGGAAGATTATTTCTGCTTAATAATAATGAACCGCAATTTGTTATTAAAAAAATTAGATCAAATCGAGGAAGCTAATTAATTGGTTTAAGCTAATCGTCTAATTGAAAACTCTGTCGTTGTGAGAATAGCAGATTTTTTATCTATTACGTCTAGATTTTCAAAATACTCTCGCGGTTTATTGTTTTCTGATGGCATGTTGTGACCTTACTTGCAATTGACTCCAATTGTTTTATAAACTTTGTTGCTAAGGACATGGAAGAATCTTTAAAGAATAAGAACTTACTAAACTCTTGTATCTTAGACATCCTCATATATATTAGGTGTCTTTAATTTAGTGAGATTTTTATGAGTGACTCTTCAAGTTATACCCCTCCTAAGGTCTGGGCATGGGATGCCGAGAGCGGTGGCAAATTCAGCAACATCAATCGAC
>LWDU01000441.1_pt1 | contig 10259 bp, 2 predicted proteins | sample 727161 | NCBI WGS metagenome assembly LWDU01 (sample SAMN04566230, study PRJNA314399) | hydrothermal vent metagenome | isolation source: deep sea hydrothermal plume seawater | place: Mexico: Gulf of California, Guaymas Basin | collected 2004-07-11 | reverse complement strand
TATTAATGTATCCCACGTAGAACAAAAACGATATACGATGCAGGATATTCGGGGTATGGAAGGTCGTCTAGAAAATTTAGAATATTATACCGCATTAAGTCTTCTCGAAAAGTCTACTGCCGATATGCAGGTTCTAGATGAAAACGGAATGATGAGATATAAAAATGGTATTCTAGTAGATCCATTCGTTGATCACGGCATCGGTGATGTTTCAAATTCACAATATTACTGTACAATTTATCCAGAAGCCCGAATTTGTACTGTACCGTATAAATCGTATGGTCTAGATTGCGAACCTGGGCAAGTTGCGGGTGTTTCTGCAAACGATTTAACATATACATTAGAATATATTGTTCAAGAGGCCTGGATTAAACAAGATCACGGCTCTCAAGTTCTTAATTTGAATCCATTTGCAAGAAAATCTTGGGTTGGATTCGCTAAATTAACTCCTTCTTCTGACACTTGGTTTATGGAAACATATGCGCCAGATGTCATTATTCAAAATAAAAATAATAATGCTGTTTTAGAACAAGTAGAAACGTATGGAACACAAACAAGATGGAATGCTTGGGAAACGACTTGGTCTGGTTTTAAAGATAAAGGAGGAAGAGATAATGTTCAAGTTGGTAGGGAAGTAACATTCACTTCCAATACTACAATCTCCAACACGAACATAGCACGAGCATTTGAAACTGGTCGAGGAGGAAGTATCAATATGGGTTGGCGTGCAAGACAGAGATCGGTCTGGAGACAAATTGTAACGACAGAGAAATGGGATCAACAGCAACAAAAAACAAGTAATCAAGTTCGTTCTGGTGAAAGGTCTCATATGGAAATCAATGATATTCGCACACAAGTCGGCGACAGATCCATAGATGTTTCTGCTATTCCTTGGATGAGATCAGTTCCTGTATCTATTGATGTAGACAAACTACGACCAAATACTGTAATGCACTTTCAGTTTGATGACACAGATGTTGATGCTTATATCACTCCTGATGGTGGAGTACAGGGTGACCCAGTTACGACTGATGAAAAAGGTAAAATAAGAAATGCTGTATTTCAGATTCCTTCAGAAGGTCCATCCGGAGTTAGATTTAGAACAGGTATGAAAATACTTGCTATGAAAGATGATTTTGTGGACTTTGATGCTATGACTACACAAGCACTTGCCACGTTTACGGCTAAAGGTTCTCTTGATACACGCCAAAAAGATATTATGTCAACGTTAGAAAGTTATAGAGTAAACGAAACACTTGCAGACAATCAAACAGTTTTAGGTGAAACTCGAACAGTTTCCCGAAGTCAAGAAACAGGTAGAAGTAAAACGCGCCGAACTATTACCGAATGGTATGATCCAGTTGCAGAATCATTTCTTGTATCTGAATCCGATGGTGGCGCATTTATAGATTCAATTGATTGTTATTTCTACTCAAAAGATGACGAATCTACTCCAGTCCGAATGGAAATTAGACCGATGGTGAATGGATATCCAACTTCATCACCAATACCAACAGCAGCCGTTCTACTGTATCCTGAAGATGTTTCTGTTTCTACAGACGGTTCTGTAAGCACGAGATTTCAATTCGCTGATCCTATTTATCTAATGGACGGTACTGAATATTGTTTTGTTATAATATCTGATTCACTTTTATATAATTTGTGGATTTCAGAATTAGGGGAAATTGACTTACTTACTGGAAATTATATCTCTGAGCAACCTTATCTTGGTTCTATGTTCACTTCACAAAATAATACTACTTGGACACCAGAGCAATTAAAAGATGTTAAATTCAGAATAAATAAATGTCAATTCGATTTTGAAGGAACTGTTCAAATTAATTTGGAACCATTTGCAGGAATTAAAGAAGCGGCCTCATTTACTCCCAATTTTCAGCCGATGATTCCATCAGGAACTTCTATGGATATGGAAGTAATAATGAATGGTGATACAGCTAATTCGGTTCACGGTATACAAGATAATGAAGAAGTCGTTCTTGAAGAAGTGATATCGCTAGATGGTTCTCAAACTATAGCATCTGGATATCAGTATACTCCAATATCATATGCTTTGACAATGAAAACAACTAATCCTAATATTTCTCCTGTTATTAATAAAGAAAGATTATCGACCATTGTTATTGACAATATTATATGGGATACCGCACCAGATGTGAAAAATCAAATGGGCGTCTATCTATCAAAAGATGTCAAATTAGCAAATATGGCAAGTGACTTGCAGATGTTTTTAAGTGTACAGGAACTTAATGAGACATATGTAAAAGTATATTATGATACAGGTTCAGTTATTCCAAGAACAATTGAAGTACGAGCAAATATATACAATCCTGGAGCCAGTTTAGTTTCACACGGTGATTACAACGTAAATGATTACGAAGAACAATACGCATACATATATCCGGGAGGAACGGATAGTCCTGAAATGCATATAACTAATCAAGGTTCCGGAATTGGCAACTGGAACGGTGTCATTCCTGCACCAGGTATGGGTGATGAATCTCAAGTCTCTACAGCATATGTAGATGGAGATGATGACGAGGCAAATCTCTGGTCGATGAGTCTAGTAGATATAAGTGATATGAATGATATTATAAATGGTTGTTGGATTAGTAAGGAAGATTTACAAGGAGTGGCCGCAGACACAAGTACAATGGCAGGTACGATTGAGGGATGGTGGCCGGCTGGTACTGGAACAGATTTAGATGAATATGATATTGATGATGTGTGGTTCGGAAATTGGGATGATCATCTTGACAGAACATTTTATAAGAAAATACTTGGTCCGGATGGTATTGCTTCTAAAGAGAGAGTACCAGTGTTAGAGGTAATTTCTTCAGTTGTTGAGTCAGATACAGTTATGTGGAGAGAAATGAAAGATGGTGGCCTTGATATTGCTAACACATCAATCGAAACTTCATTGGAATTTATTGAACATACTTTTACTCCATTGAAAAAAATTGTTAAAGAATTTGATCATTTTAGAGTAAAAATAGAATTGCACACTACTCATCGATGTTCTTTACCAGCAATCCGAGAAATGAGAGTATTAGCAGTAACATAAAAAGAATGTATAATGGCAAAAATACCCACATATAAAAAAGACGAAGAAACTGGAGCTGTAATATTTACCGATGCTACTGCCTATGTCCAACGTAAAAAGGTAATAGTCTCTACTAAATTAGCAAAGAAAGCAGAGAAGGAGTCGAAGAGGAGTATAAATAGTATGAAGAGGGAAATAAAAACCCTCAAGAAACAAGTAGCTACAAGTTCGGCTTTTGAGACTCGAATCCGAAAGTTAGAAGAAAATAATAGAGAATCAGCAGAGGAAAATAACTAATGGCTTTAGGAACAACCGAAATTCCATTCGTAAGAAAGGATGAGACCTTTAAAACGTGGCGTGAACGCACCAATCAAATGATTCAGCAACAAAATAATTTTGTTCGATTACAAGAATTAGAAATGTTAGGGGTCGCTGATCCGTATGTCACTACTTCTATGCAACTGCATTATTTGAGTGAAATTTCGTCCGAATAGAAATAAAGGAAATTAACAAATGTCACAATATACATTTCAACAATTCTCTCTAACAGAGTTGAATACTATAGAGCATCAAAAGAGTTCCTTTTTGGATTCTTTAAATATTAAGTTAGCCGCTCCTGACCTTCTAGTAAAAGACTTGGCATTGATGTTGAAGTCTCTAGAAATAATGGAGAATTTAGAACATCTTCCAGAATATAAAGACTTTTTACTTAATATTGCAAATAGGTCGGCCGAATTTGTCTCTCCTACAGAGATGGTTCCCAATGGTGGACTTGATATTACTTATGAAACTGCTAATCTAGTAACAAATAGTTCATTTGCCGCTGATGCTTTTGAGATAGAATTGCTCAAAAATAGTGGCTTTGATGTTCCTGTAGATATGACACGTCCTTGGGCGAACGGTATAGCATACAAATTTGATATTCTATTTACGGAAGGTACGCAAATTGTTCAAGCATTTACTGATGGATTACAGACTGCCGTTACTTGGTTTGAGACTGATTTAAAACCTAATACACAATACAAATTTGAATACGATCTTACTGTTAATGATGTAAACTGGGATTTGATCACAGGTGCAGAAAATATGGTTGATCAGCTAGCCTCAGATACAACAACTTTCTCTGAAGTTGGTGGCGGCCCAGATGCAAAAATATATATTTGTTCTGTTCTTGAAGATCCGGCTCTTGATAGACCTACTTGTGACGGAGTAATAGTTCAATATCTAGTATCAATTACCGCAATGGAAGCTGCCTGTACAGGCGGTGGCGGAAGTTGGTACGCAGGTGCAATCAATGACCCAAATACACAGTCACACACTCTTATTCCTTATCACTTAGAGGCACGAGAAGGCGATACAATTATTTTCACAAATCCTTCTACTTCTATTTTAGTCCACAACGCAGTATCAGATGATAATATTTCTTTTGCTTCTCCTGACTTGGAGCCTGGCGAAGATTGGCCTTGGATTGTAGACGGTTATCACGATTTATATTTCCACTGTACATTTCACCCCCTAGAAGAAGGACGATTGACATCGACAACGAATCATCGATTCGTTTACTCTATCGATCACGGATTGAATCCTGGTGATACAATTAAAGTTCCTATTAACTATGGAGCAAATGTATCTCTAGGCTCATTAAGTAATTCATATTACATTAATTTAGTGATGCCTCAGCCTTGTACTTCAATAGGTGGAGCAGGCAATCAGAATGTTGTAGAATCACTTTACCACGATCTTTCATTAGATAATTTAGTAACATTTCAATCTGGTGAAGTTGAAACTAATCCGGAAGCTGGTGTTCCTGTAGATGTTGTTTTCTCCGGAGGAAGCGACTCAAATACAGTTCACGCTGTTGGAGAGACAACAGTTGTTGGTGGTATTGTAACTCAACTGGAACTAATTTCCCAAGGATCTTCATATATTGGAATACCGACAGTATATGTTACCGGTGGAGGAGGAGCAGGTGCTACAGCGGATATTACATTTAGTGGCACACTAGACTCACTTACTATTATGGATGTTGGTAACGGATATCAAAGTGTACCTACTATTTCAATTTCTGCACCAGATGTCGCTTCTATACCTGCGATGCCAGGAGTTGGTATTTGTACTGATCCTCAATATAATAATGATGAGCCGGCCTGTCTCGCTGAAGGAACTTGTTCTAATGCGGCTTATAATAATAATGAATCTGCCTGTAATACTGCAGGTGAGACTTGGACGGGTGCAGGTAATAGCTGGACAGACGGAACTGAAACAACTGTTCAGGCAACCGCAACCGCGACAATAACAGGCGCCGGCGAAATAGAAGCAGTTACAATCGTAGAACCTGGATCTGGATATCATACTGTACCTACCGTTTCGTTTGTAGGAGGGACACCAACAGTTGTTGGAACGGTTGAAGGTACTATTAATGGTACTGTCCGTTCACTCACATTAACTGCTGGTGGTACTGGATATGGTTCAGGTGACAATGCAGTTGGAGTAGGCGAAAGAAAATGGGAAGAATATATCATCTCCGCAGTTCAAAAAGGTGATGCACGAGTAGATGTATTTTTTGATGACGTTAATTATATCGGACACATACATACTGGAGAATTGACAACGGCAGAATATGCTCTAATTCAGACAGGCGTAAACGTAATTTCTATGACTTCGACTGACGGAGCTGGAGGAGGAGAAAATGCGCCTCACGCTCACTCTGTCACATTTAATTGGGACGTTGCACTAAACAATGGTGCTGGAGGAATGTATGTCGTAGGTATGACAGGTTCTCATAACCACGATATGGAATCCTACTACGATATTAGTGGTGGAACGAAAATCGAACTTACTAACTTTGGCCACTATCACGAAATTTTAATTGACATTGCAGACGAAGCAACACTTAAAGGCGACCCTCTTACTGGAGTTACACAAGACAACGACGGAACTTGGAGTGCTACAGGAGGTACCACATTAATACGAACTTCTGATTATGGTACTTCAGATCCACAGCATTTTCATACTGTCGAATTAGGTTGTCTTACTCCGGCAGATGATATATATTTAATTATATCAATCGATTTTCATATTCACGATTTTGATAGAGTTTGGTATCCAGGTTCTTCTCAATTCACAGTTGGGCATTATAACTTTGCTATTGGAGGCGATGATAATAATCCTACATCTATAGCACTTCCATTCACAGACATTACGGGTTATGTTAAGAAAGAACGTGGAGTAGTATGTGATGTACACGGTCTTTTAGCGGGCGACAGAGTTCATTATCAAAATGTTTATCTAGGCATTCATCACGGTAATACTAACTATTATGTTGATTTTATTATTGACGAGAATAACTTTGTATTAACAGAAACAGTAATTTATCCTTTGGTGAATGCTGAAGGTACTACACCAACTGAATATAATGTTGTTGAATCATATGAAGTTGTCGCCGATATGGCATCTTATAGATTTGAAGTCGAAAGAGATTTAACAAATCACATTGGTGATCAAGCCTTAGGCACAGGAGTTGAAATGCTCTGGTCACGTCCACGTACTGTTCAATCACAGAATCACGGATTACAGGTAGGTGATATTGTTCAGTTACCATCTGGTCCATTACCATATACTCCTACTGAATTGCCAGGAGAAATGAGAGACCACACAGTTGTTGCTCTTGGTGATGGATATGGTCCAACTGACCATTTACCTATTGAAGTAGATACACAAACATCCATAACATTTGCCGATCCGAACGCTACGACTACAGAGGGTGCCCAAGATACTCCTTGGTTATGGACTTGGTATGATCGGAGCGACATAATTTATTATCCTTATCAAAGAGATGAAGCAGTAGCCGACAGCTTTGGAGGAAACGACGGAATTATAGGTGGCTTCGACATATTCAGAGGTGGTACTTACACCTTCTTAAACAATGCTTGGTTCCACGCGGGTTATGCTACGATGATAGATCCGTTTACGGGTGCACCTATGTCAATGTATTTGCACGCCGCGGGTATTAAAGGAATACCTGGAGCAGGTTGGGATAACCTAGTACAAGCAGGAATGACAAGGGGATTAGGTGATCCAGATCAAGGTTATCATTGTATCTCTAAAAATGGAAGTCACGGTATTACTGTTATTTCAGGTGATCACAACGATTTCGTTAATACTGACGAAGATCCAGGACTTTGGGTATCAGATCAACCATTCCCAGAATGTATGGGATTACCTGGTTGGTGTGAAGAGTTAGACGTAGATGGTTGGTATTACAATGGCGTTGATGACTACTCGGCTTGTGAACTATTGAATCCACTATTCGGAGATGTTGGATTAGCTCAATGGAGAGCGTCTCAATGGATTGGTAACTTCTCAAAAGAATTTACGTGGAGAATTCCAGAAGATTTCGGTCTGACAGGTTCAGATGGAAATTCTGGACTAGGACCATTTGTTCCGCCCGGGGCAGTCAACGGATATTATGCTGTTGAAGCAGATCAAGGATTATACAAATTTGACAAAGAAGGAATGATTGAAGGTACTAACCGGACAATCAATCTATATCGTGGTGGTACATATCGATTCAGAGTTAATGCCGCGGGACATCCATTCTATATTACTACAGATGATGGTTCTCATTTTACACCTGGTGGTTACTTTGGTGAGTATCTATTAGGTGTTAATGGTACAAGGGCTGAAGAAGGTCCCGGAGATCAGACATATTCAGGTTCATCTAACTTTGGTGCTGATGGTACCGGGGCTCTAAAATATGAAATATGTGAATTTAATGTACCTTCAGTAGCACCAGATACATTGTATTATCAATGTGCGTGGCACGCCTCGATGGTAGGAACATTTAATATTATTGATGTACCTGTAACTAATGCGGGTGAAGATATTCACGTTTATTATCATCACGGTCAAGATAATATGTACACTCCGTTACACGTTCTAGATAAGATTCTAGTAGATAACGGAACAGGACCTAATTTCTTTCAAGTACAACCAGAACCAGAATTCGCATTCCCAGTAGCGGGAACTCAAGCAGATATTCTTGGAACTGGTAATCTAGCGACAGCAACCGGCCCCGGGTATATTCCGAATATTCAAGCAATGAATATTGAACTTGGAACTGTACAATATATTGATGCGTTGGCAATGATTCCGGGTCTTAACTCAGAACAATTTCTTGTTACAAATAATTTTACTGGAACTGCTATAGTCTATATTAGTGTAGATGTCCATCAAAGATCAGATATTGAACTAGATAACGTAACTTTCAAAGAAGTTGTTTGGACAGAGACTGGCTCTTGGCAAGTACAGGGTGGTACAGCATTTACCCAAAATACAGATGCAGGATACATTGAGCAACTTATTACTGGGACAGTTCTAGACGGAGTTACTTATGAAATTCAATACGATATTATAGAAGATTTCAAAGATGAATTTGGAGCACCGAACGGAACAATCAAAGCATCTATCATAGGTGACACAACTGTTGACGGTACTCCTAATACTGTAGTTGGACATTATACAGAAACAATTGTTGCTCCTGTTAATTCTACATTATTCAGACTAGCCAGCACAGGAATGGGTAAGATTGATAATGCTTCAATCAGAGAACGTGTCACTGGTCAGAATGCTTGGTATATGGGCGAAGGATGGGCCGCTACTGCAGGAGGTAAAGCATATATTGATGGTTCTATTGCATCCGCTACAGAGATTAATCAAACTGTAGGATTTGATGCAGGGAAATTATACGAAGTCAAATATAGCTTGTCAGACCTCGACCCCAATAACGATGGTATGACTGGACGATTAAGAGTTACCCTCGGACATAATCCTAACATTCTTATTGCTAACTGGAATTTTGATATTACTGATCCAGCATTAATTAACTGGACAATGAGTGGGATTGATGTACAAATCCTTAATGAAAAACTAGAATTTAGTTCTTCGGTAAATGGTACTGCAACTTATACTCTTCCTAGTTCTCTTGTTAAGAATGCACATTACGAAGCAACGCTTGATACAACATTACAGACACATAATATTTTAAATTTTCAAGTTGGGCCAGGACCATCCGGAACTCATCTACATACATTCCAGATAACTCAGGCTGATGCAGATTATTTGATGTTCGATGAAGCTCGAACACGAGATTTTCCTCAGTCCGATGGTTATCACGCGGAGACTTATACTCACATATTTACTCTAGGATATATCGCTCTTGAATGGGTTCTAATTAGTCAAACTATTCCAGAAGGACATACTGATTTAACATTGACATCAACAACTCAGAATAATCCAACTATAGAAATCATACTAGATGGAGTTGTACAGGGAACAATCACAGAAAGTGGAATTCATCATATCAATATAATTGGTGAAAATACTACTGATGTCGTTGTTAAAGTAAATGGTACTGGTATTATTGCACACGTTAAATTATTTGAAGAAGAAATTCCAATATATGATCACAATTCTACAGGACTTGTACATCAAGGAGAAATGGTCCATCACGTAAGAGCTGGTGCCCACGATTCCCTTATTCACTTTGTTGCAGATGTAGATAATAATTATCAAGAAACTTACAGTCCATATTACTCTCAAATTGGTTTTGAAGGAAGCGTTGATGATGTTTCTGTAAGAGAAATCGAAGAGCATTGGACATTTGCACCTCAGCAGGGGGCCGCCGCTTATGTCGACCAGTTATCGGAACAAATTTATACTGCTGGAACTGGTACTGGTGTAAGAGGAATCGCACATATCAGTTTTGAAATGCTAGATGGTATGAATTATCAAGTATCTTACAATGTTGATAGACCTACTGATTCTATAGTTAAGGTTGGACCTTCACCTGATTCAGATCAATATGGAAGTCAGACAATTGTCGCAAACGATACGATAGGAAATAAAGAGTTTGTTTTTACTGCTCCTGTAACTGGAGTTGCATTCTTAACACTTTCTACTACTGGTAACGGATTTACATATTGGGATAATGTTTCAGTCAAGACTATTCCAAATCTTTCATCCGATGAATATTTACTTCTCGCACGTTCAATGAATGTGTTCGGAATTCCAGTTGGAGGAGAAGAGAGATGGAAGGTTCAGCATCTTGATCAAGAAAATATGGATTATTTTGGGATGCCTATTGCTGGAATGCGTACATTAGAATCGTTTGGAGAATCTGTAATTGAAGATTACTATG
>LWDU01000831.1_pt1 | contig 10260 bp, 8 predicted proteins | sample 727161 | NCBI WGS metagenome assembly LWDU01 (sample SAMN04566230, study PRJNA314399) | hydrothermal vent metagenome | isolation source: deep sea hydrothermal plume seawater | place: Mexico: Gulf of California, Guaymas Basin | collected 2004-07-11 | reverse complement strand
CGGTCGGCATCGCGGCTGATTTTTTCCATCAGCGCATAGACCCCGTAGTAATCCGAACTGGAGAGCGCTCCTCCGCCGGTGTTCAGGTACAGTTCGACAAACCGGGTTCGTGGCGCGTATCTGCCGATTTGGCGGCTCAACTCGAAAATGAACGGGTTATGCATCAGTGTGAGGTCGAAATTGTATGGCCCCCACAACACCCAGTCCGATTCGTTTGGCATGCCGAGCAGCGATAGATTTCTGTCCTGACCAAACTCATCCTGCACCTCGAGCGACAAGGATGCCTTAGAGCGCCCCGATGTGCTCGATCCACGAACCTTGATTCCCACCTGGCCCGGTGCGGCCATCGGTTGGCTCGATCACCGCCATGGATGCCGTTTGATAGTCGCCCTGCGGTGGCCGTCCCGAGCCGTAGTTCTCCAGGACGATTAACGGGAGGTTGGAGGAAACATTTGTCAGGCTACGTTGCAGGCAAAAATAAGTTTCGCTTCCCACCGGCCCCATGCCGCCGTTTGGATGAATGAGCCGAGCTATCAGCGGAGTCGTTTTGGTCAGCGTCAGGGCGCCGGTGTAAACAGACGACGAACTCGTCGGAATGGAACCGTCCTTCGTGTAATAGATTTTCGACACCGGATCAGCCGTTTCCGGTTTTTGCAGCTCAATTTTGATAGAAGACAGGAACGACTGGCTGGGCTGCAAAAAAGCCACGCTCGCCTCCACGCCGGGAACCGTCTCGTCGTTTCTGGCCCGTGGTGTCGGAACGAACATATACCCAAACGATTCCATCACCTCTGTTTTTTTGTAGGTGATTAACTCCGGCATGATGAGCAGATCGGAGCTGGTTACCTTGTTGTTCAGCCCATGGATCGCGAGCAGGTTGCGGCCCTCGACAAGGACGCCCTCCGCGTTTGGGATGGGAAATTCAACGGGCGATGTCGCCGTCGAGTCGGGTCGGTTCTGGGGTGCGCCGGATTTCCAGTTCAAAGTCGTTGGGGCATTGTCNGTCTCGTTGTTGTTCCGCATCTCAGCGACATTGAGTCCGATGCGGCCGCCGTAGTCATACCCCACGCCGGTTTTGCCGGATTTCCAGTCGGAGTCGTCAAAGTTGATTCTCTTCCAGGCGGCATCGTCCGAGCTGTTCACCGGGACAGTTGCCCGGGCAGCCGCCCTCTGCTTGAGCAGTACCACCTGATCCCGCTTCGTGTTTCCCTTGCCAAACGAGACATCTTCGTGCTGTGGCGGGTAGGCCGGAGAGAACTCCGACTTGACGCCGGAGCTCGCGTCCAGCAACGCGAGATACCCACCCTTCTTCCGCAGCCTGAAATTGGTGTGCAAAGGCGCGTTAAGGTTTGCCCTGTTTTTCCCGGAGGCAAAAACGACAAGATACCCGCGCGCCGGGAGGGTGACCGCGGGGAATTCCCACTTCAATTCATGGTCCGGGTCGTCGGTTAGAAACCAGCCGCTCAAGTTGGCCGGCAAACCGTCCGGATTGTAGATTTCAATCCAGTCGGAGCGATCGTCATCGTCGTCGATGCTGCTCCTGCGATTGTCCGCCATGAACTCCGAGATCATCGGTGCCGAAAACGCAGGGAAGCCCATCAGCAACAATGCCCCGGTGATAAGTTTCTTTAACATTTCATTTGCACTCCGTGGCTGTCGTCGACACGGAGAAGATGGTACGCGCGAAAGGAGTCGAACCTTCACTCCCGAGGGAACCGGATCCTAAATCCGGCGCGTCTACCAATTCCGCCACGCGCGCACCCTGAAAAACCTTAATAAAAACGGGTTATTTTGGACTTTCAACATCGTCCTCAGCACCCTGTTGTGCTACTTTGACAGCATGAAATACACTGCAACCCGAGGCTACAAAAAATCCCGACCTGCGGCCAACCCGCACAGCCTGTGCGGCGGCTAAGTATCAGAAAATTTACGACGGGCGCAAGCATAGAGTTCGTGGACTCTGGAAGCGCGGCGATACCTTCTATGCACAACTCTCGCTTCCCGACGCCGACGGCAACAAACGGGTCCGGCGCGTTACCCTGGAAGCAAACACCATTGCCTCCGCCGCAGACGAGCTGCGGCGAATGATGATCGAGCGAAACGACAACCAACTGCCTACGATGGTGCAGAACCCAAGGTTCGACCACTTTGCGCAGGAGTACCTTGAACGAGAGTACGCTCTGGGCCGCAAGACTCTCAAAACACTTGGCACCGAATCGGGCCACATTAATTTCTGGCCCAGCGTGATTGGAGAGACCCGACTCACAACAGGATCACGCCGAAGATGATCCAGGGCGGGCTGATCCGACTCAAGGGCACCGGTGTCTCGCCCCGAACGCTCATGTGGGGGGTGCCAAGTGGGTCGGGCACAGGGACGGCGGGATGCTGATCGGGCGCACCTACGGGCACCTGGCAAACGAGCACACAAAGCGTGCGGCCCAGAAGGTGTCGTTTGGATAAACACGATGATCATACCCGAACCACCGTCTGAGGAGACCCGACAGAAGGACTAAGACTCGCTCACCGTTTCAGGCAAGCGAATGGATGCCGTTTCGTTGCATAATCACCCCTTTGCTGCAACCTGCCTAGGCCATCGCTGGGCATACAATCAGGAGGACTTAGACTAGCCGCTGATAACCAAACTCCGACCCCACTTACACCTGATCAACTCCGGGGAACCAAACAAGCACTTTATCAGGGATCGTGGAGTGTGCGAGTGATACCGCCGAGGAGGTCAAGACGCTTGTGGGAAGGGCGATGCTCGATGCCGTGCAAACGATATTCCCGGGGGTGCGCTTCGAGGTGGAAGCGGGCATATGCGATAGTTGGGCTGAGAAGTGATTGGAGACACGGCACGACCCGTGGCAATGCTCAAAAGAAACCCCCCGCCAGCCGAAGCTGACGGAGGGAACCAACTATGAAAAAATGAACTCTGTAGTCAAAGACAGTATGATTGGCTATGTGTTCAAAGAAAAAACCCGTTTGCGCAAGACCAACGATGGGGGTGGGTGGGGTGTTGATGTTGCCCCCGCCTCTCTGGGGCCCCCCATTCGCTGGTTGGTGTTCACAAAACATCCCCAAATATGACAAACAAAAACCACAGCAAAACCCACTTTTTTCTGGCCAGATACGCTTGTTCATAAAACAATAGTTTCCGTGAACATTGCTGTCTACATTAGAAGCTCCACCACCCGCCAGTCCACGGCCAGTCAGCGAATTGAGGTTATGGAGTATTGCTCCCGCAGAGGCTGGGATGACTTCAAGCTCTATAAAGACAAATGTTCCGGCGGCAAAGCCACCCGCCCCGGGCTGGATCAAATGCTGCAAGATATACGCCGTGGACGCCTCAAAACAGTTGTGGTTTGGAAGCTGGAAGATGGCACTGATCCTGGAGGAGATGAATAACCACGGCGTGGCACTGATCGTGACCAGCCAAGGCATCGACACCAGCAACACCAATCCAGCCGGGAAACTGCAGCTGAACGTTCTGATGGCTGTGGCTGAGTTTGAACGGGGCATCATCCGTGAACGGGTCAATGCCGGGTTGAAGGCGGCAAAGCAGAGAGGCGTAAAGCTGGGTCGCCCCAGGTCGTTGCACAAAAAGACCGGGGCTGTGCTGGGCGAAAGAAGGAACGGCCTGGGCGTCAGAGCCATAGCAAGAAAACTGCAGATGCCCCCATCCTCAGTACACAAAATACTCAATACCGCCTAATGTAAGCTGACTAACGAGGCTGGCGCTGGTCACATCGCGCACGCGAGTCACACGTACAGGCACAGGAGTGTTCTCCCGCGAAGCAATGGGGGGATAAGCAGTCACCTCTAGTGATAGCATTTAGCTCTTGAAATCATCAGCTAGACTATTGAGGCTCACTTGTGTCTATGAAGCACCTCCTACTCACAACAATCGCCGTTACCTCGCTACTGGCCACAACCGGGTTCGCCGGGCCAATTCACAATGCTGCCTTTAGCGGAAATATAGAAACCGTCAAACAGCACATCGCTGCTGGCACGGATGTTAATGCGATGAATAAGTATGGATGGACACCTCTGTATGAGGCAGTTACTGGAGGACACAAGGATATCGCCGATCTGCTAATCTCCAAAGGCGCGGATGTGAACGCAAAGGAGGCAAAGAATCGAATTACCGCATTGCATTGGGCAGCTTGGCGAGGTCGCAAGGAAATCGCCGAACTGCTTATTGCTAAAGGTTCGAATTTGAATGCGAAAAATAATGATGGGGGAACTCCTTTACATAATGCTGCTTGGAAAGGTCACGTGGAAATCGCCAAATTGCTTATTGTAAAAAATGCGGATGTGAATGCGAAAGATGTTGAAGGGCAAACACCGCTAGATTGGGCCGAAGAAGAAAAACAAAAAGAAACCGCCGACCTCCTCAGCAAACACGGCGGCAAGACGGGTGAGGAATTGAGAGCTGAAGGGAAATGAAACACCTCCTACTCATAACAATTGCAGCCGTGCTGTGCCTTTAAAATTACTCAATTGACGCAGAGGGATTTTGGACTACTTTTCCAGCACTATGTTATATCGAAAAATGAAAACACTCGTAACAGCCATGCTGCTCGGCTCGGCTGTCTGGTTTCAAGCGGCCGATTGGCCCAACTGGCGCGGCCCGGACTACAATGGCATCTCCCAGGAAACGGACTGGTTCGAGAAATGGGACTCGAGCGGCCCCAAGCGACTTTGGAACGCCTCGATCGGAACCGGCTTTGCCACGGTTTCTGTGGCAGACGGACGGGTGTTCACCATGGGCCACAAGTCCAACCGCGACACCGTTTACGCCCTGGAGGAAGCGACTGGTGACATCCTGTGGCGACATTCCTATTCTGAAGCATTAGGCGATGGACTATACGATGGTGGCCCCAATACGACTCCCACCGTCGATAGCGAATACGTTTACACCCTTAGCAAAACCGGAAAAGCGTTTTGTCTTGAGGCGTCCACTGGAGACGAAGTGTGGAGCAAGGACTTGAAAAAACTCTACAGTGTTACGACGCCTAACTGGGGTTTTGCCTCCTCGCCGCTGATCCATGGAGACAAGGTTGTTTACAATGTTGGCTCACGCGGGATTGCACTCAATAAGAAAACCGGCAGCCTCAAGTGGGAAACCGGCAGCGGCAAATCAGGCTACGCGACTCCCGTTCGCTACGACCATCGTGGCACCGAGGCGTTCATCATGTTTGGTAGCAGCAGTGCTTACGGTGTTAATGCCGCCACAGGTAAACAGCTATGGTCAAAGTCATTTAAAACCAGTGCATCGGTAAATGCCGCAGACCCAGTCTTGTATGATGGCAAGATTTTCCTCACCTCCAACACCCGCGATGGCGAATTGATCGAGCTGAGAGGCACCAGCACACGTTCCATATGGAAGAACCGCAACATGCGCATCCACTTCAACGCCGGTGTGGTGATTGGCGACTACTTCTATGGAGCCGACGGCCGCGTAGAGCGCGGCAACACCGTCCGCTGCATCAACATGAAAACCGGCAAGACCGAGTGGACGAAAAGCGGCGTCCCGTGCGCCTCGATCACCGCCTCCGACGGCAAGCTGATTATCCTCAGCAGCAATGGCGACCTCTACATCGCCGAGGCATCGCCGGCCCGCTTTAAGCAGCTAGCCCGATCCAAGGTCCTCAGCGGCACCTGCTGGACCCCGCCGGTATTGGCCAACCGAAGCGTTTATGTCCGCAACTCCAACGGCACGCTCTACAAGCTGCAAATGAGCGAGATGGTGATCGAGCCGCAGCCGTTGGCAGTCAACTTCGCCGGCAGCCAGCTTGAGTTCTCCTGGCCGGCCAAAGGCAACTTCATCCTCGAGTCCACCGATGCGCTTGGCCAAGCGGCCGAGTGGGGGGAAGTCGGCAGCGGCACGGCCAAGGAGGATGACCGTTACGTCGTCCGCGTCCGGCCAAGCGCCGGACAGCAATTTTTCCGTCTCCGCAGCGAATGAGACGGCACCAAATAGGCGGCTTCACGTTGATTGAGACCTCCTACGCAAACACGGCGGCAAGAAGCCCGAATAATTCAAGCCGACTAAGCCAACCCACTCCACCACTTGAACGCTGACAGGTTCTTTTTCATCGGCAATCTTCCCCCAACTCTTGAGCGGTTGTTGGGTCTCTCCCTTGGATACGTTCGTTAATTCATAAGTATGTCCATCAGCTTCAAACTGCATTGTTTTGTGTTTCTGGGCGCCTTCCTCCTCTTCACGATGGAGCCTTTGGTCGCACGGATGGTTCTTCCCCTCTACGGAGGTTCTTTCCACGTATGGTCAACGACTATCACCTTCTTCCAGGGAATTCTCTTTATCGGCTATGTATACTGCCACATCTTTGCCATGCGCCTAGGGGGATGGCATCTGGCGCTCGTGATGACTCCCCTGGTGTGGCTCCCACTGGTGAACTGGATCGGACTTGCTCCCCCAGGCGATGGTGACCCGGCCTGGTCCCTCCTCTTACAGTTAACCCTCCACGTAGCCCTCCCCTTTGGAATCCTGGCGACCACCAGCGTGATCGCCCAGTCCTGGTTCATCCGCAACGACACCAGCGGCAGTTCCCCCTACCCTCTATACGCCAGCTCCAACGCAGGCTCCATCCTGGCCCTCCTGGCTTACATTGCCCTATGCGAGCCTCTCTTCGGTCTGCGCGTCCAGCGGAGCCTTTGGTACGTGGGATATTTGGTCTATGTCGTGCTAGCCTGGCGCTGCTGGCGAATGGCGGCCTCGAATCCGAAGAAGGTTGACTCGGCCATTCACCCTTCAAGCGATATCAAGGGGAGCACCCTAGTCAGCTGGCTCCTTCTAAGCGCCCTTCCATCGGCTTTTATGCTAGCCGTCTCCAACGTTATTACTCTCGAACTGGGCTCAGTGCCTCTGGTGTGGATCCTGCCCTTGGTCCTCTACCTGCTAAGCTATGTATTCACCTTCGGCCGGAGGCAATGGATCTCCCCAACCTTACTACATGCCTTTTGGCCTGCAGCTGTAGTGTGTGGACTCTCCTGCCTGTATTTTGTCGATGTCGGCAATATTTGGGTATTTGCTGCGCATTTGGTGGCCCTCTTTGTGCTGGCGATGGTTGGGCACGGCGAGTTGCATCGACTCCGTCCTCCTTCCGATCAGTTGACGGTTTTCTACCTGGTGATCGCCCTCGGTGGCTGGATGGGCAGCATGGCCGTCAGCTTGGTTGCCCCCATTTTGTTCAATAGTTTGGCCGAATATCCCATCATACTCGGGGTCTTCGCGTTAACTATCCTGAACCTCCGCAAGGGTGACCTGCTGGGCGCCTTGCGCAGGCGCCCTGTCCTCTCCGGCCTGGGGGTCAGCGTCGCCCTCGCCCTCCCATTTCTCATCAGGTCGAATGACCTCGGCACAGGAGAGGTCATCTATCAACACCGCAACTACTACGGGATCTACCGGGTGCAAAGTCAACCACTGAGCCAGGACAAATTTCCCAATTTGTCCGAGGAGGAGCGCTTGTATTTCGGCTTGCGCCTACTCGTGCACGGCTCAACCATTCATGGTTCTCAAGTGTTGCATCCTGTAGCGAGAAGAAGTCCCACCTCTTATTACCACAGGGCGGGACCGCTGTGGGACGTACTCGGCGACGCTAATAAAGCGCGCAATGTAGCCGTGATCGGTCTGGGCGTTGGAACATGCGCCGCCTATTTCCAGGAGGGGGAGTCGCTCACCTTCTACGAGTTGGACCCAGCTATCGTGAACATTGCGCAAAACCAAAACCTCTTCACCTATCTGGCCGATTGCCCGGCCAAGGTTAGAGTGGTGGTGGGAGATGCCCGTCTTCAGTTGGAGCAGGCTCCGGACCACTCCTATGACATCATCCTGGTGGATGCCTTCAGCAGCGACGCCATTCCGACCCACTTGCTTACGCGCGAGGCGCTCTCGCTCTACGATAAAAAACTGGCTCCCCAAGGCACCCTGGTCTTTCACACTTCCAGCCGATACTACGACTTGCTAGGCGTCATCAAGTCGACCAGTGCAAACAGCTGGAAAGCTCTGTGTAAGTGGCAGACCGAAGAGAGCCTTCAAGCGTTCCAGAGTTCATCGTCCTACTGTGTTCTACGTCGCAAAGACGACGATGTATCCGCATTGCTCACAGCAGGCTGGTTCTCTATGGAAAATTACCGGCAGGAGTGTGCACCTTGGAGTGATGACTACATCAACACCTTGAGACCGCTATACCTTATGCTTCGCCCGGCATCTTCTCCTTTTTGACGAACCTGCGCAGGGCACTCCCAATCATGGCGTAATGATCGATGACAAATAGGTTGTATGGCATCGGAATCTTGCCTTTGTGCAAAAGCTAAACCAGGCTATCGGCTGAAACGTACTGGAATGACCGATCTCCTCCGCAAACACGGCGGCAAGACGGGTGAAGAATTGAAAGCTGAAGGGAAATGAAACACCTCTGCGGCAACAGTTAAAACGCCTTGAAAACTGCGCTCAACGGGATGACTGTACCGGGGCAGGCCAAGCCATTCTCAGCTTACTTTGCGTACATCTCGAGACTTTAGACTATTGAATCCTATCCACATTTTTTAGACGCTATCAACAAATCCCATGAAAAACACAACCCGTAGAGACTTTCTAAAAACCTCAACCGTCGTGGGTAGCTTTTTTATCCTGCCTTCCGGGCTGCTTGCCAATTCGCCGAACGGCCGGCTCTGTACCGCGCACATCGGCACCGGCGGGAAGGGGCGCGTGGACACGGGCCAAATTGCCAAGCACAAGCACGTGCAGGTGCTCGGTCTCTGCGATGTGGATCGGGAGCGTGGTCAGGTCGACACCTGGCTCAAGCGTTTCACCAGCGCGAAGTTTTATCAGGATTACCGGGAGATGCTGGCGGCACTCGACGACAAGATCGATGTGGTGTCCATTTCAACGCCCGATCACACGCATTACCCGGCGACCATGGCCGCGATGGAGCGTGGCAAACACGTCTACACCCAGAAGCCGCTCACCCACAAACTGGCCGAGGCGCGTCACTTGGCAAAAGTTGCGGCCGAGAAGAAACTGACAACACAGATGGGAATTCAGAACCAATCCAGGGAGGCTTATCGGCTGACGCGGCATTACATTAAGGAGGGTATCCTTGGCAAGATCAGCAAGATCTATGTGTGGTCATTCAAAAACTGGGGCTACGACGGCAGCCCTTACACAGAGAAATCGTCCATCCCTGAATCGCTTGATTGGAATCTCTGGCTCGGCGCTGCTCCGGTTCGTCCGTTTGTCAATAAGGTGTATCACCCCGGCCAGTGGAGGAAGATTCTCGATTTCGGCTGCGGCACGCTGGGCGACATGGGGATTCACATCTTCGACACTCCGTTCAAGTCGCTCGATCTTTCCGAGCCGCTTTGGGTCGAGGCCGAGTGCCGCCCCCCAAACGGCTTCGGTCATGCGGAGCAGAACAAAGTGCATTACGGATTCGCCTCGACAAAATACACGACCGATAATTTTACTTTTACCTGGTGGGATGGAGAAGGCGCACCGCGTCACAACGGCAACCCGGATTTACAACTGCCAAGTGGCGACCGGTTGCCTAAGCAGGGCGCGCTGTTCGTTGGTGAAGCCGGCCGCATGGTCCTGCCGCATTGTTCAATGCCGACCTTCTACCCAGACTCTGTTTTGAAAAACGTGGCCAAGCCGGACATTCGCGGTGTTGATCATTACACGCAGTTCCTCGACGCCATTGATGGCAAGGACAAGACGCTCGCCGGCTTCGACTACGCCGGACCGCTGGCCGAGGCCCTATGCCTCGGTGTGGTCGCCTGCCAGTTTCCCGGCAAGCGTCTGAAGTGGAATTCCAGGGAGATGCAAGTGACCAACCGGCCCGAAGCCAATCTGCTCCTCGAAGGGAAGTATCGGCAGTTTTGATTGCAGATTTTCATAGGATTTCAACACCCGACCTCCTCCGCAAACACGGCGGCAAGACGGGTGCTAAATTGAAATAAAACACCTCCTACTCGCAACAACCTACCAAAACTAGCGCCAATCACGACGGAACTGGCGTCCGTCAATCACCTCATCAACAACGGCAACCCCACAGGCTGATCTGCGACTGCCAGATAATTACAGCCCTGTCAGCTTCGGTCTGCACACATTCCTGCTCAATCTATTTTAAAAAAGAAGAGAGGCACCCTGGAAGGCTGCGCTCTCTTGTTATCCGTGATACGAACCTCCCATGACGCGCACGGTTCTAACCCTGACAACCTCGCCCCAGCGCATGC
>LWDU01035748.1_pt1 | contig 10262 bp, 16 predicted proteins | sample 727161 | NCBI WGS metagenome assembly LWDU01 (sample SAMN04566230, study PRJNA314399) | hydrothermal vent metagenome | isolation source: deep sea hydrothermal plume seawater | place: Mexico: Gulf of California, Guaymas Basin | collected 2004-07-11 | reverse complement strand
TGGACCTTTACAGAAACCACTGATTCCAACGGACATCCAACTGAAAAGTTTGAGCGAACTATTGATACCTCGTTTGGTTCAATAACTCAGCATAAAGAAGTTTCACACCCACCTCCATTTGGCGTAACTATTCATAATACTATTACTAATGCCGACAACGAAACATTAGAAACAACTTTAACGCAAGATAATGTTAAGGACCCATTTACACCGAGCGAAGATGGAACGATTAGGGATTATGAAGTATGGGAATTATCTGGATTAGATGATTGGTTGGTTCCAGAAACCGTTGAAGATGACGAAGATGAAGAACCAGAGGAACTTGCGAGTGGTAAAGAATCTTCTAAACCAACAGAATCTAAACCATTGTTCTGTAAGACTTGTCCAGCAGGATATATCCTTGGTGGCATCGGAGTTTTGGCAGGAGCCTATATGTATTTTATCATTCGCAACCCCAAAGCATATGTTCAAGCCACCGCAATCAAAACTGGTGGAGGATTAGTCGGCCAGTTACTTAGTTGAAACCAATAACTTCATAAGAGTCGTTTAATCTATTAGATTCATGGATATGTCCGATGAATACCGATGGCAGATTTATGGTCATCCAGTCTATGATGGCTGTGTGACGACTTATTTATCTTCAGTCAAGGCTTTTGCATGGAGTGGTGCAACCTCTAATGAGTTTATTTGTAGTTCCTATACTTTTACTGTGGGCAAACCTGACCCTCGCAACGAGGGTCATACAATCCTCGGCTTGCGCCGAGTCATTCACCCGGATTCCGGAGGGACTGAAATCCAAATAAGTATTGAAGGAGAACCCACTACCAATAACTGGGAATATCATAGGCCATTAGCCTATGATTCAGTGGAAGAGTTGTTAGAAGCACACCGTCAAGAGTCGCCTACTATTCCAACACCAATCTTTAAGTAGTCGTTCAACTTACCCTAATCTATGACTGACGAAGGTATTTCTCCTTTTTTAGAACAGATTGAATCTGAAGTAGTCGTGGAAGCATCTGGCAATCCAAACAATGCCTTGGCTTTTGATAGCGATTCAGAAACAAACTCTGTTGTCGGAACAGTGGAGATTGCTGCCGAAGATTATACCAAATATCTTAGTGCGGGTCAGCGTAGTTCACTGCCTAAATCACTTCAAGAAGGAATTATTCGTAAAAAGAAAACTCAAGAGGCCGAAGAAGCAGCCATGCCTTCTTTTGAAGCCATGCGAGATGCAGACGGATTAGATGGAATAGAAGCAGAACCCGAACCAGACATTAGCCACATGGGAGAAACTCCTGACCACGGATTAGAGGAAACCGATATGGGTCCAACAGAAATGGGCGGTCCCGAAGAACCACCTGCTGACCCATTACCTCGTCAAATCAATCCGATAGAAGTTGATTTCTTAGCAGAACGATTGGCAAATCAAGAACAAGAAATAGTTGTAGCCAGTATGACTCAAAAACAATATGAAGATTGGTTGTTTCCCGAAAAAGATACAGATGATTGGGCATCAGGTCAAATAACTTTGGCTCGCATTATGGCTAATCTCAAAGCAGCAGGTTACGATTCTAATTCTCTTAACTTAGATGATGAACTATTTCCTGCCTATGTTCAGATAGGTGCCGCCTTGTGGAGCCGACAAAACCTTATTAACCCTATTCGCACCGAAGTCCTAAGTCAAATTGAGAACGCACCTGCCTCTCAAATGGTCGCTACATTAGAAGCAACTGCTTCCGCAGTTCCCACAGAATTAGCAGCAGAACTTTTCAGGGCACCAGAATCTCCTAATTATGTTCCTTATTTTTTAATCGGCGCAACAACATTGACAGCGTTCTTATTACCTTTCTTTTGGAGGAAATAATAGTAATCTTTAAGTATCAAGGATGGTGATGTATTATTATGAATCTGGACCTTGCTATTCAGAATGTCTTAAAGAGAAGTGAAATGGAGAGTGCTATGCACGGAGTTATGTCAGACTTCGGCAACACTTACCAACTTACATCTTACACAGAATCCGCTAAAGCGGCTGAATCTATTTTAGGAGTCCCCGTAGCACATATGAGTCCAAATATACTAAGTCGCCCAGTTATTACTAAGAAAGCAGAAACTTATGCTGCTGCGGACCCAAATCAAAATCTTGCTACAAAGATTGATGGATATAATCTAACTTATGATGCCAAAACTAAGAATTGGACACTTGGCCAACAATTAAAGCCCGGATTCTGGGAAAGTTTGTTCGGTGGAAATCCAAGAGTCAAAGTTATTACTACAACTTATGGCACAAACTCTTCTCACAGATTTTTGAGTGCTGTTGAACAAATGGGGACTATTAGTGCCCAAACCAAAAACAAAATTGGCTCATATGTTATGACTAATATGAGAAATGTTTCCGTGCGAACTTTACAACAAGGTTACACTGTGGATACTCAACCAATGGATGATATTATTACTTCTCGTAGTTCCGCTAAAGTTATGGAAGCACCCGTTATGAATAACGGAGGCATTGAAATGAACCTTGCATCTGCATATAGTGGAGTCGCCAAACAAAAAAATGATACATTCATGGGAGATACAGTTATCCCAACACCACTTACACAGGCGCAAGTAGGAATGGTGAGAACACCTCTGGGTGACCCAGTAGGAGTTCATATTGCGCCGCCGACTCGCCCAATGGGTGCAGTAAGAACCAACCGAAGTCTTTAAGTAGTTGAACAGGAGAGTATAAAATATGACCAACCCCGTAACCGAGATTGCTGAAGAATCTTATGTTGGATTGAAAGACCCTTCATTTTATTCTGGTGTCGTTGGAATCGCAGTGGGTGGTATTCTTGGGACAGTTATGACAATAATTCCTTTTTACAAAGTAGGAACTATGGGTAATCTTGTTCGCACAGTAGCCACAACTGGTGCTGGCGCATGGTTAGTTATGGAATCCCGCAATATGAAAGATGACTTAAAGCCATTATACCTAAGTGCAGGAACAGTTCTCGGATTTATTGGTCTAAGCCAAGTTGCAGGATACATTACTGCTAATACAGGACTAAGTATTCCCGGGTTTAATGGCCTTGGTTCAGTTCTAACAGGCAAGGCTGCGGAATCTTCACTATTACCACAAAGAGGTTCTGGTTCAGTAATTGGACAAGAAACAGCAACACAATCTTTTTCAGATATTTATAATTCAGATACTTTTGAAGAAGGAACTTATGAAATGGTTCATCGTGTTCCTGCTGACAACCCAATTGATTCAGTTATGGAAGAAGCACCTCTTGGACATGGAGTAACACAATGGTTCGGTGCAGATGGTATCTCACCAACTGGAGGCGTTGCACAAAGTTTTGGTGGAGTTGCTGAATCATCATCAGTTAATTATGCACCGCAGACAAATGTAAGCAATTATGTATCATCAGTTGATACTATGGGTGTGCGTGCTATGAATGTGAACAAGGGTTCAGAATATACTCAATCAGTTTATGGCAAAGGTTATGCACCACCAGTAGCATTTAGTAGTGAAGAACCAACTGTTGAAGTTGGTAAGCCAGCACCAGTTCCAATGGCAGGCTCAATGCCAGACATCTGGAGCGCATATGTTAAACCATCAACTTCTGCGGAAGAAATGATTATGGACACAGCCCGTATGATTAACCCCGGACAACCAATTCAGTGGTATGGTGCAGAAACAGGAACTACTGGAACACTTTCTCACCATGTTACCCAATCAGAAGGGTATGGAAGCGTGGTCGGACAATAGGTGAATTAAAATGATAAACAAACTATGTGAATGGACAAATACTAATTGGGGCCAAGGATTAATTGCTGGAACGCTAATTGTAGTTGGAGCCACCCACTTTGGTTGGTTATCAGGAATTGCTGATACCTCATTACCTGTTATCGGTAGTGTAGGAAACCTAATGGGTATTGTAGCCATTATTGGTGGTTCTTGTCTATTAATGGAATGTTGCACCCCTTCGGAAATGGGTATCTAAATAAAAGGTGAATAAAATGAATATAAAAAGCATAATTGTAAACGAATACACAGTTGGTGGAAGCCTTCTCCTTGTTGGAGCAGGTTTCTTTAGCACACGATTTACCGATGCACTATCTTACGAACTATTTAGTATGCCATCCCAGATTCCAGTTATAGGTGGAGCCTCCGTTACAGTAGGCCGTGTAGTCGGATTAGTTCCATTAAGTTTGGGTCTTGCTTTCTTGTTTGGAAAGGTTCGCCCAGTTACATCACGCATTCCAGTAGTGGATAAGGTTATGGATATTGCAGATGACCTCGTTAGCGAAGTTTCTATGCCAGTAGCCTCTGAAGTTCAAGGTGCAGAAACCGTGGACCACATTAACCCAACAGAAGTTTCAGCAGAAAACGATGAAGAAGTTGTTCTTGAAGCCGAAACCTCCGCACCAGCAAAGATGAAGTGGACAGATGCAGTTGCTAAGGCTCGTAAAGACCTTAATGTTAAAGGATTTACTGCCATCAAGAAGGGAACACCCCTTTATGATAAGGCTAAGTCCTACATGAACTGAAATCTTTCTTAAGTTTTAAGTAGTTGCTACACCATATTATGTATATGGTATCTGAAAAAGATATTGAAGATTGGAAAGATGCGTTAGTTGCACTTACTAATAAGGGAAAAGAATTAGGCATTCCTTTGAATGTTATTGAGTTATTAAAAAAGTCATCAGAATCTTTAGTGACTTATTTCCCTTATGAATAAGCCTACTTCGGATAGACGACCCAAACCTTTAAGTAGTCAAAAAGACCAATATAATATAGAGCAACACAAGTTGCACTACCCAAAAAAATGGAGAATGAAAAATATGAGTATGAGAAGCCAAGTATATGAATGGGCCAACCTCGCACCAGCCGGTGTAACATCGTCTCTTCGCAGAACAACTTCGGACCTTCCAAAGGCCCTTGTTGCGAACCGAGAGTATGATTTGTTTATCGGCGGAGTAGGTAATAACATTACTAAGCCAGCAGAAACGACAGCAACACAATTTATTGTGATTGAAGATATTGCGTGCAGTGCAACCCTAAACGGTGCAGTGCAAATCCGCATAAACACGACAGACTACTTCCAAAATCCGGATGTTACCGATATGGTCGGTATCCCGGGATTGGCAAGTCCTTACCCTCGTGGTTCAAGCACAACTCTTGTAGCAGCCACAATTACAACCGCAGCAACACAGATTTCAGCAGAGAACCTACTAAAGTCCTTTGACCTATATCCGGATGTTTATGTCCTACCGGGTCAGACTTTCCAGATTCTTTACACCCCGCTTACAGCAACCAACGCAAGCACACAAGTTGTCTCTGCATTCGTGAAATACACTCTTTACGATGGACCAGACGCACTTATCGCAAACAAGTTGCTTGAACTTGGTGTCACCATCAACCCAAACAATGTGGATTGGTATAAGCGTTCCTTGATTGAGCAGCAACAGCGTGGGGCAGCCGCAGCATCAGCCGCAGCAGCCGCAGCAGCAGCAAATGGAGGAGGTGCTTAAAATGAGTATGAGAAGCCAAGTATATGAATGGGATGCCTCAAGAGGCACACCAGCAACAGCAAGTAACGCAGGAAACAGAATTAGTGTCTTTATTGGCGGTATCGGTAACAACATCACCAAGCCAGCAGAGACAACTGCAACCGAGTTCGTAGTTATTGAAGATATTGCGTGCAGTCCTTCACTTCCAGTCGGAGTAAACGCAGCATTCGCAGCAGTGGACACAGACCCAATCCGTGGTCTGACATTTAACAATGTTGGTGGAGTAGCCGGTGGCCGTTCCTATGTTCAAGTGAGAATCAACACAACCGATTACTTCCTTGACCCAGACAATGTTCCAAACGATGGTATCCCGGGTGCATCAAGTCCTTACCCACGAACCATTGATTTCCAACCTTCGTTCAACCTATACCCAGATGTTTATGTCCTACCGGGACAAGTTTGGGATATGTTGGTCACATTTTACAACCCCGAAGGTTTGTTGTTCGGAGCAGTAGCAGGAATCCTCGGCAACACCGTAGCAACCTGTGACGCTGGACAAATGCAAGCATTCTGCAAATACACCCTCTATGACGGACCAGATGCTCTTATCGCTAACAAACTGTTGGAGATGGGAATCAGTATCAACCCCGGAAATGTGGACTGGTATAAGCGCAGCCTACTTGCATCACAAGCCTGAAGTGAGACAACAGTTTCACTTTGAGCCTTTGGGCGAGACGGAGAAAGCCGTGAGGCTATCAATGATGACTCGTCTAAATGGTTTTAAGGATGTGATAGCGTGATTAAGCATTTGCTAACGGATATTATAATCGTTGGAACAGCATTATTTGTTGTAGGCACATGGATGACATCACATCACACCCACAAAGTTGTGACTGGAGACCACCCTGAACATAAGGTTCGGGAGTTTCTGATATACACTTGTGTAGGTTTAGCCTTAATTACAGTAGGTAGCAACATGATGACCGATGGATTCATCCATCGTTTGAGTGGTGATGAAGCATGAAGCCCGTTGTTATCGGCGGTTTGATGTTTACAATAGGATTTATCCTTACCACTTACCACACATCTAAGTTGTTTTCTCCTCAAAGTAAGGTCCTTAGTCATATTGCATGGGCTATGGTCGGCGTAGGTTTGTTCCAAATAGGTTCTAATCTTACGGCCAGTGGTTTATACGACCACCTTAAATAGTAGGTTATTAAATTGTCAAGACTAACAGATGCGTGGAAAACTTTATGGTTGGATTTGAAAACCATTCCACTTCTTCATTTGAAAATTATGGGAAAGAAAGAAGAATACGCCAAAAGACATTTAAGAGAGATATGTGCCCATTGTCCCCAATCCCGAAAATTAACAAGGGATGTTGAAGGAAACGGCACTTGTTGGTGGTATGAAAATTGGACAGAAGGGAATTATGATATTCCTGCTGACTTTGGTGTAGTCAATTGGATACGCTTTAATGCAGGGCAAGAGACAAAACTTGACACTTATGATGAGAACCTAAAGTCTTAAGTAGGTGCTACACCTTATCAAGCCTATGGATTTTGATGTTATTATCCCTACTTACAAGGTGTCTCCAGAGTTTATTACTCGTTGTTTAGATTCCGTAGTCAAGCAAACTGTGGATACATGGCATTGTTGGATAGCAGATGGAACACCCCAGAACCATGAAACTTATGAACCCATGATGGAAGCCATGGCTCCATTCTTGGAATCGGAAAAGTTTACTTATCTGCGCCAAAGTGGAACTGGAGTTTCTCAAGCCCGAAATGAAGCAGTATCTAAGGGTTCTGCACCCTATCTGGCTACATTAGATGGTGATGATTTATGGTATCCAGAGCATTTAGGATGGATGGCTGAAGCCATAGAAGCATCAAAAGATACTCCCGTAGTCCTTTGGTGGGCTGGAGCAGATGCCGAAATCTTTTTATCAAGTTTCAAAACAAAGGAAACTTTTAGCACTGGTGGAGTGATTGGTTGGTTTGAACAATTTCCTAAGACACTTCCCAGAGATACTCATTATTTTCTTCGTGGTAGTGCAGTTATTCCATCTAATACGGTAGTTATTCGTAATCGGTTTGAAGAAGTCGGAGGTTATGATGAAACTTTACAGATTGGAGAAGATACAGACCTGTATTTACGCATGACTGGAGACCCCGGTGCGGTGGGGTATGAAAATACTTATTGGGGTTATCAAATAGATGCCGTCAGTGGGTATCATGGGTGCGGTGAATGGCAAACTACTCAATGTGGAGTCATGAGTTCTGTCGCCGATAATAGAAACTTTGATGAAACTATGGCCGAATTGCAGCGACAAGCACAAATAGGACTTGATAGTTTACGGCCGGTTTTAATGGAAGATAAACCTTCAGATGTTTCCGAAGAGTATTGGAACTTTATTGTCCAATTAGTAGTTCAAAAATATCAAACTGAACTAATGGTAAGTCTTGGTGCAGATGTTTAAGTAAGTCATACGATATATGATGTAGTATGACTGAACACCTTACGATAGACACCCCTATTGGGCCGATTACTGCTAATCTTGATGAATTGAGTGAAGGACTATCCTATTTGACTGATAATATCAAGAAAACTGATAAGATAGACCAAGAAGTATCTAAATATCTTATGTTAGATGAACAACCCGCAGATTTCCCTATTGAATCTAAGAGGCAGTATTATCATGATAGGTCATATGTCTTTTGGATGTATGCTTTGATGGAAGTATTAAACAAAGATTATGATATTGTTAAATCTGAAAATTATAATCATGGAGACACTAAGACAGCCCCAATCTGGTTTGACGAAAAAATTGGCGATAAAACAATTAAAGTTCCACACAAGTTAGTTATGTATGTTCAATTAAAGAAGGACCCTACTCAAAGATTTGTAATGATGTTTACTCCGTTTGATGAATATGAAGTGGACATAGTGGTTCAATTTAGGAGTGATTGTTTTGATTATTCAAAGTTTTGGGAATCCGTTGAAAGTTATTTCTATGAATCGGGTTTACTGAAGGGCGCACACTTTACAGCAGGTTTTGAGATATTAAACACTGAAAAGTTATCTTGGGCAGACATTATCATTGATACCGAAGATAGACAGATATTGGAACGAAACTTAGTCCGATTTATTGATTCAGTGGAATTGTTTAAGAAAAAGGGATTGCGTGGAAGTCGTGGAGTATTACTTGCAGGACCACCCGGAACAGGTAAGACTCTGGCTTGTAAAGTCTTAATGAATGAATTAGATACCACAGTTATTTATGTGGCTCGTGAGACAGTTGTTTCCGTAGGCCAAATTGGAGACTTATACAAATTGGCACGAAGGTTGTCTCCATCAGTAGTTATTCTTGAAGATATTGATACATTAGGAGGTTTGTCTCGTGAAGAAGGCGACCACCCACTACTCGGAGAGTTTCTTAATTGTTTAGCAGGTGTTGAAGATAACCATGGTGTGGTCACTTTGGCTACAACTAATCACCCAGAAAAACTTGATTGGGCTTTAACAGACCGCCCCGGAAGATTTGATGTTAGATTAAAGTTTGATTATCCTTCAGAAAAGAGTCGGATAGCGATTATTCAAAAATACTTGACTCCATTTAAGACTAAGAAATTAAACATCAAGGATATTGGTAAGCGCACTGAAAAGTTTTCAGGAGCCTATTTACAAGAAATTGTGCAAGCAGCATTTATGTTTGCTCATGAAGAATGTGGATATTGTGATGAACCAACCATTACCCAAACACATTTGAATGTTGCTCTTAAACAAATTGAAGGTCACCGTCAAATCGTAGGTAAGGAAAAAAACTTGCCATATGATGTTGATGAAGGTAAACTTGCGAGCAGTTATATCTGAGCAAAACTTTAAGTAGCAAGCCTACTCCATATTATGTATGGATGATGTTTATGGTGTCTGCCCTTACTGTGGATTTGATGCGGAAGCCGCAGTTGCCTATCAGTCTAAACAAAACAATGAAACTTTAAGTTCAGCAGAACACGATGAAGAAGTTGAGTTCTATTTATATGAAAGTCACCCAGACTTTTGTGAAGGTATGCGAAACTCACTCAAAGAATCAGAAACTTTTGAAGCATATAATCCAGAACAACCTCGTGATGAGAGTGGTCGGTGGATTTCTGATACTCCAATATCGGATGAAGAAATGCAATCATATATCACTGGGGCGCAGTTTCGCAGAACCCCAAAACATGGCAATAAGATTACCTTAAGACAACTTTCTGAAGCAGTTATGGCAACAACTCATAATCATCTTGATTTTGATACAGCCCACCAGTTAGTAAATCGGATGTTGTCTCAACATCCAGCCGGCGATAGTCAAGAGGCCCGAACCGCATTACTCCTTACTTTAGAAGAAACCAGAATGCAATTAGAATATGCTGATGAAATCGGTTGGGATATGGACATAGAAATTATGGCTGGTTTGCTACGCAGTCGTGGCATTCAACCACCCGAAGAATTAGAAGAAGCCGTTATTAACCGTTTGGCCTTTGAGGATGAATGGGCAGCCGAAGCCATTACCACACGATTCTGTCCTATTTGTGATGAAACAGGTTGGATGGTTCAACAGCACTCTGATTCTGTGGATTGGAGTTGTTCGGCCTGTGGACATCAATGGCATGATTGGCGAGCAGAAGAAGATGAACGAGAATCCTTTGATGCCGAACAAACTCCTTTTGTATGGTGCGTTGTAAGGGCTTTTAATGAAGATGATGGTAGCGGAATGCTGC
>LWDU01036433.1_pt1 | contig 10267 bp, 7 predicted proteins | sample 727161 | NCBI WGS metagenome assembly LWDU01 (sample SAMN04566230, study PRJNA314399) | hydrothermal vent metagenome | isolation source: deep sea hydrothermal plume seawater | place: Mexico: Gulf of California, Guaymas Basin | collected 2004-07-11 | reverse complement strand
CCCGACCTCGTCCCGTCACAGACCGCAGGTCTCACGTATTCCCTGGGTGAGCGGGGGCAGGGCACCCTTGTATGCAGGGCACGCCGCGAAACCTCAATCTCCCGGCGATTGAGGAATTTCATAAAGTTAAAGTTGATTTTCATATTGTGATGATCAAGATAGCAGAAGTTGAACAATGTTCACTCTGGTTTAAGGTTTGTTAGTGTCCAAACGAGCTTGGTTCGAGTTTCTCAGCGAGGAGGATCTGGCGTTTGTCCAGCGTCTGGTCCTGGCTTCCGGTTCTCTGAAACAGATCGCTCAACAATACGGCGTGACTTACCCGACGATCCGGCTGCGACTGGATCGACTGATTGCCAAGATCGAAGCCGTTGAGCAGCACACCGAGGTCTCTGAATTTGAACGTCTGCTGCGAGCCCAATTGGCGGACCAGAAAATCTCTCTGGAGACGTTTCGAGAACTTCTTTCGGCCCACCTTAAAGAACAGGAGACGGCAAATGGACAATCAGATTCTGCTTAAGGCAACGCTGGCAATTCTCCTGAACGGATCCTTCGCGATGGCCGTGGACGAAGTCGCCACGCTTCGGTGGTCGGAGTTGCAGGCACAAGGACAAGTCGAAGTCGGGCAAATCGTCCGCTCGGCCGACGGCAAGGAAGAACTACTTATCGTCAACGACGCCGCGCAGCCTCTGACCGTGCGTCTCGCCACGCTTGAATCGCCGCGTATTTCAAAGTCCTGTTACCGTTTCCTTGGGAAAATTCGATACGAAGGTGTTGAGCAGTCGGGCTATCTGGAGATGTGGAGTCATTTTGTGGATGGTGGCCAATATTTCAGCCGGACACTATCGCCGAGTGGACCGATGGGCACGATCCACGGAACTTCAGGCTTGCGGGAATTCATTCTTCCGTTTCATGCCGGGTCAGAGAGCGGCCCTCCTGCTCGGCTGGAGATCAATCTGGTGCTGCCTGCTCAGGGCAAAGTCTGGATTGGACCGCTTCACGTGTCCGAATTCGCAGAACAGCAGTGGAGTTCCGCCACAGCAGCTGAAGGAGCGTGGTGGGGAAACCGGACCGGAGCGCTTATTGGCGGGATTCTTGGTCCCCTGCTGGGAATCATGGGAGCTATCGTCGGGATGCTTTGCGGCTTAGGTCGCGGCAAAACCGTCTGCATGGCGATCTGCTGGACCGCCGTCGTCTTTGGTGTCATCTGTCTTGTCACGGGCATTGCCGCTCTGTTTCAGTCGCAGCCGTACGTGGTCTACTACCCACTGCTGTCGATTGGGGTCATCGCCACCGCGGTGATGGGCGGTGTGTTGCCAACGGTCCGAAAACGCTTTGCCGATGCCGAACTTTCCCGGATGGAAGCGATAGATGTCGGCGTGACCTGATTTCACGACGCGCACGCGCTGGTCTCCAGACCTCGCCCCCTCGCCGACCGAAGATCTCAATCGTCCGGGTGGCCCTGTTGCTTGCAACAAGGGTTGCGCAGCAACGGGAGGCGGGCAGGGTTCTGCCGCATCGAATACCGGAATATCGTTCTGCCACAGCCTCCTGTGCCTGCAGCTCCCAAAGGTTGCGAAGCAACCTGGGCTACCTACTGAGTCGTTGCATAGGCTGCCAGCCTTTAAGAACCGCTGGTGCAGCCCGTGCAAAACAGGATGGCAGCCTGCGCTACGTGGAACACAAAAGGGGCCGGGCATTTGATCAATGTGTTTGCAACACAGACCGATTCTGCGGTAATCTGTTCCGTGTGCTGTGTGTTGATCGGTTTGAGTGTTTTTGAACGAGAACGAAATGTGTGACGGATTTCTATGGCGTCGTCGGAATGGCTTCCGATACCTCGGCGCGATGCTCACGGCTTTATCTATTGTGACCACGAACGCCATCGGTCAGGAAGACCGTCCGGACTTTGATCGAGACGTTGCACCGATTTTGATCGACAATTGTCTGGATTGTCACAGCGGTGCCGAAGCGAAAGGCGGGCTGAATCTGGCCGACGCCGCTGCCGCGCGACGTGGCGGCGAATCCGGGGCGGCGATTGTGCCGGGGAAATTCGACGTAAGTCTGCTGTGGCAGCGTGTTGAATCTGACGAAATGCCGCCGAAGAAATCGCTGGGTGAACAGGAGCGGCAGACGCTGCAGAACTGGATCACAGCTGGCGCGAAATGGGGTACCAGTCCCATTGATGGGCCGGCAGCGACTGGTGGGCTTTACAGCCGGTCAGTCGTCCGGATGTTCCCACAGTCGATTGGAAACAACACGTTCGAAATCCGATCGATACGTTTGTGCTGCGGAAGCTGACGCTGCAGTGGCTCACGCCGTCATTGGAGGCGACGCCCCGAGTGCTGCTGCGACGTTTGAGTTTTGATCTGACGGGTCTGCCACCGGCACCGGAACAGGTGGCACAATTTGAGCAGGCCATGCACCAGCCCAGCGACGCGGCTTTCAATGATCTGGTGAACCGTCTGCTGGATTCGAAGCATTTCGGGGAACGCTGGGGTCGGCACTGGCTGGACGTCGTTCGGTTTGGTGAGAGTCAGGGATACGAACGAGACAAATTACGCACGGATTCGTGGCACTACCGTGACTGGGTCATCGACGCGTTCAACAGCAATATGCCGTATGACGAATTCGTGCGGCAGCAGCTGGCCGGCGACGTTCTTTATCCCGATGACGCCAATGCCGTCATCGCCACGGGTTTTCTGGTGGCCGGACCGTGGGACGAAGTGGGACAGAGCCAGCAAAGTACCGCGATGAAGGCCGTCGTGCGACAGGATGAAATTGAGGATTATGTGGGAACCATCGCACAGACGTTCCTTGGTCTCACTGTTAATTGTGCACGCTGCCACGATCACAAGTTCGATCCGATTCTGCAGAAGGAATATTACCAACTGGCCTCGGCTGTCGGGGGCGTGCGGCATGGCAGCCGCGATGTTGTTTCGGCAAACGATCAGAAAACCTTTGCGGTGTATGCGGTCAAACCGGGCACCGCCGACGTCGCGCATGTTCTGAGTCGCGGCAACGCGGCGGCTCGCGGTGAAGTTGTGACTCCGGGCGCTGTGGCGGCCATTGCCGCCATCGATTCGACGTTCGGACTTGCGGCGGACTCACCCGACGCGGATCGCCGTCGCAAACTGGCGGAATGGATCACACACAAACAAAACCCACTGTTCGCGCGAGTCATCGTGAATCGGTTGTGGCACTATCACTTCGGCGCTGGCCTGGTCGAAACACCGAATGACTTTGGATTCAACGGCGGCCGTCCCAGTCATCCTGAACTGATCGACTGGCTGGCATCAGAGCTAATCGATTCCGGATGGAGCCTCAAACATATTCACAGACTGATCGTCACATCGGCGACTTATCGTCAGTCGTCGCGACATCGTGTGGACTGTGCCGCCGTGGACTCGGACAATCGCCTGCTGTGGCGCAGAAGCCCGCTGCGACTGGAAGCCGAAGCTCTCCGCGATTCGATCCTGACCGTCACCGGACAGCTGAATCGTCAATACGGCGGTGCGCCCTATCGGGACTTTACGACGTATGTCAAAAACACGCAGTTCTACACGATGACGGATCCCGACAGCCCCGATGTCTACCGTCGCACGGTTTACCGCACCTGGATTCGATCCGGACGGAACCACCTGCTGGATGCGTTTGATTGCCCTGATCCGTCGACGACAGCTCCCCGACGAGCCGTTACGACGACGCCGATTCAGTCATTGACGTTGATGAACAATTCGTTCGTACTGCGTATGTCTGACCGATTCGCCGCACGAGTCATCAAAGACGCAGGTGCAGATGTTCCGTTACAGGTCGCCCGCGTCTATCAACTGGCCTATAGTCGTTCACCCGATGAGGCTGAAGCCGATCAGCTTGCACAGTTCGTTACAAGTCACGGGCTGTCGGCCCTTTGCCGAGTTGTCCTCAACAGCAATGAGTTCATTCATGTTGACTGAGAAACTGACAATCCCCGGTCGTCGGGATTTCCTTTCGTTCGCTGCCTCGGGGATCGGCGCGGTGGCCATGGGCGAATTGCTGGTGCGCGACGGTGTCGCCAGGGCGGATTTCGTTCCGGGGCAGGCGGCAGTGCCGTGGCCTCATCATTCACCTCGCGCGAAACGAGTGATCCACATCGTGGCCTGTGGTGGATTCAGCCAGGTCGATTCGTTCGACTATAAGTCGGATCTGGAAGCTCTGCACGGCAAGTCGCTTGTCTCGGAGGAACAGCCGGATGTCTTCTTCGGACAGGTCGGGTTACTGCGCAAAAGCGACTGGAGATTTCGGCAACGCGGGCAGAGCGGTCTGTGGATCTCGGAATTGTTTCCGCATCTGGCACAGGTCGCCGACGAGTTGACGGTCATTCGTTCGATGTTCGCGGAAACTTCCAATCATACTCCGGCCACATTTCAACAGAATTCGGGTTTCCGGTTGAACGGCTTTCCGACGGCCGGTGCGTGGCTGTCGTTCGGCATGGGCTGTGAAACCGATGATCTGCCAGCTTACGTCGTGATCCCCGATCCGCGTGGTGTTCCGGCAGGTGGATCAATCAACTGGACGAACGGATTTCTTCCGGCTCAGTTTCAGGGCGTCACCATGAACAGTTCGGGCGTGCCCATTCAGGATCTCTTTCCCGCTCGCGAAGTGTCCGCAGACACTGAGACTGCCAGCCGGCAGTTGCTGGCCGAACTGAATCGAAGACATCTGGCAGAACGCGGTGTGAGCGACGTTCTGGCAGCACGGATTCGCAGTTACCAACTGTCCGAACGTATGCAGGCCTTGGTACCGCAGGTGGCAGATCTGAAGGGCGAGACGGCGGAGACTCACGGCATGTACGGGACCGTCGCGGAGCCGACGCAGGATTTCGGCCGCAGTTGTCTGCTGGCACGACGACTGCTGGAACGCGGCGTGCGTTTTGTGCAGCTGTTTTCCGGTGGTGCCTTCGGTCAACCCAGAATCAACTGGGACGGTCACGAGGACATGATCAGGAATCATGGTCGCGAGGCTGTTCGCATCGACAAACCGATTGCCGGATTACTGCGTGATCTGCGGCAGCGCGGAATGCTGGACGACACGCTGGTCATGTTCACGTCAGAATTCGGACGTACGCCGTTTACTCAGTCAGCCGCAAATGTGGTGGGACCCGGCCGTGACCATAACGAAAAGGGTTTCAGTGTCTGGTTGGCCGGCGGCGGAACGAAACCGGGCCTCGCCTACGGCGCGACGGATGATATTGGTTGGCAGGCGGTTGAAAATCGAGTCCACTGGCACGACTTCCACGCGACAGTCCTGCACTTGCTGGGCGTCAATCACGAACAGCTGACGTTCTACCACAACGGCATCGAACGTCGTTTGACGAACGTGCACGGCGAACTTGTTCATGGCATTCTTGCGTGAGGCAGTGGGGGCACATCGTCGGCGTTGCGTGCACCCGCTAGTCGTGGGAGAGTTGCTGTTGCCGCCCTGGCCGACAGGATTTGCGGGCATGCCGTTGTTGATTTACTCTCCCGCCTGCGGGAGAGTCGGGCTATCAGGCCCGGAGAGGGTTTGTTGTCTATAATTTGGTTCCGTGTTGTTGTGAGCGATTGGTTCTTCTATGACAGGCTCGGAAGCTGTGTTGGTCCGCACGATGCGGGAAGATGATCTGCCGGAAGCAGACAAACTGCGGGCCGTGGCCGGATGGAATCAGATGCCGACCGACTGGTTGCGGATACTCCGATATCAGCCTGACGGGTGCTTTGTCGCAACGATCGGCGATGCGCTTGTTGGTACGGTGACAACCACCAGCTACCCCCACGATGTCCCTTCGGGTGAACCCGTTCCGCTGGCGTGGATTGGAATGATGCTGGTCCATCCGGATCACCGTCGCAAAGGAATCGGCTCGGCGCTGATGCAGCGGGCACTTGAGTATCTGAACGCGACCGGCGTGGAGTGCATCAAGCTGGACGCGACACCGGTGGGTGAGCCCGTCTACACGCGACTCGGTTTTCAGCAGGAGTGGCGATTCCACAGATGGCAGAAGTCCAGTGATGAGTCCCCGGCAACCGTACTGCCGTCCTCCCCACGAACGCTGTCCAGCGAGCTCGATCTTGCAGCCTTTGGCGTAGATCGCGGGCACTGGCTCAAAATGCTGGCGGCGGACTCGGCCGTTATTGTGACCGACAACGGTTTCGGCATGCTGCGAACCGGCCGAGTCGCGACATATCTCGGACCGATTACAGCGGACGGGCCGGATGCCGCCGCAGACATCGTGGACACGCTGTTGAACAGCGTGCACGGCCCTGTGGTCTGGGACATGCCCTCACCGAACACAGCTGGCGAACAACTGGCGCGTTCGCGCGGCTTTGAACCGGTTCGCGATCTCACCCGAATGTGGCTGGGCAAACGGTTACTCGCACCTGAGCTGAAATATCAGTTCGGGCTGTCGGATCCAGGAGCAGGATAGCCGGTTCTCAGTCGGCAAAGGCAACGGTCGATCCCGGCTTCAGAACATGTTTTGGCATTGGATGATCGTCGTCGAAGACTCGCATCGTCTCGACCGATTCAATCACGTTCCCGGTTTCGTCGAACAACGCCGTGGCGTTATCAACGACACCGTCAGAATCCAGTCCGAAGTGTTTGACCATGAACGGATACATTGTCTGACGCTTCTTCACCTGGTATCCATGTTGTTCGTCCGGGAAGTGAGTGTTTTCGACGGCGGTGGCGGTGTCGTGCAATTTGTAAACGCTCTGAATATACGGAAACTCGACCTGCGGGGTGTTCTTTGTCCAGTCACCACCGACCGACACCAACAGCATTGGTCGCGGAGCTGCCAGCGAGGCAATTTCGCAGTTGTTGGTTTCCAGTTCGGCTGTCTTGTGAATCGGCATCCCGCTTTCACAGTGGCATCCCCCGAAGAAGTGAGCTGACACCATCACCACGGGCACAGCAACTTTGACGCGCTGGTCCAGGGCCGTCAGCAGAAACGTCTGAGTACCGCCGCCCGAGCACCCCGTCACGCCCAGTTGCTGATCGTCCACATCATCCAGAGACTGCAGGAAATCCAATGCTCGAATGCTGCTCCAGGTCTGCAGCGTCAACACCTGCTTGTGTTTGTGGTCCCAACCGTAGTGCTCTGAATCACCGAAGCCGACCATGTCGTATGAGAACACCACGGCTCCCATGCGTGCCAGCGTGGCACAACGATGTTGCTGATCCGGACGCAGGCGTCCGCCTTCACGCCCGCGCGCGTGGCCGTGAGGACACAGGATTCCCGGAAACGGACCTTTCCGCCCCAGCGGTCGATACAGGCTGCCGTAGACCAGGAACCCCGGCCGTGCTTCAAAGGCTGCGGATTCGACTGAGTAGCCGTCGTGTTCGCGTTTCTTGTGAATGATGGAATTCAGCGGGGTGCGATCAGGCAGTGGATTCAGATTCATGCCCGTGAGGATCTGTTGCCGAATGTTCTCCGCACGCTGCTGCCACTGGTGCAGGTTCGAGTACGTCGCGGAGATGCGTTCCAGCTGCCGGACGGCGTCCGCTTCTGAATGGTAGTTGCCCACGCACAATACCGGGGCGGAACCCTTCGCAGGCAATTTGTCGTCCGCAGCAGAAGCTGACGATCCGGGTGAGAGCAGCAACGCGAGGGCAATGAACGACTGGTGACGCATAACGGCTCTCCGATGGATCTCAGAAGAAAAAGCAGGCAGGCTGCCCGCACTACGGCCGTTACCCTATCACACGAGAATTCATAACGGCAAGCAAGTGGCATCTTGCGGCCACTTCCGCAGATCCCCGCCGATGAATTTCTCAGGCTGTATGCCGGATTCGCACTTGGAAGTTGCAGCGCCAGACGTCAAGATGGTGGCCCAGCCATTTTTCCCGCCGAATAATCTCCTTCCTCCCCCTGCGACGACCGTCATGTTTCGACTGTCACTCATTGCTGCCGTGTTTTCTATGCTGATCGTTGGTCTTCCCACCGTTCATGCCGTCGATGGTAAGCCTGCGCCACGATTTGAGACTCATGTCCGGTCGATCATGAAGACGCACTGCTGGCAATGTCACGGAGAAGAGAAGCAGCCGGAAGGGGAACTCGATCTGAGGTTGGTTCGCTTAATGCTGAAGGGCGGTGAATCCGGCGCGGCGGTCGTTGCTGGTAAGCCTGACGAGAGCCTGTTGTACCAACGGCTGCGAGATGGTGAGATGCCGCCGGAAAGCACCCATTTGTTGTCTGCGAAAGAGCTGAAAGTCGTGCGCGATTGGATCGCTGCCGGTGCCGAAACGGTTCGTCCGGAGCCGGAATCTGTCGAAGAGGCGGTCTTCATCACCGACGAGGAACGGGCTCACTGGTCATTTCAACCGATTATTCGTCCCACCGTACCGCAGGTCAAACACCGTAAATCGGTGGCCAATCCCATCGATGCATTCCTGCTGGCGACGCTGGAAGAACGGGGCTTCAAATACAGTCCCCGGGCTCTAGCGCATACCCTGATTCGCCGTCTGTATCTTGATCTGCACGGTCTGCCGCCGACGCCTGAAGCGGTCGCGTCCCTGACCGCGAAGAACGATTCTGATGCGTGGCTGCAGCTTGTGAATCAGCTGCTGACGTCCGACCGATACGGCGAACGCTGGGCCAGGCACTGGCTGGACGTGGCGGGGTATGCCGACAGCGAAGGATACAACGACGTCGATGCCGTCAGACCTCACGCATGGCGATACCGCGACTACGTGATTCGCTCGTTCAATAATGACAAACCCTTCGATCAGTTCATCCGCGAACAGCTGGCAGGTGACGAAATGGTAACATCGCCGCAGAACAACCTGTCAAACGCAGACGCTGAACTTCTGGCGGCGACCGGATTCCTGCGCATGGCTCCCGACGGCACAGGCGGCGCGGTGCCCGATGTGAATGTTGCTCGTAACGACACGATTGCCGATACGATCAAAATAGTTTCTTCGTCGCTGATGGGCATGACGGTCGGGTGTGCCCAATGTCACGATCACCGTTATGATCCGATTTCGCAGGCGGATTACTATCGCTTTCGAGCCATCTTTGAACCGGCGTTTGACTGGGAAAAATGGCGCAAACCGAGTCAGCGACGGATCTCGCTGTACACGGACGACAACCGCGCTGAGGCGGCGCGGGTGGAAGCCCAGGCAAAGAAAGTCGATGCCAGGCGATCCACGAAGCAGGCGGAGTTTATCGCGGCGACATTCGAAAAGCAGCTGACGAAACTGCCTGTGGAAATACACGAACAGGCACGTGCTGCCCACAAGGCCGACGCCAAAAAGAGAACGGCCGAGCAGATATCGTTGTTCAAGAAACACCCCAGTCTTAACGTGACGGCCGGTTCGCTTTACCTGTACGACAAAAAAGCGGCGGATCAACTGAAGACCATGGCCGACGAAGCCACGAAGATCCGAGCGACAAAGCCACCCGAAGAGTTCGTGCGGGCGTTGACCGAAGTTGCGGGGCGGGTTCCCGTGACGAAGCTGTTCTTCCGCGGTGATCACGATCAGCAGAAGCAGGAACTGATGCCTGCGGGACTGACAGTGATTTCAGAAACAGCTGACCTGAATAAAATTCGGGTCGATGCTGCAGAGCTCGCGACCACGGGCCGTCGGATGTCGTTGGCGCGGCGGCTCACCAGTTCAGCGTATCCGTTGACCGCCCGCGTGATCGTGAACCGCGTCTGGCTGCATCATTTCGGTCGTGGCCTGGTGGCAACTCCGGCCGACTTTGGCACGCTCGGTCAGAAACCCACGCATCCGGAACTGCTGGACTGGCTGGCGGCGGAGTTTATTGAAAGCGGCTGGAGCCTGAAGCATCTGCACCGGTTGATTTTGACATCCAGCGCCTGGCAGCAGCAACTGCGAAACAGCAACGAACAGGATGATACGGATCCGGATAACGAGTTGTATGGCGGAGCACGCCTGCTGCGACTGGACGCTGAAGTTCTGCGTGACAGCATGCTCGCGCTGTCAGGCCGTCTTAATCGGAAGGCCTTCGGTCCGTCCGTGCCGGTGATGGCTGACCGCGTCGGGCGATTCGTCATCGGCAAGGAAAACCTGAATGCCGGGCGCCCCGGTGCAAAAATCGATATGAAGGGCGAAGAGTTTCGCCGCAGCATCTACATTCAGGTGCGCCGAAGTCGCCCGTTGTCCGTGCTGGACACCTTTGACCGACCGGCAATGGCACCCAACTGTGACATGCGACGTCCTTCGACCGGTTCCACGCAATCGCTGCTGATGATGAACAGCGACCTGCTGCTGGAATATTCGCGATATCTGG
>LWDU01041226.1_pt1 | contig 10268 bp, 10 predicted proteins | sample 727161 | NCBI WGS metagenome assembly LWDU01 (sample SAMN04566230, study PRJNA314399) | hydrothermal vent metagenome | isolation source: deep sea hydrothermal plume seawater | place: Mexico: Gulf of California, Guaymas Basin | collected 2004-07-11 | reverse complement strand
TCGGTGGATGTTTTTTATAATATTAATCAGTTGGTAAATGCTTCAACTTCAACCGTAATTGATACAAGTTGGGGAATGGAACCTTTTTCTTATCTTTGGTCAAACGGACAAACAACACCTCATGCCGATAGTTTGTGTGAAGGACCGCATACGGTTACGGTAACTGCTTTAGGTGGTCCTTTTGCATGCCCATATACTGATGGCTTTACAATTAATCCGCTTACTGTCATTCTAAACCCAGATGTAAGTATTGTAGATTGTGAAGATGATTTTGACGGAACAATAATTGTGAACCCTGATGGGGGAACGCCTAATTATAGATTCTTATGGTCTACAGGAGACACATTAGATCGTATTAAAGATAATCTGAATCCTGGAACTTATTATGTGAGTCTTTTTGATAAAAATGGTTGTCAGTTAGATACTTCCATTATTATTGCTGCTATGGGAGCAGATTGTATTCCAAATGTTTTTTCTCCTAATGGAGATGATGTAAATGATGTTTGGGAGTTGAAAGATGCATTCTTGTATGCTGATTCTGAGATAAAGATATATGGTCGTTTTGGTAAGAAAATGTTTGAGTCAAATGGCTATGAAACTCCTTGGGATGGAACCAATAAAAAGGGAAGAGCCGTACCAGATGGCACCTATTTTTACATCATTAATTTAGGGAATGGGCACGATCCTATAAGAGGAACAGTTACTATTATCCGATAATTATAAAACTGGATAAGGTTGTCAAGATCATTTTTTAAAAATGTAAAATCTGCATGCCTTCTTTCAGTATCTGAGATTTTGACGACTCTACTTTTAGTTTTTTGGAAAATCCTACGCATGAGTGTACTTCCTCAGGAAGTTTTGAGGTAATGCTGGTTGCGGCAGATAACAATAATTGTGTGGATTCCATGGCGCATACCATAAATATTTATTATGAACTTTTGCTTTATTTGCCAAATTCCTTTACCCCAAATCGAGATGGCGATAATGATATTTTCCTTCCAAAAGGATACAGAATGAATAAATATAAAAATTACCAATTTGTTATTTACAACAAATGGGGAGAGATAGTGTTTTCTACCGATAAAACAGCAGAGGGCTGGGATGGAGCAAATGCCAAAGCTGATGTGTTTACTTGGGTAATTATACTTACAGATGAAATGGGGGTAATCCGTAAAGAAGTAAGGGAGGTTACACTAATAAAATAGTTGATAGTAATTAGAAAGAAGACAGTATTCAGTAGACAGACCACAGATTAATGTAATAATTATTTAATGTAGTAATGTGCTAATTTGATGATTAAAAGATAATGTTGCACTCCCTTTTTCTTTTTGTCATTGCGATTCCATTTATGGAAGGAGCAATCTGGTTATGTCCTTTTACCTTGAAGCAAAAGAACCAAAAATTCAAGACTGTATTCTTTTGAAACGCATAAGAAACATAAAATATAGAACAAAATTAAACTCACTTACCTATATTGGAATTAGTACCTCAACACATCATTAAATTAGTTTCTTTTTCAAAAACTTTGCTGTAAGCGATTTCTTATTTTTTATTAGCATTTCAGGAGTGCCTTCAAAAACAACTTTTCCGCCTTTATCACCACCTTCTGGTCCAAGGTCAATTACCCAATCGGCACATTTTATAACATCCATATTATGCTCAATGCAAATAATGGAATGTCCTTTTTCAATAAGTGCATAAAAGGAGTTAAGTAGTTTGTTTATATCATGGAAATGCAAGCCAGTGGTTGGCTCATCAAAAATAAAAAGTACTTTTTCTGGGATGTTTCCTTTCCCTAAAAAAGAGGCGAGTTTTATCCTTTGCGCTTCACCGCCACTTAGGGTGTTGGAGGATTGTCCCAAAGCCACATAACCCAAACCAACTTGCTGTAATGGGCTTAATTTTAAAGCGATTCTATCTGCTTTTTTCTCAGTAAAAAAATCAATGGCTTCTTCAATCGTAAGTTTCAAAATGTCCGCAATATTTTTATCATGGAATTTTATTTCTAAAATTTCATCTTTATACCTTTCTCCTTTGCAATCCTCACAAAGCAAATGCACATCCGCCATAAATTGCATTTCAACTGTTATTTCTCCCTCTCCATGGCAATGTTCACATCTTCCACCATCTACATTAAAAGAAAAGAATCCACTTTTGTAATTCCTGCTTTTTGCCAGTGGCTGGTTTGCAAACAAATTCCGAATATCATCAAATGCTTTTATATAAGTTACCGGGTTAGAACGAGAAGATTTTCCAATGGGATTTTGGTCGATAAACTCAATTTTTTTCAAACTTTCCGTATCCACAGAAATTTTATCAAAACTCCCCAATTTCTTACCAAAAATTCCTAAATAATTAGAAATGGCAGGATATAGCACTTGCTTTATTAGGGAAGTTTTTCCTGAGCCACTAACCCCTGTAATTAAAGTGAGTCCATTTAATGGAAAATCAACATTCACATTTTGTAAATTGTTTTGCCGTATTCCTTCCATTCGAATTTTATTATTCAATATTCTTCTTTTCTCAGGCAGAGGAATTTGAAGTTTCCCACTCAAATATTTTGCGGTCAAACTATTTTTACTTTTTGCAATATCTTTTAACTTTCCTTGATAAACTAATTCTCCACCATTTCTTCCAGCATCCGGTCCAAGGTCAATTATTTGGTCGGCACTGCCCATAATTTTCTCATCATGCTCCACCACAATTACAGTATTGTTTATATCCCTTAATTGATGTAAAACTGTAATTAATTTTTGCGTGTCGTTAGGATGTAAGCCAATGCTTGGCTCATCCAAAATATACATAGAACCCACCAAACTACTTCCCAATGAAGTGGCTAAATTGATGCGTTGGGATTCCCCACCAGAAAGAGTATTTGAGGGGCGAGAAAGGGTAAGGTAAGAAAGCCCAACATTGTAAAGATATGCCAAACGATTCTTTATTTCAATAACTAATCTATCGGCAATTTTTTTGTCATGATTATTTAGTTTTAGCTGATTAAAGAACTTTATTGCTTGCTCAATATTCATGCTTATAATATCATGAAATGATTTCTTGTTAATTTTCACATAGTGTGCTTGTTTTCTTAGTCGTGAACCATCACATGCTGTGCATTTGGTTTTCCCTCTATATCTTGCAACTATTACTCTGTTTTGTATTTTGTATTTGTCGCTTTCCAATTTTGCAAAAAACTGATTTATTCCTTTGCATTTCTCTCTCCCATTCCACAAAATATCTAATTCTTCCTTTTTCAACTCATTATAAGCTCTGTGTATAGGAAAATCAAAATCACTTGATTTTAATATAAATCTATCTTTCCATTTTCCCAATTTCTCTCCTTTCCAGCAACTTATCGCCCCCTGATAAACCGAAAGTGTCTTGTTTGGTACTACCTTATTTTTATCCACACCTAACATACTTCCAAATCCTTCACATTGGGAGCAAGCACCATAAGGGTTATTGAAAGAAAATAAATGAATAGATGGTTTTTCAAACTCTATTCCATCCATCTCAAATTGGTTAGAAAAAGTATAATCTTTCCCCTTTATTTCTATTTTACAATCTCCATTCCCTTCATAAAATGCAGTTTGAATAGAATCTGAAATTCTATTTTTATTATCGTCACTATTATCGGTTATTATTCTATCAACCACAACAAAAACATCTTCCTGTTTTACTTTGATTTTTTGCTCAATCAATTGTTGGATTTTACTTATTTCTCCATTTATCCGAACCCTTGAAAACCCCTGTTGTTGCAATATGGAAAGAATCTCATTTCCATTTCCGCTACTTTTATAGTTTGCCAGAATAATACATTTGGTATTTTTAGGAAAATTAAGGATGAAGTCACATATATCACTTACACTATCTTTGCATACCAGTTTCCCTGAAATAGGGGAGATGGTTTTACCAATCCGAGCAAATAAAAGGCGTAAATAATCATTAATTTCAGTAGTAGTTCCAACTGTAGATCTTGGATTTTTCGAAATTACTTTCTGTTCAATTGCAATGGCTGGGCAAATTCCTTTTATTTCATCTACATCCGGTTTTTGGAGTTTCCCTAAAAACTGTCTGGCATAAGAAGATAAACTTTCAATATATCTTCTTTGCCCCTCAGCAAAAAGGGTATCGAAAGCCAAAGTAGATTTTCCAGAACCAGAAACCCCAGAAATAACCACCATTTTATTTTTGGGAATACTAAGCGAAATGTTTTTTAAGTTATGCAACTTTGCCCCCTTAATAATGATGTTTTTTTGTGTATTTTCTTCTACTTTTGCCATTCTGATTTTTACGGAATTGGCAAATTTAGACAATAAGATTTGTATATTTCAAAAAGTTGTATTATATTTGAACTTTAATTCAAACTAATTTTAACTAAAAACAAGATTATAGAAGCATAACTACTTTATAAAATTTATTAACCAAAATAAAGTAGATATGTTATTGATTAATCTGTCCGACAGTGAATTAGTTGCCCTTTACCTAAAAGGAGATTCCAAAAGTTTTGAAGCCCTAATACAAAAGCACAAAAATAAAATTTATGCTTTTATATTATCTAAAATCAGAAGTAGAGATCTTGCAGAAGATATTTTCCAGGATACTTTTATTAAAGTAATTAATTCCCTGCAAAAGGGAAAATATAATGAAGAAGGCAAGTTCCTACCTTGGGTAATGCGTATTGCTAACAATTTAGTAATTGATTATTTCCGTAAAAGTAAAAAAATGCGAACTATTGCACCAACGGATAACTTTGATATTTTTGATATTCTGCAAGATGGCGAAAAAAATATAGAAGATAATTTAGTAAACAACCAAATTCATAAAGACTTAAGAAAACTAATTGAGCATTTACCGGAGGATCAAAAGGAAGTTTTGAAAATGCGTTATTATGCAGAGTTGAGCTTTAAAGAAATTTCAGAAAGTACAGGAGTAAGCATTAATACGGCTCTTGGAAGAATGCGTTATGCACTTATTAATTTGCGAAAACTTATTGATTCGCATCAAGTAGATTTGCAAATAAGCTAAAAAAAGCAAATACTGTAAAATAATAAAAGCTGTTTTTCGTTAGTTTAGGGTATGAAACCAATACTTTATTTATATGAGAAACAGCTTTACTCTTTTAAAAGTGTTAGACCAATTAGTCGAAAATGGAGGATTAATTCAGGTTAGTAACACTAAAATTTATTCAATAACCGACAAAAAGCAAAGTCCTAAAAAGGAAACAATCAGCAATATAATTGCGTATGCTAAATCGGTTAGATGCCATAAAACCAAATCAATCGATAAGGTTTTATTAGTGCTAAACTAAGTGGTTTTGGTTAGCAAAAAGAGTCGGGCAAATTTGTCCGACTCTTTTTATTTTATAGCTTTGAGCAATGAATAAAAAAGAAAGGACAGAGGTATTTATCCAATATTTTTCCAAGAACCTGCCAAAGGCAAAAACAGAATTAGATTATAGTAATGCATTTGAGCTTACAGTTGCTGTTATTCTTTCAGCTCAATGTACTGATAAAAGAGTCAATATTGTCACCAAAAAATTATTTAAAGAAATCTCTGCTGCTAAGGTGATGGCTGCATCCTCAGTTGATGCTATTTTTGATTTGATAAAATCCTGCACTTACCCTAGAAATAAAGCAAAGCATTTATCAGGAATGGCAAAAATGTTGATGGAAGATTTTGAAGGAGAAATTCCTGCTAATTTAGAAGATTTACAAAAATTACCAGGAGTGGGGCGAAAAACAGCTAATGTGGTGGGTTCTGTTTATTTTAATATTCCAGCTATGCCGGTTGACACACATGTTTTTCGTGTATCAGAAAGAATTGGACTTACAACTAAAGCTAAAAACCCTTTGCAAGCAGAGCTGCAATTACTCAAATTATTTCCAAAAAATAAATTAAATATTGCACATCATTGGCTTATTTTGCATGGGCGTTATGTGTGTAAAGCAAGAAAGCCAGATTGCATAAATTGTGGCATTAGCAATATCTGTAAGTTTTATGCTAATAAATAGGATGTTGAAAAATAGCAAGATTAATATTTTTTTATTGTATGAATATTTCTCTAATTTGTATAAAATCAAATATCATGGCAAATAAAGAAAAAGAAGCAAAATTAAAAGCCCTTGAAATTACTTTGGGAAAATTAGAAAAATCGTACGGAAAAGGAGTAGTGATGAAATTAGGAGATAAGGTAGTTGAAAAAATTGATGCTATTCCTTCAGGGTCTATGGGGCTCGATATCGCAATGGGTGTTGGCGGTTATCCACGAGGAAGAGTAGTGGAAATTTACGGACCGGAATCCTCTGGAAAAACTACACTAACCATTCATGCTATTGCAGAGGTGCAAAAGCAAGGAGGTATTGCTGCTTTTATTGATGCCGAGCACGCTTTTGATTCAGATTATGCCGCTTCTCTAGGAGTAGATACGGATAATTTATTAATTTCTCAGCCCGATAATGGGGAACAAGCATTGGAAATTGCTGATCATTTGATTAGTTCTGGCGCTATTGACTTGGTGGTAATTGATTCAGTGGCAGCTCTTACGCCAAAATCAGAGATTGAGGGAGAAATGGGAGATTCTAAAATGGGATTACATGCTCGCCTTATGTCGCAAGCTTTAAGGAAACTAACAGCTACAATTAGTAAAACGGGTTGCACTTGTATGTTTATCAATCAGCTAAGGATGAAAATTGGTATTATGTTTGGGAATCCTGAAACTACAACTGGTGGAAATGCGCTTAAATTTTACGCTTCAGTTCGTTTAGATATCAGAAGAATTGGCGCCATAAAAGATGGAGATGGCATTATTGGCAACCGAACCAGAGTGAAAGTGGTAAAAAATAAAGTTGCTCCACCATTTAGAATGGCAGAGTTTGATATTATGTTTGGAAAAGGGATTTCTCGTTCAGGTGAGGTTTTAGATATTGCTGTGGATCATGAGATTATCAATAAAAGTGGTTCCTGGTTTGCTTATAATGACACTAAATTGGGGCAAGGGCGTGATGCAGTTAAGACCATGTTAGAGGATAATCCTGAACTTTCAGAAGAAATTGAAACTAAAATTCGCGAACAACTAGCTTAATCAATCTTTTTTCATTAACCAATGAGATTTCTATTATTTATTAGTTTTATTGTTCTTTTGGCATGTAACAATCATGTAGAGAAAAAACAAGAAAACCCAAAGTCTGTACTTACTCTTTTGTCAGAAGATATTAGTAATACTCCAAATAATCCTGCACTTTTTGTGAAACGAGCAGAATATTTTTTGTCAGAAAATAATTTGGAGTCAGCATTAATGGATTACAAAGAATGTGTAAAATTATCTCCTGAAAATGGAGGCTATCATTATGAGGTTGCCTATCTTTATTATGAAATTGCAAAGTTAGACAGGACAAAACAACAATATCCTGAAAAAGCGTTAATGCATCTGGAAAAAACCATTGAGTTGCATACAGATACTATTCCAGCCCTGCTCTTAAAGGGCGAATTGCATTTAGCATTTAATGAAGTGAAGGAAGCGATAGCTTGCCTGAATCAAGTAATTGAACTGGACTACAATATTCCAAAAGCACATCTATTAAAAGGATATATTTATTCAGCATTAGGGGAAGAAGACAGGGCAATTCAGTTTTTTCATAATGCAGTTACTATTAATCCTGCCCAAGAAGATGCTTATGTGCAATTGGGACTTATTTATCAAGAAAAAAAAGATTCCATAGCTGTTTTGTATTACAAAAATACACTGAAAGTGAATCCTAAAAATAAAATGGCCTTATATAATTTAGCAAAATTTTATCAGGATATAGAAGATTGGAATGGTGCCATTGAATCTTATACTGCACTTTTGCAAGTGTATCCTACTTATACGGATGGCTATTACAATTTAGGATTTGTACATATCAAATTGGGCTTGCATGATATAGCAGCAAATGATTTCTCACAAGCCATTTCATTTAATCCTAATTTTTTTGAGGCCTTTTATTCAAGAGGACATTGTTATGAAACCCTTGGCGATATTGCTCGTGCTGAGTCGGATTACAAAAAAGCATTATATATTAATCCTGAATATAAAGATGCAAAAGATGCACTTAAATCTTTAAATTATAAAAATAAACAAATAAAGTAATAAAAAAGGCGAACAAATGTTCGCCTTTTCTTTTTCAGCCCAAGCTAAAAATTTATTTTACTTTATCTACAATTGCTTTAAAAGCTTCTGGATTATTCATGGCCAAATCAGCTAAAACTTTTCTGTTAAGTTCTATCCCATTTGCATGAACTTTCCCCATAAATTGTGAGTAAGACATTCCGTATTGCCTTGTTCCTGCATTAATTCTTTGAATCCAAAGTGCACGGAATGTTCTTTTTTTATTTTTTCTGTCCCTATATGCATATTGCATTGCTTTTTCAACAGCATTTTTTGCAACTGTATGGACATTTTTTCTTCTACCAAAGTATCCTTTGGCAGCTTTGATAATCTTTTTTCTTCTTGCTTTTGCAGCAACTGAATTTACTGATTTTGGCATTTTGTTTTAGTTTTTTGGTAGTTAGCGGCTTTTTTTCAAAGCACTTATTTGGCTAAATACCTGGTTAATAACCTAGGTTAATTATATACAAAGTTGAAGCTTTACACTCTTTACGTCCGATTTGTGCACTAAGCCCGATTTTGTAAGGTTTCTTTTTTGCTTTGTCTCTTTCTTGGTTAAGATGTGAGATTTGAAAGCATGTTTTCTTTTGATTTTCCCAGAGCCAGTTACTTTAAACCGTTTTTTTGCTCCAGCTTTTGTTTTCATTTTTGGCATTTTCTTCTCTTTTTTTATTTCTTTTTTGGTGCTATTAACATTATCATTCTCTTTCCTTCTAGTTTCGGCATGCTTTCTACTACTCCATATTCTTCTAAGGCCTGAGCCAATCTTAGTAAAAGGATTTCTCCATTTTCTTTAAAAATAATAGTCCTTCCTCTAAAAAATACAAAGGCCTTTACTTTCGCTCCATCTTGTAAAAACTTCTCAGCATGTTTTAATTTAAAATTAAAATCGTGCTCTCCTGTATTTGGTCCAAATCTTAACTCTTTTATTACAACCTTTACTGTTTTTGCTTTTATAACTTTTTGCCTCTTTTTTTGGTCGTAAATAAACTTTTTATAATCAATTACTTTACAAACGGGTGGTTCTGCCTTTGGCGAAATTTCTACTAAGTCTAAACCCAAACGATTAGCAGTTTTTAGCGCTTCTTCTAAAGGGACAATGTTAGCTTCAACTCCTTCACCTACTATTCTTACAAATGCGGCTGTTATTTCTCTGTTAGTTTTGTGTAGTTTTTTTGCTGGTCCTCTTCTTCTAAAATTTCTTTTTGCGATTTTTTACCGTTTTTTAGTTATTAAAAGTGATTAAATTATCTATTTCTGTTTTTATTAAATCTTTAAAATCATCAACTGACATAGTCCCTAAATCTTCCCCTCCGTGTTTTCTGATTGCAATTATTTCTTCTTTTTCTTCTTTTTCTCCTACAATTATGATGTAAGGGATTTTTGAAACTTCTGCATCTCTAATCTTTCTACCGGTAGTTTCAGCCCTATGGTCAATCGGGCCGCAAATATCGTAATTTTTTAATAATTGGGATACTTTTTCGGCATAATCGTGATATTTCTCACTGATAGGCAATATGATGTATTGATCTGGGGCTAGCCAAAGAGGGAACTTACCTCCACAATGCTCTATTAAAACCGCAACAAATCGTTCCATTGAACCGAATGGAGCTCTATGTATCATAACGGGCCTATGCTTTTTATTATCTGAACCAGTGTACTCTAATTCAAATCTTTCAGGTAAGTTGTAATCTACTTGAATAGTCCCTAGTTGCCATTCTCTACCCAGTGCATCTTTCACCATAAAGTCAAGTTTAGGGCCATAAAAGGCAGCTTCACCATATTCTACTACTGTTTCTAAGCCTTGCTCTTTAGCAGTATCAATAATTGCTTTTTCTGCTTTATCCCAATTCTCATCACTACCAATATATTTTTCTTTATTTTCTGAATCTCTTAAAGATATTTGTGCTACATAATCCTTAAAATCAAATGTTTTAAAAACATATAATACCAGATTGATAACCTTTGTAAATTCTTCTACTATTTGGTCTGGTCGGCAAAATATATGAGCATCATCTACTGTGAAACACCTTGCTCTTGTTAATCCATGTAATTCTCCTGATTGTTCGTAACGATAAACTGTCCCAAATTCAGCATATCTTATAGGTAAATCTTTGTATGATCT
>LWDU01044730.1_pt1 | contig 10269 bp, 9 predicted proteins | sample 727161 | NCBI WGS metagenome assembly LWDU01 (sample SAMN04566230, study PRJNA314399) | hydrothermal vent metagenome | isolation source: deep sea hydrothermal plume seawater | place: Mexico: Gulf of California, Guaymas Basin | collected 2004-07-11 | reverse complement strand
GTAATTAGGGTATTCAACCACTACATGCCCATTACCATCAAAGTTATCATTGGTTACCTGGGCCTTGATTAGATTTTTTTCAATACAGCTATTATAGAAATCGGTTCCTGGTTGAGGTGTGTTGATAGAAACTTGTATTTCTTGCATCAAACCATTACTTGCTAGTTCGTAGACAAGGTCAACCGTTTTCTGGTCTTCTTCAGGAGACGACCCAAGTCCTCCAACACTTATAGTCCCGTAAAACAGCATGCCTATATTTTTCCCGAAATTTAGAATTGAGCGTAATTTTTTAATGTTGTGTTTTTTCCCAAGGGTCATTTGTTCTGCTACTTGGTCGCTTCCTGTTTCGATACCAAAGCGGATCTTATAGTATCCAGCAGATTTCATTTCGACGAGGGCTTCTTCGTCAAGGGAAATATATTCACACATTGCTTCGTATTTTAAATAGTCGAGTCCAGACCTTTTGATTTCCTGTGAAAGTTGGATGTTGAAATTTTTTTGAATATTGTGCGTTTCTTCGTCAAAAAAAATTCCTTCCATTTCAGGGTATTTTTCTTTTAATTCTTTGATTTCTTGAATTATGCTGTCAATATTTCGTGGTCGCCAGTTTAGTTGGTCATAGTATAACGTTGCAGCGGCACAAAAGTTACAGCGTCTTGGGCATCCACGAGATCCATACATTTGAATTTGTCTAAAGCGGCAGTTTGGTTCATGATAATCTATTCTACGGACATCATCATCCTCTGGAAATGGTAAGAGGTTAATATCAGGGAGTTTGCCTCTTGAGTTGGGGTAAACTCCGGGAATAGTTTTTGGATTTTTACCTCGGATAAGATCCAATACTGCAAATTCATATTCTCCGATGCACACAAAATCGGCTACCTTTAACACTTCTTCAGGGCTGGCCATAGGGTGTTGGCCAGTCATAATTACTTTTGTTTTTAATTCTTTTTTAATTGCTTCTGCAAGGCGTAAGTCCTCTCTGATAGTACGAGTCGAACTTTCCATTATCAACCAGTTCGGTTTTTCTTCCCGCAATCGTTGAATATAAGTATCAAAATCCCAAGCGTTTAGAACCCCGTCTAGAAACTTAACTTTATGATTAGTTTCTCGTTTTAAAAGCGAGGATGTGTAGGCTAATTCCCAAGGGTAATAACTACAGTTAGTATGATTTTTTACTCCCAGAGACCATCGTGATGGGACGTGCACCATGTGGTAACCGTTGGTGTCGACACCGACTGAATTAGCAATGACAATATTCATTTTTAAGTTTCCTTCTCGGCTCAGAGCTAAACTTTTTGGTGGACTTCTGGTGCAATGCCGTGAATTCTTGAGGATTCAGTGCGCTGTGGAATACCTGCCTTTTTCCTTTTTTGGGAGAGGTTCTTGGAGGAAATAACTGTAAATATTTTACGGATAGGCCACTCTAATAAAAACCCTAATGTGATAAATACAAATAGAATAATTGTAGTAAATGCATTTATAAAAAACCAAGTAAAGGAGGTTTTTTCGAGAAAATATTTTTTAAATACTCCCCATCCGTTGAATTCAATAAATGTTCCTCGGACATTATATCCTCGAATGTTTTTTGCTCCAGAAAGCCAAGCCAAAAAATCGATATTGGAATATCCCATACCATGATCAATATTGTAGAGCGCTATTGCGAGATCAAACTGGCCAGAGCGAATTTTTCTAATCACCTTATTTTCTAGACTGAAAAGACTCATGCGGTTAATGGTCCCAGCGGAGATCATAGCGTCGATGTTGGGATTGTTTTCTAGGTTTTTTCGAGCAGACTCATGGGCAAGGACAGTGATTTTTGAACTCGGAAACTCGTTTTTCAGAGAGTTTATGGTAGTGTTCAGCGTGTTGGCTGCAGACCGGATAAGAAGAATTTTTTTAGGCCTGGTGGTATCTTCCATGAGTAATAGCGTAGTTTTAATTTATTGTTAAAAAATACCCCGAAGCGGAGCCAAAGCGCCGCTTCGTTCGTTACCGAAGGTGTGATCGTCCCTGATCGCCCGGGTTTTCCAAATCGAATACCTTTCCCTCAATATTAACTGCAACCATTTTTTCGATTCCAATCCGTCTCGCGATAGCTTTTACATCAGCATATCCATTGCCAGACATATTATGGTAAGGAATGACCCCTAAGGAATACTTCCGTTTTGATAGGTCTTGTAGTAGGGGGTGGGGAAATAGGTCATTATTAAAGTGCCCATCTCCATATAGAAATACATCGTCTACATAATTATTTGATTTAAGCTCACCTGTTACTGCATTTTGCCCTAGTACAGAGATTCGGCTATCTTGATATTGTGCGTGTAGGGATCCTAGGATGTCATTGACTTGTTTCATGCGGGCAGTGCGAAAAAGAAGAATTTCGCGTGTTGAATTGATTTCAATTGAGTTGAAATTATCTTTTGCCGTAGATGTATAACGATTATTAAACCCTTTTTCGTATAGCTTCTCAGCTTCTCGAAAATTCTTCATAACAACCTCAGCTGGATATTGTGGGTTGTCAACTACACAATGGTTGCCGCCATCAAAATGTTTCCAATCAACATTACGCAGATACCCTTTTTGTTTCATGCGATTGTAGAACGGCGTTCCAGGTTGTGGTGTGCTGATGGAAAGTTGAAACCTCCACAATAATTGCCTGTCAAGGAGATCATTCATTAGCGCTAGAGTTTTCTTGTCGCAGTCATCAGTTGAGCCTTCACCTCCAAAAGTAAATGTCCCGTAAAATTTTAGCCCTATATTAGTGCCGTGTTCCATGAGTTGTTTGAGGCGCGGGACATTAAACTTTTTCATTAAATCCATCCCCTGTGCGGCTTTTTCTCCAGCAGTCTCAATGCCAAGTCTTATCATATAATAACCAGCACTTTTCATTGCATCGAGTACTTCCTCATCCATTGGCCACTGCCCGCACATGACATCATATTTCAGGTCATCAAGGCCATTTTGTCGAATAGCTTTGGTTAGCTCGAGCATATATTTTTTACTGCCGTTGTGAACTTCTTCGTCAAAGAAGATACCTTCCAATTGTGGGTATTTTTCTCTGAGGGTTTGCAATTCATAAACGACGCTTTGGGGATCTCTCGATCGCCAATTGGGATGCGCGTAGGAAATATTCCCGCATACACAGAAGCTACATGACAATGGGCATCCACGTGAAGCATAGGCTTGAATCTCCAAGTATTCGCTTGAAGGTTCGCCAGGTATTCCATAGGCCAGTCTGGATACGTCATCGTCTTCGGGTAATGGCAGCTTGTTTACATCCAGGGGAGAACGCAAGGCATTGGGATACAAACCTAGAATGTCGTTGGGGTCTTTCCCTTGAAGAATTTCGAGGACGGTCATTTCGTATTCGCGAAGTACTACATAGTCAGAATATTTGCTGACTTCTTCGGGGAAGGTGGTGGCATGTGGTCCACAGATGATAAACTTTGTTCCAAATCTTCTCTTGAGTTCTTTTGCAAATCGGCTGTCAGCATTGATCGTCCGGGTTGCACAGTCCATGATCAGATAATCTGGGCAGAAATCGGCTACCTTTTCAACAAAGGTGTTATGGTCTAGTTTATCTAAGCACCCATCAAAAAATCTCACCTCGTGGTCAGTATCACGTTTAAGTATAGAGGAACAATAGGCCAGTTCCCATGGGTAGTAGGTGAAAATATTTAAATCCTTTGTACTGTTGGTCCAACGACTGGGGGAGTGGATCATTGCATATCCATCAGCATCAATACCAACAGAATTACAGACAGCAACCTTCATCAAAGCCTCGCTTGGTATGAGTTAATATTTTTTGACTAGGATTTTCCTGTACTGATTTGAGAACTCCTGAAATAACACAGGGCATACCTTCTTACTTCTTAATCGTTGCAAGATGGATCCCCTTTCAAGGCCTAACACAAATTTTGTACCGGTAGGGAGTCAGCAAAAAGCCACCACCGCTTGGGCCACTAAAGTCTATGTCTCATAGCGGTTAAAATCAAATAAAACTTAACAGGCTTGTTTTAAGAATATGAATTCTAAAGCTTTAGTTTGTTTATGTTTATGGAAGTTTGAGTGGGGAGCTTGATGAAACTTAATATGTCAAGGTTAGCATGAATTCGGGGTAGTGATTTCATTCCTTGACATCACTTTGAGTGCTTGCAAGTATGGCAGGCTATTTTATAAAAGATTTCAATTAAACTCTTGGTGTCTAAGCATCAGGATAACGAATTATGAGCGGTAAAGAAAAAGATGTAGCTGAAAAAGGTAGTGAAGGTAGATTTTTTTCACGTCTAAAGTTGGGCCTTAAGAAAACACGTGACAGTTTTGCAAGTGGAGTTATTAGGGTAGTGAGTGGCCCTATGGAATTAGGACCTGAATTATGGCAAGAGTTGGAAGAGGTTCTATTGTCAGCAGATATGGGTGTTCCCACAATGACTTGGATCATGGAGGCATTAAAAAAAGAAGTACGTGAATCACCAGGTATCGAAAAAGAAAAAATTATAAAGCTTTTGAAAGAACTGCTTTTGGATGTTTTAGAGGGAGTCCAAGTAGACACAGCATATCCGTCAGGATGTCCTTGCGTAGTTATGGTGATTGGAATTAATGGATCAGGAAAAACAACTACCATAGGTAAGCTGGCTGCTAGATATAAAGCGCAAGGAGAGCAGGTTATGCTTGCAGCGGGCGACACTTTTCGCGCGGCAGCGACCGAACAATTGCAGGCTTGGGCTCAACGTATAGATGTTCCCTGTGTGAGCCAAAAAAGCGGGGCTGACCCATCTGCTGTGGCATATGATGCCGTTCAATCTGCGGTAATAAAGAAAGTCGATAGAGTTTTTGTTGACACAGCAGGGCGTTTACAAACTAATAAGAATTTAATGGAAGAATTAAAGAAGATAAAGCGTGTTGTTAAAAAAATTATCCAAGAGGCGCCGCATGAAACCCTTCTGGTCCTTGACTCTTCTATAGGGCAGAATAGCTTATCTCAGGCGAGATTATTTAACGAGGCGCTTGATGTTAACGGGATTGTGATGACGAAGTTAGATGGCTCAGCTAAGGGAGGGGTATTATTTAGTATTGCTCGAGAGCTCAAATTACCAGTTCGGTTTATAGGTGTTGGCGAACAGGTTGATGACCTGCAGCCTTTTGATCCAAGGTCGTTTGTAGAAGCTCTATTTGACTAGTATTATCTGGCTTGTGATTTTTTCCGTATCAGCTATATAGGGTTGAAAAGCATGATGGTGTTAGTTAAATTTATTGACTATCCCCTTGTTTATGTCTTCTTCAAAATCCCGAGTTTCCCTAGACAGCATCCCGCCTAGTAGCAGAAGCCCTATCAAGTTTGGGATAGCCATCAGTGCATTCATTGCGTCAGAAAAGTTCCATACAATCTCTAATTCAAAGAGTGCACCCATAAATACAAAAAGTACCCATGCATATCTGTAAAGACTAATCCACTTTTCTTTAAAAAGGTATTCAAAGCACTTTTCCCCATAGTATTCCCACGCCAATATAGAAGAAAAGCCAAAAGTAACTGCGCTTGAACTAACGATTATATTCCCCCAGTTTCCAGGTAAACCACTTGAAAAAGCTTGAATAGTTAAGGCGACGCCTGTTTCTCCTGAAACCCAAACCCCTGAAGAGCTTAAGGCTAGTGCGGTAAGTGAACAAATAATCAGTGTGTCTAAAAAGGTTCCTGTCATAGAAACGAGAGCTTGTTTCCCTGGATGGTTAGTTTTTGCTGCAGCCGCAGCAATAGGAGCACTTCCCATTCCAGACTCGTTAGAAAAGAGTCCACGTGCTACACCGAAGCGAATGGTTTGTGCTAGAGTAGCTCCAACAAACCCCCCAGTTGCAGCTGTTCCCGTGAAAGCATGTTCAAAGATCAATGCTATTCCAGAGCCTAGGTGAGATAAGTTGTTAAGTATTACAATGGAGGCCCCAATAAAATAAATTGAAACCATTATAGGTACAAAATAACTTGCGACATCGGCGATTCTTTTTATTCCTCCAACAACTACCATTCCTGTTAACAATGCTAGAACAATTCCAACCAAAAAATTACTGGTTCCCAGTGTCTCAGATAGAGCCTTAGCGGTGGTATTAGATTGAATCATATTACCAATACCAAATGCGGCTAAGGCTCCAAAAATAGCAAAGCAAGTGCCAAGCCATTTTTGTCCTAAACCATGCTCAAGGTAATACATGGGACCACCAGATATTTCACCATACTCATTAACATATCGATATTTAACAGCTAAAAAACCTTCAGAGTATTTGGTAGCCATTCCTACCAACCCGGTTATCCACATCCAAAAAATTGCTCCGGGTCCTCCCAATGCTACCGCAGTGCTCACGCCAGCAATATTTCCCATTCCAACAGTAGCTGCTAAGGCGGTCATTAGCGATCCAAAGTGTGAAATGTCCCCTTCGCCATCCCATTCTTTGGAGAAAGTTAATCGGACCGCGTAAATCAGGTTTCTGATTTGAATCCCCCTCAAACAGATGGATAGCCACACCCCTGTTCCTAACAGGAGAATCAGAAGCCATGGTCCCCACATGAATTTTGCAAATTCGGCAAATAGTGAATTCATCTATCGATCTTGTTAGTAAGGAATAACCAGTAGTCTAAACAGTAATAAATTGAGGGAAATGGAGGCACCGGGCGGACTCGAACCGCCGATAAAGGTTTTGCAGACCTCTGCCTTACCACTTGGCGACGGTGCCTAAAATATGAATTTAAAACAAAAGTGAGGAAAAGTGGAGCGGGAGAAGGGGTTCGAACCCTCGACTTCAACCTTGGCAAGGTTGCACTCTACCACTGAGTTACTCCCGCGAATATCTGATTAATTAAGAGTTTACAGGATATCTTATTATATTTTCCTTAAAAGGTTTGTCAAATTCTATTTTTTAAGGAAACGTGGTTCTGTTCCTGCGGCAATGCGGAGAATATTTTCGTAGTGTTTACACACTATTAGGACGGCAATCCCTAAAGACATGTATTTGTACGAGAACGGAGATTCGATAAATACACCAAATATTGATAAAGCTATCGCTGCAATAATAGAGCTGAGAGAAACATACTTTGAAACCCACAAGGTGAAAATAAATACTGTCACAGCCCCCAACGTTTCTATCGGCATTATATACAAATGAACACCTAGTCCTGTAGCAACACCCCTTCCGCCTTTAAAATTCAAGAAAGCTGAAAATAGGTGACCAAGGAAAACCATGATTCCTGCTCCGGCAATCGTAAAAGGATCGTTTGAGACCCATGAGGCGATAGCTACACCTAGTAATCCCTTAAGCGTGTCTCCCAACAGAGTTAAAGCCCCTGCTTTTTTTCCTAGTATTCTAGTGACGTTGGTTGCTCCTATATTTTTACTGCCGTGCTCACGTAGATCAATGTTTTGAGTGCGGGCAAGTAAAACTCCAAATGGAATAGAACCAAGAGCGTAGGCAAAAACCCATGTAGAAATATTTGTTAGCATTTAAAATAAGGTACTTAGCATTCGTTTAAGTTTTTAACTCAAAGGTTCAAAAGAAGTCCTAGAGTTTGATTTTCTTTTTAATTCTTCTTTGGTTTTTTTTAATTTAGCGAATTCGTTCGCGGGACACACCAATTTTCCGCTCTATTTATTTTAATTTTCTTGCTTCTTCATCCAAACCCAAACCCATCTTTAAATTTTTTTTTGCGTTCAGGTAGGTTCATCAACAACGAGCTAACTTTAGAGTTAAATTTTTATTTTATTACTTGCTCATCACGGGTTATGGCATCTTGTTTTTCCAGTAAGTCAAGGTAGGTGGTGTCTTCTCCACTTTTGAGTGGGGTGTCTAAGAAAAGTTTTTTTCGATAGCGACTCATAACCTCTTCGTATTCATACATAGATAGTTTTGGCGTCGAGTTATATTGCGTTGTGTTGGTTCTTAGCCAAGATTCTGGACTAGAATTTTAGAAATTCCTAGCACTTGGTGCATTTTTAAAGCTTGTTTGAAAGGTAGTTTGACTACTCCCGCATACGAGGCAAGAGAGTGAACTACACCCTGTTTGATCCACTAAACAGGGTAGCTTGATAAGCTTTACTTCACAATGAAGGGTCAAATCTCATGGCAGTTTGAATGGTGCCGATGTTTCCTTCTTCAATTAAACTCTATAGGGAGTTTCCACGTCAACGGTAATTATTAGCTATTGACACAACATATTTCAAGTTTATTGAACTAGCTTTTGGAGCGCCGCCGTGTCACCTTCCGCTATCTTATGACCCATTTCGTATTCTTCCTCGCGAGTCAGAGCGGTTTGATTTTACTGATTTCACTCATATAGCGAGTTAAAGCGTCTGGGCATGAACCTGTGTTTAAGTTTTTCCCATTTGATTTTGGCACTTTGTTTTAATGGTCATCAGCATCGTGATCTTAATTAACGTAAAGCTGTAAGCCTCTTTTTTGCTTTAAGCATGAATCGACTTCTAGGATATTCTCTGGAAAACTTCTTGTAAAGTAAAGATGCTTCCTTGAAATTTTGTTCATGGAAATACGATTCTGCAATAAGGAACGCGGCCTCATCAAAAAATTTTTGCTTTGAATGGTCAACCAGAAGACTTTTGAACCTGGCAATAGCTGAAATGTAGGCCCCTGTACGGTAATAGAATTTTCCGACCTCGAAAACATTTTTTGCTGAATTAAAATCGCACTCATTTCTTTTTTGTTTAGCCTGTCTCAGGTACTGGCTATTGGGAAACCGATCAATTAATTGTTGGAATCCGTCACGCGCATCTTTTGTTGAAGTCTGATCTCTTGAGGAAATATCTATACGTTGATAGTCCGACATGGCTTTATAAAAGTAGGCACGGTCGATATTTTTATGCTTGGGATGTAAGCTAATAAACTTTTGAAAGTGAAACTTTGCTTCCTCATACTCCTCAATACTATAATGAGATCTAGCTAGAAGCAGTAGCGCTTTCGATCGTTCCTTGCTGTCAGGAAAATCTTCAATGAGTTGTGTAAACAGGGTTCTTGCTCGGAGGTTTTGACCTAGTTTAATTGCTTTGGTTCCCTCTTTAAGTATTTCTTTAGGTGAATCGGGTACGATTTCATTGGTGAAGAGCGAGCAGGAACAAATTGTTAAAAGACCAGCGATAATACTTATGGCAATAGGTGGGCGTATGTTAATTGTCGAAAAATTTTTAACGATCATTTTATATATAGAATAACCAAATTAGCAACTTGTTACGACAATATACACCAAAGTTTTTTGAAGTGAATATTATTTGTCCGTGTCTTATATTCAGACTTTAATTATGCTATAAGCACAGGTTCACTATAGCTTAAAAATTAAACTAGGTAGGAATTTGACTCCAAAAATAAAATTTATAGCCTTTGTGGTGATTATAGTGGTGTTTGGTTTTTCTTCAGTTTTGTATGCTGCTGAAATAGTCAACTCTAGTTCAAGCTTAAAAATTCTGTCTTTTGTAGAAAAGGGAGGATTGATGATGTATCCCATAATTTTTTGTTCGATTCTTATGGTCGGAATTGGACTAGAAAGAGCCTATAGTTTACGACGCAAGAATATTATTAACGCTGCGTTTCTTGATCAGTTCCGTTCGCATTGGAACTGGGATGATGTCCAACTGGGGTTGCAGTTATGCGCTTCTCATGACACTTCGTTAGCGCGTATTCTCAAAACTGGTTTACGATTGAAGGTGCAGGACAGCATGAAGCTTCCCTGCTGAATTCCAATTTACGCGCTTTAGGTGCTATAGCAAATATCACTCCTATGATGGGCCTATTAGGCACTGTGTTTGGAATGATTAAGGCTTTTGATGTTATTTCACAAAGCGGGACAGGAAATCCGGGATTGGTTGCCAGTGGTATTTCAGAGGCTTTGATTACTACGGCAGCGGGCATGATAGTGGGTATTCCAGCTTTGGTTTTATATCATTATTTTCGGGCGAAAATTGATCGCTATGTTTTTGAAATGGAAGAAATTTCTTTTCAGCTTATTGAAGAACTTTCCTTCAAGGCCATGCGTGAGAAAAAGAAGAGTGAGCGAGTGTGGGAAAAGGCAAGTAAACCTAAGAAGGCAAAGAGAGAAGAATAAAGCAATTTATAACTTTCCTTAATGAGTAGATTCAATGCGTTTTCGAAGTGAAAATGATGAAAATTTTTCGTTTGACTTGACGCCACTTGTCGATGTGGTGTTTCTCTTGCTTATATTTTTTATGGTATCGACAGTATTTGTTGACTTTAAACGACAGATGGATATTTCTTTAC
>LWDU01003126.1_pt2 | contig 10270 bp, 12 predicted proteins | sample 727161 | NCBI WGS metagenome assembly LWDU01 (sample SAMN04566230, study PRJNA314399) | hydrothermal vent metagenome | isolation source: deep sea hydrothermal plume seawater | place: Mexico: Gulf of California, Guaymas Basin | collected 2004-07-11 | reverse complement strand
ATGCATTAATGGGTTTAGGTGTATTAATGATGGTTTGCCAAATGGGTGGTTGGCATAGTTTTTCACAGGAAGCATGGGGTTTATTAGGCATTGGTGGTGCAGCTACCTGGAAAATGGGTCAAGACAGGAAGTAACTTTATTGAAGGAGATTAGCGTATGGATGCATTTACAGATCAATCATGGTTTCAAATCGCAGGAGAAGTTATTCTTATATTCACAGCAATCACTGGTGCTTTGCCTGATAGATTTGTGCAGAAAATTCCTGTATTGGGAACATTATGGCCGATCTTCAATTGGCTAGCAGGTAATGTCTTCAATAATATTAATCATCCTAAAGGAATGGCTGCTCAAGCTGATGTGGAAAAAGAAATTGATGAAGCTAAGGCTAAAGTTAGGGAGCGTAGTGGTATGTCTGATGTTCTTGACGGGATGTAGCGTACTGACAGAAATGATAGCTCCAATCGCTAATTTCGGACTGGGGTTATATAATGCAGATACTTACTATACGAAAGAATGCGCTTGGTACGAGCCAGTAAGATTTAATGCCAAGACTAAATTATGGATCGTCGAGAGCAAGCCGAATTCGGATACGGTTAGAGAACTCGCTCAAATATCACGGAACAACGATATATTCGAAGAGGTATGTAATGTCAAGTCACCCTAACTTCAATAGAAATGAATTTGCTTGTCTTTGTTGCGGACTCGATGATGTATCAGACGATCTGCTAGATGCTCTTCAAAGCGTGCGTGACATTCTTCAATCTCCAATGTCAATTTCCTCAGGTTATAGATGTCCAACTCATAACGCTCAGATTGGCTCAAGAAAGGGATCGTCTCACACAAAAGGTTTAGCTGCTGATATTCTTGTTCCAAGTTCAACCGCAGGTTTCTCGCTGATGCGAGCCGTGATGTTATCTGGGAAATTTCAGCGAATTGGTTTCGGCCAGAAGGGGAAGTCATTAGTTATGCACCTCGATGTTGATAAAGACAAAGTTCAAAATGTGCTCTGGGGATATTAAATCCATGCTTTCCAATCATCGCCCAAAATCTTCCCTGCTAGTTGTTTCTTGGCACGTAAAGCCTTTACAATTTTCTCATCCACTGTTTTCAAACATATCAAATCTACATAAGTTACTCTATTGGTTTGGCCAATCCGATGAGCCCGATCTTCTGATTGAATGCGATGCTCTAGATTATAAGAATTGCTATAGTATATGACAGTTGAAGATGCGGTCAGAGTTATCCCCATTCCTCCTGTCTGTGGGTTTCCAACGAAAAATCGGACTTTGTCATCTCCCTGGAATCGTTCGATATTCTGGACTCTGATCGTGTCTTTTGTATCTCCATAATAATCAACACAAGTATCTTTTCCGTATATGGAGGTGAGCTCTTGTATAAGCATCTTTATATCAGCACGATAAGTAGCCCAGATGATGATCTTCCCAGACATCTCTTCTATTGCAGCAAGCAGCTCCTTGAAGCGGAAGGCATCGATTCTGATTATATTTCCATCATCGGTGGTTACATGACCACAACTTATCTGATGGAGGCGAATGAGTTGAGTAAGCACATTTGTCGCAGTACAGTCCTCGTCTTCAATTGACAGGATAGCACGATCTCTCATATAATCGTAGAGCTGCCTTTGTTCTTTAGGCATCTCTACTTCTCGAGTAGTATAAACCTTTTCAGGCAGGTCTAGGCACTCATCTTTAGTGATCCTACAAGACCATGGTTTAAGGTGGACTTCAAGTTCATCGAGTCTCTGATATCCCACTACCTTGTTGAAAGAACGGTTGCCGAGATTCATTTTCTGCACGATGGCATAACGGTTACGAAAACTATAGAAACTAGAAAAGCCCAGGATATGTTCCCCAAGGAAATTCATCTGAGAATAGATGTCAAGGGGACTGTTAGCGATCGGTTGACCAGAAAGAATACGTTTGTAGTGGGCTTGTCTGCCCAAGGACATGACCGCTTTAGTTCGTGAAGCTCGTGGGTTCTTTATAGTCGTCGACTCATCGATGATAACAAGGCATCGGGATCCGTGAATAAAGGATAAAGACGCTTTGTAGGCTCGCTTTGTAGCGAGCGACTCAACGTTAACAACGAATATTCTAAGATCTTCTGAACCCATTTGGATGTTTTGCATTTCCCTCTTCTGAGCTGCGGTTCGTTTCCCGTTCCAAATTGCCATACAATATCTGACGTGGTTGGGCATATGAATTGGGATTTCTCGACTAAACCAATTATTGTAAGCTCCTTTAGGGCAGATGATAAGTATACTATTAATCTCTCCTTGATCATAAAGCCATGCACCTGTGTCAATCGCAACCTTAGATTTGCCGGTTCCCATCTCCATGAAAAAAGCGTATTCTTTTTTCGCTTTCGAGTCATTGAACACCTCTAATTGATGTTTATATGGTTTTGTGCGGAATTTGTATAACAGAGTCGCGTTCTGAGTTGTTGTTGTATGCATACGAATACCTATATAAAGGTTAAATTACTTCGTCAAAATAATATCTAGTTCGGGGCCGTAAGATGTTGATTTCATTACGTGTTCTGGTTATTCCGACGTACCAAACGCGTCGTTCAGAGTCTGGGGACTCTTTATAGGCGTCCCAGCATCTTCTGGACATGTCTGTTGTAAGAAGGACGTTGTCTGCTTCAGCTCCTTTGGCTCCGTGAATCGTTGATATACGAACTCGCTTTCCGGGAGTAATTTCCCATGCCTCACAGAGCTGCTTATACCTTCTGAGGTGATAGTCATTTCGAGCGAGTAGCAACCATGTTCCACATGATAGATCGACTTCTTCTTCGTCAACGATCCAGTTGATAGAACCCTCACAGGACCTTGCTTTAAACTGTTTAGGTTGTCGGTCTTGGATGGATCCAGCAATTTGATTTCCAAGTTCGACAAGTTTTCGTGGGAGTCTATAACTCTGGCTAAGTACTTCACGATCTCCCGGAAAGTTTTGAAATTGATGCACATCGGCTCCGGCCCATTCATAAATAGCTTGATCGTCGTCTCCTGCAACATATATTTCTCCTACTCTTTTGGATAGCTTGTTAATAATGGTCCATTGCAAACTGGACAGGTCTTGGGCCTCATCGATGATGAGTGATTCAACTTCTGGGAATTTATCGATATAATGGTCTGATGTGAATCTTTCCAGCACATCAGTAAAATCCATAAGCCCTCGGTACTGCTTAAATTCTTTGTATAGCTTTGAGACCCTTTCAACTTCGTCCCAATATAATTCACTATCGTTGAGATCTTCATAAGTTTTCTTAAGTGGCTCCTCTTTAAGGCGGGAAAGGTTTTCAGTAAAGAGGATTCTATTTCCCTGAGGTATTCCAGGTATAAATGCCTCTTCATATGGATCGGTGCCTTTGATATGGATCTTAGCAATTTCACCAAACTCTTCATAGTCAGACAATTGAATCATCATGGTGGTACGAAGTTGCATTTGGCGGAATGCCAAACTGTGTATCGTTCTCCATAGATTCATGTCCTCTGGCCCAAAACCAAACTTCTTCCAAGCTCTAGTCTTGGCTTCAGCTGTCCCGCGCCTTGTGAATGTTATGAAACAAATATCTTTTGGTTCTACTTTCTGCCGTAACTTCTCCTCTAATATGTCTAGGAGTCTAAATGTTTTCCCGGTTCCGGGCGGACCAAATATGACTGTTGATTTTCGCATGGCTCCGCCGTTATAGTTATAGATTCTTTATCACAATCCATCTGCATCTCGATTTTTATAGCATGCCCGAGAAATTCTGGATGCATATCGAGTACTAAATTCTCGAATACGTTTTGAAGTACTCTGCCAGCTAACACAAAACCGACACGTTTAAAAGGGGGTTTTTCCATCTTGAGTCTCCGTTACAGGTTTAGTTTTTACCGCTCTAGGTACTACCCCATTCAGCTTCCAGCAATTAATACCTTTGCCTTCGACATTAAAAAATTGGTGCTCCCCTCCATTCTGCCTTATGATTGATGTGATCTTATTTACTTTATAATCTCTAAAGTTATGCCGATCTAAATAAGCTACAAGATCCGCCATTCTAAAGAAACATTCGTCACCAATTCTTACTGGCTTACCTCTGACCAAATCATCTTTGTTGTCACCCATGGCTCGTTGACCAAGGAAATTATGGACATGTTCTATCAGATACTGGCGTCAGGTGGTGCTTCTACTATACAGCATTCTTGCATAAGTTCGTTAATCATTTTTGCCCATTCATTGTCTTTGATCCTTGTTGGCATCATATTCAAGACCTCCATGCATCTTTTCTGAAATCTCTTCTGTATCTGAAGATCATCAGTAGCTAATTCCAGCCTACCACCACCGTCAACGTCCAAGAACCAGATGGGGGGATCTGTGTCAAATTTCGTGAGCGAATGCATCCTTGGTAACGCATTATCCCCTCCGATACCGAAACGCCTTGAGCGACACTCCGTGATATTGCAATGAGAAGCAATGGGCGGCCGGGAACAGGTGAAAGTATAATCTTTTTTAGATACACTTTTTATGATCTCCTTTACTTCAGCAATTCCAAGTGGAGGTTTAAAGTACTTGTGATTATAGCCTTCAATCTCTGTTCGCCAAGTATCGGGGCATTTTTTTCTAAGATAAACTCCAACGTTGAATAGTCCGTCATTTCTTGTTCCTTCAGGAAATCCTGAACCGCATAGAAATTGAAGGCATGGTGGTCCATCGTTAACATCGTCACCTCGCTCCACAGAAATCGTTTCAAATTCATTTTTAGCATAACGTTTTTCAAGAGCAACTTCAACGAACCGTCCAGACGGTAGTTTACTGCAGTCGTCACCAAAAGCATATCGATTAGTCTCCTGCCGGTTGAAGTAAGGCATATTGATCCAGGAACCTATGTCACCTCGACTGGCTAAAATTTGATCTTGTTTAGGAAAAATTTCCGAACCGCCAAAGCCTAAAGCGACCGCTATCTCTTGCAATTTGCGGCGCATTAATGCAGCGGGTACCATATCCCTGGAAAATAAATACACATGCATACCTCCAGACTTTGATCGGCACGGAAACAAGTTAAGTTTTAAATTGACTATTTTCTTTACTAATTTAGCATGGTCTAGATTGTACTCATCAATGTCAATAGCGCCAAACACACATTCGTTCTTGTCGTTTATTGGTACAACTCCAAGTCCCACCCCACCGGCGAGATGTGATTTCCACAAACGAATGGTGTATGGCTCCTTCAAAGTCTGAGCTTTTCCTCCATGCTTTGTTTTAGATGTGTCTGTAACTTTAAATGAACCATGAGCCCTCTCTAAACCTTGAAAGAGCTCGAAGAACTGTTCTTCCAGGGTCATACATTTCTCCAGGTTTAGAAAGGAACGTCATCAGAATCAGAGTTAACATGTTTTACCTGTACAGCACCTTTTTTCATTTCTTGATTGAACTTCTTGCACAGGTCGTACATGTTAGCATCATCCACAGGTTTCAGCATAGAGATATCCCAATTGAACCAGGTACCATAGTTATTGGTCTCAGAAGAAACCTTAACTGAGTAACTATAACCATACATAGGAGGAGTAAACATTCCTTTAGCGCCTTTAACCTTGATGCTCGTCATGACAGAGTTCCAGCGTCGACTCTTCTTTAACGCAGTAGAAGTCATAGACATGATTCCTAGTACTGGTATATCATTGAGCCAAGCACAAACATAATGTACTGCTGTTGGTATAAGCAAGTTTCCGTTTGGTAATACATCCTTTCCTTTATCGTTTTTCATACAAGAAGAAAGTAATACTGGTCCGTCGTACTGATTGTATACTGCCTTAAGTCCACCACCACTCTCACGAGGTGTCCATTCAAGGTATTGTTTTTCATAACCACATGGAACAACTTCCATGGTTTCATAGATATCTCCTGTCGCGGAGTTCATGATTTGACCTGGTTTAGCATCACCTGCTACAACTTCTGGGGTCAGTGGCTGAGTGATCTTGAAGAATGGCATAGACAAGTCGTCTCGTGACATCGTATCAAGACCATCATTTGCATCTTCTTCCATACTGATTACTGCAACAGCATCTTTCTTTGGCATACTAGCTCCTTATCTTTGATTTTTGACCAACGTATACCCCTAGGATATCTAGAGGCAGAGTATTACCGCGTTCTAATTGCTCCCGTACAAAGGCTTTCAATGTAGATGGATGAACTGCCTTCTTATTCTCATAGTCTTGCCCTTGTTTAGACAAGATAATCATAAGAGCATTTGCATCCTGGTCTTCACCTTTACCGAAGGTACATTTGACTTCATTCTTGATCAGATCCTCATGACCATATTCTTTAAGCCAGTTAAACGCTTCGACTTCTCTAGCCTTGGGTATCGAACCCCTGTAGAACGTTTCAACTGAGATCTTCGATCCATCCGATAATGAGAATGAAGTGAGACCCAAATTCAACATGCTCTCAGGGAGTTCAATTTCAACAACTTGGCGCAACTCCTCTTTCTTCAAGGCGAGTGCATTTTCAATAACTGCAAGTTCTGCAGTCAAATGCACTTGTCTCGCTCCTAACTCCGCTATCCCAGCTAAATCTTCTTGCTGAGGTACAGCTACATCTGCTTCTGTGTCAATCATAATGTGCCTCCGTGAATGTTGACGGTGATTGGATAGTACTTCTTTTCTTGGCGATCCCACTTTAAAAACCTAAACTTTCCGCGGTTGATATCACAAGCCACGGCGGTTGCTAGGCCTATTGCTGCTGGATCACCAATTAATAATAAGTAGTCCGAATCGGAAAAATCCTTGAGACCTTTCTTTAAACGACTGACAGTAGGTCCTGCTTGCCCTTTAGGTAAAAGCAACGTAAACTCGCCATATTTGGCGGCAGGTAGAATATTAAAACCAATAACCTCCTGTACTACATAAACTGTCATAGTTTCCTTTCTAATAATATTATTATTATATCATGCTGAGTTACTTATGTATACTAAAATGATTTTAGGAAATCCATAACAATGTCCCAATCTATAGGCTTATGCTGGATGACTGAAGCATTGCTCTGAAGTACGTTTAACTCCACCCAAGGTTTACCACCAGCATTAGGCCACATTACTTTATCCAGGATCGATGATGCTCGTGCGATCCACATAGTGTTATTTTTTCTAACAAATACCAAGTAATCACCTTTGAATATTTGCCGACGTGTAAACCAAGTGATTTGACTTGCTTCAAAGATAACTCTTTGTCCCTTAGCAACTTTGACCTCGATCCAAATATCTCTTTTATTGTAGAAGAAATTAATGTCAGGCATACCTATACCAGCACAATTTTCAACTCGTGTCCAGTGTCCTTTTTTAGCAATTGCGTTTCTGATAGATAGAGTAAAACCTTTTTCATTCATGTTCCCGCCCAATTTTTGCCTACCGTTACGTCCACTTTTACGGGGACTTTCAGCGTTATTGCCTGTTCCATGATGGTTTTAATAAATTCTTTATCTTGCGAGTCTGCAATACTGAAACAAAGTTCATCGTGTACTTGCAAATGAGGAGTATACCTTTCGCTTAAGTCTAACATAGCTTTCTTCGTCATGTCTGCGGCCGAACCCTGAATGAGCGCATTAAGAGCTTTGTGGTGCGATCCCTCAGACAGTCGTCGTTTTCTACCAAGGATTGTGACAATTTCTTTAGCAACCATAGATCTATCTGCACACTTATTCGCAAGCTGGCGGATAAAAGGCGCATTAGAATGATACTTCTTAAGTATTGGATCTGCTTCTTCAATTGATACCCCCATTTCTCGTGCGAGCTTAGTTTTTCCCATACCGTAAGCGAGACCTAAATTTACTGTCTTCGCTTGCTTGCGTGGTAGTCCAGTAAGGTCCGCAATGACTTGGTGGAAGTCTGTGTTTGGATCTTCTCGATACTTACTTATCGCCAGCCTCTCGAGCACCTTTAAGGTTGCAGAGTTCTCCGTAGTGGACAGTAAGTCTCGGCTCTTGCTGAGAGTAATCGAATCTTGCGAACTTAAAACCACTGTCTGGGAGAAATAATCCTCTAATGAGCGGCCCCCAATACGGATGTCTGCTTGGTATTTGTTGGAGATTTGGGTTAGAACTTGAAAAGCGACCCGAGCGTGTTCCAAATCGGTCGTTGCGGAGCTGGTGGAATTGGGCATGCAATCTACCTCCTATGTTCTTTTTTAGTATTAATCCGTCGATAAAGTCACGTCGATTTTTAGAAAGTACTCTGTATTCGACGATTCTCTTGGAAACGGGATGACTGAGAGACTCAAGGTACTCCCTGGTAAAGCTCGGATTCCCAGCTTCTGTGTAACGAATTGGAATTCCTTCTCTGTCAAATAGGCGCTGTAGGTCTTTAGTAGACCATGGGTTGATTCTGAGTTCATCTAATATCCTTGTTTCTTGTTGTAGCATATCCTTAGACAGTTCGTAGGCCTTCTCAATATGTACACGAACCCCGAGGAAACGCATGTCTAATAATAGTTGTGTTAGATTAGATTCGAGAGCAAATACTTCCCACAAATCTTGTTCTGCTAAAAGTTTTTTCTGAATGTTAAAGATATGAATTGGTAATTGAGCATCCGCTTCGGCATACGGGCCTACGTATTTTGAATGTAATCTCCATAGTTCGCTCTTCGGATCAATTCCGTAAGATTGCGCAGCAGCTTTAAGATTCTCCTCCTCTTTACAAACCCCGAGATAATGTTCGGAAAGGTTGTTGAGTGAGTAACCACCTTGTTTATTTTCGTCAAGTAGAGGCTCTGCCACTTGAATATCGTAGATTGGGCCTTTAACGTGGACTTCAAGGTCTGCCCTGAGCCATTCGAGATCGTAAAGAATATTTGCCCCGACTTTCGGTGTTTTGGTACCCAGTACGTTTTTGAGCCAAGATGTGATTTTGTCTTTGTCAAGATTTCCACCTCCTTCGTGAGCTATTGGAAAGTACCATTTATTATCCTCTGTCGCTAAGGAGATGCCAACTATATATCCGTCTCCTCTCAGGCTCCCCGGTCCTTCCGATAGTAACTTGGGATCCTTGGTTTCGCAATCCAATCCCAATATCTTCGCGTCTTGTAAACGGGGGAAATCTTTCGGCGGTACCCACTTCGATTCTGGTGGGAATAACGGTTCGTTTAAAGCCACTGATCATCTCCTGTATAATTAGGTTGTTGAATTCTACCCAGTTTCCACCCTGTTCCTTCCAGAGCTTTTCTGATATAATTGACTGTGTGTAGGGTTCCAAGAACATTATTCTTGCTGTTCCCGTGTTCAATAACAATTTGGTGCACGTCACACAAGGAGCAGTAGTAACGTAGCATGTTGATATCTCCTGTACATCCCTGCACTGGAGTAATGCATTTTGTTCCGCATGAGTGGCATAGCATTCGTCTAAATCCCTCCCCGTCGACGATAAAGCTCCCGGACATGGAAGCTCCAAACAGTGCTTCTGTCCACTAGCCACACCATTATAGCCAGTAGCAAGGACATGATTCTTAGAATCGACAAGAACACACCCAACACGACGACGTAGACACGTACCCCGCGTAGATATAAGCGTGGCCATTGCAATAAAATATTCATCTGCCGTCGGCCTTGTTCCATAAGTATCGTCTGAAATCATCTGGCGTATATCCTCCCCATTGAAGTGTTGGTTGATCACCTTTATCTGTAGATCTAATTACTTTTCTTGCTTGATCCATATCATTGTTGTAAAGATGTTGTGAACCTGCGGTCAAGTGCAGATACCCCAGTTCAGCGTGAAGATGTAACGCAAGAAAAGCACTAATACAACTGAAATTGAAGATGTCATAGACCCATCCAAGCCAAGCGTCAGACGACCTCATTGTCGCAATACAATGAATACGGCCAAAGCGAACAATGAATTGAAGAGACACTGTGCAAGGAATATCTTTAGAAGCATTTGGCCTTTGTCTCCAAATGGTGATAACAGCCTGGCGTGATTCAGAATCAGATCTAAGACAATGAAGAATGTAAGGGAATTGATCACGAATAGGAGGACCATAAGCCCCGGCAAAATATATTCCGTCATCTGAATATTCCTTTATCTTTTTGGAGTAGGGCGAGATCGTTGACACCCTGTTATCTCCGGATAATATCCACGCAGCTTCTGCAAATCTGAACTTGTTACCGATCTTACGTGCTGGTATTGTAACAAATGGGCGTTCCATATCGATAATGGTCTGGTGTCCGAGAATTTCATGACAATCGAGGTTTCTAGGACTTGAGGGTAAACCTTTCTGAATGAT
>LWDU01044040.1_pt1 | contig 10271 bp, 7 predicted proteins | sample 727161 | NCBI WGS metagenome assembly LWDU01 (sample SAMN04566230, study PRJNA314399) | hydrothermal vent metagenome | isolation source: deep sea hydrothermal plume seawater | place: Mexico: Gulf of California, Guaymas Basin | collected 2004-07-11 | reverse complement strand
CCTTGTCTCCAGTTGCTGTGACAAAATAGAGGTCCTGAGATGCACTAGGACGGTTGTTTCTGCTTCCGCTGGTCTGTTGGAGATACGGGCTAATTAAGAGGTGAAAGCAAGCCAGCGAGTGGGCCGGTCTGCGTGAATTCCGCATTTTCCATGATGTCGATGATTTCGTCTTCGGGGAGCCAGTCTCGAAGCACTGAAAGAATGGCTTCGGTTGGGACACCGTTTTGTGTCGGCGTGACAAGATTGAAAATCTGACGCTTTGGGCGGCGAGGCCGAACCAAGCAGCTCAGGCAAGCTTTTTTGAGGAAAAGAAAGAGAATTATAAAGATTCTGGCTTTGCGATAACGTCAAATTTAACTCGGTATGAGAAGTGGGATAGTGAAGCGATGGAAGAACGAGGCAAACTCTTATTCCGTGATGCTTGCAAGATATTCAGAATGTGATGATCCTGAAGCATCTTCTTGCACAAGGAGTCTTGGGCGCTCCAATTAAATGGGATTGAGTAACTCCTGGCACAGGACGCCGCAAATATTGCAGTGGCAAGCTTCTTAGAAGCGAACCTTTGTTCAGCGAATCTCGAAGAAGCTGATTTGGCGGATGCAAATATCGTGAAAGGTTCTACTCGTTGGGATGAAGAAACGCATTGGCCAGACGGTTACACCCCGCCGAGTTAGAAAGTTAAGTTTGGGCTTTCCCCATAGGTATTTTGGGTGCTGCAGAGCGCTGTCGATGATCACCTAAGGGCATATGTCCTTGATAGAAATCTTGAATCGCTGTTTTCTGGCGAGGGAGGTGGGCTGTGACTATTTACGCAGGAAATACCGGCTGCTTGGTTGTCCGAACCAACCCCAACGGGGAGTCGGTTGTAGTTGTTGGCGTTAACGACTGTAGCGGTACGCGTTCGGGTCATCCCACCCAGAAAATATCCGGGTCATCCCACTTTTTCCAACCCTTACGTTCCACCTTTAGGACAACGGCTTTGCCACCATAGAGTTGCGGCCAACGGTGGATTCTGATTTTCTCTTGTTTCTTACCTCTTATTAGAATGTTCCCGTTGGCATAGATTTTGAAGACATTGCCTCCGAGAGCCTTCAAAGGCACCTGTACCTGTACCCGTTCATTGTCACGGTCAACCATTTGGATTTGTTCACCAGCGGGGGTCCAACAAGTGATTGTGGCGGTCCACCCAGATCTTTTGGTCGGAGCGTTTAGATCGACTCGATGCCCATGCCCGAACGCTAATGTGTGGACATCCGAGGAAAAATAGAGGGGAGTAAAAGCTTCGTAAAGAACTTCTCGACGGAGAGGCTCGTCTTTTTTCTCGTACTCAACATAGAAATCAAAGCCAGGCCGGTGCACATTTAACCCAGAGGCAAGATCAGTTGAAACTAGTCCTTTAGCTACAGGTTCTTCAAGGTATTTAAGGGCCGCGTCAGATTGAATTTTTCCTTCAAACCAGCGCTCAAGGCGTTCCCTCACTGCCGGGATGCGAGACATACCTCCTGCTAAGACAACGTAATCAATACCTTTTGTAGTGAACCTCGTTGTTGTTTTCCCTGTAGAGAGTTCTTCGTTTGTCATTTGTAGGATGTAGTCGACGGTGGGAGCATCTTGCGCGCATAGCAAGGAGGCTTTGATGGTGTAGAAGGCCAAGTTGATCGCTTTATTCAACTGAGGTTCAAACAGCTCGTTTAACTTTTCTCGAGTCAGCGAAACGGAAGACGGAAGGCCCTTATGGGCGACCGTTGACGAGCTTTTAGAAGTCAATTCGTGTTTAAGATCGTTGGCGACTCGTCGGGCTAAGGGCTCAAGCTCTTCTGGCCTTTCCATCTTGCTTTTATTTATCTGGCCTTTGATTTCTTTTGCGATCAAGGAATCCAGCTTGTCCCCGGCTCCGTGTTGGGCGTTTGCGGCCAACACGGTTATCTCCGGTTCTTGTTCAGCAGTTGGTCGCTGAACTTCTAGAACTGCGATATCTAGAGTCCCACCCCCATAATCAAATACTAAAGTACGGCCATCAGGAAGTTCCTGCCCGGATTCAATAAGGCTTTGTAGCCATGACACGCCGGCCGCTATTGGTTCGTCGATGATGCTGTCAACCTGGACAGAAACCCCAACTTCGGTGGCAATTTCGGCGAGGCGTTGTCGTTCGGGGCCTTTCCAGTTCGCCGGGCAGCCCAGTAGCACCTCGTCTAACTGAAGATCTGGCTCATTTTCCTTAGCCCGCTCAATGGCCTTACCAATTAGTGCTTTGACAATGTCCTCAATTGGCACCCCCACGGTGTTGCCGTTGGGCAACGTGACTTCTTTATGTGTGTCACCATTAAAAAGGTTGGTCTTCACTGAACGTATTAACTGTGTTTCGGGCAAGTTCTCTGCGAAAACCTCATCACCGATTAACATTTTGCCATCGTCGGTGATCCCCACAACACTGGGTATCCAAGTATTGACTTCGCCCTTACCGATGGGGATGATCGTTGGCCCTTGACCAGGCTTTCGGTAAGAAACCAGGGTCGTGGAGGTACCAAAGTCAATTCCCAGTACAGCTTTACTCATGATCTCGTACCGTTCCCTTTTCTACAACTACTTCGGTGCCTTCATCTGTGTAAACAAATGCCGGTTCGATGATTTCTACGGAGACTGATTGGCTTTCTACGATTCGCTCAAACTGTGTCGGTTCGTAGACGGTTGCCTCACCGGTTTTGCCGATCACTCGAAGACCGAATCGTGCGCCAACGTCAGTGAGTAGTGAAACGGCGGTTTCTTCTTGTGGGGGAAGGGACTTAATTTCTTTAATCATCGACCGTAAAAATTCGATGGTTAAGTTGCGTTGAATGGCCAGAGTAGGCTCGTTTGCTGACTGCGAAGATTTGGCGAGTTGGCTTCGCAGATATGCGTTCTCGGCCTCCTTGTCGGCGACAAGTTGGTTTGCTTCAAGGGCTTTATTATCGGCGTTCTGGATACTCTTTTCGGTTTCTTCATTGATCTGGTCAATTTTCTTTGTCGTCGTTGCTTTGATCTCGTCTTCAAAAGGGGCGGCTAACAAGGCTTGCATCAGTTCTACGTTTTGGTTGGAGCGAACGAGACGGAGTAAAGCACTACTTAACACGTGATTATCAACGAGCCCCAAGATGTCAGGGTGGACACGGAGAATAATGCCTAGTCTGGTCTCGTCTAATCGGTCGATTTCTTTTCGGAGAGATTTACGAATGAGATCTGCTGCCCCCGGAGACTCAGTGATTCCTTTGGTAAGGAGGTCGCTTGATTTCCCCCAGTCTTGAGCGAGCGTGGAAGCGGTAACGCCCTTCCAAAGGCTCGGGATATCAATCTCGTTGGGGATGCCGCGTAGAACCTGCAGCAGGTAAAGGCCACGCGGCCCCGTAGGGGTGAGGGGAAGTTGGTTAAGAAACGAGCCAAAAGCCAGCGCATATGCCGAAGTTCCGACTGGGGTAGACGCTATTAGCTGTTCAAAGTTTTGGGGGAGAAACTCAAACTCGGCTACGCATTCGCCGGTAGATTTTTGGATGGCTATTGCCATCTTCGCTTTAGGGGTGCCTTCGTCGTTAGCGGATTCTAGTTGTTGTGCCGCTCTATGGGTTTCAAAAAGAGGAGAGAGTAGAAGGACTGGTTCTGTGGTTATCACGGAGGGAGTGCGGCCAAGAAAGCGTTTAAGTGTTTTAGCTGAAATGAGGCTCTCGTCGCTCTTAGTCTCTGCTATTTCTTTTAGGGCGTCGGCTATCAGCTCAAGTTGGTAGGCCACCATGCCAGTGGTTTCTGAGGTTGATTCAACGTCGCCTGCGCTTGCGCTCGGCTCTTTGTCTCTTGCCTCCGTTTTGTCCGCTCGGGCTTTGGCGAGGGCTTTCGCCGAACCATCTGAGGGGCTCAAGAAAGCCAACATGGCTTTATCGGCGGCTTCGGTTGTTTCTTCTATGAGAGTGTTAACAAGACCTTGTTTGATGGTGGTGGCCTCGAACGACCAAAACGGGATGGTTAGATCTGCGGGTTCACCGAGGAGGATCCGCATTATCTGATCATCTGCTGGAGTGAGTTGACTTCGGTTTAGGGCTTCTTCGCAGGTTCGGAGAGCATCGGTTCTTTCATCGGAGTCGGCGGCTTCTTTCAGGACGTCTGCAACGTAGTCTTCGAGTTTCTTAACTACGGCCTTAGCGAAGACTATGACCTCGCCGGCGTCTTTTTCTTTAGAGATTTTTTTGCGTTGGTAGGCAGTTGATGTGGCGAGCATCTTGTTTATTTTCTCGCTCCAGGCAGCGATTTTTTCGTCGACCACACCAAGAGAGCGGAGGTGTCCGGATACTATTTCAATTTTTGTAGATCCCAGCTTGGTTATTTGTTCGTTGAGAACCGTCTCTGGGGTTTCTGCAAGCTGGGCGAGAAAAACGTCCGGTGAAGTCCTCGATAAAACCCAGCTGGAGTCCTCATCTACAGGGAAGTACGCACTCTTAAGGGTTTCTCTCCCGTGTGGGAAATCAGCGGTTACCCGTCGCTCTTTTTGCTCAACGACCGATCCAGCGCCGTATTTTCGACTGTAAATCCATTCCATAGATAGATAACCTACCGCCTGCTTCCCCAGGTTTCTGCTGCTTGGTTGTATAGATTCTTTCGGTTTCTTTTGAATTTTAGAACAAGATCTGCCTGTTCGGCCGCTTGATTAGTTCCGCATTGGTATGAGTCGGAATTCTACTAAGAATATTGATGCGTGATGACGAGTCGCCTAGTTGTGTAGGTGGCAGAACCGCGGCTAGTTGTTTAGGGCTCGATGTCCGTTGAGGAAACCGCTGAGGTCATTCCAGGCGTGCTTTATCTCAGCGAGGAACGCTTCATCGGTAGCGCAGCCACTAGGCACCCAATGGGCGTGGTAGCTATTGATGCGGTCTCGTATGCCGGGTAAACGCTGGTCGGTTTGGGAGTACTTGTCGTAGTTGACTTTTTCGCCAGCATGGTCAACAGCAAACATGAGGTCTATCTAGGTGGCTTCATGCGAACTTCCATGGGTGGTACACGGAGCAGATGGCCTTGGTGGCTGTTTTGGCAAACCTTCAGAGCCACTTGGCCAAGTTCATCTCGCATGACATTCATGGCTTCGGCAAGTTCTTGGGCGCGCTGCTCGTTGGGGCCGTGGGTTTTTGCATCGCCGTCTCAACAGGAGCTGGCTTGTCGGCAGAGGTTGACGAGTTCTTTATCTTTGCTCATTGGTGGGGTTTCCTTAATTGTTGGGTTTGGATGGCGGGTAGATGGCCACTAGGAATTCCTAGTGGCCATCTTTTTAGAGAGCTACTTACCGGCCGGTTCGTTGGTTGGTGAAAGCAAGCCAGCGAGTGGGCCGGTCTGTGTGAACTGCGCATTTTCCATAATGTCGGTGATTTCGTCTTCGGAAAGCCAGTCTCGAAGCACCGTAAGAATGGCTTCGGTTGGGACACCGTTTTGTGTCGGCGTGGGCATGTCGATGGCCATCAAATTGTCGTCTTCGTCAATAAAAGCGAACATTCCGTCGGCAATCTCTAATGGGTTGTCACAAAACGCCCCGATGGTCATAGGGATTGTCCAAAAGGGAAGATCGGCAACGATTTCTCTAAGGTCGAAGCTGTCAATAAAAGTAGTCATGGTGTACGAGGTCAGATAAAGAACTCGGTCTTTTTCAAAAAACGTGTTGGTTGGCGGTATCTGGAGTTCATTGATGTCTTCCATGGGGACTTCCTTTAATGGGGGTGTGGAGTTGTTCTTGACACCATTTTGACAGAGGGGTGTGACAGCCCCGCAGATTTTCCCTTTCCGACTCCCATCGAGCGTAATTTTGACTACTAAATCTGAATTTAGATTTTCTATTTGTGGTGACGTAAGGTCTAGTTGATGGCCAAAGAAGAAGATCCGAAGAAATGGGCCCCCCTCTACCCAGGTTGGGCTCTTTCCCCTCCGGGGTGGAAAGAGCGGAACCAGCGTGAAGGGTGGGAGACCCGCTATACGACTGTGGGGGCGCGCCCTCGTGGAGCCCGGATGCACCCCCTTGAGACAGATGCTTCATCACCCGGATACCGGCGTCTTTGGTTTGGGTTATCGGCAGTTCTTGTTGGCGTTCGCCCAAATCAGCATGAATTAACTAACGATGTGGCTTACTGGGTAACCCTTGCTCGTAAATTAATGCAGCGCGGAACGCTGCCACCGACCGGGACCCATGAAGAACGAGACCCGCCAACCCCAGAACTCTTAGCTTGGCTATTTGCTTCTAACGAAAAGCACCCGGTTGACCCAGCAATTGATCTGCACCCTGTTTTTGAGAAACCTTTTTTCGATGCCCTTATTAAAAAACAGCCATCGTGGGCCTCGTTTGTATTCCCTCAAGCCCCGTTTGAAGCGTTGACTGTAGAGGGAGGTTCACGAACCACGCGGTGGGTGGACTTTCTTTTTGCCCCTCCAACAATTAAAACTGAAGTGGTTGAACTTGACGGGAGCCAGCACGCTTTCGCACAAGACGTAGATGCTGAACGAGATGGAGCTCTAAAAGAAGCGGGGATTGAAGTAAGGCGAGTTGAAGGGGGTAAGTGGGATGAGTTTCTCCACAGCCTTTCTAAAACAAGCAATCCGTGTTCGCTTTCTCAAGAAGATGTCCCGGAGGGCGAGACTTGGCGGGAAGCACTGTTGGCGGCGAGGTCGGTATTTGGCATCATTGAAGCTGTTGCAAATGGATTTCTGGAAGTTGGGTCCGACTGGCAGGTTGAATTACCATCTGGGGTAGGAAACGAAGAAGTATTTAAGGAACTCCTTGCACTCGTTGTTTCAGTCGACGAACTCTGGACGACGAAGGTGGTTCCAAAAAATATCTTTATTTTGGGTCCTGATGAATTCAGGTGGCAAAATCGCTTCGGCGGAGTGGAATCAACAAAAACATCATCAAAGTTGATTGGGCACCAAACTGGGCCATGTTGCCCAACTATGAAACCGGGATTGACGTGGTTGTTCGCGGAGTGCCGCTTCCGGTGCATGCAGGCTGGGACCCGGCTCTTTCATCCGAACGGAGAAATATCCGCCGGCCAGAGGGTAGCCAGACCGCTGAAATGGATGGCCTCCTTGGGGTGGTGGCTGATCATGCCTTTGGCATTAAACAATTTCGCCCTGGCCAATCCCAAGCGATTAGGCGAGTTCTTGAGGGTAAAGATAGTTGTGTCTTGCTTCCCACTGGCTATGGTAAGACCTTAGTTTTTCAGGTGGCGTCTTTGCTTCGCCCGGGGGCGACCCTCGTGGTGGCACCGCTAAAAGCTTTGATCGATGACCAAGAGCGACGCTTTGTGGAAGACGGCATTGACCGGGTAGCCGCAATTACCTCAGATAGAACCAACGGTGTAGATATGAGAACTGAACTTCATGGTGCAATTTCTCGCGGAAATGCCATAGTGGCAATTGGGACCCCAGAACGACTACAAATTGAATCATTTCGCACCGCCCTAGAGAGCGCAGCAAAAGAAAACTTGGTTTCGCTAGCTGTTGTAGATGAAGCCCATTGTGTTTCAGAGTGGGGCCACCAATTTCGTACGGCGTATTTGCGCCTAGGGAAAAATATCCGAAAGTACTGTAGAGATGAAGGCGGGGTACCGCCGCCGCTGCTTGCTTTAACGGGCACGGCTTCTCCTAGTGTCCTGCGAGACGTTTTAAGAGAGCTGCAAATTGATGAGGCCGACCCTCAAGCAGTTCAGAGGCCAGACTCCTATGATCGGGAAAACCTTACCTATGAAGTAAGAACTTTTGATGCAGATCCATCGTCAAGAATAAAGATGCAAACGGAAGTTTCCGAAACGGTATTGGTCTGTATCCCGAAAGAACTTGAGTTTGATGTAGAAGAGTACGCGGTCGCGACGGACCAGTCCGGGGTTATTTTCGTTCCGCATGTCAATGGTGATTATGGGATTAGGGGTTTTCAAAAAAATCTGCAAGACAGGTTCGATGCATTTGATGAAAGCGTTTTTTACGGCGAAGCTGTGGTTGAGGTCTTCTCAGGAACCGCACCATTCGGTGAGGACGAGTCTCTTTTTACTGAGAAAAAGAAACAGAATGCTGAAAAGTTTCGACGAAACGAAGTCACTGCCCTAGTTGCTACGAAAGCGTTCGGTATGGGAGTGGATAAACCAGATGTCCGGTGGACAGTTCACGCAGGTTTCGCAAGCAGCATTGAAGGTTTCGCTCAAGAGGCGGGACGGGCTGGCCGAGATGGCGGCCAATCGCACTGTGTCGTGGTTTCCGAACAGTGCGACAGAGAGGTCATTGAGGGCCTTCTGGACCCAAACGTGAATCGGGAGAAACGGCATTTAGAGTTTCTCAAACAGAGCAAGCGGGTAAAGGGACAACCCGTGCACCCGCAGGATGACGCGCTGCGTCAATTGTTCTTTCATTATGGCAGTTTCCCCGGGCCCGACCCCATGCCAGTGGTGGAGAATGATGGGTTGGGTGGAGTAGAAAAGACGCTTGATAGGTATTGGTGCCGAGGCGAACGTAACCAAGTTGCGTGGATGTGGAAAAAATTAAGTGGGGAGCCTGGCTTCAAAAGTAGGTCTAAGGCCGTTATCCCGCAGAGCCCGGTTGATGCGGTTGCGCTTGCTCCACTGGACGAGAATACCGTTAAAACTCTTCACGAAAGAACCCTTTTTCGACTTTCCATTTTGGGCGTGGTGAAAGATGTATCTGTTGACTACGGCGCAGGCGAACTGACGGTTGAATTTGGGGATTTCACAAGCCAGTCAGTTGCTAAAGATTTCTTAACTTTTGCGAATCGAATCCTTCCGGGGAAAAACCTTCGTCATCAAGCGATGGTGGATGGGTCTCCAAGCGAAATAAATAGACGGGTGGCTTATCTAGCGAATGCCGTGGTTGACCTTGCTTATGAGGTAATTGAAAGAGCACGAATTAATGCATTGCGAGAAATGTGGCGTCTTACCTTAGGTCAACCAGACGATGAGCGCATACGGAAAACTATTGTTGCCTATTTAGATGGCGGACAAATAGCATCAACCTTAGGTGAACTTGTACTCGAAACAGAAGTTGATGTACCTCGAGCATTAAGAAAAGTGGACCTCTCTCCACCAGCGAATGAGTTTGAGTGGTTGGGCGCTGCAGTTCGGTGGATGGAGGCAGCCAGTCACCCCCTTGTGTTATTTGTAAGAGCAATTGGTGAAGCCCACCAACCGATGAGTACCGATGTGGAAAAAGATGTTGAATCTAAGTCAAACTTTGTCCAGTATTTAAAGCAAGCCCTTGATGCGGCCGAAGAAAACGAATTCTCGTCAACAGATTTTGTTGACCTTCTAAGGTGGACTCGAGCAAGACTTCGCAACGATTTTTCAGGTCAGCGTATCCGCTGGGTTCCGGTGCTCTGGGAAACTTTTGTGGCATTGATAGATTCTCAAGATTTTGATGACCAGGCCCGGAAAGTTCTACATGGGCCAGAGCTAGAAAGTGATGAGGCTGAAGTGCTTCTAGCACTTTTAGCCCAGAAAATTGAAAAGAACGTAAGGTCAATACCCACCCCAACGAATAGGAGATAGAGCCGTGGATGAAGAAAATGATGATGAGAACGAGAATCACGGTGAAGAAAATAATGATAATGCCGAGAACGAGGGCCAGGGTGAAGACTTAAGCGGTGCGGTCTCAAGGTTCCTTGATGCCGAAAAAGCCATACAAGATTTAATTGACAGTTGTGAAGAATTGGAGGTAGCGGCGAAGACCTACCAAGAAGGCACGGNNCTTAAAAGGGGAACCATGGAGACCGGGGAAAAAATTGAGACACTGACTGAAGAGGCGAAGGATGGGTTCAAAAGAGTAGAAAAAACGATTGGATCTCTAAGCGAAAGAGTGGATGGGTCCAGTAAAAAAATTGAAACATTAACCAAGTCGATTGAATCCCTTAAAAGGGGAACCATGGAGACCGGGGAAAAAATTGAGACACTGACTGAAGCACAGAACGTCTCATCGGTGTTTCTCCAAAAGAGGATCAAATTTCTCACTGCCATAACAGCGATTACGCTTTTGGTAGTACTTGTAATTACGATCATCGCTTAATCGCTGAAATATGAAGGACTTGATTTAGGTGGTTATTCGTGAACGCAAAGCAGTATTCGGATTCCTTGTATCACCCCAAGGCCTTTTGTTGGTTGCTAACAGACGGAGAAAAGGCGGTGTTCGTTGGTCGCTCCCTGGCGGGCTCGTTGATCGGGGTGAATCATACGAAGAGGCGCTTACTCGTGAAGTGCGAGAAGAGGTAGGCCTTG
>LWDU01000492.1_pt1 | contig 10272 bp, 7 predicted proteins | sample 727161 | NCBI WGS metagenome assembly LWDU01 (sample SAMN04566230, study PRJNA314399) | hydrothermal vent metagenome | isolation source: deep sea hydrothermal plume seawater | place: Mexico: Gulf of California, Guaymas Basin | collected 2004-07-11 | reverse complement strand
AGAAAAATATTGAATTGGCAACCAAATATTATATCGATTCAGCGGTATCTGGAAACAGTCACGGTCAGTACTACTACGCCAAAGCCTTTGAGGATGCTGAAGACTTTAGCAACGCATTTAAATGGTACCAACAATCATCAAAACAAGGAAACGTTGATGCACATTACCGTTTAGGCTATCTGTACGAGCGAGGTAAGGGGGTTGAAAGGGATTATTCTGTTGCTTTAGAGTTATACAATTTAGCCATTAATGGAGGCAATAAAGATGTCGAATTGAGGCTCGGAGTTCTTCATGAGTTTGGTCTTGGGGTTAAAAAAGACTATGAATTAGCAATGGAATATTACAACAATGCATCGGAAAGGGAGAATCTAGACGCAATTTATAATATAGCTCGTATGCATGAAAAAGGAAAAGGAGTCAACATAAACGCAAAGAAGGCCTACAAACTTTATATAAAGATAGCCAGGAAAGGTCATACCGAAGCTCAATTCAGGGTTGCAAACATGTATGCCAAGGGTACAGGAGTAGAGAAGTCATTATCTAAATCGAAGTATTGGTTGAAAAAGCTCATAGAGAAGGGCGACGATAGAGCTAAAAAAATGCTCAATCAAATCAACTAATTGCCACTCGTGGCTTTTGTATATCAATCTCAGAGAGTATAATTTGTGTCATTGAACAAGGTGTTTTTGAAATGGAATATCTAAGTTTCGCATGCTCTATGCTTGACTCGGATGTTAAGGTTTTGCTTGTTGAGAGGTCAGACATTGATTCTATTTCTAATCCTCAGAACGATGGAAGGGAGATAGCCCTTACACATCTCTCTCTTAAAATTTTGAAAAAATTAGGAGTCTGGGATCTCATTGATCAGTCAGAGGTTTCTCCATTAAGGGAGGCAAAGGTGTTTGATGGAGACTCCCCGTCACTTCTTAACTTTACAGTTGACAATTCATCCATAGAGGCTTTAGGGTATTTGGTTCCAAATTGTCAGATTAGGAAGGCACTGTACGAAAGAGTTTTGAGTAGCAACAATGTTGATATTGCTACAGATGTTTCTGTTGATGATGTTGTAAACAAAGACGCACTTTCAAAAGTGTTGCTGTCGGACGGTACAAGTATTGACACTAAATTGGTTGTGGCTGCTGACAGTCGATTTTCTGAGATCCGTAGGAAGGTAGGGATTCCAACACTTATGAAAGATTTTTCAAAGGTAATGATAGTCACTAAGATGAACCATGAACTGTCTCATAATAATACCGCTCTTGAGTGCTTTGATTATGGACAAACCTTAGCTTTATTACCAATGGTTGGTAACTCATCCTCGGTAGTTCTAACGGTTAGGACTGACAAGTCTAAAGAGGTACTAGAGATGAGCGAAGATAAATTCAACGAGATGATAACTGGATCATTTAACGGGGAGTTCGGCGACATGAAGCAGGACGGACCTAGGCACTCTTATCCACTAATTGCTACACACGCAGAGACATTTATTGCCAACCGGTTTGCGCTTATTGGAGATGCGTCTGTTGGAATGCACCCTGTGACTGCGCATGGATTTAACCTAGGTCTGAGGGGTCAAGACATACTAGCTAGTCTGGTCAAAGATGCACTAATGAATGGGCAAGATGTCGGTTCAAATAGCCTATTAAAGTTGTATGAAAGAAAACACATAAAATTAACTAGGATCATGTTTTTTGGGACCAACGGTATTGTGGCATTGTTTACAAACGATGCACCTATGGTGAAACAAGTAAGGAGATTTGTTCTAAGGTTTGCTGAAAAGTTTCCACCAATTAAATATTTGATTTCAAGTCAACTTACTGAAGCAAAAAACAACAAGTTTTTGCCATTCTAATGACTCTCGATTTAACAGCCATTAGGCGTGAATTCATCAAGGGTGGTCTTAACAGGTCAGATCTTAATGATAGCCCCTTCAAGCAGTTCGAGTTGTGGTTCTCTCAAGCCAAAGATGCTGGCATTGTTGAGCCAAGTGCTATGAGTTTGGCTACTGCTGACGAGGCAGAGTTAGGTATCAGAACTGTCCTCCTTAAATATTTTGATGAGTCAGGGTTTGTATTTTTCACTAACTATAACTCAAAAAAGTCTAAACAGATCAGTTCAAACCCCAACGTGGCCATTCTTTTCCCATGGCTGGCATTAGAGCGCCAGGTAAAGGTATCTGGCACAGTAGAGAAGATCTCCATGATTGAGTCAGTAAAGTATTTTGCATCGAGACCAAAAAACTCTCAGATAGGGGCTTGGGCATCGCAACAGTCATCACACTTGTCATCAAGGCAGGTTTTGGTTTCTCAGTTCAATTCGATGAAAGACAAGTTCGGCAAGGGAGAGGTACCTTTGCCTGATTTTTGGGGTGGATATAGGGTCATTCCAAGTACAATCGAGTTTTGGCAAGGAAGGGAGAACCGCCTACATGACAGGTTCACTTATAGAGCTAACCATGGCTCTTGGTTGATCGAGCGCTTATCTCCTTAATTCTTTAAATACTTGTCCAGTTTTCGGTTTCTTGCCAGTCCAAAACTCGAAAGCGACTGCAGCCTGCTCAATCAACATTCCTAAACCATCAATAACCATTTGTGCATTATTCTTTTCAGCCCAATCCATGAATGGGGTTTGATTACCGTACATAAGGTCGTAACAGATCGCTCCATCGGCAACCCCATTTGCGATATCTGGCATCTCGCCATGAAGGGATGCGCTAGTGGCGTTGATGATTATATCTACAGGCTCATTTTTTATTTCATCTAAACCAAACCCACATGTTTCTCCGTACTGAGCAAAATCGTGCTTCATTTTTTTAGCTTTAGAGCGAGTCCTGTTAGCTATCATTAGTCGCCTTGGTTGCTCGTTGAGTAACGGAAGTAGTAACCCTTGAGTTGCACCACCTGCACCTAGAACAAGTACCACTTTATTTTTGAGGGTAACATTTAGATTGCTAGTTAGGTCATTAACTAAGCCAATGCCGTCGGTATTTTCACCAATTATGCGTCCTTCAGAAATCTTTATAGTGTTAACTGCGCCTGCGGCTTTGGCGTTGTCTGTCAAATCAGTGGCTAGATCAAAAGCATCCAACTTAAATGGTACAGTTATACTAAAACCTTTTGCACCTTTATTTATAAAGCTCTCGGCAGTAGAAGAAAAACCGTCCAGTGGTGCCAGTACCCTCTTATAAATGATTTCACACCCAGTCTGTTGAGAGAACTGGGTGTGAATTTCAGGTGATAGGCTGTGCTCTATAGGGTTGCCTAAAACGCCATACAAGTCCATAACTATTCAGTTGTAGCGACAGCCCCTGATTCCTGCTTGTCGATGTTGTTTTCTGTTTTATTAGCAGTTTCAACTTTAGTATCACTCTTATCTTTATTCGTACCAGTCTTATCCTTAGTCTTAGGTTTAGGAGAACTCTTGGCCTTAGTATCAGTCTTAGGTTTAGGAGAACTCTTGGCCTTAGTATCAGTCTTAGGTTTAGGAGAACTCTTGGCCTTAGTGTCAGTCTTAGGTTTAGGGCTACTCTTAGGTTTCGTATTATTGGCTCTAGGAACGGACTTATTATCAGCCCTGTTATTAGTTTTGGAGTTAGAACTAAGTTCAGTTTCAACAACATCTTTAGTATTGTTAATGACACTTGGTTTTGAATTGTCGTTATTGTCAGTCTTATTGTTGCTTTTTGGACCAGCCCTATTGCCCCTGTTCTGTTTAGATTGATTTGTAGAGTTTGATTCGTTATCTTTATTAAAAGACTTATTATTTTTCTGGGCCTGCTGTCTGTTTTGGGGATTGTTACGATTCCTGTTACGATTCCTGTTACGATTCCTGTTACTATTCCTGTTACTATTCCTGTTACGGTTGTCGTTATTATTGCTAGGACTAGGAGCTGAGTCGGTATTGTTTTCAGAAAATAACAACTTACTTAGCTTAGTAAAAAATGACACCTCTTTTTCAGGTATCTTGCTTTTAGGTCTGTTTCCACTAATCGCAGGCCTTTCCTCTATAACGTCTAGTCCGTTGTCAGCTAAATTTTGCTGAGATTTAGATATACCCTGGTAACTCTTGTGGTGGGATTTCTTTTCTTCCTTCTGTTTTGTTAAGGTGTAATTAGGGAACAACATGTGTGGGTTGGGTAGTAAAGTAATTCTGACACCGTGCTTGTTCTCAAGTGTATCTATGTTGCTACGTTTCTCATTTAAAAGGTACGTAATTACTTCAACGCTAGACTGTACTGTTATTCTTGATGTTTGATGTTTAGCAGCATTACATCCGTCCTCCATCTTCCTTAGCATGGTGAGTGCAAGTGAAGGGATGGTTGGGGTGGTTCCGCTTCCGTTGCACTGAGGGCAAGTTTTCTCTACAGACTCGGTTACAGAGCTCATAAGCCTTTGTCTAGACATTTCAAGTAAGCCGAACTGAGATATTGTTCCTATTTGTATACGTGCACGGTCTGAACTTGTCGCCTTTTCCATAATGCTTTCAATAGATTTACGATGCTCTTCGGTCGCCATATCAATAAAATCAATAACCACAAGTCCGCCAATATCTCTGAGCTGTAATTGCCTAGATATTTCCTTTGCCGCATCGATATTTGTATTGTAGGCAGTCTCTTCAATGTCTGAACCTTTGGTTGCGCGTGCTGAGTTAATGTCAATTGCTGTGAGTGCTTCAGCTGTGTCGAATACTATTGTAGCTCCAGAACTTAAAGTTACCTCCCTGTTGAACACATTCCTGACCTGGCTTTCTATACTCATGTGACTAAATAATGAGTGCTCTGAAACATCAAAAAACTTGACCCTGTCAAGGTAATGAGGTAATACAAATCCAACAAACTCTTTAGCCTGTTTGAATGCATCTAAGTCGTCAAAAATAACGCTGTCGGTATCGGACCTCAGGTAGTCCCTTAGGGTACGAACAATGATATTGCTTTCTTGGTATATTAGGAATGGAGCATCTCGATTAGAGGCCTCACTATTTATTGATTCCCACAACTCAGATAGGTAGTCAACCTCCCATTGAAGTTCCTCCAGGTTTTTGCCTGAACCAGCTGTACGTATTATCAATCCGGACTGCTTTGGGATTACCATTTTTGATATAACCCCTTTGAGATCTTGGCGGTCGGAAGACTGTATTTGTCTAGATATGCCGTTACTTTTAGGGTTGTTTGGCGTTAATATCATGTAGGCGCCAGCTAAATTCATGTAGGTACTGAGTGCAGCACCCTTGTTGCCCCTTTCTTCTTTTTCTACCTGCACAATGATTTCTTGGCCCTCTTTAAGGACGTCAGAAATAGAGATCTTATCTCCCTTGGGTTTGGTGCCACTGTATAGAGTATCGGCAACCTCTTTGAATGGCAAAAAGCCTTGCTTATCTTTACCGTAATCGACAAAAGCTGCCTCTAGTGATTTCTCTACTCTAGAGATCTTGCCTTTGTATATGTTGCCTTTAGTTTTCCTGTTAAGGGTGGTCTCTATGTTGAGATCAGTGAGCTGCTTTTCCTTTACAATTGCAACCCGGATTTCCTCTTTGTGAGTTGCATTTATGAGAATATGATTCATAGTTAAGTCCTTGTGTGTAAGGACTTCTGAGCGCGCGCAGGCATTCAACATTTAATGGTTGAATTGTAAGAAATGTGTGATTTAATTGCGTCATAGACTACTAAAAAACTATTTTTTCTAAAGCTGCAAAACTTCAAAATTCGAGAGATACTAAACAAAACTGCGTTCTCAGCTCGAACAAATACGGCACTAAAAAGCCCTAAATATTAATACAGTTTTTGTGACCATTGCATTCATTTTTCACAAAAACATTTTAAAAAATTCTTATAGGTTGATTTTATATAAAATCAACACATTCATTATAACACAAAAACAATGCAACACTAATATAGAAGACAATAATTATTGGTTCAGTGTGCGCCCACCATCAACATTGATTATTTGCCCAGTAATGTATGTCGAGTTCGCCAGAAAGACGACCGTATCGGCAATATCTTTTACTGTCCCATGCCTTTTTAGGGCTATCTTATTGCTAGATTGGCTCTCTTCGTTGTCTAATTTTTTGCTGCCTTTTGGCGACAAAATATATCCAGGAGATATGCCGCAAACGCGAACATCTGGAGCCAGATCTTTTGCTAACGATTTAGTCATCATGGCTATTCCTGACTTAGAAATACTGTAAACAGAGTGGTCCTTTAATGGCCTGTCAGCGTGTATATCAACTATGTTTACTATGCAGCCATTACTTTTATGCAACAAAGTGGCCAGTGATTGAGAAAGAAAAAATGGCGACATAAGGTTGGTGTCCATGATGCTGCTCCAGGTGCTTCTGTCTATCTTACCAATAGGGGTCGAGCAAAAAACCGATGCATTGTTTACCAATAAATCAAGCCTAGTAATTGAATTACGCAATTTATCAATACCGTCTCTGGTGTTTAGTTCTGCCTGAACAATGGTTACCGAGTTCTGGCGATCATTGTTGAGTAGAGCTGCAAGTTTAGATGCCTCGTCTGCTGAGTTGTTGTAGTGAATTATTATGTCGTAATTGTTTTTATGTAGTGTTTTTACGATTTGCGCTCCTATCCTTTGAGCGCCACCAGTTACTAATGCTTTTTTCATAAAAAGTTAATATATATGGTAATTTGATTTCGGTTCATTTTATATTCCAGTACATTGAAGCATTGTAATGAAATTTACATACAAAAGATGGGCTTATACTAACCTGTGAGTATAAAATACTTTTTGTGACCCTTAAACAGATTATTAAAGATACTATAATGCAAAAATCAAGCCCCATAGGTTTCGACGAATTTATGGATATGGCGTTGTACTACCCTGGCCTAGGATACTACAGTTCAGGACTACCAAAATTTGGTGAACAGGGTGATTTTATTACAGCACCAGAAACTTCCGACCTGTTCGGATATACTCTCGCCAGACAATGCTCTGATATTATGGATGGTGAAAATGATATCTTAGAGTTCGGTGCAGGTAATGGAGTTCTTGCGGCTCAAATATTGTTTGAATTAGCAAGGCTAGACAAGCTTCCAAAAATTTACTATATATTGGAATTGAGTGCAGAACTGAAGGGAAGGCAAAAAAAGTCAATTAAAAAGGTTTTGCCAGAACTTATTGATAAGGTAGTATGGATTGACACTTTGCCGTTTGATTTTTCAGGTGTGGTAATAGCTAACGAGGTTTTAGATGCAATACCTGCAAAGCGTTTGGTTTATAAGGATAGTGCATTTTATGAGATGGGTGTCGGTTGTGATGATGATGAGCTTAGTTGGGAAGTTTTCGATAGCGAACATATGAATGACAAAGCAAAACTACCAAGTAGAGCATCAAATGATTACAAAACAGAAGTAAACTATAGATCTATGGCGTGGATTGATTCATTATACAGCTCGATGAAAGATGGACTAGTATTGCTGATTGACTATGGAATGGATAGGGCAGAGTATTTTCACCCACAGAGGGATGATGGAACACTTAGATGTTATCACCGTCACAAGGCAAACGATAACCCGTTTGTTAATGTAGGTGAGCAAGATATTACCACCTCGGTTAACTTTTCAGACATTGCTGAACAGGCATTGGAGAGCGGGTTTGTAGTTAGTGGTTATGCCACTCAGGCGATGTTCTTAATTTCTCTTGGTATTGAGCAGTACTTGTCCTATGAGAGTGATGAAAGTAAGCGCATTAATCTAGCACAACAGATTAAGCAACTTGTTTTGCCATCAGCAATGGGCGAGAGTTTTAAGGTGTTAGCCCTGACTAAAGATTTATCTGTAGCTCTTAAGGGCTTTGATGAGCAAGATTTAACGTATAAATTGTAATAATGGATATCATTCAAACTATAGTTTTAGCTCTGGTCCAAGGGCTAAGTGAATTCTTACCAATATCTTCTTCGGCGCACCTAATATTGGTGCCAAAAATATCTGACTGGCCAGACCAGGGATTGTCTTTTGATGTGGTAGTTCATTTAGGCACTCTGAGCGCGATTGTGTTCTATTATCGATCATTAATTAAGGATCTAGCGGTTGATTTTTATTACTCAGCTATCAACGCAAAGAGTGTTGGACAGTCCAAACTGGCATGGGGAATAATCATTGGCACTATACCAGTAGGGCTGTCAGGCTTGTTATTTATAGAATACATTGAAACAAATTTACGTTCAGTTCAGGTTATCGCATACTCAACCATAATTTTTGGTTTATTGCTAGGTTTTGCTAGCTGGGTAAATACAAACAACAAAGCCCCTAGAGAAACGGTTGGATGGGTAGACGTTTTGTTTGTTGGCTTAATGCAGTCCTTGGCACTTATACCAGGAACGTCCAGGTCTGGAATAACCATTACAGCTGGATTGCTTATTGGACTTTCAAAAAAAATGTCTATCAAGTTTGCGTTCCTATTATCAATCCCGGTAATCACACTATCGTCAATGCTGGTCATTGTAAATCTATACAACCAGCCAGAGCAGGTTGACTGGTCATTAATGTTTCTGGGATTTGTTATAGCTGGTTTGAGTAGTTATTTCACTATAGTAATGTTTATTAAGTTATTGGATACGATTGGACTAATACCTTTTGTTGTGTATAGATTGTTGTTAGGAGTATTGTTATTAGCACTTTGAAGCCAAAACCAATTTATCGTAAGGATTACTTGCCGTCTCCATATTTAATAAGCACTACTGAGCTAAACTTTGAACTATTTGATGACCAAACAATTGTAACCTCTAGGATAGTCTTTTATAAGAACGAAGAAGTAAAAGGTTCGGGTGCCCACAACTCTCTCTTCTTGAATGGCGTCAACCTTGATCTTGTTTCTATTTCTATTGGCGAGGTCACCCCAAAATATAAGGTTAAGGATGATGGACTTGAGCTTAATGACCTAGATGATGATTTTGTCTTAGATGTAATAACACGCATCCATCCAGAGAAAAACACTACACTTAATGGGCTATACAAATCAAGCGGCAATTATTGCACTCAGTGCGAAGCCCATGGTTTTAGACATATTACCTATTACTTGGATAGGCCTGACGTTCTCAGCACTTTTACAACCAGCATCAAGGCTAACCCAAGCAAGTATCCTGTACTTCTGAGTAATGGTAATCTCATAAGTGAGAGTGATGGGTCAGCTGTATGGCATGACCCAGCACCAAAGCCGTGCTATTTGTTTGCACTGGTTGCCGGAGATTTTGCTGTTCTGGAAGACAAATATAAGACCATATCTGATAGAGATGTTGATCTAAAAATCTACGTTGAGCCACACAACATAGGCAAGACTAGATTTGCAATGGACTCCCTTATAAAGTCATTCGAGTGGGACGAGAGACGCTTCGGGCTTGAATATGATTTGGATATATACATGATAGTTGCGGTAGATGATTTCAACATGGGTGCGATGGAGAATAAGGGTTTAAATATATTTAACTCCACTTATGTGCTTGCTAATCCAGAAACTGCAACTGACAAAGACTTTATAAATGTAGAGGCTGTCATAGGGCATGAGTATTTTCATAATTGGACTGGTAATAGGGTTACATGTAGGGACTGGTTCCAGTTAAGCTTAAAGGAAGGGTTGACTGTATTCAGAGACCAAGAGTTCACCTCCGACATGCACTCCAGATCAATAAAGAGGATAGAAGACGTTAATCAATTGCGCACTTATCAATTCGCAGAAGATGCCGGCCCTATGCAACATCCGGTAAGACCTGAGAGCTATATTGAGATGAACAACTTTTACACTGTCACTGTCTACGAGAAGGGCGCAGAGGTTATTAGAATGATACATACATTGCTCGGCGAGTCAGGGTTTCAAAGAGGCATGAAGTTATATTTCAAGCGCCATGACGGTAGCGCTGTAACCATTGACGATTTCGTTTCCAGTATGAGCGATGCTAACAATTTTGACTTCTCCCAGTTCATGAATTGGTACTCTGAAGCTGGAACACCGGAAGTTAGTATCACCTCAAACTTTGACGACATTAACAAAATATTCAATGTAAATATTAAACAAAGATCCAGGCATAATTACTATTTCCCTTTGCAATTTGCATTACTGTCAGAGTCTGGCGAGTTTCAGGATGAGGGCGTTCTGATAGTTAATAAAAAAGAACAAACATATAGCTTTAAGGGAATAAAGTCTCAACCAATCGGATCATGGCTTAGAGGTTTTTCGGCCCCAATAAAGTTAACAACTGACCTTACAACAGAGCAAAGGATATTTCTTGTAGAGCACGAATCAGATGCATTTAGTAGGTGGG
>LWDU01040558.1_pt1 | contig 10275 bp, 8 predicted proteins | sample 727161 | NCBI WGS metagenome assembly LWDU01 (sample SAMN04566230, study PRJNA314399) | hydrothermal vent metagenome | isolation source: deep sea hydrothermal plume seawater | place: Mexico: Gulf of California, Guaymas Basin | collected 2004-07-11 | reverse complement strand
GAACGAAACGACGGTAGTCGAGCTGAATGATGGTCGGCTATATTTCAACACACGAAATCAAAAAGGGAAAGCGAACGGGACTCGCGGTGGTGCGTACAGCAGTGACGGGGGTGAGTCATTCGACAGGGCGCAAAATTCGGTCTACAAATGGTTCACGCCTGAGCCGCCGCCATTTGATCCGCCGGTGGTGCAATGCTCGCTACTCAGAGCTGCGTCCACCGTTGACGGTGATGATCTCGACCTGATCCTGTTTTCCGGCCCAGACGAGAGTGGCCCCAGTGGAAAAGGGCGAAGTGACCTGCGGTTGCGTTACTCGACCGACGAAACGCTGACATGGCACGATGGACCCCTGATTCATGAGGGGCCGGCAGCGTATAGCGACATGGTTCGTTTGGACAAGCGGCAGGTTGGAATCTTGTTTGAGGCCGGCAGAAAAGGCGGAAGCCGATATGACCAGATTGGGTTTGTTCGCTTTGACCTGGATTTGCTGAGAACTAGGTAAGGACAACGGAGCATCCTGTATCCGTAACACTCGTGTAACGCTACTTCGATCGGAGACGTTGACGCATGATCCGAAAATCAATCCTCTCGGTTTGCATCCTATTCGTCCTGTTCTCCATCGGATCTGCGGAAGTAACTCGGATCGTAATTACAGAACGCGAACCGTATCAACAAGGCAAGTCGTTTGCGGGTATCGGATCCTACGAGTGGATCCGTGGCCGTGTTGAATTCACCGTAGATCCGAATGATCTGGCCAACGCCACAATCGTCGATCTTGAGCATGCGCCCACCAACGATGCCGGTCGTGTGAAGTTTTCGGCGGACCTGGAGATTCTGGCGCCGGTGGACCTTGCCAGGTCGAATCGAGCGATACTCTACGACGTGAACAACCGTGGCAATCGCGTTTGCCTGGGGCAATTCAACGGTGGCGGAGGCGAGGATTTCCTGCTACGTAGGGGATTTATCATCGTTTGGAGCGGGTGGATTGCCGAACTTCTGCCTGCTGCTGGACGTCTGTTGCTTGATGCGCCGATTGCGTCGTTGAATGGACAACCGATAAAGGGTGTCGTGCGGGCGGAATTTGTTTCAAATCGAAAGGCCGATCGCTATACCATTTCGCACTTTGCGAATCACGGTAGTTATCCGCCAACAAACGCTGGACTGGCCAACGCGGTTTTGACGTCGCGTTTGAACGAGGCCGACCGACGACTTGTCGTGCCAACGTCACAGTGGAAGCTGCATCAAAGCTATGTCGAAGCAAATGGCAGGCGGTCGCTGCTGCCGAAGATCGAAATTGAGATCGTCGGCGGAATCCAGCCAGCGGTGATTTATGAGCTCGTTTACGAAGCGGAGGGCCCCATCGTTCAGGGCTTGGGTCTGGCCGGTATTCGTGACCTGATCAGCTACTTCAAGTACGACCGATCAGAGCAGAATCCACTGCGAGTTGGTGACAAACCGGTGGCACCATTTGCGTATGGATTTGGTGTGTCGCAAAGCGGCCGTTGCCTCCGGCAGTTCTTGTACGACGGTTTCAACGCTGACGAGCGTGGCCGCAGAGTACTTGACGGAGTTATTCCTCACGTTGCCGGTGGTGGTATGGGATTCTTCAACCATCGATTCGCCTCGCCGACCCGTCATAACACACAGCATGATAATCACCTCTATCCGGCAGACGTATTCCCGTTCACTTATGGACTATCTCGCGACCCATTTACCAATCGCCAGGAGGGGATCTTAACGCGGTCTCTCGCCGACGGCACCTGTCCAAAAGTGATGCACATCCAAACGTCTTCCGAGTATTGGCACAGGGCCGGGTCGCTTGTGCATACCGATCCGAGTGGGAAGCTGGATGCGGAGATACCGAATTGTGTGCGCATCTATACGATCGGCGGGGCACAGCACGGTCCAGGAAGCGGACAGGTACAGGCGGGTGGTAGCGGTCAATTGCCCCGCAACCCGACCGACTATCGCCCACTGATGCGGGGACTGTTAACGGCAATCGTCGCATGGGTTCAAGAGGACGTCACGCCGCCAGCGAGTGTCTATCCCAAAATGGCTGTAGTAGGTGGCGCCCCTTGCCAAACATCGTCTATCCCTCAGTAATTCACGCTCCTGAGTTCGTCGACCGCGGTCCGGAGTTTTTGACGAAACGTCGCGCCAGTATTCAACCACCCGTGCGGTTGGGAGTCTATGGCGTGCGAGTTCCTGCATACAAGAATGACAACAACGAACGAGGATGCCTGCTGTTACCTACAGTTGCCGTCCCGGTCGCAACGTTCACAAGTTGGAATCTGCGCTCGATAAGCATAGGCGGTGAGAACGAGCTATTGAGTCTGGCTGGTGGCTATATTCCGTTCCCGAGAAATCCGCAAAGCAGGCGAGAATCCGCTGACCCGAGATTGTCATTAGTTGAACGGTATAGCGGATTCGACCAGTACTTCACGCTTTATAGCGAGCATGTCAGTCGCTTGGTGCAAGACAGGTACATTCTTGAAGAAGATCGACCTCGACTCTATCAGCTGGCGAGGAAACATCGAGATCTGTTCTCGAAGTAAGAGCCATTGATGCGAGTTGCTGTCGGATTCATGGCGCGCTCGGAAGAATTCGATAAGAGAGATCAGGCGTACGTGCCCATTTCCCAACTGGTGTTTTCTTGAGCGAAGCAATTGTTTTATATGTTAAGGCATGAAGGAGCTGCGTGAACTTCGGAAGGAACTGGACGCGGCGGTCAAGCCTGGACATGAGCCGTCGAAGCGATCGCGTTTGATGTTATCGAGAAGCTGGCCAATCGATGCGAGCGGCTGGAGAAGGAGAACCAGCGGCTACGGCAACGAATCGCCGAGTTGGAGAAGCAAGATTTACCCGCGTCTACTCTCACCACGGGCGCCGCGAGTTCCTTTTCGCTGGACGCAGAGCAGAAGCGGCGACAACGCAAGGATCGCAAACGAAAGACGACGACGAAGTGCAAGTCTGGCCGAAAGCCGAACAAGGACAAGTTGGCTTGCGTCGCCCGCTGGGTCGATATTCTGCCCGAAGGCGCGCGTACCATCAAGGTACACCGCTCGCCTACAACGGTTCTATTGCGCGCTCACACTCGGTCGACCAGCACAAGCGTACACTTCTAGAAGAACTTAATACAATAAGGAAACTCGTACCGTGCTCCCTTGTTGGCCTCCATCGCCCCAATGACTAACATAATCAAGGCACCAATGGACAGTAGCGACGAAAGCGGAAGAATTGCTAAGGTAATTGTTAACCGCACGATACCCGGAAGAGCGAAGGTCGCCAGCGAAACTGGGATGAGACATAGGGAAACAATGAACAACGTAATCGTCAAGTTAAGTACGTTCCTGCCGTGATCGTCGATGAATTTCGATTCATCGCGTTTTATTAGCCACAGAATTAGCGGCCCTACGAATCCCGAGACAATTCCCAATAAATAGATCAACATCGCTATCGTACGTACTTCCTGGCTCGGACCGCTGATGAATGGTGCGCGTTCCTGACTTCTCTCGCTTGCTGGCGCCTCTTCAACCGGGGCCAATGTGAGCTCCTCAAAGTCGTCGTCCGCCGCCGGTGTCTGGTCGGGGAACAGGCCGGCTACTTGGCTCGCGCAATAGAAATTTTCTCCCGAGGTTTTTCGCACTTTGTCATCCGGTTTGAGCTTTCCCTTTGCGGCGAAACTCTTGAGCTGCGCAGAGGTGAATGGGCCTTTTTCGACACCCGCGCGATTGACAATCCAATTTGTAGTCATACGGTCCGCCGATCCGTTTTGTCGTTCGGTAAGTCACGACGCAAGACGCCGACTTCCGTCGAGCTTGATTCACGTCGAGAACGACCGATAGTATCCGGTAAGTGGAATGCGTTTGCAACAAGATCAGGCGTACGCGCCCATTTTCCAACTGGTGTTTTCTTGAGCGAAGCAATTGTTTTATATGTTAACGCATGAAGGAGCTGCGTGAACTTCGGAAGGAACTGGACGCGGCGGTCAAGCCTGGACATGAGTCGTCGAAGCGATCGCGTTTCAAACACGTCCACGGCATCGACGAGCGACTGATCCGCAGTCACTGAGACAACATCTTGCGTGGCATAATGTTCGAGGGAAACAGCGTCCGTATGAAGGTCATACATTAACGACAACAGGTCTTTTTCGGTGATGATCCCGATCAATACTCCAGTGCCGTCGACGACAGGAAGCCCACTGATTTCATTCTCGATCAATACGCTGCATGCGGTGTCGATGCTCTCATCCATATGGATGGAAATCGGACTTACTGCGACAGTCTCGCCAGCACATCGCCGCAAGGCCTGAAGAAAACCTCGGAATCCATCTTTGCCTCTGTCACCAAGGAAATCCACCGTCCGCTGACGCCCGTCTCGCGGCGCACGATTGTTCAATCGACGCCATTCCTCTCACGGTTCAGTGCGACCGAATGCACATCGATTACTTGTTTGCCTTGAATATCGAGTGATCCGAGGCGTAGGGTCCCCGGTCCTTTTTCTAACTGAAGCGTACCCATATGGAGCGGTCGGAAATCCTTAACGAAGTAGTGCGAATTGGCGACACGTTCCTTTGATTTGTCGTACAGCGGAGGATCAAACACGTCGACGACTTTGGCCTGGACGGACGAAACTCCATTGAGAGATAGTTGCAACGTGGCGCCCTCGTTTCCAGCGGCGCAAGTATAATACACGACGACCTCGTATTCGCCGCTGTGGCCAACGTCGATATCCCAGGTAATGAAATCTTGGCGTCGGGTCCAATGAGTGAAGAAAGAATTGTTCGGCGCCTTCGAACTGCGTTTGATCGTACCGTGTTCGATTCCGTCCCGCGCTGTCAATGTGGTCGATGCGCCGTATCCAACGGTAAAGGGCCGATCGGAGTTGTTCTTGAAATGGACTGTCATCTGCTCTGCATGCTGTCTTGCTTCGCGTTGCAATCGTGCGGTCAACTGCGGATGACGATCCGCCACATTGGTCCGCTGACCGGGATCGGAGACGATGTCGAATAGACGGCCATTAGAATCGAGCCTGAATTGTTGGGTTCGGACGCTGACCTGGTTTCTTCTAATCGAAAACAGTGACCGCGGTTCCCAATCGGCCGACTCTTCCAGCAACAGCGACCGGAAGCTGCGACCGTCTAGTGGCTTCTCACTTGGTTTTTCGATGTCCGCCAAATCGCAGAGTGTGGGCAGCAAATCGATGGCACCGAGGACGGGGGGAATCGTCGTGCCAGCTCGGACCTTCCTCGGCCAACTCACGTAACATGGGGACCGCAAGCCTCCTTCATCGATGGATCCCTTTCGTCCCTTTAACCCGCCATTAAAACGGTATGAATTGGGTCCGTTATCGGAAAAATAGATGACGATCGTGTCTTCGCCAAGCTTTAAATCGTCGAGCTTTTTCAGAATGCGACCGACGTTCCAATCGATGTTCTCGCAGAGTGCCAGTGCGGCTCGCGTCATCATCACATCTTCACGTTCCGGATCGCGATGACGCATCCCGATATCTTTCCCGTCGAATTTTTCGTAGAAGCGGTCCGGGACCATCATCGGCGAATGTGGTGTATTGAATGGGACATAACAAAAGAACGGGCCTGCCTGATTTCCTTCGATAAACGCCATCGCATGTTCGGTAAAGTCATCCACAATGAATCCCTTACCGCGTACTCGCTGTCCGTTGTGATCCAACGGTGGGCTAAAGTAATGACCCCAGTGGCCCGACGTGAATCCGTAGTATTCGCCAAAGCCTCGTTGGTTGGGGTGATAGGGGGGCTGTGTGCCGTTGTGCCACTTGCCAAATGCACCTGTTGCATAGCCGGCTGCCTTGAACAAGTCTGCGACCGTTGTTTCGTCCGGATTCAAGCGGCCCTCGCCGCGGCTGACGCCGCTGACCCCAGTGCGGGGATAGTACCGTCCCGTCAAGAACTCGGCACGAGTCGGTGCGCATACCTGGCAGACATAGAAATGTTCCAACGTCGCACCAGCGCGGGCCAACGCGTCAATGTTTGGAGTCGCAAGGTTCGTGTTGCCGTTGACACTGAGATCGCCCCAACCTTGATCGTCGGTGAGGATAATGACGACATTGGGTAGACTTTTTGTCTCCGCAGAACACTTGTTGTTTAAGAGTGACAATGACAGCAACACGGGCGAGAATATCAGAACGATCGCAGATACTCTGTGCCGAACTCGGCATGATTTTTTGGCAGCTATGGTGTCGAACACGTCTGTTTCTCGCATGGCGTTTGGGGAGAGTGACCTAGCACTTACTGCTTTGATTATCGCGTGCCGTGCCAGGTTGGGAATTTGCCTGGCGGTCTACACGGGGGCAAATGAATCGGGTTCTTAGTTCGATCGGATTATTCGTTTCGATGCCAGTCGGGTAGGCGGTTCGAGCCTTGATTCGTGATCTGAATCGAGACCAAGTCATCGCTTTGTAAATCAGTGATCCAGATCTGCCACGGTCCATCTTCATTGGGGGCGCGACAGAAAGCGATCATCGAGCCGTCCGGCGAAAATCGCGCATCGTGCTGGACGTCCGCGCCAAAGGTAACTTGCTCTTCCGCTTCATCTTCCGTGTAATAGAGGTGGATGTGTCCCTTGTCTGTTTGAAATACCATCTGTCGGCCGTCAGGGGACCACTGCGGCGTACAGCATGCATCTTCTGTTTTTAGTTGCTGCCAGCTAGTTCCGTCGGTGCTGAGCAGGAAAATGCCAATTCGTTCAAGGTGGCGGCTTGCCACAGCAATTTGCTTTCCATCGGGACTCATAGCTGGGACGCCGCACCGCTTCCATTGTTCGGGAGTCACACGCCGTTCATCGCTCGAGCTCAACTCTCGCATGTACGCTTGGTCGGCGCGAACAAAGACGATCGACTTTCCATCGGGGGACCACGCCGCCTGGGACCCCTCGGCAACGTGCCGAGGATTCGATCCGTCGGCGTTCATGATCCAAATGTGTGGAAAGCCGTCTCGCAACGTTGTGTATATGATGCGGTCACCGGAAGGCGAGAATCGAGGATCGGCATCAGCGTGCCGATCATTTGTAAGTTGCTGGAGGCCCGTTCCATTTGCCTTCATCTTCCAGATGTCGAGCGAAGTGCCTCGGTTACTGGCGAAGATGATCGTGCCCCGCAGCCGATCGGGATCGATCTTCCCATTCGGCAAGCTTCTTCGTTCCGATGACTCGACGTGAACTGGCGGCGCAACAACTGCCTGTTTAGGTTCGGTCGCTTTGCTGCTACCAGCGTTGGCTACCAGCGTCTCAGTCCGAGGCGTCGACGTGCCGTTGCGTACCCGACGAAATCCGTAACTGTCCGAACCAAAGCAGGCATCGGTAAAGACCTGGAACTCACTAAGACGATAAGCGGCGCGACATGCATCGGCCGTTGAACTCCACGCTCCACCTCGCAACACTCGCTTGTTTCCGCTCGCTGGACCGGCCGGGTTTTTCAGCGGGCTCTCGGAATAGTAGGTCTCGCTATAGTAGTCATTGCACCATTCCCAAACGTTGCCGTGCATGTCGTACAGGCCCCATGGGTTGGGCAACTTCTGTGCGACTGGGCGCGTTCGTCCCAGAGAATGCGGCTTGCACCAGGCGAATTTGGACAGCTGGCTGTCATCATCGCCGAAGAAGTACGTTGTTTGCGTCCCGGCGCGGCAGGCGTACTCCCACTCCGCCTCCGTCGGCAACCGGTAACCGTTCGCTTCGTAATTGCATTCCCATGTGCCCAGTTCGTAACAGGGTGTCAGCCCTTCCAGCTCAGAACATCGGTTACAGAACCAAACGGCTTCGGTCCATTGTGTCCGTTCGACCGGGTTGTTTGGTCCCTTTCGTTTCGAGGGATTGACTCCCATCACCTTTTCGTAGAGCTGCTGCGAAACTGGCTGTGTGTCCATGTAGAACGAATCGATGCGCAATTCGTGAGGTGTCTCATCCGGGGAGCCGTTTGGGTCACCCATGATGAACTGCCCGCCTGTAATGAAAACCAACTCGCCACCCAATTCGCCTTCGACGACCTTCGTTGCCATGTTGGTAGCAGCGAGTTCTGAGGAATCTCTCTTGGCGCAGCCGGAAAGAACAAGCAAAAAAGCAAGTAAAGCCGGGACCAACGCAGGGGTCATTCTCTTAAGAGACACTCCGTACTCCAAAATAAATCAATGCCGTGCCCCTTCGTACGCCGACGGTTTGAGTAGGACTTTTTGGGTTCGGGCACGGATCTCCTTGCCAATCTCCGCAAATGTGGGGTCCACTGCCATGGCGATCGCGGCACGCTGACGAAGTGTCCGCACAATCCAACGGCATTCACCGACGAGACTGTCCTGACTGCCGCCAACTCTCGTCAGTGCGTCGGTGTATGTCTTGAGTCGGGCCAGCGAATCTTCCCCGTCATAGTTGAGCAGATTCTTCCGGAACCCAGTGTTGAGCGCGACGACGTATGCTGGTGACTTGATCCCGTCGCGACGGTCGGCCAGTCGTTCGTCGAGTTCGCTGATGATCTTCTCCATTTCCGTCAAAGTACTCTCCAGCTCAGGGTGCGTCTTCTTCTGTACGGCGAGGTACTTTTGCATGTCGTGTCTAAACTCGATGTAGAGATCGATTCGATTGCGTATGTGTTTTACAAAATCGAGACCATCGCCAAGGTAGATGTTGATTTCCTTCTGCTTCGACTTTTGTTCTTTGTTCTGGTAAATCTCGTTCAACAGTCGGCGGACGTGACAAGTTGCCCGCCCCACGTGATCTTGCCGTTGTCCTTCGACGTTCAAAATGTACTCGCATGGACCAACTCCCAGCGTACTGCGCATGACATCCACCGTTGTGTACGTGTCGATCGGCGTCTCTGGCAGGCGGTTGATGGGATAGGTGACGGCGGGACCGCGAAACATCAAATCATCCCGCTTTCGGTGCTTGAGCGGTTGGACGAAGCCCATTCGCTGTTCGTCCGTCCAGCACGGGTAGACATACCGTCCCAAGACCGTGATCCAACGTTCGCGGTCCGGTCCTAAACGGTTCGATGCTGGCCCACCGACCTTGTAAGCGTCTACGTCGATTTCACCGGTAGCGGTTAGACTTGGCTTGCTGCCGCCCGAGCCGCCGGGCAACCACGAAGGCTTGATGTAACCGTTGCCATCTTTGGACGGATACAACATCTCCCAACTATCGGTCAGTCCATTGCGGCGCGTGAAGTCGGTACGCCACTGGGCCGCAAAGGGTACTTTCCAATCGAGTGGTATGATTTTGCCGGCATCTTCATTCTTGACATCAAACGCATGCCAGATTCCGCGTCCCTCCATTAGCGCGATCCAAACTCTGGCCCCCTTCGTGAACTGAATCTCAGATCCAGTGGCAATTCGACGATCACCACTGCCCGCAAACGTCACTTGTACGTCTTGATCACTGTTCTCGAACACGCACATGGCGATGGCGTCGCCATCGCCAGTCATGTGCAACAGGAAATTTTCACTCGGTACTTCTGCTGAAGCGACAGGGATCTTCGTTGCGTCGATCAGAATGTCATCGGCGAAAAAGTCGGGCAAAACGACGTACCGCCCTGTAGCTTCCACTCGAAGCTCGCCCGCGCCAGGACCTGGCACCGTTTCCAGCGAGATTCCACCTCGCTTCAGTCGAAAGCTGGCCGTCATCGAGTCCCCATCGGCCGTCTGATAGACAGCTTCCAAACGTGCAGCGGATCTTGTGTTTTCAACAAGAGCGATCCGTTCCAAACGCGTGGCCGGTTTGCCGTCGGTCGCCAGCAGGCGAGCCTGCACTCGCCACACGGGTTCGCCAGACTCGATCGAATAGATGTCCACGGCGGATTCTCTCTTCCGCAACACGGCGAGAATCCGTCCGTTCGTGACTACAGAGTCGCCCTTGAAAGAAAGGACTTTCTGATTGCGCGATATCTGTCGCCACTCATCTTTCTCAGCCCAGTCCACCGCCGACAACCGTGCTGCGGATGCGTGACGCGTGTCCCAAACCGAGAGGCGTGCCGCTGCACCTTGACCGTTGGCCTTGGTTGCAACGAACGAAGCGGAGATAAGTACCATGCTTTGGACAAGAAGATTAGCTCGCATGTTTCTCTTTCTTTTCAAAGACGTGGCAAACCACCACGAATGTGATTCTAATGTGTGCCATTGGCTGTGCCCAATCGTGTCCGGTAAATTGAAAGACTGCGGCACTGAAAATACAAGCACGAAGCGCAAGCGAGTGAGTCTCGAGAGCGGGAAAAGACTCACTCGCTTTCGTTTCGTGCTTGAATTGCTGGCTCGTCAAGATG
>LWDU01039242.1_pt1 | contig 10276 bp, 12 predicted proteins | sample 727161 | NCBI WGS metagenome assembly LWDU01 (sample SAMN04566230, study PRJNA314399) | hydrothermal vent metagenome | isolation source: deep sea hydrothermal plume seawater | place: Mexico: Gulf of California, Guaymas Basin | collected 2004-07-11 | reverse complement strand
CTCGGGCGCGGGGACGCCCAGCGCAAGCGCCAGAGCCTTGACCTCTTCGGTGGCCTCGCCTATCGTCATTCCCCCTTCGCCAAGGATGGTATTCACCTCCCCCATCGCCTTCGAGAACTCTCGCGCACGGGTAATGCCGCTACGCAGTCCGGCGAACACCGAGGCCGCAAACGCAACGGACAAGGCGATGCCCACGCCTTTTACTATCTGGCCCAGGCGCTTGAATGCCGCCCTGGCTATATCGGCCTGCGTCTTCGCCACCCCGCCGAACTTCTTGAGAGCCCTTGTGGCGAGATCCTTGAGCCGGATCTCGTACTCAAGCCGATGCTCTGATGTTGCCATCTATCGTCGCCTCCCTCGCTGCTGCGCCATCTGGCTCGAACGCTTCTGCCTCTCCATCTCGCGCTCCTGGTGATCGCTCAGTAACCCCTGCCAATAGCCGCGCTCTGCGTCGATGAGATCGACGCCCGCAAGAAACGACCGCGACTGGTCGAGCCACGCGCCTCTCACCGGGAGAACATTCCTGCGGTCGTAGTGACTGTAGGCCCGCAGAAGCAAGTCGAGGTGAACGCGGAACCCCGCGCTCGCTCCCGTGACCATCGCGGAAGGACAGCGACGATAGCCCACAGTTCCCGTGCCCTCGCACCGAGCGCACTCGCCGCCAGCCCCAGCGCAGCGAGGACAAGAGGACTCCCAAACAATTGAGCGCGCTTCGGAATCGCACCCCCAAGACTTTCGTAGTTCGTCGCTACCCGGACGGCGGCATCGGGAGCAATCAGGGAATGCCTGGCCGCACGCCTTCGCGGTTGCGACCCCCCACCCCTGCGCTACCGCCGCCCGTATCACTCCCCCTCCGACTCCGAGATGGACCCACGCTCCAAGATCGCACCCATGAGTTCCTGGCGATGCCTGGGCAAGAGCCTGTCGAGGCAAGAATCGGTCACCTGTTTTGGCGACCCACGCGAGACCTCAAAGGATATCTGCTTGCCGCTCGCATCGGAGAGGTTAGCCCAATCCCGCAGGCCGTGGCGCAAGATGGTGAGTTGATGCGTCCCCGACCGGAAGGAGAGTTCCTCCTGGCCTGGGATACTGGCGATCATCGAGTCGGCCACCTTCGCCTCCTCAGCGACAGTAAGGCCGCGCAAGGTGAAGGTGGTGCGCTCGTCATCGGGCAGGGTGCGGTCATCTTCCAGTATGTATTGAAAGGTTGCTTTCGGGTCAAGTGCAATCGGCATCGGTGCCTCCGGGTTGCCGTTTAGGTCAGGGTATGGTTTACAGGTGGATGAACATGAACTCGTTGTTCGTGCCGAGACGCGAGCTTGTTTGCGTGGCGACTATCCCGGTGGTCTGCTGGATTGAGGAGCCGTAGTCGCCTCCGGTCATTGTACTCGTGGTGTCGTAGACCACCACCTCGTCGCTGCTGGAATCAGCGAGCCCCGTGAATTGGAGCGCCGGAACCTTGAACAGAAACTTGTTCCCGGCAGCCGTTCCGACATTCAACTTGCAGCGGGTTGTCTCGCCCACCAGAAAGCGTTTCCAGAAGTCGTACTCAGTCGAGAGAACGGCATCGGGGTTCCAGGTCATCGTCGGAGTGCGCCCGGTGATATAGGTCTGGCCGTAGCCGCTCGATACCGAGGGATTCTCGCGGACCACCAAGTCGTTCCCGAGACTAATGGTGATGCTATTGAAGATCGGGCTGGAAACGGCGACTGCATCCGTGGTGCCGTAGGATGAGTCTTGGATCACCATGTCGGCGTTCACGAATGCAGGCGGCAGCGGTCGACCTTCTGCTATGGGCAAGGGCGTGCCCGTCTCCGTATAGTCTTTTAGCGTGCCCATGAATGTGAAGTTCATCATCACCCGGTCGCCCGCCGCGAAAACGAAGTCAACGGTGCCCCGGCAGCCCTGGGCGGCTAGTGCGGCGTTGGTGTTGTCGAGGTAGACTACAAACGAAACGGAAGAGCTATTGCCGCCCCCGAGACCGTCATGGGCGTCCATTACCCACGCTGTCCCAACGCCTGTAGACGGCGATGCCGCTACGGCGTTGGTATCCGACCGCTGCCCGATGGCGTTATCTCCGGAAGTCCATGTGGTGGTTGCGCCATCAAGCACATAGTACAGCGTGCCATCGTCGTAGAAGGTATCTCCGACCACTCGGCCAGCCTTGACCGGAGTTCCGTAGGATGTGCCCGCAGCAAAACCGAAGTTCTCGTTGTTGTAAAACACGGCGGGCGCGACTGAGGACGCGCCTAGGTTTAGATTGCCAACAGCCGTAGAGAGCAGCGACTCCACCTGGCGCATTCCGCACGCCTTGAGAAGATCGCCCCAGCGCGGGACGGTGGCGGTGGTCCCGCTCCCCGTTAGCTCAACGGAGAACGAGAACTCGACGGTCGCTGCGGGCGTGGTCTTTGATGTTCCTGCAACCACTTGCGGCGCAGGCGTCACAGATAAGCGCGTGGGGTTGCGCTCGAACATCCTCGGCGTCACCGTCCACGATGGGTCGATGGTCTCCAGGTATCCCGACGAGGCATCGGGCGTGACAAAGGTTCCCTCGGTTGTTTCGAGGGCGAAGTACAGTTTGCGGTCAAAGGTGCGGAAGGCCATGAGGGTAACTCCTTGGGGTCAGATTCTAAGTGGGTGCGTTGAGGTCATCCCAGACGGTTCGATAGTCAACCTCCAGAACTACATTTGCGGTCGTATAGGGTTCATCATCCTCGGTCGGATAGAACACCTCGTCGCCCGTGACTCGCGTGTTGATCGCATTGGCGTTGCGATAGCGGTCAACCAGGACCGCCTTGTGAACATCTCTGATGAAACGCTCGATCTTGCTCGCGGCGTCCGTGCGCGTCCGAAGGAATAGCGTGATCTGAATACGGTACGAGGCCGCGATGGTGCGCGTGCCGCGAGATCCCTCGCGCTCGTAGTCCGTCGAGAGCGGGACGATGATAGCAGCCGGGAACTCCTTGAGTTCCATCGGCCCAGCATCGACTCGCTGGATCTTCTCGATGGTCGTATAGTAGTCCGAGCCCGCGACCACCAGGGCGAGCGCCGTGTTCTGGAGATCATCGAGGATCGCCTCTTTGACGGGTGATCCGCTAGGGGGCATCGAGCATCTCCTCCAGCACAATCTTGAAGCTGTACTGGTTGTCTGCCGTCTGGGTTATCGAGAACGGTGCCCCGACCATGCGAACGATCAACACCTCCGTGCCAGAATAGGACTCGCTCGTGGTCGAGTAGCTCAATCCCTGCGAGCCGCCCGTCGAGAGCTTCCATAGCGTGAGGGCACGGTTGTAGTCGGACTTCGTCGCCAGCGCGAAGGTCAGCGTGAACCGCCGAACACCCGCCTGGCCCTGAGCAGACTCGCTTGAGAAGGTCTGGCGTCGATGGATCAGAGAGCCCTCCCACGGCGTCCGGGCACCTCGACGGCGCACCTTGACCTCGACAGGGAAGGATGAGGGGACAAGATCCCAAGTGCCCACAGCGGCGTAGCCCATCACGCACCCCCTTTGCCAATAAGCACCCGCAGGATGCGGTCAGATATTTGGGGCAGGCGACTCCGTCCAAGCTGGAGCAACTCGCGCTCCGCGCCAAGCCTCGGCTTGATCTTGACCGACCTCTTGAGGACATAAAGAGGAACCACGGTTCCATTCTCCTTCCTCACCATGATGATCAGATGACCAGATGGCCCGGTGATAATGAAGGTCGGGCCGAAGCCTGTCTCGTATCTATCGCCCACCTTGCGTATCTTGGCCTTGGGTGAAAGCGTGCCTGTCTTGCCTCGAAGCGCGGCGGGAAGAGGGACGGTCAGGTACTTCTTCTTCTTGCGAACCACTCCCCCCTTTTCTTGGATGCGGGCGTAGCCAGCCCGACCGCCGCCGACCCGCATAACAGCTTTCAGGGTGGAGAGCTTCGATCCAGTTACTCGGCCCCCCACAGAGGAGCGCAGATGTCCCGAGCGGGCGCGCAGTTTGGTGCCTAGCGTCCCCCCAGGGTAGTACCCGGAAAAGTGCCCGGTCTTCATGTTGGCGACCCAGGTCTCCTGTAGGTCCACTATCTCCTTCCGAGATGCTCGATATATCTCGCCGTCGAGACTATTGAGCTTGCGGGAAAACTCCGCGCTGTTGCTGGTGAAGCGAAAGCTCATTGGCCGAACCGCTGCCGCCTGTACGGAATCAGCGCCTCGATGACATCAGGAAGAAAGCGCACGGACCCCTCGATGGTGGAGCCATAGTCTCCGATCTTGGTGGTCTTCGCCATGGGCTCATCCCGCCGCCGCCACATCGCAATCACCTGCGTCTCGCAGGCCGAGGCCACGGCGGGGTAGTCGGTTATCATGCTGGCCGTGTTGGCGGCAAAGCCCGCCGTGTAAGTCACTTGCACGGCGTTCGGCGCTGTAGCCGAATTGTTCCCGAGATAGTTTGTGATCGGGATGAAGTTGAAGTGCAGCGCGCCCGTGCTGTAGTCCACATGATAGTCGGTGGCGGTTATAGCGGTTGCCGCTGCGAAGTCCCAGTTGGTTGCGATCTTCACGCTCGCCACATCGCCCTGGGCGGTGAGCGGGTAGGCGCGAAGGAACAAGACCATCTGGCGCGGGCGAATGTCGTACTCCTCCGTCCGAGCCGCCGTCTCCAGGGGTCGATCAATGAACGACTCGATGCGCTGCGATACCACGGCGATAAGCGCATCAAGCACGGTATCGTGGGTGACACTCGTGATCTCAAGGAGATCCTTGACCCTGGCTTTCGTGGTCGCGTCCATATCTACTCGGGAGCCGCGTCCCTGGTTTTATAGGTCGCCTTCTTCTTTGCCGCAGTCTTCTTTGCCGCAGGCTTCTTTTCTCCGTAGCCATCAGGCTTGCCCGCCAGTTTGGCGACCCTAGACCAGTTGCCAGCGATCTGACCCTCTGCGGCGGTTCGGATATCTCTATCCGGCGAGTCCGTTGCAAGCGCAAGCACATCGCCGCCAGAGCCTATGAGTCCGTGACGGTATGGCCGTCGATCACTCTGTAGTATTCCATTGGATCGTGGGTGAGTTGTGAGGTGCCGACGAGCCGGGCAAGAAGAAGGCCAAGCCCAACTCGTCGGCGCGGGGAGAGAGAAACCCGCTAGGACTTCTTTCGTTTCTTCTTGGCCTTCTTCTTCTTCTTCGATGCCGCCGGAGAAGGCTCTGACGCATAGGGTGCCCGGAGCCGTTGAATATCCACGGCATCGGAAGAGAAGAAGTCTGGGCAATCTTCAAGAACAGCCATCTGCCCGAAGAGTGCGTGGTTTTCATGCCTGGCATCGAGAGCTACAACATAGCCAGCACCGCCGCGAACGGATCCGTCCGGGTAGTGCAGGGTGCAGCCATCCATCACGCGCATCTTGCTCACGGCATCACCTCCTACGGTGCGAGGTTGAAGTCGGCAGTCGTGGCATCCGCAGAGTTCTCCATATCGAGCGTGATCGTCACGCTCAGAGGGACATCCCCTGAGCCCGTATGGGTGCCAAGCACTCGGATGTACCGCTCAGAGCCCGTCATATTCACGCGCCCCACCAGAACCTTCTCGTGGTTCGATGCCGTGAGAGGGGTAAAGGTTGCGCCTGTGATATCGGTCTCAGAAGTGAAGCCAGAGTTGTCATCAGACTCCACTTTGACAACCATGTTCGCAGAGAGAGTCACCGTGCCGCAATGAACAATCACGAAGATTGATTGGGCTCCGCGAGTGTCGATAGCGACCCCGGTGGCCGTGCTAGTATACACAGCAGCCGGGATGGCGAGGACCGTCGAGGCGCCGGAGGCTAGATCGAAGTATCCCATGACGCCAACCTAAGCGGAGAAGGTGAAGGACTCGACATGGCGCAGGCCGACATCGACGCGGATCGTTCCGCGAATGTGCGTCTGATCTTTCGAGAAGGCATCATCGGAGGTGTTCGACGCGAGGAGACGAAGACCGCCCCAACGGGCAATCAGAAGGTCGTTCCAGTTGCCGAAGATCATCGAGTTGGTGGCGCTACCAACGCCGCCCGCGAAGAGAGCCGTAAGCGAAGTCGTGGTGGCATACGGATGCCCGAGGATCGTCTGAGCGAAGCCCTCAGAGATGACCTGATTCGACAGGCCAACCGAAGCGCCCGCGAAGTTCGTAGTCATCTCGCGGATCGCGCCCAATACACTCGGGTGGACCGCCCAACCAAGCGCGCCAGCGAACGCATCGGCGTTCTGGAGATCCTGCTCGAAGTCGATCAGCTTGTCGATCCCGTCGATCTTTGAGGAAGCCGCGACACCCGAGACGGAGCCAACGCCCCCGGTTGCGATCACGCCAGTCGGCTCTCCTAAGCCCCCACCGTTCAGGCTGGCCGCATCCACGGCGAGACCTAGCTGGGAACTCATGTCCTCTTCGATGATGCGGTCGGCAGCCGGGTTGCTCGTCTCTAGCAACAGGTTCGACAAGACCACGCGAGCCGCCGCTGTTCTGGGCGCGAGCGAGATTTGCTCAAAGGCCAGGTCACTCGCCGTTATGGTCGCGTTCTCGCTGACCCAGCTTGCCGATGCCGCCGTGCTGATGCGAGGTATGACGCAGGGGATGCCCGTGCAAGCCATGTCCATCGCACCAAGCTCGAAAGCCACGACTCGCGCCTTGAGCTTCTCAATCACATTCAGGATTGCCTCTTCAGGCACCACGAAACCCCCCGCGCTTCCGGTCCCCTCACTCATGGCCTTGGCGCTCATGTTCGAGAAAACCTCCTGCTCGTAAGGAGCGTTGGAGAAGTTCTTGCTGGCGATTGCGCGGCAAGCGCGGCCAAGAGAGAACGCATCGCGCTCTCCGTCTACGGCCACCTCGACGCCGGGCAGGTGAGCGCGGCTCTCTTCGGCCAGGTTCGACTTGACCTCCTCGATGGAGGCTTCCAGCTTGCCGATCTGCTCGCGCAACTCGTCGCGCTTGCCTTCCTCAGCCTGACGCCAATCGTCGATGGTGCCCTCCAGAGCCTTGCCGAGAGTATCCAACTGCCGCTCGAATGCGGCCTCTAATGTGTTCTGTTCCATTTGAATCTACGCCCTTTTCGGGTCTGTGTCTTTCGGATAGGTATTCCCGCCGATGCGTTCCGCGAAACCACGGAGGGCGCTGTTCACCAACTCGTCTATCTTCTCCGCGCTTCGCTCTGCGGCTTCGGGCACTTCGGCATCGGGCTCAGAAACTGAGCCGCCGTTCGCGCCGCCGCAAGCTGTTCGCTGAAGAGTTCTTGTCAAGTCGGTCAGGCCGTCAACCAGTTGGCGGGTCGCCATGGTCTGCTCTGCCTGTTGCTCGATAAGCGAAGCCATGGCTGCAACCAGCCGGACCTCGCTATCATGTTCGATCTCCCCACATACTTCCTGGGCGGCGTCCAGAGACTCGCCCCCATTGGCTTCCTTGGCTTGTTCAGGTTCGGCTGCCGCTTCGGCTGCCCCAGCGATATCAGGACTGCCCGGATCCTCGCCAAGATCAACGACCGCCCGTGCCGCCCCTGCACCGAAGTCCACGAAAGAACGGCAGGCTGCGCGAACTCTCCGTAGAGCTAAGTCTTCGCTCGCAGGGTATGTATCGAAGAAACGCGCAGCCGTACCGTCATCCATCAGGCCCTCCAAAGAAAGAGCCTTGACGCCATCCTGTAGGGCGCTTGGGTTCGCGGGAACGGCGACCACGCTAATCTCCATCAACTCTGCGCCCGTGTATAGTTGCCCGAACGGACCCAGGCCGAGCTTCTCCCTCTTCTTCTCGTCCACCTCTTCGCTCGCGGTCGGCAGGAACCCCACCGAAGTGGCGCGCACAAAACCCCTAACCGCCAGTTGGTAGATCGTGTCCGCAAACTCGAACGCCTCCTTTGGCGCGAACTCGATATCGGCAGTTAGGCGGGCAGGGCCGTAGCGCCGCCTCACATTATTCGCCTTGCCTATCGGCGGCACGCTCTTCCCCTCGTGGCCCCAAAGGACCACGGGGTTCTGGCGGTACGAGGCGAGGTTCCAGCCCTTCACGCGAATGATGTCGCCCATGCGATCAACCGTCTCGTCCGAGACGAGATAGCTGATGGTGCGGTTCTCGTCGTTGATCGAGATGGGCTTCTGGGCCTTGGCGCGCAGTTGAATGACCTCGGGGTTCGTCTTCACGAGGGCTACGCGCTCAGATCCAAGGTCGGCCATCTGATCGACAGAAGCACAACCGCTCGCAACCAGGGCGGCTAGTTCGTTTTGGGTGTTAGTCATTGGGACTCCTGTTTGACTACGGGGATCGTGGTACATCGGCAGTTCACAACCTCGGCAGCAGGGCGCTGCCCCGAAGTAGCGTGGTCGCCGGGGAAGGCCAGGCCGTTGCTGAACGGCTGGCCGACCTCGACCTCGTCACCGTCAAGACTCTGGTGGGAATCGCGCACGGCGCTATCACGACTGGAAAGCCAGATGTGCTTCTCGATGCCATTGTTCTTCATCTCTTCCGTGCGGGCACCGTTGTTCGCCTTGATAGTCTCCGTCCTGGCGATGCGGTCGGCGCGAGCATCCAAGCCGCCCATCACGCCGTCCACGGCTCCCAGCGTCTCCCGCAGCGTTAGGCGTATCGCCTCGCGCAAAGAGTTCACGCTGCCGATCTCTGCCTCGGATACTGCGCGCAGAATCGAGGACCGGGTTGCACCCTCGGAGAGATACACAGGGAAGTCTGCGTAGAACGCCAAGATGAAAGGATCCTCGACCGTCGAGATTGTCGCAGCCAAGCCAAGCTCAGAGGCCAACGCCCCGGCTGCCGAGACCTGTGAGTCCTTGAGGATGTGCGTGATTTGACCAGCGAGCATCTCGCTCCACTCCAGCAAGTTGACGCCAAGGAGGCGCTCCAACTCCGCATCCGTGAACGCCTTGGTCTGGAACGAGAAGGAGCGCGACGAGACATCCTTCTTGCCAGCGATCTCTTTCAGGGTCTTGCGAATAGAGAGAAGCATCTCTCTGTAGACGCGGGCCGTTCGCTTCTGCACCCGAGCGATGACATCCTCGTCGCGGGCTGAATACTCACGCCAATACGCCACGCGCTCGTCTTCGGTGTTCATGTGGTCAGGCCACTCGCGGGTCTCTTGTAGCGCCTCCGGCAAGGGAGCCTGGTCCTCGCCTGGCGAATCAAGATCGAGACTCTTGGCCGACCTGGGCTCCTCGGATGGAGAACCCATCGGCGCGGTCAAACTCGCCGCCACATCCGCAGGGAGCAAAGTCGAAGGAACCCAGCGATCATCGCCGCCCTCCAGGGCCTCCTCGGAGATATCCCAGCCAGACAAGCTGGCCGACTCCTTGAACGAGCGGTGACCCTCCGTGTATATCTTGAGCGCACGGTCTACCTTGGCGTTCATATCTTCTCGAAGCGCCGAGACACCGCTGATGTCAAAGCTCAGTCGAAGCTCTGAATCTGGAGAGTTGATGCGAGCGACCAACTTGTGCTGTAGCTCGTCGCACAGGAAATCCAGGTAAGGCAGCACGCTCGTCTCCCAGAAGATGCGGTTCTGCTCGCGGGCTGTCGCGTAGTTGATCGTCTCCAGACCCAAAACCACCGGGGGCACACCGAAGATCGACAGGATGGTCTGGCGGTCCCAGTCGCGGAGCTTCTCATGCTCCATCGCCTGTGGGCTCATCCCGATCTCTTTGTATTCCGTGCCCTGGGGCAAGACCGCCGTCTTGCGGTGACTCTCCGGGCGACCGTGCGCCTCTTGCCAGGACTCTCGGATGGCGCGCTGGTCAGCATCGGTCAAAGGGCCGGAGACACTCAACACGCCGCCAGGGCTGCCGCCATTCTGGAGCAGCGCCTCGTCGTAGCGGTCAATGATAAAGTCCTTGGCCGCAGTTCGATACGCCGCCTGCATCGCGCCCATTCCGCGCAGAGGATTGTAGGGGTTGACCTCGGCCACCTGAACTACCGCGTGCGCCGGATATTCGATATGCCCACCAGAGGCAGCGAAGCGCCAGGCTGCCGGGAGCTTCGTGACCGGATCCAACACCGCATCAACCAAGTCACCACGAACAGGCCAATACTCCTCCGGCTGCTCGATTCGGCTCATCATGCCGTGCCCGCCATTGACCGCATCGACGGGCACCATGCGACCATCTGCGCGCTTCAGCAGAAGGATGAAGGTCTCGCCATACAGGAGATGATTGACCGCCAGCGCCTTGAAGAACTTTCGCTGGCTCTGAAGAGGATTGGGCAGAGCCAGGCTCGATGCCAGAGCCGACTTCTGATCCTGCTCCCACTCCCCCGAGGAAAGGTGCCGATCAAACCGGGCCGGGACACTCGAAG
>LWDU01041570.1_pt1 | contig 10278 bp, 6 predicted proteins | sample 727161 | NCBI WGS metagenome assembly LWDU01 (sample SAMN04566230, study PRJNA314399) | hydrothermal vent metagenome | isolation source: deep sea hydrothermal plume seawater | place: Mexico: Gulf of California, Guaymas Basin | collected 2004-07-11 | reverse complement strand
GACCGTCAACGTCGTCTGACTTGACCGTCAGCATCTCCTGGAGGTTGTAGGCGGCGCTGTAAGCCTCGAGCGCCCACACCTCCATCTCACCGAATCGCTGGCCACCGAACTGGGCTTTACCACCCAGCGGTTGCTGCGTGATCAGGGAGTAGGGTCCAGTTGATCGCGCGTGGATTTTCTCTTCAACAAGATGGATCAGTTTCAGGATGTACATTCTGCCGACGGTGACCGGCCCGTCGAATGTCTCGCCGGTCCGGCCATCAATGAGTTCCATCTTTCCGAACACCGGCGCAGATTTGCGAGTTGCTTTTTCCAGCTTCCTCGCCTCGTCGATGAGCTCCTGGCGGTTCTGCCCGTTAACGTGCAGGTCGCTGTTTTCTTTGAGCCACATTCCGAGACACGCCTGGCTGGCGATGCCTTCTTTGGATTCGTCAAACAGTTCGTTGTAATTTTGACCGCGCTCCTCAAGCCACGCGCTGACCACGTCTTTGTTGATGGTCGAGTCATCCAACCTTCTCCGGTCTTTGGCGCCAGACTCGTTGACCATCCACGCACGTGCGAGCGCGTCCTCAAGCTCGACACCCCTGGTGCCGTCAAATACCGGCGTCTGGGCGTCATAACCTAGCGTGCCGGCGGCCCAACCCAGGTGTGTCTCAAGCACCTGTCCAAGGTTCATTCGGGACGGGACGCCGATCGGGTTGAGGACGATATCCATAGGGGTGCCATCGGGAAGGTGAGGCATGTCCTCAGTCGGGAGGATCTTGGCGATCACACCCTTGTTGCCGTGCCGTCCCGCCATTTTGTCGCCTTCGGTGATTTTTCGTGTCTGTGCAATCCAGCACCGCACCAGCTTGGTGACGCCGGCGGGGAGATCGTCCCCGGTTTCCTTGGTCAGCACCTTCACGTCGATGACCTTACCGCGCTGTCCATGCGGAACCTTCAGCGAGGTGTCACGCACGTCGCGTGCCTTCTCACCGAATATGGCACGGAGCAGCTTCTCCTCTGCGGTCAGCTCGGTCTCGCCCTTTGGCGTGATCTTACCGACAAGGATGTCGCCCGGCTCGACGTAAGCGCCGATACGTATGATTCCCTCTTCATCAAGGTCACGCAGGCTGTCTTCGGCAACGTTTGGAATGTCACGGGTTATCTCTTCAGGCCCGAGCTTGGTCTCCCGTGATTCCGCCTCGTGTTTACCAATGTGGATGGAGGTAAACCGGTCATCCTTCACCATGTCCTCGGACAGGATGATGGCATCCTCGTAGTTGTAACCCTCCCAGCTCATGAAGGCCACGAGGATGTTCTGGCCAAGGGCCAAGTCTCCACGGTCTGTAGAGGAACTGTCGGCCATCGGCTGGCCAATCTCAACGATGTCTCCCTTGTTTACGATCGGACGCTGGTTGATGCACGTGCCCTGGTTTGAGCGCACGAACTTGGTCAGCGGGTACTCGATGATCTGTCCGGTCTCGTCACCCAGGACCTTGATCTCAAGGCCGGTTGACTCGATGACAAGCCCTGCCTCTTCGGCGAGCACAACCTGTCCGGAGTCACGCGCAACGCGTGCCTCCATGCCGGTACCTACCACGGGCGCCTGCGGCTTCAGTAGCGGGACCGCCTGTCGTTGCATGTTAGAGCCCATCAACGCACGGTTGGCGTCGTCGTGCTCAAGGAAGGGGATCAGTGCCGTAGATACGGATACGATCTGCATCGGCGAGATGTCCATGAACTGGACGTTTGCCGGGTTTTCGAGGGCAAACGACTCTCCGACACGGATCTCGGCCTGGTTGCCGACGATCTGCATCTTCGAATCGAGTTCGGTGTTTGCCTGGCCGATGATGTATGTCTCTTCTTCATCGGCGGACAGGTACGACACGTCGTTCGGGTCGGCGGAGACGAACGCCTTGACGCCTACAGTCTGAGCCGGCATCTCGGCAAGTTGCTCCGTCATACGCCGCGGGATACGACCGCCGGCACGCATCAGCTCTTTACCGTTCTGGTCGACGAGGGTTTCGAGCACGTTGTGCCCGACGAAGTCTGGGTTATCCGTGGACATCTCGTGGAGCACTTTGCGGTATGGCGTCTCAAGGAAGCCGAAGTCGTTTGTGCGTGCGTATGTGGCGAGCGAACCCAAAAGTCCAATGTTCGGACCCTCAGGAGTTTCGATCGGGCAGATCCGGCCGTAATGGGAGTGGTGAACGTCACGGACATCAAATCCGGCCCGCTCACGTGACAGGCCTCCAGGACCAAGTGCTGAAAGGCGACGTTTGTGCGTCAATTCTGCCAGCGGGTTCGTCTGGTCCATAAACTGCGAAAGCTGCGAGCCGCCGAAGAACTCTCGGACGGAGGCTACGACAGGTCGGATGTTTACCAGAGCTGCCGGCGTATTCGTCGCCGGGTCCATCTCCGTTGTCATCCGTTCCTTGACGACGCGCTCCATACGAAGGAGCCCGATCCGCAACTGGTTCTGGATCAACTCACCAACGGCCCGGACCCGCCTGTTGCCCAGGTGGTCGATGTCATCCTCGCGGGCCTCGCCGTTGTTGATGCGGATCATGCGCCGGATTAGGGCGACCATGTCCTCTTTAACCAGCGTTCGCTCATCCGTCGTCGCTTCGCCGCCGTCCTTGACCATGCCGCCGAGCTTGCGGTTCAACTTGTAGCGGCCAACCCGTCCGAGGTCGTACTTGCGCGGGTTAAAGAACAGGTTCTGGATAAGCGCCTTTGCGTTTTCCACGCTCGGCGGCTCACCCGGTCGTAGCCTCCGGTAGAACTCAACCAGAGCCTCGTCCTGGTTCGTGACGGCCGTGTCCCGCGCCAGGGTGGCGTCGATAAATTGACGATCCGGGTTGATGTCTACGTCCTTGAACAGCTCCTTGATGTCCTCGTCGGAGCCATATCCAAGGGCGCGGAGCAGGGTCGTGATCGGGGTCTTGCGCTTGCGGTCTACTTTGACAGACAGAAGGTCTTTATTGCTGGTCTCAAGCTCCACCCATGCGCCCCGGTACGGGATCAACTTGGCGTTGCTGAGTGCACGACCGCTGGCTGGGTCAATATCACGTGTGAAGTAGGCGCCAGGCGAGCGGACAAGCTGGGAAACGACAACACGTTCGGCACCGTTAATGACGAACGTGCCGTTGCGGGTCATCATCGGTAAGTCGCCCATGAACAGCGTCTGCTGCTTCTTCTCGCCGGCGGAGTCGCCGGACTTGACCTCAAGTTCTACCGTTACGTAAAGCGGCGCGGAGAATGTGATCTCCTTTATGCGGCACTCGCGCTCGGTGAACTTTGGCTCCCGTATCTCATGCCCGAGGAATGCGAGGGCGAAACGGCCTCCGCTGAAGTCCTCGATCGGGGAAATCTCTTCGAACAACTCCTGAAGGCCATCCCCCCTGAAGTAATCGAATGATTTCAACTGAACCTGAATCAGGTTCGGCACGTCCAAGATGTTTTGAATGTGGTTGAAGCTCTTAACGTTCCTGTAAAAAGTGTTACTGGGACGAAGGTCAGCAACGACCATATTTACTCTCCTGATGCTCTCGAAACCACGACCGTTTCGTGGTTGTGCTCCCTGTGTTCAAAGACCGAAGTGTTATCTGTTTGCCCGCATGGGTATTCGCACAGGTCCCCAAAATGCTTACGCGCGTAGGCACGCTACGACGTCCCGCGGGGACGCGCGCGGGCGCTCAATTCGAAACTATAGATTTGGATGTACGGGTGGGCAATCCGTAACAGACACACCTCGACAGATGAAAATCATAAGGCTAGCCAATCGTGGCGTCAAGGTAATTAAGACACCTATCCGAAGGTGACGGTGGGTTTGACGCCGAACGTATCCGGTCTTTCGGGGACGGTTTCAGGCGATGGCTATCAGGACAAGCCCGCCAACCACCATCCCCGCAGCAATCAGTTTCTGGGTCACCGCAAGCCGGTCAACGACTTCTTCTCGCAGAAGCCGTGTTTTCCACACCAGCAGCATCGAGGCCAGAAATACGAATAACGGCGTTGTACTTGCGAAGGCGTTTGCAAGGGATACAGGCCCGGTGGCGATCGCGAACGTGATTAAGGCCATCGACGTGGTCGCCGCACCCGCATCGATGGCGAGCGCCGTGGATTGACGCCGGGACCACATGAACCGAGCCAGATCGACGAGTATATCCTTCCTCAGGTTTATGGCTAAAAGCATGAAAGACATACCCGCGCTACGTAGAGCGAGGGCGTGCCAGAAGGACAGGTCGTCCGTCACCGTTTTAAGCAGTATCTGAGCCAGAGCGATTATGACCACCGCAACGCCAAGATAAGCGAGCGATCCGCTTAGGCGTATCTGGCCAGCGTCAGATAGCCGAAGCGCAGCGAGTATCGCACCCCCGATCGCAAGGGCGGCGGCGATAGATTCCATCAGAGACAGGCTCTCGCCAAGCAATACGACGGCGAAGATCACGACCAGCAACGGGTGCGACTGAGAGATGGGCGTGACTCGGGACACTTCTTCCCGGCTCAGGGTCCAGAGCATGAGCGGCGCACTGACGCCCCACATCAAGCCAACGCCAATTCCACGGACATACACATCCAGAGCCGCCGATGGAAACGGATTTACTACGGCGACGATCATGACGGTCGCCAGGGTCTGAAATCCGATAAAAAGGAGAAACCCGCGTACTCGTAGACCCATTCCCGTCATTATCACCTTGTCGGTGATGGTCACGACGGCCAAGAAAACGGCGCTTAAAAGTGCTGCGACCGCCCAGTCTATGATCGTGACTCCTATGGCTCAAAACCGTCGTTCGTTACGGGCCAGAATTGCCGAAATCGTCAGACGCGAGGGTAATAGTAGACCCCTTATAGAAGGGTGGGTAGACGGAAGTGTAAGACGAAGCCCTAGATGCGAAATGTGAAAAACGTAAGCCTTTCGCAACTGGAATCCGCATATGGCGTCGCATAAAGTGCCGCCATGCATTACAACACCGTCATCGTCGGAGCGGGTTCTGCCGGCGGGATTCTAGCCTCCAGGCTCTCCGAAGATCGAGATCACACCGTCCTTTTGTTAGAAGCCGGACCGGACTACTCATCCCTGGATAGAACGCCGGACCCAATACGTAACGGCATGGCGCATGCGGGCGACGTGGTCATACGTGAGCGTCACAACTGGAACTACACGGCGGTGGCAACACCTACAGCTCCACCGATGTATGTCCCGCGTGGTCGTGTGGTTGGAGGGTCAAGTGCTATCAATGGTCAGATCTTTCTCCGCGGTGCACAGGAGGATTACGACGCTTGGGCTGCGCAGGGGAACGATCTTTGGTCGTTTCGTTCCGTGCTTCCCGCATTCCGGAGGCTTGAGACGGATCAGGATTTCCACGATGACTTTCATGGTGATGCAGGCCCGATCTACAGCCGCCGGTTTCCTCGGAACGAATGGTTGCCGGCGGCCGAGGCGTTCTACATATCAGCTCGAGAGGCCGGGTTCCCGGACTGCCCGGACCACAACAACCCGGACACGACTGGGGTCGGGCCGGTGCCGTTGAACAATCACGGCGGTGTGCGAATGTCCACCGCCGTGACCTACCTTGCGGAGGCGCGTCCCAGGCTCAATTTGACGATTCGGGGCGGATGTCTTGTGCGCAAAGTTCTGTTTGACCGCAGCAACGGCCGCGCCCGAGCCGTGGTCGAGGCAGACGAGGTGATCCTGTCCGGTGGCCCTGTAGGATCTCCCCACGTCCTGCTGCTTTCCGGGATCGGACCTGCAGACCAACTCGAGGAATTTGGCATCCCCGTTGTCAGGGATCTCCCGGGGGTAGGGCAGAACCTTCGCGATCATCCCACCGCATGGGTAGAACACCGACTGGCCGATGGCTACCCGTCGGACGCGTTTGGAATTCCGGATCAGGTGTGTCTGCGTTGGACCGCACAGGGATCGGATCTCGTGAACGACATGATCCTGTTCGCGACGCCGTTTGATATCGGCATCTCGGACGGACGGTCCGAGAAACCTACAGGTGAGTTGGGATTACGCTGGCGCTGCCGGGTGAACCTGGCGTATGGGGCCGGTGAGTTACGGCTCGGGTCGTCCGATCCGACTACAACCTCCTTTCGGACGAGCGAGACGTGGTACGACTTCGTGAGGCGGTCAAACTTGCGATGAGGATGGCCGAAAGCCCATCATTCAACGGGATTCTTGGCGAGCTGATCGAGCCAACGCCCCTGGATATCAAGTCGGATGAAAAGCTAGACGCGTGGATGAAGAGGCGGGCGCAGGCGGGACACCATATATCGGGCACCTGCAAGATGGGGCCTGAAGGTGATCCAATGGCGGTCGTGGATCAGTACGGCCGGGTCCACGGGATGGACGGCCTTCGCGTTGCTGACGCATCGATCATGCCGGACTGTATTCGCGCCAACACGAATCAGACCGCACTCAGTTGCACCCGGGACCAGAGGGCTGAAAAACCGGCCCAAACCGATACCAGAGGTCGTCTATGTCCTCCGCCCGGCAATTGTGTGGCGGCTTACCGGACAGGCGAGAACTAGCTGTGCTGTGGCAGGTGACGGCCTACCGGAGTTGAGACATTCTGTGTCCGGTTGCTGTCAGAAATGCTGTCAATCGCGAAAACAGGCCCCGGTGTTCGGGACCTGTCTTACGAAGCAATTAGCTTTGGAGGCGACGGGCGGATTCGAACCGCCGAATGGAGGTTTTGCAAACCTCTGCCTTAGACCACTTGGCTACGTCGCCGTTGCATCCGGCTCAACCGTCGCGTGGCCTGCAGGCCATCGTCCAATGAGTATTCCGGGTGCGGATTGTCTATTCAATTATGGTGCCGAGGGCGGGACTCGAACCCGCACGCCCTTACGAGCACAGCGCCCTCAACGCTGCTTGTCTACCAATTCCAACACCTCGGCTCAGGTACTCGCTCGGTCAAACGTGTGGCAGGGGCGGAGGGACTCGAACCCCCGGCCTTCGGTTTTGGAGACCGACGCTCTAGCCAGCTGAGCTACGCCCCTATGTCACCGGCGCACCAGCGCCCATTCATGTGACCACATACGCACGTTTCACCGGCCCAGAATCATAACGCAGTACTCGCGGGCCGGACAGCCTGATTTGCGTCAATCTCCGGGCAGGCGAAGCCAGGCCGGCCCCCGATCGTAAAAAAGCGGCCAGCCCCGGTAGAGGCTGACCGCTTTTCCGTATCTCTGAGCTAATTCAGCCGCTCAGAATTACTCGTCTTCGCCTGCTGTGAGGGCGGCAAGGTCCCGTTCACCGGTCCTTACCCTGATTACTTCTGCGATTGCGGAAACGAAAATCTTTCCGTCGCCTACCGTTCCCTCTTCCGAGGATCGGGCTGACGCGATTATCGTCTCCAGTACCTGTTCTTTTTGCTCCTCCGGGACAACAGTCACGAGCAGCGTCTTTGGCAGTGACGACCGATGCGTCAGCGCCGCGCCGCGTCCCGTAAAGACTTCAATGCCTCGCTGCTGGCCCTGGCCGGTCACGTTGACGAAATGGAATCCGCCGCAACCGATGCTTTCCAGTGCCGTCGTGACGTCGTTGACCTTCTCGGGTCTGACTATCGCCTCAATTTTGACCATCATTTTTAGTACGCCCCTTAACAGGGATTGTCGGGAATTGCGGTTCTGGAACCGCACTACCTCATAGTTCGTGGCAGTGCTGGCTCCAGAGCCGCTCTCGTTCCCATGTTGATGCCCGTTAGGGGCGGTTAATCGGCTCCGTCAGACACATACGCACGTTCTCCGTGGTGCGATATGTCCAGTCCGGCGCCTTCTTCAGCTTCGTCGGCTCGCAGCCCAAGTCCCGGAATGATGTCCAGGATCTTCAGGATCACGAAGGTGACGATGAACGAGTAGCCCATGGTGGCCACCACTGCGACGAAGTTGTCGCCGAGCAACTCATACTTACCGTCTATGACGCCAATCCCGCCGACGGCGAAGATGGCCGTGGCAAGCGCGCCCCAGATGCCGCCAATTCCGTGGACTGCGAACACCTCAAGGGCGTCGTCGAACCCGAACTTGTGCCGGTACAGGACAGCGATGTAGGTCAGTATGCCGGCGCCGAAGCCGACTGCGAGCCCACCCATGGGGCCGACAGACCCTGCGGCCGGCGTGATCGCCACAAGTCCGGCTACTGCGCCGGTGGCGGCGCCAACTGCGCTCATCTTGCCGGTCTGGAGATAGGACAGGATCATCCAGGTCACTGCTGCGACGCCCGCCGCAACGTTGGTCACGAGGAATGCGTTAACGGCGACGCCGTCCGCAGCAAGGCCACTACCGGCGTTGAATCCGAACCAGCCAAACCACAGGATGCCTGCGCCCAAGAGTACGAAGGGCACGTTGTGCGGCTCTACGCCACGGTCTACTCCGCGTCGCTTGCCGAGCAACCACGCCGCCGCCACAGCTGCGACACCGGCGTTGATGTGGACGACCGTGCCGCCAGCAAAGTCGGCAGCGCCCATCTCAAGGATCCAGCCGCCGTCACCCCACACCCAGTGGGCTATTGGCGCGTAGACAACCGTGCTCCAGATTACCAGGAAGATTAGATAGGTCTTGAACTTGAATCGTTCAGCGATCGCACCGGTGATCAACGCCGGAGTGATGATGGCGAACATCATCTGGAAGATAGCGATCGTCATGGAGTTGTAGCCGCCGTCGGGCCCAACATCCGGGTCGACATTTTGGAATCCCAGGTAGTCAAAGTTGCCTATGAATGCGCCATCGCCTCCAAAGGCGAGGGAGTATCCCCAGAGCAGCCATACAACGCTGACGACACCCATCGCCGTGAAGCTGTACATGATCATGTTGATAGCATTCTTCCCGCGGACGAGTCCGCCGTAGAAGAACGCGAGTCCCGGTGTCATGAATAACACCAGGGCGGATGCCATCAGCATCCATGCAATATTGCCGGAGTCCATAAGGGACGTTACCTCCTGCGATCGTTAACAGTCGCGCACCGGTTGAGGCACACGTACGATGGAGCGTGACGTTATGGTCGTTATGTTTCGGAAATGTTACGCAGGCGTAACGGCCCGGTTACATTTGCCGAGATTTCGAGCAAGAACCATTGTCTGGGGGCCGGACGCGTAATCACCGCTTCAGGAAACGAACAAGGCCCACTTTTACGTTCCCTGTTTTTCCCTTACGGTGCGGAACACCGCCGCAGAACCAACGGCCAGGATAATCAGTGCCATGCCGCCATCGATAGGGCCGCCGGGGTTTGCGAAACACCCTCCGCTGGATTCGCCTTCCTCGCCCGGCGCCACAGTCGATTCCGATTGCGCCGATGCTTCTGGCGACGGCGTTTCGGCCGGCTTGGGAGTCGATGTCGGGGCCGCCCCCAAGTTGTCTAGTGTGTACGGAACAAAGGTCGGGAGCGGGCGGGCTGTCGGCGCTATGACTATCACCTCGTCGACAAGTGGGAACGCTCCGACGGATTCTCGCCACAGTTCGTCCATGCCGCGGCGGTCCACTCCGTATACCAACAACATCGCTTCGTCGAGCCGCCTGCTGGAATCGAACTCTTCGAGCAACGCGGCCATCATTCCTGTCCCAAACTCTTCGACCATGAATCTGGCGACGGCTCGCCCCTGTCCGTAACTGACGATCACGAGATCAGGGTCGCCTGGGAAGGTGCCTAGCGATGTCAGTGGAGCAATCTTGTTCGTGTCGATGCCCCATTCCAAGTAACGGTCGTAAGCGACTCCTGGGTCGATATTCCCGTACTCAGCGAGACCCTCGTTGAGCCATGCCGGTATAGCCCCGCGAGCGCCCGATACGGCCCTGCTCAGCAGGACGTGCGTCAACTCGTGCGACATTGTTCCGGTGGCGCGTGAGCTGCCTCCCTGAACAAGGAGAGAAAGCCTGTCCCTCGGTGATTAACTCGCGTGAGATAGCTCCGCTACGTGCGGCCGTGGCGTCCGTCATTTCTGCGATGTTGTTGTACATCGTCACGTTGATTGGTGCTCCTTCTGTTGGAATACCAAGTATCGGAGCCATGTTCTGAATCGTCTGGAGTGATGCGTCCAGTAAAGAGTTTGCACGGGTGATGACCGGGCCGTGGAAGTACACCGTAATGCCGCCTTCTGTCACCGTCTCCCAGTCAAATCGGGAATCTGTCAGGACTATCTGGGTCGGCTCGGACTCGTGGGAATTTCCGCTGGAATCCAATACCTCGATCCGGTACTCCATAGTCACGCCGGGCGGCAGATAACGGGCGAGCGTGTCGGTCCGGTAGAACAGCGTCCCGATTGCGGGCGCGCTCGTCGTGAAAGTGCCGGG
>LWDU01041449.1_pt1 | contig 10278 bp, 8 predicted proteins | sample 727161 | NCBI WGS metagenome assembly LWDU01 (sample SAMN04566230, study PRJNA314399) | hydrothermal vent metagenome | isolation source: deep sea hydrothermal plume seawater | place: Mexico: Gulf of California, Guaymas Basin | collected 2004-07-11 | reverse complement strand
AGGACCAGACGACCGTCGGCCCCCACGAACGCATACCTGGCCTGGTTGTGGAGGAGCCAGACCTGCATGTTCGGGGCGTAGGTGGCGTACATGACGTTCATCGGATCGAAGAGGAGGATCCCGTCGAGGTCGTCGGCGGCCATCTGGGCGACGATGCGGTCCAGTCGGTAGCGCATCATCGCCGTCTCGTCCGGTAGGGCCAGGCCGGCAGCCGCCCACTCGGTAAGGGCCGGCTCGCCGGGGCCCATCGCCATGCGGTGGCCGACGGTCGCCGCCCGCCGCACCATCACATCGTCGGGGTCGTCCCTGACGGTCGGGTGGCCGCTCATGGTGTTGCACGCTCCGTGCCGCGCCGGTCCGGGTCACATGGTCGTGCCTGCGGCCAGGATCGTGGCTGCGTCCGTGTTCGGAACCTGATCATGGCTTCGAGGGTCCTGTTCTTCCTGGTGGCTTCGTCTTGTCTGGCGGTGTCGGGTCGGTGGGCTTCAGGATCGCATGCGCGAACCCGAGGGGTCGAACAACGGCTCGTCCAGGCGGGTGGCGGCCCGCCGGACACCCAGCACCTCCACCTCGAAGCCCGTGGACGGTGAGTCGGTTCCGGTCAGGGCGACCGGCAGGTATCCGAGGGCACACGAGACCTCCGACCAGTGGGCGTAGCCGCCCGACGTGACCCAACCCACGACCTCCCCGTCGTGCCAGATGGGCTCGTCGCCCAGGGCGTCGGCACCGTCGACGTCGACGTCGAGTAGGCAGAGCCGTCGCTCGGGGCCGGCGGCCAGCGAGGCAGCAGCGGCTTCCCGTCCGATGAAATCGCCCTTGTCCAGCTTCACGAACCGGTCCATGCGAGCCTCCCACGGCGTGTAGACGGGCCGGTACTCGCTCGCCCAGGCACCGAAGCCCTTGTCGAAGCGCATCGAATCCAGTGCCCTCAGCCCGAACAGCCGCATCCCGTGGGGTTCCCCGGCTTCGGTGAGCAGTTGGAACAATCGTTGCTGGAGGGAGGCCGGGACCCAGAACTCGTAGCCCAGGTCGCCGGTGAAGCTGATCCGGGCCACGAGCGCCGGAACCATTCCCAGGTCCATCCTGCGCACGTCCAGGAACCGGAAGGAGTCGTTGGAGACGTCCATGTCGGTCAGCGACGCAAGCACCTGGCGGGCCGCCGGACCGGAGATGGAGAGTCCTGCCATCTCATGGGAGAGCGGTCGGTAGGCCACCCGGTCACCGGTGTGCGGGAGCTGCGATCGGAACCAACGCTCGTGATGGCCCTCGGCGGCTCCCGACCCGAAGACCAGGAACCTCTCCGGGCCCTCGGACCCATCGGTCGGGTCGGTCGTCGTGGAGATGGTCGCAACCGTGAAGTCACCGATCAGCATGCCCTGATGGTTGAGCATGGGAGTGAGGGCCATCCGACCGGGTTCCGGTATGCGGTTGGCCATGGTCCGTTCCAGGAAGGCGCGGGCGCCCGGGCCGGTGAACTCGTGCTTGGCGAAGCCGGTGGTCTCCAGAAGGCCCACCCCCGTGCGTGTCGCATGGACCTCCTCGGCGACCACGTCGAAGGCGTTGGACCGGTGGAACGTGACCTGCTCCACCGCTTCGGCTCCCGGCCGCTGGAACCACAGCGGATACTCGAGGCCGTAGCTCGCTCCCCAGACGGCGTTCGCCGCATCCAACTGGTCGTGGATCGCCGACGTGTGCAGGGGCCGTCCCGCAGGTAGCTCCTCGTTCGGAAACGAGATGGAGAAGCGTCGGCTGTAGTTCTCCATGACCTTCGCCTTCGTGTACGAGGGCGTGGTCCAGTCGCCGAACCGGGCCACGTCCATGCCCCAGACGTCGAAGCCGGGATCGCCGGTGGTCATCCAGTTGGCCATGGCGAGGCCCACGCCGCCGCCCTGGCTGAGGCCGGCCATCACCCCGCAGGCCACCCAGTGGCCGCGCTGGCCCCGGATGGGTCCGATCAGCGGGTTCCCGTCGGGGGCGAAGGTGAACGGTCCGTTCACCACGTTCCTGATGCCGGCGTCGGCGAATATCGGGAAGTGCTCGAATGCGGCCGCCAGCGACGGAGCGATCCGCTCCAGGTCAGGGGTGAGGAGCTGGGATCCGAAGTCCCAGGGCGTCTCGGTCGTGGACCAGGGCACGCATGCCTTCTCGTAGGTGCCCAGGAGCAGGCCTCCGGCCTCGGCCCTGGTGTAGATCTCACCACCGAAGTCGATGGCTCCCACGCCGTGGCCCCCGGTCTCCTCCAGCCACGGGGCGATCTCGGGTAGTTGTTCGGTTACCAGGTACTGGTGCTCCATGGCGAGGATGGGCAGCTCCAGGCCGCACATCCGGCCCACCTCCCGTGCCCAGAGGCCTCCGCAGTTCACGAAGTGCTCGCAGGTGATGGTGCCCTGTTCGGTCACGACGTCCCACGTGTCGTCGGAGTTGGCGACGATGTCGTAGGCCCACGTGTTGCGGTACACCTCGGCGCCGGACATGCGGGCCGCAGTGGCGTAGGCGTGGGTGACGCCTGATGGGTCCACGTGGCCTCCCACCGGGTCCCAGAGGGCGCCGACGAAGTGTTCCTCGACCAGGAACGGGACCTTCTGGGCTGCCTCGGCCACCGAGATGAGCTCGGTCTCCATGCCCAGGTAGCGGCCGCGGGCATGCACCATGCGGAGCCAGTCCATCCGGTCCTCGTTGTCGGCCAGCATCACCTCTCCGGTGAGGTGCACCCCGCACGACACGCCTGAGGACTTCTCCAGCTCTTCGTACAGCTGCACCGTGTAGCGCTGCAGGGCCGCCACGTTGGGGTCGCCGTTGATGGTGTGCATGCCGCCCGCTGCGTGCCATGTGGACCCGGCGGTTAGCTCCCGCCGTTCCAGCAGGACCACGTCGGTCCAGCCGGCCCGGGTGAGGTGGTAGAGGACGCTGGCGCCGATCACGCCGCCACCGATCACCACTACCTGTGCAGTGCTCTTCATGGTTGGGCCCCTGGTTGTGTGGCTGAGTGGTTGGCTGGCTGAGTGGTTGGCTGGCTGAGTGGTTGTGTAGCTGGTCGGCGCTGAAGCCGGTCGCACCTGTCGCACCGGTCGTGCCGGATGGTCCAGGCGTCGGGCTTCAGTAGTCCGTCTCTACGCCGCCTTCGGCGACCCGCCGGTCCACGAAGTCGTCCAGCTCGGTTCGGATGGCGGCGTCCATGGGCGGATCCACGTGGGCGTCGATGACCTGGTGGGCGAGCGTCTCGGCCCGTTGGTGGGCTTCCAGCCTGCCGCCCTCGTCCCAGGTCTCGAAGTTGGACCAGGCCGAGACCATGGGCTGGAAGTGTTCGGTGGCGTAGCGGTCCTGGGTGTGCTGGGTTCCGAAGAAGTGTCCGGCCGGCCCGACCTCGGCGATGGCCTCGATAGCGAGTGAGGCGTCGTCCACGGTGATCGGTTGGAGCATCTCGGTCACCATGTTCAGGATGTCTGCGTCGATGACCATCTTCTCGTAGGAGGTCAGGAGGCCGCCCTCCAGCCAACCGGCGCCGTGCAGGAGAAGGTTCACGCCGCCCATGACGGCTCCCCAGATGGCGATGACGCTCTCGTAGGCCGACTGGGCGTCGACACTGTTGGAGGCGTTGACGTTCGAGGACCTGTACGGGAACCCGTAGCGACGGGCCAGCTGTCCGCCGACCAGGCAGGCCTTCCAGTACTCGGGGGTGCCGAAGGCGGGGGAGCCGGATCGCATGTCGACGTTGGACGTGAACCCGCCGTAGATGACCGGGGAACCGGCCCGTACCACCTGCGTGTAGGAGATGCCGGCCAGGGCCTCGGCATTCTGGAGCACCAGTGCGCCGGCCACCGTGATCGGGGCCATCGCACCGGCGAGGGTGAACGGGGTGATGACGATGCACTGGTTGCTGGCTGACATCTCCTGGATGCCGTGGAGCATCACCGTGTCGTAGCGCAGTGGCGTGCTGGCGTTTATCACCGAGTAGAGCGACGGCTCGTCGCTGATCGTGGCCTGGTCCACCCCGCGGGCTATGCGGGTCATCTCGATCGCGTCGACGTTGCGCTGTCGGCTGAGGCTGTAAACGAACGGGACCTTGTCCGACAGGGTGAGCATGTCGTGGGTGGCGTGCAGGTGGCGGACCGACGGGTGGAGGTCCATGGGTTCCACCGGGTAGCCGGCGACCGTGTGTATCGAGTTCAGGACCTGGCCCATCTTGAGCAGGTTCCGGTAGTCCTCACGGTTGCCGTTGCGACGGTCGCGACCCAGGCCGGTCACGAACGGCGGGCTGGCGACGCTCGTGTAGGTGATGACGTCGTCGCCGATGTGCAGGTTCCGGGCCGGGTTGGGTGCGTGGAGGGTGAAGCTCGACGGTGCCGTTGCGACCAGCGACATGACCAGCTCGGGGTCGAACCGCACCCGGTTCCCGTCCACGTCGCATCCGGCGTCGGCCAGTTGGCGGAGTGCGGTTTCGTCCAGGAAGTCGATGCCGGTCTCGGCGAGTACCCGCAACGATGCACGGTGGATTGCATCCAGCTCGTCCTCGGATACGGCGCGCAGCGGGTCGAACCGCATGCGGGGCTGGCTCCACGGGGGCTGTGCTGCGACCGGGTCCCGTTTCTTGGATCGGCCGCTCAACCGTCCCCGGCGCGTCTGGCCCATGGTCAGCCTCCCATCGGCCTGGTGCTTGTCCCTCTCAGCGGGCCGACGGTCCGTCCGACTGTGCCCCTGGCCTCATCTGGCAGGTTCACAGGTCCTCCCCGAACGGCATCGGAACGTCCTCGGGAGTCAGGTGGAGTTCATCCCCCTCGTACGGGTGCGCCCTGGCCACCTCCTCGTTCAGGACCACGCCGAGGCCCGGCTGGGTGGACGGGATGACCTGGCCGTCCTCCCATCGGATCGGCGTCTCGAGTAGGTCCGCATGGAACCCGTCCCAACGGTCGATTGATTCCAGGATCAGGAAGTTGGGCGAACAGGTGGCGAGGGCGATGTTGGCCGCAGCTACCACGGGCCCGCAGTAGCAGTGGGGCGCCAGCAGGGCCTGGTGGACCTCGCCGATGGAGGCGATCTTCTTGCCCTGGAGGATTCCGCCGCTGCGTCCCAGGTCGGGTTGCAGGATCGACGCCGCACCCGCCCGCAGGACGGCGGCGAATTCGGAGACCGTGGTCAGCCGTTCGCCGGTGGCAATGGGGATGGTGGTGCCGGCGGCCACCCGGGCCATGCCGTCGAGGTCGTCAGGCGGGACCGGCTCCTCGAACCACAGCGGGTCGTAGGCCTCCAGGCGGCGGGCGAGGCGCAGGGCGCCGGATGGGGTGAACTGGCCGTGGGTTCCGAACAGCAGGTCGGCCCGGTTCCCGACCGCCTCGCGGATGGCGCTGGTGTAGCGCTCGGACAGCTCCAGGCGTTCCAGGGAGGGTTGGCGACCATCGAACACGGAGTACGGGCCGGCGGGATCGAACTTGACCCCGGTGAAGCCCAGGTCGACGGCCCGGACGGCCGCCTCGGCCGCCATCTCCGGATCCGTGTAGAGGTTCGGACCGTCCTTGGGGGCGTATGCGTCCTCGTCCTCCGGGTAGAGGTAGGTGTAGGTACGTAGTGCTTCGTGGACCCGTCCGCCCAGTAGGTCGTAGACGGGTCGGCCGGTCTCCTTGCCGATGATGTCCCAGCAGGCGATCTCCAGTGCGCTCATCACCCCGCAGAGCGTCGGGTCCGGCCGCAGGGCGTAGCCGCTTCCGTAGGCCCTCCGCCAGAACGACTCCACGTCGAACGGGCTGTGGCCGATCAGGTGGCGTTCGGCAACGTCGACCAGCATGTCCGCCACGAGGTGGGGCCCGACGGTCGCCACGTAGGCCTCTCCGATCCCGTCGATCCCGGAGTCGGTGGTCAGCTTGGCGAAGATGAAGTACCGCCCACCGTGGCGCGGCGGTGGGTTGCCGACCACGAATGTCTGGATGCTGGTGACCTTCATGCCCGGGCACCTGCACAGGAGTTTGGCAGGATCACGGTCCGCAGGACTTCGCCGCTGCGCACCTCGTCGAAGGCGACCGCCAGGTCCGCCAGCGGATGGGTGGAGGTGACCATGCCGGTCAGGTCCAGTCGCCCGGCGCGGTGGTGGTCGATCAACGCCGGCACGTCCACGGCCAGCCTCGACGTTCCCAGCTTCGAGCCGAGTATCGACTTGTTGGCGGCGGCCAGCCAGCTGGGGGCGACCTGGATGGTGAAGTCGTCGGCCGGCATGCCGACGATCACCAGATTGCCCATCGGGGCCACGATGTCGATGGCGCCCGCGAGGGCGGCGTGTGCACCTGTCGTCACGAACAGGTGGTCGGCGAGTGGCCCACCCGTCGCTGCGGTGACGGCGGCGGCGAGGTCATCGACGGTCGGATCCAACACGTGCGTGGCGCCAAACCTCTTCGCCGCCTCCCTTTTGCCGGCTATGGGATCAACGGCGACGATCGTCGCGGCACCGGCGATGCGGGCGGCCTGGATGGCGCCGATACCGACCCCCCCGCAGCCCACGACCACCACGGCGTCGCCCTCCGACACTCCGGCGGTGTTGGTCACGGCTCCCGAACCGGTCAGGACCCCGCAGCCCAGGAGGCATGCCTCGACAAGGTCCACGTCGTGGTGGACCACGACCTGGGTGGCGAAGCCGGCCACGTTGAGGCCCTGGGGGATGCGGTTGCCGTCGGCATCGGACAGGGGGCTGCAGGTGGAGAGTGCGAACTCGCCGCTGCAGACCACGTCATGTCCCCTCCTGCATGCCCGACATTCGCCACAGGTCCGGATGAGGGAGACGAGGACCGGATCACCGGTGGCCAGGTCGTCCACGCCGCTGCCGGTCTCGGCGATGCGTCCGGCGGCCTCGTGGCCCAGGACCAGCGGGAATGTGGTCGGCCATGTTCCGTCCACATAGCTCAGGTCGGAGTGGCATACGGCGCAGGCCTCCACGACCACGCGTACCTCGCCTGCGCCGGGCGCGTCGAGATGGAGTTCCTCGATACTCGGTGGCAGGCCGACGCCGCGGCATACCGCCGCACGGATGGTGGCCCCACGGCCCGTCGGCACGGCGCGCAAACTACACCGCGTCCACGGTCCGGAACCTGAAAAGCCACCGGAACCTGCCTTCAGCGGGAATCGGTGGCTGGAATCGATGGTTGGGGTCGGTTCCCGCCCGTAGCCGGAATCAGTGGCTGGCGTCCGATCCTGCCTGTAGCCGGAATCGGCGACCGGCGTGTTCAGGCCAGGATCAGCTCGGCCACCTGGCGTAGATGATCGCTGGAGCGTGGCGCAACGTTCAACATGGTCACCGGGCTCTCCTCGAAGGCGTGCAGCCGGTCGCGAATTCGGTCGGGTGTGCCGACCAGCGAGATTTCGTCGGCGAAGCGGTCGGGCACCGCAGCGACGGCCTCGTCGCGGCGGCCTTCCAGGAAGAGGTCCTGGATCTGGTGCGCCTCGGCTTCGAAGCCCATCCGGGCCATGAGCTTCGTGTGGTAGTTCTGGCCCTTGGCCCCCATGCCCCCGACGTAGAAGCCGAGCATGGCCTTCACGGGGGCCAGCGCGCCAGATATGGAGTCGGGGGAATCGTCTTCGGTGACTGTGACGGCCAGGTTCAGGGCGATCTCAAAGTGGTCAGGCCGGTCAACCAGTTGGTCGGCGTACACCTCCTGGCGGTACGGCGAGTAGTAGAGCGGCAGCCAGCCGTCGGCGATCTGGGCCGTCTGGGTGACGTTCCTGGGGCCTTCGGCACCGATGAAGATCGGGAGGTCGGCCCGCAACGGGTGGGTCATGACCTTGAGGGGTTTCCCCAGGCCGGTGGATCCCTCTCCTGTGTAGGGAAGCTGATGGAATTCTCCCTCGAAGGAGAGGTGGTCGTCGCGTCGGAACGCCCTGCGGAGGATCTCCACGTACTCACGGGTCCGGGCCAGCGGACGATTCGAGGGTTGTCCGTACCAGCCCTCCACCACCTGGGGCCCGGACACTCCCAGGCCGAGGATGAGGCGGCCATTGGAGAGGTGGTCGAGGGTGACGGCGTGCATCGCCGTGGCCGTTGGCGTTCGTGCGGACATCTGCACGATTCCCGTCCCGAGTCGGATCCGTTCGGTGTGGGCGGCGAGGAACACGAGCGGCGAGAAGGCGTCAGACCCCCAGCATTCGGCTGTCCATACGGCGTCATAGCCGAGGCGTTCGGCCTCCTGCACGCGTGGAACCAGGTCCGTAGGTGGTTGGGCGCCCCAGTAGCCCAGGCTGAGTCCCAGTTGCATCAGTGTCCCCTCTCTCCGCCGGCAGCCCTGGCTGCGCGATCACATGTCGGCATAGTCGCAGGATGGACTCCCGCCGGCCAAGCCCTCGCCAGCCTGACCCTGGTCTGCTTCACGCTGGTCAGGCGTCGTTGATCAGGCGCCGCCCCATCGATACGACCGGGTCCACCGAATATCCGAGCGCCTCGTAGAAGGCCACGGCATCGGAATTGTCGGTACGGACCTGGAGGTTGACCTTTGGACATCCGAGGGCCAGCAACCGGGTTTCGGCGGCTTCCATCATCGCCCGGCCGTGCCCCTCTCCCCGGTGGTCAGGGTCGACGGCCAGGTAGTTGATCCAGCCCCGGTGACCGTCGTAGCCGGCCATGACGGTGGCGATCACCTTTCCTGCTTTCGTCGTGCCATCAGCAGGCTGGTCGGCCGGCGCCTCGCCCACCAGGAGGAGTTCAGCGTCCCGTTCCAGCTTGCGGTCGATGTCGCGGTACGGGTCGTTCCATGGCCTCGTCAGCCCGCAGGCCTCCCAGAGCCGGGCCACACGGGTCCTGTCGGCGGGGGAGAACGATCTGACGTGAATGGCCACGGGGTCTGGCTCAGCCGCCGCCCTCGGGTGCCTCGTCCAGGAGGTACGTCGCCATCGAGTCGTCCATCGCCTCCATCCACGGGGTGTGGTGGACGGGGGCCATCGTGCCGGTGAGGGTCGATCGGAAGCCCTTGTCCCGGTAGTTCATGATGTCGGCCTTCTTGTCGTCCTTCCACTGCTTGAACAGTCCGGGTAGTCGGTGGCGTCGACGAGTTCCTGTGTGTAGTCGCCCTGGAAGTCGATCTCCTCGTAGGCGGTCCCCAGGGCCTCCTCGCGCTCCAGCCAGGCGGCGCTGTCGGCCGCCATCTCGGCAGCCGAGGGCAGCTCTATGCGTCCCAGTACCACATCGCGGGCCCACCAGGCCTGCGCGTCGAACATGTTGTACGTGTAGTACTGGTCCTGCATGCCCAGGTAGAGGAGCCGGGGGTTCGCCTCCCACGCCACGCCCTTGTAGAGACCGGATACCCAGAGGCGGTTCCTGGACTCCAGGCGAAGTTCGTCGGGCAGGAACGGGAAGTGGTGCTTGTATCCGGTGCAGAGGATGATGGCATCCACGTCCTTCGACCCGCCATCCGCGAAGTGGACGGTCTTCCCGTCGACGTGGGTGAGGATTGGAACCTCGGCCCAGGAGTCCGGCCAGTCGAAGCCCATGGGCCCGCTCCTGGCGGTGCAGGTGACCGTCCGTGCCCCGTACTTGTGGCACTGGGAGCCGATGTCCTCCGCCGAGTAGCTGGCTCCGACGATGAGGACGTCCTTGCCGGAGAACTCCACGGCATCCCGGAAGTCGTGTGCGTGGAGGATGCGGCCCAGGAACTTCTCGAAGCCCGGGTAGTGCGGAACGTTGGGGACCGAGAAGTGGCCGGATGCCACCACCACGAAGTCGAACTCCTCGGACGAGGTCTGGTTGTTCACCAGGTCGTGGCTGGTGACGGTGAACTGCCCGGTTGCATCGTCGAACGAGACGCTTCTCACAGCGGTGCGGAACCGGATGAACCGCCTCACGTCGCTCTTCTGGACGCGGCCCTTGATGTAGTCCCAGAGGACCTCCCGCGGGGGATAGGAGGCGATGGGCTTTCCGAAGTGTTCCTCGAATCCGTAGTCGGCGAACTCGAGGCATTCCTTGGGGCCGTTGGACCACAGGTACCTGTACATGGACCCGTGGACCGACTCGCCGTACTCGTCCACCCCCGTGCGCCACGTGTAGTTCCAGAGGCCTCCCCAGTCCTCCTGCTTCTCGTAGCAGACGATTTCGGGGATCTCGGTGCCGCCGGTTTCGGCTGAGGCGAAGGCACGTAGTTGGGCCAGGCCGCTGGGGCCGGCTCCGATGATGGCGACGCGGGTCATTGTGGTGCTCCGGTTGGTGGGTTGGTGGGTTGGTGGGTTGGTTGGCTGGTCGGTCGGGGTTGGCTGGCGAAGCGGAGCGTGGCTGTCTAGGCCTCGATCAGGCCGAGTTGCTTCTTGCGCTTGTCG
>LWDU01032348.1_pt2 | contig 10281 bp, 5 predicted proteins | sample 727161 | NCBI WGS metagenome assembly LWDU01 (sample SAMN04566230, study PRJNA314399) | hydrothermal vent metagenome | isolation source: deep sea hydrothermal plume seawater | place: Mexico: Gulf of California, Guaymas Basin | collected 2004-07-11 | reverse complement strand
GATGATGATATTTTATCACTAAAAATCGATATTAATGGTGGATTATTGGTTGGTGCTTCGGGGGCATTAGCACGCTGGGATGGCTCCTCTTGGACCACTTTTACCACAACTGGACAATGGTGGCAACGACCATCATCATACTATGATGTAACGAGTGATAGTGATGGAATTTATGCTGGAACAAATCGTGGGGCTTGCTATTGGAATTGGCAGTATCAATACCAGAATTGCATATCGACGAATGATGGCATGCCTAGTCGTTGGGTCTACGCTGTCGATATACTGAGTACTGACCGCTTACTTGCGGGAACAAATGAAGTGATTGAGGTTTGGCAAGCAGGTGATGAAACCCAGCGTTCTCGTACGGTTTTGGTCGATGATATCCTTTACCTTGGATTTGAAAATACTGGGATTGCCCGTTATGACTTAGTCAATCAAGAATGGTTGCAAACTTGGGATGGGGACCAAGGAATGATCGATGATTCTGATGTGACTACCCTCGTTCCTGGATTAACATACGGAACGATTTGGGCCGGTGGTGACTTTGGGCTAACATTGCTCAATGTCATCAATAATACGGTTATAATTGACTGGAATCGCGGTTCAAATTCCGGTGGACCTACTCTTTCTAATACACCGCCAGCCGATATTGAAATTATCGGCGATACCTTACATTATTCTCTTCAACGAGGCACTGGTTGGTGGGCCCAATCAAATGATTTGATTTATCGAATTAATCTGACTGCAAATTCCAGCAAATCCATTCTCGACGCCGGTTCTCGTCTCGGTTGGGCGGGTATCGTACATGGAATCGGGTCGGTTGGAGACCATCTCTGGATCGGCGTCCGACCGACTCAAGGGAATAATGGATATGGGACAATCGTTCGCTGGAATACATCGTCAGAAAATTGGTCTGATGATTTGCAAACGATTGGAAATGTTCTCAGGGTGAATGCACAATTCCTTGGCGATTGTTTCCCAATCAATTCTTCTTCTTGTGAAATGTGGGTTGCATATGGGAATAATATCCTACGCCGATTCTCAGCCCAAAATATGACTTTACTTAACGAATGGACAGATATCGATGGACCAATTCGGGGAATGGTGGAATATGATGGCGAATACATGTTTGCCAGTATGGCGGGATTATTACGCTGGAATCCTGCTAACGAAACATGGCTGACCCCATGGACTCACAATAATGGTTTACCTTCCGATTCAGAAGATGAAATTTACTCATTAACCGTTGCCGGAAATGATTTGTGGGCTGGTACATATGGCGGAAATTGGAATTCAGACGCTGAGATTCTTCGAATGAATGTACGGGCGATATTCCCGATGGATATCCTGCTGATATCGAAGTATGCGACGATATTGTTCACATAGCCATCGGTGAAATCGCTTGGTGGGGGAATCAAGGCGGAATTGCTAGATACGACCTTGCTGACCATGATAATGATCAGTTAACCAATGAATGGATTTCACCACTCACAACTGGGGCTATTGGACTGGATGATAATGATGTTCGCGCTATCGCCTGCGATGATTCAAATCGAATTATGTACATTGGTTTCGATACTAATGGAATAGGAATTGGCCGTTATAATTACAATACAAATTCTTACTTGACTACCCTTACTAAAGCTAGTGATGGAATAGGCGATGACCGAGTTTTCCCGGGTGGAATGTTACATGATGGAAATCTCCTCCTCATCACCCATCAATACGATGGTACTGGTGGTGTTTCGCGAATCATTACCTCAGGCACATCGACTGCAAATGGCCAAATCCTAAGCCCTGGAATGGATGGCTGCTCAGTTGTCCGTGCTCCTTCAAGTACAACTCCTGTTTACGCGATTGGCCGTTCCGGACAAACTTCAGGGCTCAACCGTGTCGATCGTTTGGACTCTACTGGTCTAATCGAAAGTGGTTTTGATGAATTAACCGGTCTTACTAGCGGTCGAGTCGTCGAAATCCTCTCAAATTCGACTCATGTTTGGGTATCGACAAGCCTTAGTGTCAATTCATTTTACGGCTCGTCGGTCCTTCAAGGCGAATTGACCAGTAACGGTTCCGTTCGCTGGGAATTCGGCTATAATTTTCGATCAGACATTGTCAATGATCTAACTTTGGACGGCGATGTGCTGTGGGTCACTACAGCAGGTCAGGGATTGAAAAAGATTGATTTATTACAACGGACAAGAAGCAATACTCCTATCCCTTTACACAATCAAATGGATGGAACAGTCCTTCTTGACGATGGTACGATGTATGTCGGATTGATGGGCAGCCAAGGCTCTGCAGCCGGTTTCCAAATCTTCAACACCAATACTGGCAATTGGGGTCACGGAAGCCTAATTGCTGGTTTGCCGAGTAATATAGTTCGGGATTTCATGGAAAGTGGTGACCATATTTTCGTCGCTACTCACGGTGGAATCGGACTTTACAATACGACTCGTAATGATTGGGATGATCCAATCACAACAATCGATGGTTTGCCTAGTCCTATTATTGAACATCTGATGTATGTATCAGATCCGAATGCGGGCAATATTACGAATACGTTTGGATTATACGACAAAATCTTGGCCGGTGGATTGGCTGGTTTGACTGTGTTTAATTCGAGTAATCTATCGATTATCAAAACCATCGGGTTCGATGATGGATTAGCTGGAGACAAAGTTTCAGGATTGGCTTTTGCCGATTCTGTCACCCGGGAAGTCGTTGGTAATTCTTCGACAATTACACTCTATCACGATGCTTCGATTTTCATTTCTCACAACGGTCAAGGCTCGACTCGACCCGGAGTAGTCGCCTGGGATATTGTCACGGACCATGTAAATGGAAGCTACCAAATCGATATGATTCCAAGTAATGACGTTCGCACTATCGCAACTGACGATTGGGGGGTTCACATCGCTACCGACACTGAACCTGTCGTTCATTGGAACTCAACTATGATGAAAATGGAGACCGGTGTCGGTGCGAATTCACTTCTATCATGGCCACCGTTTGAGATGGTCTCAAACGGTAATGAATTGGTCTTGATTAGTCCACGTGGAATCGATGTATTGCGAGTTGGAGGGGATCATGGCACGGTAGATTCGTTGGTTATGACCGGGCTCGCTGGTGCAACTATCGATTACACAGGATTGTATGTAGTCGGTGAAGATGGATTGCATCATTTCAATCCTGTTGTAACTTTGAATGAACAACCTCGCGAAAATCAGCGAAGAGCCGAACCGCTTACCGTCCTCTTCGCTGGACAGACTTGGGACATTACTAACAGAACTCATCCCGGTATGATAACAACTCTGGTGGATGATTCGAATCCGATTACAATTTTTTCTGATGTCACCTCTTCTCCTACCGGCGCTTTGCCAATGCATTTTGCTGCGCTAACGATGGCGAGCCCATCATCTGGGGCATCTGTCTGGGCTCGCTCGAATATCCTAAATTATACTGGTTCTTGGGATTTAGCAGCTCGTGATCATGCGATTGAGGCAGGATTCCAGAATGCGATTTCGAATATTGGTCCAGGCTCAACAAATGTCGAATTACATGTTCAATTACAGTCTCCTGCTGACGGTCAAATTCGTGTTCGAGTAACATATGATTGGGAGCGAATTGAAGTGCCTACAAGTATCACATCTCTTGTAAATCGACCGAATGATGGCGGCGGAGTTCTTGAAGCCTCTTGGTTACCATCAGAAGATGCTGCGTGGCATTCTTATCGACTATACGTTTGGGATTCGACTGCAGAACCGGATTGGGAGCCGAGCAAATCCGACCTAGCAAACTTTGGTGGCTTCTTGACCATTCCTTATTGGTCCCAAACAACCGCGATGATTACTGAAGCTGATGAGGGGGGTCTCATTGTTCCACTCGTGGATGGTAATAAATATCGAGCTGCGATAGTCATTGAATATCCCGATGGATCGATCGGTGAGCCGATGAGTTGGGTAGATAATGCGACGCCGACTGACGAAATTCCAGCACCTCCTGCTTGGATTTATGCAGAACCAATTTCAGGTGGCACAGCTGGAACAATATTCGCTGAATGGACGCCGTGCACCGAACTCGATCCAAGTAAAACTCGACTTTGGGCGGTCGAGCACGAAATTACTAACGCTCTCGCATTGAATGGAGAAATTGATTATCCCTTCAGTTCAGGTAATACAACCGTAATACAACTCAATCCAGGAATACCTTATTGGTTTGCTACAGTCTGTGTTGATGAAGCCGGACAATCGGACCCGGCTAATGCGACCGTTATCGGGCCAATTGTTACCGCTGGTGGGCTGAATGATGGAATTCCACCAGAAAAAATAGAAGACACAATCGCAATCGATGTACCGGATGATGAAGGTGGAATCATCGAAGTCAACTGGACTCCAAATGATGAGGAAGATTGTGCCTATCATACAATTTACATGGTTCCTGCAACAGGTTGGCAACCGCCGAACACAGTCGACGGTTGGCCAGCAGCAGCTTACATTGGAGATTGTACGACAAATTCAACTTTGATTTCATCAATTGGAGAGCTATCCTTGGTCGATGACATCTCTTATTGGGTTGGCATCGTAGCAAGCGATGATTGGGGGAATCAAAATCTCAACGATGTTCTCGTCGTAGAGGCAACTCCACAATCGAATTTGACGGGTGCAGGTATTCCACCAGAGCGTGTTGCGGGATTGAATGCTTGGGATCATCCCGATGATGATGGTACGGCAGTTGATATTATCTGGAATCGCTCGCTAGAGAAGGATTTCAGTTTTTACACGATTTGGATTTCTGAATATCCACTCAACGATTTGGTCGAGCTTTGGGAATTATGCGAAGATGACCCTGTTGACTGCGGATTGATTACAATTGATCAGCGTCAAATTGGTGGTGCTTTCCAACTCGAAATGACCCTGACAACAGCGCTTTATGGTAACCGGGTCGATAATCTAGTTTCACAATCTATTGAATCGGGTATTCCACTATATCTGACTGTGACAACTCATGACATTAGTGGTAATGTTCACCTCGATGAAATGCAGGACAACATGGTCTTGGTCACACCGTTGGATAACCGTGGGGATATCCATCCGCCTGTGCGTCTGGTTGCCCCTCATTTGACTGATCGCGCACCAGACGATGGCGACGGCATGTTAGTCACTTTCCAAGAAAGTGAGGATTCTGACATCGCCGAATATTGGATTTATGCTGATGTTGTACCGTTTACTAGCATTGGAATGCGAGAACCGGCGATGATAGTTACCCGAGATGTGCAAATACCCGTATTATTGGAGCAACTTTCCGATGGACGCGCCCTTGCACCGAGCATTATGACATGGGCTTCTGTCGTCGCAGTCGATTCATCGGGCAATTATTGGGACGATGGTCTGAAAACAACTTCGATTGCACTTATTGATGAGAATAGTTTGGATCCAGGTTTGCATATTCCTGAGGTTAGTGGTCTTCGAGCATATTGGAATCCGAGTGGTGACCGAATTGAAATTCAATGGGATGATATGCAGAGTCCTGTTATCGAATCGTACATAATTTTCGTTTCAGCTGAACCATTTGAAGATACAAGAGATATTAATTCTGCAAATTCTGGAATTGAATGGCAAGTAGTGGAGAATTATTACACTCTCTTCTTAGAAGATGAAAATACTGTAATTAAAGAATATTGGCCAGTTTTGAATGAGATTTCATATTATATCGCAGTAGTAGGATTCGATGGCGAAGTCCATCGATTAGCGGTTGACCCGTTAGAGGTTCGACCATTTTCCGAGTCAGCATTTGGTAGTAAGAATCCTGGTGATGGCGGTTTGGGATTATCGTGGGTCGACCAATTAATCGACGGTGATATGAATATGATTATTGCAGTTGTTTCAGCTATTATGATTTTAATCGGTGCAATTCTAATCATCAAGCCGAAGGAGCAAGCAGCCCCTGAGCCTTGGGAAATGGGTGCCTTAGAGGTGGAACTCGAAGAGGAAATGAATCGGCGAGATGCAGGTTCGGATGAAGACGATTCGTTTGATGAACCGATTGGATTTACCGCTAGCGAACAAGAAAATAGCAATGTAGCAGACATAGACCGGGGTGATGCTGCAGAAGTGGAAGAAATTAACCAAGAAACTCTTGGCGTGCAGCCAATTGAATTTGGCGACGATTCAACTCCTTCTGTCTCTTTCGACGTGACCGACGAGTTGCTCGGAGACGATGATGAGATTGATTTAGATGATTTGGCAGACATGGCTGATGATTTTAATTTGGACGATTTAGACGATAAAGATGAGGATGTTGACACCTCTTTCCTAGACGATTTGTTGTGATATTCGATAGCAGAATTTGAAGTCTTGTGGCTCAAGCGAAGCATATGGTGAACCACGGAGACCCCCAATCCGCGGTTTGGTCAGCAACTGGCTGGGATGGCAAGGCATCTCTAATGTCTGCTGACATGCATTTCGCAAGAATCCGTCGGCATTCTACTGTTCTTGGAATAGAGGTGCCTGAAGATCTTCCGAAAAGGGTTTTTGATTTACTTGAAGATATTGAGACTCCCGGGACTCCTAATGATAGCCCCGGACAAGCCCCATTCCTGTTAGTGATGGGTGTCAGGTCAGATGGAGAGGTATTCATCGATCCTCTTACTCTCCAGAAGTGGCCAAATAGACCACTATCTGCAATCTCTCTAGAGGCTCCCACATGGAATCAACCAGTTAGAGGCACCAAGCATGGAGACTGGAGGCCGCATAGGGAAGCTAGGAATTTAGCAATCGAGAATGGAGTCGACATTGGTCTTCTCTTCGAAGACAGTATCCTGATAGACGGAGATCGCTGTGCTCCTCTATTACTGGATAATGATGGAGTTGCCTATCATCCAAACCACAGTGATGGAGCATTGGATTCAGTCACTATCCAGCAGATAAAACCAGCTCTTGAGTCTGCAGGTATTCCTGTTAGGTCCGCCAAACTAACACTTGGAATGATTCTAAGAGCCTCTGAGATGATTGTACTCGGAAGTGGCATGGGTGTTCAAGCCTTGGCGAGCATCGATGGTCGGCAGATTGGTCGGCCGCAAGGAAGGCTCTTTCAAGCTGCACGAGATTCGTGGCTTGTGCGATTAGATAGTGCATGGCAGTCAATTGAAGATTTGGAGTGAGCGAATGGTTAGAATTGTTGAGTCAGAATTTCCTTGCTCACAAGTAGACCCCCTCGTCGGTATTCTTGCTGGTTTGCGTATAGGTGAATTACCTAATCGAGATGAATTGTTGCTTCACTCTGGTGGCCCGATTACCGACCTTTCCCAGCGGTCATTCTTACCTTCTTTAGATAGCATTCGTATTTTGTTTTTCGAGCCGCAGTCTGATGATTTTTCCTCAAGTGGCTCGACCTCTGAATCAACTCGTTCAGCACTATCCGGTGAAATTTCACTCACTCCTGCTCCACCATTGGTTATGCTAGTTCAAGAATGGCGGAGTGGGCGTTGGAATAGTATTGATGAATTGCATCCGAAGACATTGGCAGCAGCTCTTGAAGCCACTGAAAAATGGGAAATTATACCCACTAACTTAGATGAGAAAATGCCGATTGTCCCAGGGGGTTTTGCAGGAATATTAGGTTATGATTTAAGTCGATGGTCAGTAGAAGTAGAATTGGAAAACACTCCCAAAGATGGAGAACTACTGGGAGTTTTATGGCGATGTGATGCTTGGTGGGTACATGATCGCGAGGAAGAAAAACTTCGTTTACTCTCACTTGAAAATCATCCTTGGGCTTCGATAAATGAAGCCCCCGAAATCATCAAACCAAATGTGTCAAAACTTTCTTACTCTCTTGTTCCAAATTCTGAAACGGATGCTTCACATGCCCAAAAAGTCGAAACAATTCGTGATGGGATACGCCGCGGACATTTTTACCAAGTCAATTATGGACGTCGGTGGACAAGTAAAATGGTCGACCACCCATGGGATGCTTACCTCCGATTGAATGAATCGAATCCAGCACCATTTTCATCATGGCTTCATCTCGATGATCATGGTTGGTCGGTGGCTTCTGCAAGTCCTGAAAGATTGCTAAAATTACAGCAAAACACACTCTCGACCCGACCCATAAAAGGTACACGAGCGAGAGGGTCGAGCCGCGCTGAAGATGAGAGATTGCGACTCGAAATGGCATCATCTGAGAAAGAAATCGCCGAGCACCTCATGCTCGTCGATCTTGAGAGGCATGATTTAGGGAGAGTTTGCAAAACCGGTTCGGTGTATTGGTCTGATTGGCGTATCGAGGCCTTACCCACTGTTCAACACCTTGTCAGTGGGGTGAGCGGAGAACTTCTTCCAAACGTCTCCTTCGGTGCTGCTCTATCTGCTCTTTTTCCGGGTGGCTCAATTACAGGTTGCCCGAAAACTGTTACGCTGGCCGCTATCGATGAATTAGAAGGCGCACCGAGAAGTGCATGGACTGGTTCAATTGGGCACATTCATTCCGGTGCAAAAAAATTAGAATTTAATATTTTGATTCGAACTTTGGAGGCAAAGAGCGGACCACAAAATTGGTTCGGAACCGTTCAAGCTGGTGGTGGAATCGTCATCGGATCTGCTGCCAGCGCTGAAGTCGAAGAAGCTCGATGGAAAGCAGCAGCGGTCACTGAAGCAGCTTGGGGATTTCGAACAGGATTTTCTGCTAAAGAATTACCCGAGCGCGAACTTGGTATGCTCGAAGTCCCAAACATTGCAGGCACACTCGGGCGTCTTTCTCCAGGAAAAATTAGTAGATTTTCTAAACGAGAAAACAAACGAGTATTATTGATCAATAATTTAGATTCCTTTACTGAAAATATTGCCGATGCTTTTGCACGGATTGGCGCTGAGGTGAGAATTGTTGCTGGACGAGGTGCAAACTCGGTGAATGTATCAGGACAGATTGACGATTTGATAGAAGGATTCCAGCCTACACATATCGTCCTTGGGCCGGGTCCTTCCCGGCCTGAAGTGTCTAAAATTACCATGGAAATCGCTAACCGAGCTATCGATGGAAGACTTATCCTCAATGATTCCCACATCCCTTTGCTCGGTTGGTGTCTCGGACATCAAGCGCTTGGTCGAGCAGTGGGTTGGGATTTGGTTGAATCTCCGCTCGGTGCAATTCACGGCGTCCCATCAAAAATATACCATGACGCCGGAGAAATTTTCAGCGGAATTGATAACCCTATGATCCAAATGAGATACAATTCTCTTGTTCTCAAGCCGTCTAATTCCAAACTCCAACCGACGGCTTGGGATCAAACAAAAACACTGGTAATGGGATTGCGACACGACTCTTTACCGATTCATGGAGTTCAATTCCATCCTGAATCGGTTGGAAGTCCAGATGGTGTCAAAATCATCTCGGCTTTTATCGACCTCGAGCCGATACACACCATTCTGTCGGAGCAGGTTCGACAAAACCGGCGACCGCAGTCTTGAATTAGCAACTACAAGTGGCGGGGGATGAAGCAACATGCCGACATGTAGGATGTGCAGAAGCAACTACCCGCGCAGTCAGTTTGTCAGTGGAAACGGGCCGCGCTATCAGGTCTGTGTTCGCTGTGCCCTTGATCATGATCTCGCAACTCCTGAAGAGGTCCCTCAACTCTACTCTGACGAACTTGTCAAACAACGTTTCACTCTTTTCGGACGGCGATACCGTCCTTGGATTGCAGTTCTTTCAGGTTGGGTACTCTACAATTCATTCGGACGAGGAATTGAACTTTGGTCCAACCTATTCCTCGCCACCCTCATTGTTGGAACATTAGCAACTCCAGTTTTACATTATCTTGGAACTGCACGTTTTGGTGCTGAATTATCTAAGTTAACACCATAAAACCCTCAGATTCATCATCTGCAACCTTTGAAATAGGGTATATCTGCCTGTGAAAGTTAGAGGGAGCAGTGGGTTCCCTAAGAACGACCGCGAGACTGGATGATAAAAATAGGAGGAGCAAATCGAGATAATGACTATTCCAAATTACTAAATTCGGCCGCAGTATGTCGTTTTTATCGATGGAATTACTATCTTTGCTCCTGTTAATTATCACATCCGAATCCTCCCGATTTGAATGGTTCACGAAAGAACGAGCGTGAGCATTCGAGCGGAAAGAGAGAACAGCGGGTTTTCTACAACTATAATTTTTGGAAGTGAAAAAAATGATAAAAATGAAGAATATGAAGAATACGAGTATGTTGATTGCACTACTCCTTGTGCTAATGGCAGGTTCGGCTGGCGTCCAAGCTACCGGAT
>LWDU01042861.1_pt2 | contig 10282 bp, 9 predicted proteins | sample 727161 | NCBI WGS metagenome assembly LWDU01 (sample SAMN04566230, study PRJNA314399) | hydrothermal vent metagenome | isolation source: deep sea hydrothermal plume seawater | place: Mexico: Gulf of California, Guaymas Basin | collected 2004-07-11 | reverse complement strand
GTAGCCATGTTGGCCCTAATGGGCCTTCTACCCTGGACTGCCAAAGTAAGTGCGGACTCAATGCTATTTGATGGTCAAGACTTGCTTGGTATGAATGATAAACAAAGACGAAAAATCATCGGTAAAGACATCAGCATGATTTTTCAAGAACCGATGACAAGCCTTAACCCTTGTTTTACTGTTGGCTATCAAATAACTGAAGTTCTCTGTCAACACTTTGGTGGAAAACGTCGCAGCTATAATAATCGCGCTATCGAGTTGTTAAATCAAGTTGGAACATACCCACACCAGCTCTCGGGCGGAATGTGTCAGAGAGTTATGATTGCAATGATGATTGCTTGTCAGCCTAAATTATTGATTGCAGATGAACCAACCACTGCTCTCGATGTCACTATCCAAGCTCAGATATTGGAGCTGTTAATTGAACTCCAGAAAAGCCACGGTATGGCCTTGGTTTTGATTACGCATGATATGGCAGTAGTAGCTGAAACTGCCGAGCGCGTAGTTGTTCTTTATGCGGGTCAACAAGTAGAACAACGGAAAGCTAAAAAACTATTCAAAAACCCAAAACATCCATACTCTGAAGCGCTATTGAATGCACTCCCTGAGAGGGCCCAAGATAAACTTTTAAATGCAATACCAGGAGTTGTTCCAGGGCAAATGGATCGGCCACAAGGTTGCCTATTTAGCCCTCGTTGTAGTTATGCACAGGAAGTTTGCAGACAAGAACCTCCTTTACTCAAAAATCTAAAAAACCAAAATCCATAAGCGTGGAGTCTGAATAATGTCGGAACAACTCATTAAGGCAAGAGACCTTCACAAATACTATGCCGTTAAAAGTGGATACTTCCAACCATCCAAAAGCTTAAAGGCTTTAGCTGGAGTAGGCTTTGACCTGTATGCAGGAAAAACCTTAGCTATAGTAGGAGAGTCAGGTTGTGGTAAGTCCACCTTGGCACGCCTCCTAACTATGATTGAAAAGCCTACATCAGGGCAGCTAAGTATTGACGGTATAGACGTTGCAATAACAACTGATAAATCAATAAAAAAACAATTAAGGCAATCTATACAGATGGTTTTTCAAGACCCTTTTGGGTCTCTCAACCCGCGCCAAAAAATTGGCAATATCATACAAGAGCCTCTCACTATGGAAATGATGGAACTTGTGGGCTTACGAAATGAGCATTTTCAGAGATATCCTCACATGTTTTCGGGTGGTCAACGCCAAAGAATAGCGATTGCCAGGGCTTTAATTCTTAAACCCAAAGTGGTTGTTTTAGACGAGCCAGTCTCTGCTCTTGATGTTTCGATACAAGCTCAGGTAATCAACCTACTGATTGAGCTTCAACAAGAACTAGGGCTAGCTTATGTTTTTATCTCCCATGATTTAAGCGTAGTTCGCCATATTGCTGATGAGATATTAGTAATGTATCTAGGCAAGCCAGTTGAGCAGGGTCCAAGTGAGGTAATTTTTAATAACCCAAAACACCCTTATACCCAAGCTCTATTATCAGCAACTCCTAGCACCAATATCAACATAAAACGAGAGCGCATTAAGTTAACAGGGGAATTACCTTCTCCTATAAGTCCGCCTACTGGTTGTGCCTTTAATCCTCGTTGTCAACATGCTCAGAAGAGTTGTAAAATATCTGAACCTGTTATGGAGACATATGGTAAGTCTCAATCCGCCTGTCTAGCTCTTGATGAGGGGCGAATTTGAAAGTTACAAGAGTTATGGGTTAGCCCACTTGAAAACCTTGCTCAAACAGTGATTAAGTTAGTAGCTGGAACAGGCACAAGCACAAGCACTTAGCCGCTCTCAGGTTCACCTAAGTATTAATAAACCCTCCCTCACACATCAGAGAAGATTTGGACTTTACTGTTGTTTACTCTCTATCTACAATTACTATAATAGGTAACAAACGTATCATAATTATTTTTACATATACTATAATTATTTTAGTATATGTAAAATTATTGCAATTAATTAGTATGAATATGTTAATATATTAATACTAACTAAAATAATTTATACTAGATATGACTCTAAATAGTAATACAGTAAAGGCCAATCCTGAAGGCAATCATAAGCTCGGTAGCGCATTACGAGAACATCGTAAAGCATTGAATTTGTCCTTGAAGGATGTTGCTGATAAGGCTGGTTTATCCGTCGGTTTTATTTCACAAGTTGAGCGTGATCTTGTGTCACCTTCGCTTTCCTCACTTGCCTCGATTGCAAAAACACTTGAAACTGATATTTCCCATTTTTTTAGTCAACCACATGATGACTCAATTTATACTCGCAATAGAAAGCGAGCTCAATATTCTTTAAACCACAAGGGGCTCAGTTATGAGCGCCTTTCTACTTCTTTTCCGGGAAGCGTAATAAATAGCGTGATTATGCATGAGCTGCCTGGACATAAATCAGAGTCAATACAACATGAAGGCGAAGAGTTTTTTTACATTCTAGACGGCTCTCTTAATATCATTATTGAGGGTGAAGAAACAAAGCTTGAGACAGGCGATTCAATTCATTTTGATTCATCACGTGAACATTCAGCATGGAATCACACAGATAAGACAACAACAATTTTGCATGTTTGCACCATGGATGTGTTTGGTGACAAACAAGCTTTAAAAAAGATTCCCAGCATAAATGTTAGGCATAAAGGTGTTTAGATGGTTTTTTTAGACAAATCTAAACTCAATATATTAAATAGAATTTTTAACAATGAATAATAATAATTCTGCACAAAAAATAATGTATTTAAACCCGGTAGGGTCTGATGCTTATGATTCGTTTTTTGCAGAAATGATAAGAAAGCACAAGTTTCCCAATTCAGAAGTTCAAGTAACTTCACTTTCTCCATCAGTTGGACAAATGGATAATCTAGAGTACAGAGCTTATAATGCACTTATAGCTTCAGATCTTATTAAGGCAACAAGACAAGCATCAGTTGAAGGATTTGATGCGCTAATTATTGGATGCTTTTACGACCCATTCTTATTAGATTCTAGAGAAATTTCGGGCGATATGATTGTTGTTGGACCATGCCATTCCTCGATCGAAATCGCATTAAAGTTATCAAACTCTTTCTCTGTGATTATAGGACAAAAAAAATGGCAGCATGAAATGCAATCGACAGTTATGGGGTATGGTTTTGGAGGGCATTTGGCTTCATTTAGAGATGTTGGCATGACTGTTCCAGAGTTTCAAATAGACCATAAGCTCACAGAAAAAAAATTAATGGAGGCTGCTCGCCTAGCAATAGAAGAAGATGGAGCAGAATCTATAATATTAGGCTGTACATTGGAATCTGGTTTTTTTGAAAAAATTCAAAATAAATTTAATATTCCAGTCATAGACCCTGCAATAGCTGCATTAAAACAAGCAGAGCAGGCCGCTATTTTAAAGAATCAATTTGGTTGGAAACCTTCAAGGCAATGGAGCACTGAAGCCCCACCTGAAAATGATATTAATCGCTTTGGTTTGTTTAAAGAAGACTATCATTTTGGAAATCGTATAATTGTTTAATAAGTATTAAATCCAGTGGAAAAACGCAACAATAATGATGGTTGTATTTGGTGACAAACAAGCTTTAAAAAAGATTCCCAGCATAAATGTTGGGCATAAAGGTGTTTAGATGGTTTTTTAGACAAATCTAAACTGGTTATATTAATAATAAAGGAGAAATGAAATGAAATTTTATTCAAAATTCAAAATACCGCTTTTAGCGATATTGGTTGCATTGCTTGGTTATTCCGTTCAGGCTAATGCGGGCGGAACGTTGAGATTAGACGAGGTTGCAGTAGGTGAACTTGATCCGGGTAAGGCATCAGACTATGCCGACTCAATACTAATGTTTAACGTTTACGATACTTTGATTTTGCCTGTTCAGGGTGGTCCTGGTAGTGCACCTCACTTGGCAACAAGCTGGTCTCAAAATGACAATACCTATACTTTTTCTCTTCGCAAGGACGTGAAATTCCAAAGTGGAAATTCATTAACTGCTGAAGATGTTGTGTTTTCGTTAGATAGAATGAAAGCCCTAGGTAGTGGACTATCTTACCTCTTTGTTGTTGTTGATTCAGCAACTGCAATTGATAATAGTACTGTGCAGTTCAATTTATCTAAAACATATGCACCGTTTATATCCTCTTTGGTTCGCTTACCAATTATTGACAAGAAATTAGTAATGAAGAACCTAGCTGATGGTGATGGTGAAATGGGTGACTGGGGTCAGGCCTACCTATCACAAAATAGTGCAGGAACTGGTGCCTATAGAGTCACAGCTCACAACCCACTAGAAGAAACTGTAATGGAAAAGTCTTCTACTTACTTTTTAGGGGTTGCAAGCGATGCACCAAATACTGTTCGCTTGCGTTATGGATTAGAAGCGGCAACAGTTCGTACATTGATTGCACAAGGAAAGCATGACATTTCTTCACAGTGGCTACCACCAGAAGTAATGGGTGCTTTAGCAAAAGAAGGAGCCCAATTGTTTTCTGAATCTGGAACTGGGGCTTTTTATCTTAAGTTGAATACCACTAAAGCGCCATTGGACGATGTAAATTGTCGTTTAGCTCTTTCCAGTGCATTTGACTATGAAGCCGTAGTTAAGATGATCGCGATAAATGACGAAGTTTCATCTGGAAGAGGCTCTACAGGAGCAATACCAATTGGAATGTTTGGATCAAATCCTGCAGGCCAAGAACTTAAGCAAGATATGGCTGCTGCAAAACAACATTTGGCAAATTGTAAATATGAAGCCGGTAATCATACTCTTGAGCTTTCATGGATTGCTGAAGTTCCTTTAGAGGAGCGTATTGCATTGCTAATGTTGGCTAACTTTACCGAGTTGGGCTTTAAAGGTGAAATCATAAAACTACCTTGGGCATTATTTGCAGAACAGGTTTCAAAACCTGAAAATACCCCAAATGTTTCTCAGCTTTTTGTTAACGCTGTAACAGGAGATCCAGATACATTGATTTATGGTATGTATCATTCCTCAAACCCAGGAACTTGGCAATCACCGGAATACCTTGATGATGCTGCTGTTGATGCGTTGTTAGATGCTGGTAGAAGTGTTACAAGCGCATCGAAACGTGAACAGATATATGCAGGGCTTAACAATCATTTAATGGCAATTGCACCTACTGTATATGCATTTGATCGTCAATCGATATTTGCAGCAAGTAATCGTGTTAGCGCACCAGCGTTGACAAATCCTGCACATGCCTTTGGACTTGATGGCATGGGCTTTAGCTTCCGATTAATGTCTGTTAAGGATTAATCAGAAAGCAAACTCTCGCAACTGGGTGATTTATTTCACCCAGTTGCTATTCGTTTTATTAATTATTTATTGAAACATGTCATCAATTCTTCGTTTAATTGTACAACGTATAAGTCTAGCACTAGTAGTGCTAATTGGTGTCTCAATGCTTATCTTTGCAATTGCTAGGGTAATACCAGGAGATCCAGCAAGAATAGCTCTAGGTCCGAATGCAACTGTTGAGCAAGTGGAAATCTTACGTGAGACTTTACACTTAAACGATCCAATTTATGTACAGTATGGTTACTTTGTGCGAGATATTTCTCAAGGAGACTTGGGGGTCTCTCTCTATACAAATCGACCTGTTACAATTGATATTGCACAGTTTCTCCCCGCAACTCTTGAACTTGTTATTGTTGCTGGAATTATGATGATCTGCATAGGGCTTCCACTTGGAATGATCTCTGCGCGATATAAAGGTCAATTTATCGATAATTTACTTCGAGTTGTTTCACTTTTAGGTGTATCAGCTCCAAGCTTTGTTTGGGCAGTTATCTTGATGCTATTATTTGCTTACTTTTTACCGATATTCCCTGTAGCTGGAAGGATAGAAGATATTTATGTGATAAAAGCAGTAACAGGATTTTTGCTTATTGATACACTCATAGATGGAAATATTGATGCATTTTTTAACGCTTCTTGGCATATATTTTTACCTGCATTTGCACTGGCTCTATCAGGTATTGGACAAGCCGCACGACTTACTCGTGCCAATATGATTGAAACTTATAATAAGCCTTACATAGAGATGATGCGTGCTTATGGGGTTTCTCCATTTCGAATTGCTTCACGCTATGCTTTTAAACCGTCCTTAATTCCTTCCTTAACAATTATTGGATTGGATTTTGCTGCCATGCTTGGTAATGCATTTTTGGTTGAAGCAGTTTTTGCATGGCCAGGACTCTCTCGCTATGGCGTTGCAGTTATTTTACGTAAAGACCTCAATGCAATTGTTGGAACTGTCCTAGTTATCTCTTTAACTTTTGTACTGGTAAATATCATTGTTGATCTTTTAATTGCTTTTCTAAATCCACGAATTCGATATTCACAAAGGCCTAAATGAAACTTAAGATTAAAATTTTATTAGCGAATCCACTTTCGGTTATGGGGCTACTGCTTATCTCACTTGTGTTTGGTTCCGCCATTTTCGCTGATTTTATTACTCCATTTCCTTTACATAAGGGTGCAGTGGTCGATTTTTCTAATTTCAATCAAGCACCAAGTTTAACAAACATTATGGGTACAGATTTAGTTGGTCGTGATTTATTCACGCGAATTATCTACGCCTTTAGAATTTCTATAATGCTAGGTGTTGTTGTGTTAATTATCTCAGTTCCAATTGGTGTGTTTATGGGTCTTTTGGCTGGATATTCTGGTGGAAAGTTGGATTTTGTGCTGATGAGAATAACAGACGTTTTTCTTTCTATTCCTCCATTGGTTCTTGCAATGGCAGTTATGGGTCTACTTGAGCCAACCCTTTTAAATGGAATGCTTGCAGTAACTGCTATGTGGTGGCCTTGGTATACTAGACTTATCTATAACCTTACAAGATCAGAGAAAGAAGAAGGATATGTAGTGGCTGCTGAAGTTGTTGGTGCATCACGATGGCACGTAATGTTCCGAGAAATTTTGCCAAACTGTACTCATGCAATAATTACAAAGATGACGCTAGACTTTGGTTTTGTTATTCTAATTGTATCTTCTTTGTCATTTTTAGGGCTAGGTGTTCAAGCCCCTACTCCAGACTTAGGCTCAATGGTTGCTGAAGGAGCACGGTATTTACCCGATTCATGGTGGCTGACAGTTTTTCCAGGTTTGGCAATTTTGATTATAGTATTTGGGTTTAATCTTGTTGGGGATGCGTTGAGAGATATGATGGATACTGGCTCATGAGCGATTCAATCTTAGACATTCAAAATTTAAGTTTAAGCTTTCAAGGTCTTACAGAAACAGTTGATGTTCTAGATAATATTAATTTATCTATTAGTCGTGGTGAGCGTGTTGCATTAGTTGGTGAGTCAGGATCAGGAAAATCTGTAATAGCAAGGATTATATTAGGGCTTTTACAGAGTCAAAAAGGCGCTATAGTAGAAGGCTCTGTGAGATTTAGAGGCATAGAACTTGAGGCTGCTACAGGAAACCAAATAGAATCTTTGCGCGGAAGAGAGATATCAATGATATTCCAAGACCCAACTTCATCCATGAATCCAGTCTATAAAATTGGAACAATTTTTCATGAGATTCTAAACCGTGGTACACATAATATTAGTAAGAAGCTTGCTTTAATAAAAGCAAGTAAATTACTAGAGGAAGTATCAATAACTGAGTTTAAAAGAGTTCTTGAATCATACCCCTTTCAACTTTCTGGCGGAATGAACCAAAGAGTTATGATTGCATTGGCATTGGCAAATAAGCCTGCATTATTAATTGCAGACGAGCCAGGTACTGCATTAGATGTAACAGTACAAGCACAAACTTTGAAATTGATGCATAATTTAGTAAAGAAAAACAACACAGCCGTATTGTTTATTTCACACAATCTTGGCGTTGTACGCCAATTTGCAGATAGAGTTTATGTTATTTACAAAGGCCGTATAGTTGAGTCAGGCTCGACTAGCTCAATTTTTGAAAACACTAAACATCCTTATACAAAAGCATTAATGAATGCAGTGCCTAAAATTACCAGTAAAAGCTTTTTTGATGCTTCAGATGATAGCTCTTTATTTAAGCAACCCGCATTTCATCACAAAGATCGAGAAATAGGACAATGAGCAAGCCACTATTATCAATAAAAAATGTGAGTAAATCGTTTAGTCTTGGTGATTACGAGATACAGGCATTACAACAGGTTTCACTTGATCTTAACAAAGGCGAGTGTCTTGCAATTGTTGGAGAATCTGGTTCAGGAAAAAGCACACTTGCAAATATTATTATGGGAATATACCCTCAATCAGATGGTGAAATTTCGTTTAAAGGAAGCACACTCCCTTCAAAGAGATTACTTAGTCACCGTAAAGATATTCAGTTTGTACAACAAAACCCCTTATCTTCGATAAACCCCGGCAGATCTATTGGAGCGTCTTTGCGACTACCATTAGATGTTCATCGAATTGGACATGCTAATGAACGAAACAATCGTGTAAGCGAATTACTCTCCGAAGTAGGGCTGACGTCAAATTATTCTAAACGATCTCCATCGACAATGTCTGGTGGACAACTCCAGCGTGTAGCTATTGCTAGAGCATTAGCATGTGATCCTGAGTTAGTTATCCTTGATGAGCCTACATCCGCACTTGATGTGCTGGTTCAGTCAAGGGTTCTTTCTTTACTTCAAAAATTAAGAAAAAAGCGTAGTTTAAGCTTCTTATTTATAACTCATGACCTTGCAGTAGTTCGAAATATTGCTGATTATGTTGCCGTATTTAAAGAAGGTAAATTAGTTGAATTGAATGGTGTAAGTGAGCTATTCAGTAAACCTGCACATTCTTATACAAAAGAACTACTATCAGCTATCCCAGTTGTTTCCGAAGATGAAGTCCAACTACTTAACCAAATCAAAGAAAAGGAATGATACTATGACTGAAAAACCAGATTTTTTACTTACACTTTCAAACTCAGATGGGCGATCAATCGATGCTCTTAATGCTTTACACCAATTGGTAGAGAATAATATAGGGGTCCGGTTATTCACATTAACAACTTTTGACATATCTTCTGGGAAAGCTCAGAGAATTTATTCAAATATGCCAAATGATTACCCTGTTTCTGGAGTAAAGGATATAGTTGAAGGTCCTTGGACTGAAGCAGTGATCACAAAAGGTAATGTCTTTGTCGCTAATACAATAAAAGAAATCTCAAAGGTTTTTGATGACTATAAGCTAATTAAAAATCTTGGATGTGAATCTGTAGTGAATATCCCCATTTTTCTTGGTGAAAAATTACTTGGCACTTTAAATTGTCTACATGAAGAGGGTTACTATACGAATCAACGAATTGCAGCATTTAATGGAATACAACTGCCTGCGATTGTCTGTTTTTTGGTACATAAGCTTGAAGAAAATACGGAGAAATAATAATGAAAAAAAATACTATTCGCGTAGCAACAGATGTTGGTGGAACATTTACTGACCTTGTATGCTTCAAAACTGATACAGAAACAGGGAAACATTCAATTGTTACCGCAAAGACCGATACAACTCCTCCAGATTTTGAAACCGGTGTTTTAAATGTTCTAGAAAAAGGACGGGTAGACCCTTTCGAGGTTGATTTTTTGGCACATGGAACTACCGTTGTTATTAATTCAATTACAGAAAGAAAAGGTGTCAAAGTTGGCTTAATAACAACCAAGGGATTTCGTGATAGCCTTGAAATTGCTCGTGGCAACAGGCCAGACTTTTTTAATTTACACTATCAGAAGCCTGAGCCATTTGTTCCAAGATATTTGCGTAGAGAATTACCTGGAAGAATGAGTTATCGAGGTGAAGAAAGTGAGCCTTTAGATATGTCATTACTACCAAAAATTCTTGATAGTTTTAGAGATAATGGTGTCGAAGCAGTTGCTGTTTGTTTCTTACATAGTTATGCCAACTTTGACCATGAGAAGATGGTAATAACTAAAATAAAACAATTATGGCCTGAAGTTGCAACAGTTGCTTCTCATCAGATTACCAGAGAGTGGCGAGAATATGAAAGAACAAGTACTACGGTTCTTTCAGCATATGTCCAGCCATCGGCAGAAAAATACTTAAGAAAACTTGCTAGCGGCTTAAAAGACAAAGGTTTTAAAGGAAGTCCCTATATTATGCAGTCAAATTGTGGAGTGGACTCTTTAGAATCAGTAGCTCGTACCCCTATTACAATGGTTGAATCTGGTCCAGCATCTGGTTTTTGGGGTGCGGCAGAGCTCGGTAAGTTAATTAATGAGCCAAATGTCTTGGCTTTAGATATCG